>JAEEGJ010003166.1_pt1 | contig 66405 bp, 57 predicted proteins | sample 8958761 | NCBI WGS metagenome assembly JAEEGJ01 (sample SAMN16246546, study PRJNA631951) | gut metagenome | biome: gut microbiome; feature: rumen; material: RS-attached | host: Bos | place: Iran: Karaj | collected 2018-10 | reverse complement strand
CCCTGCTCGTTGAGGAACTTCTTCAGGAACTCGGGATCCTTGTAGTCGATGTACTTGATACCGCTCTTCTTGAAACGGCAATACTTCTTCTTCTTTGTATCGATAGAAGGAGCAGTCAAATAACGGATTTCACTCTGTTCTGCCATAGTTTAAGCCTCCTCTTTTTTACCAAGCTTTGCACGACGCTTCTCGGCGTACTCAACTGCATACTTGTCAAGTTTAACAGTCTGGAAACGGATTACCTTCTCGTCACGACGGAAAGCAGTCTCCAATGTCTTAATCACTTCTGGCTCTGCTTTGAATTCTACCAGGCAGTAGAAACCTGTAGACTTCTTCTGAATAGCATAAGCCATCTTCTTCAATCCCCAGGCCTCTTCACTGATGATCTCTGCACCCTTATCGGTCAGGACCTTCTTGAATTTTGCGGCCGTTTCCTTCATCTGTTCATCAGACAAAACGGGAGTTAAAATGAAAACGGTTTCGTATTGATTCATACTACTTAATAAAATAAAAATTAATAATGTTATGCTTAAAGCGGGTGCAAAGGTACAATAATTAATTGAGATTCAGCAATTGACAAATGACAATTAGCCCAATACTTAACTAATTTTAATACTTTTCGTTCTTTTTCTGCATTCGGATGTGAAGATATGCACCGATTACAACCATCAAGTAACCACTGAGTAGTACCAGATTGCTAGATGTCCACCCAGCCAGATAGCTGACTATCAAAAGGATGGCGCCGGCCAATACCAGCGCCATTCCTATAGGCTTACTCCTCTTCGGGAGTGATGAGTTTGTATCCCTTACCATGGATATTAATGATTTCAATCTGACCATCTTCTTTCAAGTGCTTACGCAGCTTGGTGATGTAGACATCCATTGAACGGGCATTGAAATAGTTGTCGTCGATCCAGATGGTCTTCAGGGCAAAGTCACGCTGCAGAATCTCGTTAGCATGCGAGCAGAGCAGTGCAAGCAATTCATTCTCTTTAGTAGTGAGTTTGGTCTGCTTCTCACCGATCATCAGCAACTGTTTCTGTGTATCAAAGGTGAACTTACCGATGTGATAAACAGTAGATTCCTTACTCTTCTTGCCCTTTGTACGGCGCAGAATGGCCTCAATACGAAATACAAGCTCTTCCATAGAGAAAGGCTTAGTGATATAGTCGTCGGCACCGAGTTTGAAGCCTTCGAGAATGTCTTCCTTCAGAGTCTTAGCTGTCAGGAAGATAATGGGCACGTCGGCATTGGCCGCACGAATCTCCTGAGCCAATGTAAAGCCGTCTTTCTTAGGCATCATCACGTCGAGCACACAGATGTCAAACTTGGTCTTAAGGAAAGCTTTGAAGCCTGCCTCACCATCAGCACAGAGTTCTGCTACATAACCTTTGGCCTGCAAATACTCACGGAGCAGCATTCCGAGGTTCTCATCGTCCTCGCAAAGCAAGATTTTCAATTTGTCTTCCATAAACGTTTCTTTTATTTAAATGTTAATACTATGAATTGTCTTCCTGTAAGATGGGCAATGAAATGGTGAAGGTTGTACCCTTTCCCAGGTCACTCTCACACTTGATTTCGCCCTCATGAAGATTGATGATCTTCTTAACATAGGCCAGTCCTAGGCCGAACCCTTTCACATCATGAACATTACCCGTATGAACACGATAGAACTTGTCGAATATCTTCTTCACGTTCTCTTTCTTGATACCTAGTCCGGTATCACGGATTGAGAAGCAAAGCAGATCTTTCTCATTCCACGTGCGGATATAGATATCGAGCGGCTGTTCGGGCTTACGATACTTCACCGCATTGTCCAACAGATTAGTAATGGCATTCTGGAAATGCACCTCGTCAACATAGATAGCCGAGTCGACAGCCTCGATTTCCGTATAGATATGTCCACCGGTATGCTCGACACGCAATGTGAACGAAGCAGCAATCGACTCCAACAACTCATTAAGATCAAGTTCTTTTTTCTTAAACGAAGCAGTCTTTCTGTCGAACATCGACATCTGAAGTACTTTCTCAACCAAAAAGCGCAAACGTTTTGACTCATCATTGATAACACCGCCCAGATGTGTCAGCATTGCCGGACTCTTGCTGACGCTCTCATCGTTGAGCATCTGCGCAGCCAGTGAAATACTGGATATCGGGGTTTTCAACTCGTGGGTCATATTATTGATAAAGTCATTTTTAATCTCAGAATAACGCTTCTGGCGGAAGATGACCACAATGGTGAAGATAAACGTAATCAGCAGCACCACAGTGAAAATCATGGCTGGAATCATAAAGCGTATGCTGGAGAAAATATAAGAGCTCATGTCAGGAAAGTGAATCTTCACGACACCCATCTTCGACGAGGGGTCATTACGGAAGAGTGTCTGCTTATAAGCATGCTCCTCGCCTTCCTCTGTATAGTCTGGACAGCGGTATACCTCACGCCCGTCGGCCGTTTCAACACGGAAATGATAGGGAATGTTGATACCGTTATTCATCAACTCAGCCCGGATATCCTGATCGAGCATCTTGAAGTTGATACGTTCTTTCAGAGGTCTGTCAGAGGCTGTATAAAGGATGTTATACACTACCTCGTCGAGCAGAGCCTTCTGATAGACATAACGGTTGCGGACAATCTCCTGAAGTGACTTAGACGCCTCAGATATCGAATTCTTGTCGGTGCGTAGGATCATGGCCTTAGGCACATTAGCCGGCTTGATGGCAAACGTCTTCAGTTCGAAAGAAGAATACACAGTACCATCGTCGGCTGCTACAGCAAACTGATGAGAGTGTTTGATAGTACCATCGAGTCCGTCGACCATCACAGAGTCCTGCTTATAGGCTTTCCTCTCGGTATCCTTCACATCTTTCTCCAAATAACGCAGTGTCTCGTTCATCTCGAGGTTACGCGACGCCTGATAGAGACTACGGGTCACAGACTCGTCGAACTGTTCCTTCTTCATCTTCGCCATCTCTTCTATATATGAGAGCTGGAGAAAGAGAAGACCCACAAACGAGAGTCCCATGACTATAGCTATAATCCAAATCGTACTTTTCTTCATATCGTGGGCAAAGATACGCTAATTCTTAAATACGGAAGATTAATATGTTAATTATTTGAGATATATTTCACAATATTAACAAAAAGAAATAATTATAATTACATATACACAACTAACAACTCATTGTTGTATCATAAAAAGAACCCCCGCTACAGGACATAGCAGGGATTCCCAAGGATTATAGTCGAAAAATTTTAGTATTTTTAATCTTCCTCCTTCATTTCGGCCTCATGTTCCTTAATCAGAGTCTGCTGAATATCATTCGGAACAAGCTCGTAACTAGCAAACTTGGTGGTGAACGAAGCACGACCGCCAGTCAGAGAACTCAGAGCGATAGAGTAGCTTGAGAGTTCCTTGAGAGGAATCTTGGCCGAGAGTTTCTGATAACCAGCCTCAGAGTCCATACCCATGATGATAGCACGACGGCCCTGAAGGTCAGACATCACATCACCCATGTAGTCGCCGGGAACAAGCACTTCAAGGTCGTAGATAGGCTCAAGAACCTTAGGACCTGCCTCCTTGAAAGCCGCAGAGAAGGCGTTACGAGCAGCCAGCATGAATGAGAGTTCGTTAGAGTCAACGGGGTGCATCTTACCATCGTAGACAATCACACGGACGTCGCGGGCATAAGAGCCTGTCAGCGGGCCCTGTTCCATACGTTCCATAATACCCTTCAGGATGGCAGGCATAAAGCGGAGGTCAATGGCGCCACCAACAACAGAGTTGATGAATACGAGTTTACCACCCCACTCCAGATCAATCTCTTCCTTGCCCTTGATATTCATCTTGAACTCCTGACCGTTAATCTTGAACGATGTAGGATCGGGCATGCCTTCTGTATAAGGCTCCACAATCAGGTGAACCTCACCAAACTGGCCTGCGCCACCCGACTGTTTCTTGTGGCGATAGTCGGCACGTGCCATCTTTGTAATGGTCTCACGATATGGAATCTTCGGCTCGATATATTCAATCTGAATCTTCTCGTTATTCTCCATACGCCACTTCAAGGTGCGCAGGTGGAACTCACCCTGTCCATGAACGATGATCTGGCGGAGTTCCTTCGACTGTTCAACAACCCATGTGGGATCCTCCTGGCGCATCTTCTGAAGGGCTGTCATCATCTTCTCAGTCTCAGCCTCGTTAACGGCCTTGATGGCACGAGAGAACTTTGAATTAGGATATTTAATGAAATCGAACTTGTTTTCTACATCCTTTGCGTTCAGAGTATTACCAGTCTTCACATCTTTCAGCTTCACGGTACAACCAATATCACCGGCAACCAACTGGTCTACCTGGATACGGTTGGCACCCGCACAGGCATAGATGGTACCGATACGCTCCTTTGAGCCGCGATCGGCATTGGTCAGATCGTCACCGCTCTTCACAACACCACTCATCACCTTGAAATACTGGACCTCACCGATATGTGGTTCAACACCAGTCTTGAAGAAATAGAGCGAAGCAGGTGCCGAGGCGTCAGCAGGCACATCCTTGCCGGCGGCATTCTTGATGACAGGCATCTCACTAACGAAAGGAACGACATTACCCAGGAACTCCATCAAACGGCGAACACCCATATCACGACCTGCACAAACACAGAACACGGGGAAGATGCTGCGCGTTACAAGCCCCTTACGGATACCTTCACGCATCTCGTCTTCAGTCAGATCCTCGCTCTCGAAGAATTTCTCCATCAGTGTATCGTCGCCAGCGGCGGCAGCCTCTACAAGAGCAGCCTTCATTTCTTTTGCCTTCTCAAGCTGATCGGCAGGAACATCCTCAATAATGGGAGCACCACCCTCAGGCTTCCAAGAGTACTTCTTCATCAACAGCACGTCGATGACGCTATTAAAGCCTGCACCTGTAGCAATAGGATACTGAACGGGAACGCAGTTTGGACCATATACCTCCTTCAACTGATTCAGAATCTGATCGAAATCACAATTATCACGATCAAGCTGGTTAACCAGGAAGATGACGGGCTTCTTCAGTTTTTCTGTATTGCGGAATGCATTCATCGTACCAACCTCAGGGCCATACTGACCATTGACGAGGATGACGGCCTGATCGGTCACGTTCATGGCGGTGATAGAACCTCCTACGAAGTCATCAGAACCCGGACAGTCGATGATGTTGAGTTTCTTGTTGTTCCACTCTACATGAAAAACAGTAGAGAACACCGAGTAGCCATATTCCTGTTCTACGGGGAAATAATCGCTCATGGTGTTCTTACTCTCTACAGCTCCGCGGCGCTTGATGATGCCAGCTTCGTAGACCATTGACTCGGCAAGAGTAGTCTTGCCGCTACCCGCACTGCCAATGAGTGCAATGTTTTTGATTTCGTTTGTCTGATAAACTTTCATATCATTTTAGTTTTAGGTGAATATTTTAATGTTCTAAGCGGCGACTAAGGTAACCATTTTCTTAGAAATAGCCAAAAGAATCTTATAAATATTAAACTAAATTAGTATTTTATTTGTAACTTTGTCCCCCGTATGGCAGGTTTATACATTCACATTCCCTTCTGTAGAAGCCGCTGCATCTATTGCGGCTTCTATTCTACGACAGGTCTGGCGCTCCGTCAGCGCTATGTCGACGCCGTATGCCGCGAGATGAAACTCAGAAGTGAGTGGAGAGCAGCAAAAGGTGAGAGATTACAGATAGAAACAGTATATCTCGGCGGAGGAACGCCAAGTCAATTAACGACAGACCAGTTACGCCAGCTCTTTATATATATAAATAAGGTATATCCTCTCACCTCTCAGGAGATTACCATCGAAGTCAATCCCGACGACGTGACAGCCGAATATGCCACTACGTTACAACAACTTGGCATTAATCGCGTCAGCATGGGTGCGCAGACCTTCGACGAAGACCGGCTGCACTTTCTGAACCGCCGACACACGGCTGCTCAAGTATCCGAGGCCGTAAGTTTGCTCCGTCAGGCCGGCATCCGCAACATCAGCATCGACCTGATGTATGGTTTCCCCGGCGAGACTCTCAGTGACTGGGATGCCGATATCACCAGAGCCCTCGCCCTCGATGTGGAGCATATCTCCTGCTACTGCCTCATGTATGAAGAAGGCACCCCACTCTATCGATTACTCCAGCAAGGCAAGGTGGCAGAAACCGACGAAGAACAGGAACGGCTGATGTACTATCATCTCATAGAGCGACTGGAAGCGGCGGGCTACGAACACTACGAGATTTCAAACTTCGCCCGTCCTGGCTTCCGAAGCCGCCATAATTCATCATACTGGGACCTGACACCCTACATTGGGCTCGGCGCGGCCGCCCATTCCTTCGACGGGAACAGCCGCCGCCGTTGGAACGTCAGCGACATCAGTCTGTATATCGAGGGCATCGAGGGCGGACAGCCCTGCTTCGAGCAGGAGCTGCTCGATGATGACACCCGCTATAACGACACGCTGACCGTTGCCCTGCGAACCCGTAACGGTCTTGACCTCAACACCCTATCGGAGCACAATCGCAACTATTGCCTCAGTGAAGCACGCCATTACATCAGCGACGGGCTACTGAACCTTCAGAACAATCATCTGTCACTTACGAAACCTGGTCTTTTCATTAGCGATATGATTATCAGCGACCTCATGCTTATCTGACGGAACTTATCCTATCTGCTGTCATCATTATCGCTTTCTGATGTCAGAGACTATCTGCGATTTTGCAATTTAGATTAAATTGGCGAGCAATTTAGACTAAATTGCTTTGCAAAATAGACTAAATTGCAATGGTCCAGATAGTCTCTGTCAATATCAAAGCCTTTCTATGTCACTCTTTCAAGTTATCTCTGACAAGAAAGAGCTATCTGTTAAAGAAACGAGGAAAGAATTTGAAGCAAAAATAGTAATAGGCAACGAGCAGAGGGTAGCCTATATAATATAATGTAGTGACACTGAACACTACATAGTCAACGGCACAGACAGCAGCTAGGCCCCCCAAGTAGAGTATGGCCTCACCCATCGGCAGATGCCTGGTTACATCGTCGACCGTGGCAATGGCTACTATGATAATAGCCCATACAGAAGAGACGAACAGTCCCAGATGTAACGGCAGGGCAAAGGGATTGAGCGACGGATGATAGTAGAAATGACGCCACGACTCAGGGCCGAATACCTGAATACTACTATAGATGACAGCAGAAGTAGCCACGAGCAGACACAACGCCGTAGGATAGAATGAGGGAATATCATTGAAATGAACGATTTTGGCGCCAAGCCTCATCAGTCGACGCACGCCATAGGCCGCCAGCACAATGACACAGAAAGCCAGGAATATAAGTAAGTGAGTGTCGGAGAAAAGGTCGATGAACTGACTGATGGGGTCGTCGGGCGACACCTTCGCCAACAGTTCCTTCTCGTGTATCCATCCAAAGGTCAACTGGTCACGGGCCACCTTCACCCATACGGAGTCTATACTATCCGATGGTACCGTCATGATGTCGGCCACTACAATCCGTTCGCTCTTACGCAGGGTGATAGAATCCTTTTGGTGCTCCTGCCCTATGGCCTCAATCTCAATGGATACCACCTCAGGCACAGCCATTGCTTCAGGCTGCTGCGCCACAACCACCAAAGAGTCACCCGTCACAACGAAGTTATAGTTCTGCGTATAGTGATGGGTCGTATAGAAAGAGATGGAGTCGAGCTGCTGCTTGGTGAGATCCCAGGCATCTGGCGTTATCGGGCCTTGATTGTAACACGCTACACTAAATGACAAATGATATATGATAAATGATAAACCTATCATCCATCTTCTCATCTTATGACACAACCCGTGCCCGCATCTTCTTTCATTCATCATTATTTTATTTTTCATTTAGGACGCAGGATGCATAAACATTCATCTGACAGTTGGCACAATCAAACTCAAGACGGAAACGGCGGCCATCGCCTAAGACAAGAGACAAGGGCTCACGCCAGTCGGGACGCTTTCCACCACGACGTACACAATAGCCAAGACTATAACGGATGCAATGACGACACTGCATCAGAGGACCGTCGCCACCCTTCAGCTCAAATGCCGTTAGTTCTTTGGCACCATAAAAACTGCGGGCCTCGTCGTTCGATATGTTATAGAGATAGGGATAATCATAGCGGGGAGGACGGGGAACAGCTGAAGATGCTCGCGATTCTGAAGAACCAATGGTGTTTGAGAACTCACCAAGCGCATCGACTATCTGACGACGAAGATCAGAGAGCTGACTATTGGGAATAAAATAACCGAAGTCTGCAGGAATATCTATATCCACACATTCATAAATCGTATCACCGAGTTTAGACAACTGGCGGATGATATTCTCATGAGGCGATTTCTGAGCCAGCTGATGCTCAGAAGGGAAAACCACACGACATGAATATCCATCAACAGATGCCGTCAACTCATAGCCCGTATCAACCGCACGCAAAGAGAACCTTACAGGAATCTTACGGACCGAACTGGATTTTGAAAGGATACGCTCAAACTCCTGATCGTTATTACGATAGAGAGCCATGCCAGGACGCAGGCCTTGCGGCATTCGGAAGGGATAGATGCGGTTGCCCGCCACACGATTGGCACGAAGCCCCTCAAACTGACGGTCCAGATTAAGGAAACAGAGACCGTCGCCATTGGCGAAGCTGGCCGTTCCCGCCACATTAAATGAGTCGCGCCTGATTTCCTTCAACCTCCCGACAAACTCTCCAACCGCTTTCGGCGTATCAAAGGAAGCAATATCCGGCTGGCGACCATGAGCGAAATAGGTGGTATAGCCGCGATTGAAGGTCTTCTTCAGATCAGGCTTGAAAGAATAGCTGCAATGTCCCAAAGAAGCACGGCAGTACTTATCAGGATGCTGACGTATAATTTCATTAAGCCGCTCACTATAGGCAGCCGTCACATTCTTCACATAAGCAATATCCTTGAGTCTCCCTTCTATCTTGAAAGAGGTAGCTCCAGCCTCGGCCAGCGCAAGCAGGTTGTCGCTCTGGTTCATATCCTTCAAGGAGAGCAGATAGCGCTCACGCTCTATCTCCCTGCCATCAGCGTCCTCCAAAGAAAAGCGCATACGACAGAACTGAGCACACTCGCCTCTGTTGGCACTTCGGTGGAAACAATGCTGCGAAGCATAACAGATGCCGGAATAGCTGACACAAAGGGCACCATGAACAAATACCTCTAATGGCATGTCGGGCACCGCGCGATGAACTTCGGCAATCTCATCGATAGACAACTCACGGGCCAAAACTGCACGCGAGAAACCGATATCTTTAAGCCATTTTACCTTCTCAGCTGTTCGATTGTCTGTTTGCGTAGAGGCATGAAGCGTCAGCGTCGGAGGGCATAGCTTCATGACTGCCATGTCCTGGACGAGCACAGCATCGACACCAACCTGATCCAGATCGGCCAGCAATTGGCGCACTTCATCGAGCTCGTCATCATAAAGAATGGTATTAACCGTGACATACACCTTAGCACCAAAGGGATGAGCGTAGGCACACAGCTGACGGATGTCGTCGAGGCTATTGCCCACAGCGGCCCGAGCGCCAAAATGGGGAGGTCCGATATAAACAGCATCGGCACCGTGGTCTATTGCCGCGATGCCACACGCTAAATTCTTAGCCGGAGCCAACAGTTCTAAAGGTGTCAATGTTTACTGTTATTTAATATCATTAATATTATACGGCGTCTCTTGGTAAACGTAATAGTTAATCCAATTGGAATAGAGCAGATTGGCGTGAGCACGCCACGTAACCAATGGCGGATTCTCAGGGTTATCGTCCTTATAGTAGTTCTTGGGCAGATCTACATCGTCACGGATACCACGGTCGCGCTTATACTCATTATCCAAAGTGTTTGGTGCATACTCCAGATGGCCGGTGATAAAGAACTCTCGTCCGTTACGCGCCATCACCATGCTGACACCACTCTCGGGCGATTCGGCGAGAAGTGTCAGATCGGGATTGGCAAGGATATCCTCACGGTGAATCTCCGTATGACGGCTATGAGGCATCATAAACACATCGTCGAAACCACGGAAAATAGGCAGAGGCCTGTCAATAGGCGTCTGAGGGAATATGCCGAACATCTTTTTCTTCAACGGATACTTGGGTACACCATAATAATAATAGAGCCCGGCCTGGGCAGCCCAACATATATATAAGGTACTGGTGACATGAGTACGAGCCCACGAGAAAATGTCGGTTATCTCATCCCAATAGGTAACGTCCTCGAAGTCCATAGTCTCTACTGGTGCCCCGGTGATAATCATTCCGTCGAACTTCTCATTTCGCATCGACTCAAAGTCGCGGTAAAACATCATCATGTGTTCTATCGGCGTATTCTTTGGTGTATGACTCTTCAACTTCATAAAACTGATCTCCAGCTGAAGGGGAGTATTGGAGAGCAGACGAACCAAGTCGGTCTCCGTCGTAATCTTCAGCGGCATCAGGTTCAGGATAACAATCCTCAAAGGACGGATGTCCTGTGTGGTTGCCCTGGAATTATCCATCACGAAGATATTCTCATTCTTCAGAATATCAATCGCAGGAAGTCTGTCTGGTAATCTTAATGGCATTTCTTAATCTTTTTTTAAAACTTTACGATACAACAGGAGACATTATCAAGTCCGCCAGCAGCAATTGCAGCATCACACAACCCATTGGCATCAGCTTCTGCAGACATCAACGCTGAGATTTCCTGATCGCTCAGCATGTCGGTAAGACCATCACTGCACAGCATATAGCAATCGCCCTGTATGACGTCGGAAGTCATCCTGACTATATCTATATATGAGGTTGTACACCCTCCACCTATGCAGTTGGTAATCACACTTGAGTGCTTTTCCGTTCCCATGAGATTACTTAACGAGTGGTCGGTAGTCAGTTGAGTCAGTTCATGATCACGGAAACGATATAAACGACTATCACCACAATTCAGCGAATAGTATTCGCCTTCATAAAATGCAAAACCCACCAAAGTTGTACCCATACCTTTGAACTGCTCATCGGCACGTCCCTTTGAGGCCACAAGGTTGTTAATACCATCAAGCCATTCTACTAAGGTCTCATTAAACTCACTCGGGCCGAAGCCTGCTGGAAGGTCATGGTAATAAAACTGAAGATTATGAAGGACGTCGCTGCTGGCTATATCACCCCTGTTATGGCCTCCCATGCCATCGGCAACTGCTACTATATAACGATCCTGATTAGTCAGTTCTACTTGAGTATGGAAAGCGTCATTTCTGACAAAGCGGCTTCCCACAAGTATCATATCTTCATTCTGATGTCTCACACAGCCTATTCTGCTTGCTGCTGTTATCTCTATATTTATCATTCTAATTTATCTGATTATGACCTGCAGATTGATGTTCGCAATGGTGAGCACATCACCATTGTGTAACGACATATCTACATCTGGTTGTATGGTACGCTGATTCAGCTTAGTACCATTAGAGGAATGTTTGTCTGTGATGCACCACCCCGACTCTGCCTTATACTTGAGTTGAGCATGAACGCCCGACACATAGGCTTGCTGTTCAAAGAACTGTGTGTATGGGCCCTTACGTCGGCCGATGATGGCACCATTCATGGCAACTATACGTATATTCAAACTATCATTGGCAAGTGTCAGCACAGGTATACCACCTCGGGGAGCAGCCTCACGCGAGATACTCACTCCAGTGGACATATTCGTCGAGAATCTCGAAGGACCAGCCGACGTCATATCCTGCTTCTGGCTTTGACGGACATCGGCAGATACCATCAAGCCTCCGCAGTGCGTACAACGTCTGCCGAGCCCAACACGACCACACTGATTACAGAACAGCAATGCCTGTCCGCACTGGTCGCAATAGTGGGAGTCGTCTTCTATCTCTTCTCTACAAGCTGGACAAATGATCATCTTTTATTATTTATAAATCTTCTGGTAATACTATCTGGTATGTTTCTTTTGTAACTTCCTCTGGCGGCATGTGAGACACACGTTCCGAGAGTTTCTGAATGGTTACGTCGAGCAAGTTACGCATCTCACGGGCATTACCCCATGAATCATTCTTGGCGAGTACCATCTTATAGATAGTATCAAGCGCCTTGTACTCTGCTTCTGGTGAGAGTGTGTATTGCTCTTTCTGGGCCATATGCTTAAAGATGGCCAGCAATTCGTCTTCATTATAGTCCTCGATGTGCAACTTATGGGTAAAGCGACTGGCCAGACCTGCGTTCATGGCCAGGAACTCATCCATCTTATCCTTATAACCGGCAGCTATGACCACAAACTTACCTCGGTCGTCTTCCATACGTTTCATCAGCGTATCGATGGCTTCTTTGCCATATTGGTCGCCCCCGTCACTCAGTGTATATGCCTCATCGATAAAGAGGATTCCGCCCATTGCCTTATCACACATGTTGTTGACAATCTTTGGCGTCTCGCCCATATACTTACCAACTAAGGTTGCTCGACTGGCTTCAACCACACGGGATGTAGGAAGAATGTCCATCGACTGGAGAATTTCTCCCATCTTACGAGCTATGGATGTCTTACCCGTGCCAGGGTTACCAGTCAGAATAAAGTTCATTGACATCTGTTGGACTTTTCCTGCGCCCATCGCTGCACGCTGCTTCATAAACATGCTCTGTACTGCAAGACGACGAATAGAGTTCTTAACAGAACGCATGCCGATAAACTCATCGAGTTCGTTGAGCACTTCATCCAGTGGACGTACAGCTTCAGTCTGGGCCATTGGCAGGTCGTCCTTTGTCAGACTATACATATCCGTCTCTTGGAAGCCCGGATCATTCATTAACTTGACAAGACGCTGACTCTGACGCTCTACAGCCTCGTTGAATATACGACGTGCCTCACGGGCATTGCCGAAGTTCTTATCACGACGCAGATATAGTTGTTCGAACTGACGGTGAATAGCTGCACGGGTATCATCGTCAATCGTGAAGTTCTTGCCATCTGCCAAATGCAGGAATATCTCAGTCAACTCGTCGGGTGTATAGTCATCGAAATGGATGGTCTGTGTGAAACGACTCTTAAGACCTGGATTCGTGTCTATGAAGTCGTGCATCTGATCTGTATAGCCTGCTACGATACAGATGAACTTCCCGCGGTCATCCTCCAGACGCTTCAACAACGTGTCGATAGCCTCAGACCCGAAGGTATCACCATCATTCGACTTCAATGTATAAGCTTCATCGATGAACAGAACACCGCCAAGAGCCTGATCTACCAACTGATTAGTCTTGATAGCAGTTTGTCCCGAATAGCCAGCAACAAGTTTCGCACGATCGGCCTCAACCAGCTGACCACGGGCAACGACACCTAAGGTCTTGAAGATATCTGCCATAATACGTGCTACGGTAGTCTTACCTGTGCCAGGATTACCAGTAAAGACGTAATGTTTGCCTTGGAATGTCTGTGTCTCCCCACGTTTTATCTGTAAATTGAGGAATGCCGTCAGATTGGAAATCTCCTTCTTCACTGATGTCAGTCCTACCAAACCGTCAAGTTTCTTCAGGCAGTCTTCAACATTCACAGACTGCGGAGCCTCATAAGGAACATCCTCCTTGTTAATGGTCATCAGTTCCTCATTAGTCATCGACGAGATGTCTACATTCTGAAGACGCTGGGCCTGCTTCTTACATATCTGATCGAACAGAGTACGCATCGTACGACCATTGGCAAAGTCCTTGTCACGGGAGTTGTACATTTCCGTAATCATCTTACGTGTCAGTTCCTCTGCCTCTGGTGAGAATATATACTTCTTCGCCTTAGCAAATACTTGCATAATCTCGAACAGTTGCTCAGGCGAGTAATCTTTGATATCGAGGAAATAATTGAAACGACTACGGAAACCAGGATTTACACGGAAAAGATTCTCCATCTCTGTACGATAGCCCGCGGCAATAACTATAAACTGACCGCGATCGTCCTCCATACGTTTCATCAGTTTCTCTAATGCCTGAGCACCCTGATTATCACGGTCGCCAGAAGCACTAAGAGGGGCCAACGTATAAGCCTCATCAACAAAAAGGATGCCTCCCTTGGCTTTATCGCAAAGACGGTCTACAACCTTGGGGGTCTCTCCTTGATAAGGACTTACCATCTTGGCACGGTCAACCTCGACAACATGTCCGCTGTCAAGATAGCCAATAGCAGCCAGAATCTCACCCAACTTACGGGCTATGGTCGTCTTGCCCGTTCCAGGATTACCTGTAAGGATGATATGCATCGACATTTTTTCCTGTTCTCCCAGTCCGCGCTCTGCACGCTGCATAGCATTCTGCACAGAGTAAGCCATCTCCTTAACAGCACTTTTCACCTCATCCATTCCAATGAACGAGTCGAGATCCTTCAGTATATCCTCAACGGTACGCTCCTCTGGCACATAGCCCTTGATATCGTCTTTCTCCACTTGTTTGGCATCAGCACCACGACTGATAAACTGTGTGAAGATGTCTTCTGATGTTTTTGTTGCCAGATGACCGTTTCCGAATGTCTCATCCTTAATCTTCACTTGATACTTGAAGAAACGCATCAACTGGTTCTCGGCCTCAGCAGAGAATTCTGTAATACCATACTTCAAACGCAGATTGAGCTTACAGATATCAGTCAATTCCTGATAACCAGGCGTTGGCATGCGGAACGTATATTTAAAGCGGTTGGCAACAGCCGGATTGCTCTCAAGAAAATCTTCCAGTCCCTTTGTCAGACCGGAAATAATTACGATGGGATTATCATCCCACTTGTCCATCTCAACAAACAGTTTGTCGAGCGGATTCACTTGATTGGAGTACTTATCAGGCAACAGTTTCTGCACGTTGTCAAAGAACAGAATGCCATTCTTGGCCTTCTTAATATTCTCGTCCCACTTATCAACAAAGCGCTGATAGTCAACGGCATCTACCATCGTCAGCTTAGGTTTCTCGATAATCTTATGCTGATAAAAATAGTCACGAAGAATATCTGCCAAGGCCGTTTTTCCCGTACCCGTCTCACCTATTACAATAGCATTTACTGAAATACGCACATTGGCTATATCCTTGCGAGAGCGCAAATAGGTATAAGTATCGACAATGGTCTTAAGCTGCTGCTTCACGTCATCGAGCCCTACCAGCTTATCAAGCAAGTCTTGGCTTACAAGTGGCTGGCCGCACCACTTGCAGAACTTAGCTACACTTCTATTTTCTTTATGACAATTCTGACAAACCATTATTCTACGTCTCTTTCTAATTGCTTGATAATCTTAGAGGCACTAATCGTTATGTCGCCAGGATTTTTGACGTTCATAAGACTCGGGCTGAATACTATGAAGTCTATAACGAATATCAGCGCCAGCAGACTCCACAGGATATAATGGAGCACACTTTCACCACTGATAGATCTAACCTGATCGGTCACATCGTTCAATAAACCGAACTTAGAACCCTTGAACCTATACGACTTGGTCTTAAAGGTATAATACAAAGGCTCCAACAGCGTAGACTTAATATCATCATCCAATACCTCTGTAATCAACTTATTATCCGCATTCTGATCGCCACGGAAGTCTGTCAGATGACAGACGAGAATATACACAAGCGTAATGACAACAATAGCCAGATTGAAATAGCCAGGATGCGACTGGCTCATATATTTCAATATAATAATAGGTATGAACGAGGACAAAGCGCCTAACATACCCCAAAGACACGAGAAGACGAAATCATAGCCTCTGAAGTATGCTCGCGTTCCAACTATAACGGCCGTCATTCCTCCCAAAGGAAGACCAATGCAAAGGAATGAATGGGCCAGGAGGTAATCGGTATGCTTAACGCCGAATATCAGAATAAGAAGTAGCCACAGACCACAGAGTGCATAGAATGTTGTACGCCATATACTCTCTCTGGCTTTGGCACGTACCCAATTATCGCGCACATCTTTTATTCTGTTCGACGTTTCCTCTCTTGCATTAACGAAACGCTTATAATAAGGCTGTGAGGCATCTATTTTCCCAAGAGTCATCAACCACTCCTCTAATGTATGCTCATAGGCATATTCTTCTGAGAATTCACCAAATGGATCTTCATGATAGAATACAGCCATCCATTGGGCAAAAGAGCCATTACGGATTTCATTACGGAACTGTGACGTATTGTTAAGCAAATCAATACTCCTACCATCAACCAACTCCGTTCCGTCGGGCAGCAGATAAGTCGGTGTTACACCAAGAACACGGCAGAAACGGTATAACGCAGTCTTAACATCATAAGCGCCCAAACGTTCACGGTTCTCTTCGCTCTTGAAATCGAAACAGCGATTGTGCTCATTATACATCTCGGTCCATCCATGGAGCTGGGCATAATATGAGAATCGGCCACCGATCTCCGTCATATCCTTCATCTCGTCTTGGAACTCCTTGTCGCTAAGGTATTGGGCATTCTTCAGGCGTTCACGCAACAGCTCGCCCACTTGCATCGGGGTAAATGCACCCTTAAGATCATACGCAGACTCACGATCAAGATTATAAAGCACCTTATAGGCTAAGGCTGAAGAATATGGCTGGTCCTGAGTCATAATGCGCAGACTCTCGCAGGCCATATGATCCTCATGACTGTACATCCATGAGAGCAGGCGACCGTCAGTCAGGCTATGCCAATCGTCTTCCGTCAGAGTCTCGCGTCCGAAGGTCTTAACAATCTCCCTGATAGTAGATGACGGATATTTAGCCATCAACGGTATCTCCGGGTCTATCTCAAAGACCGTTCGCATAATAGCCACATGAATGCTCTTCGGATTCTGACTGGTGAAATAAGAACGGATACGGTCTACATCACATTTGGTATGCGACTCCAGATAAAGGAAGAGAGAATCTTTTGGATTAGAAAGCAGCACGCCATATTCTTTCTGATAGCTCAAAAGTGAGATGGCCACGCTGTGTACATCGTCACAGAGATTACCCTTCACATCCTTATAAGGATAAGTAGGCTCCATCATATATATCGCCGACATCAGACCTGCACGCTGATCAACCGGATAACGGTTTACGACGATATCCCTGACAATCGTGCTGAGTTTCTCGTTGCCACATGACTCTAACCACGAGCCAATCTTTCCATTATACAGATAGCCAATAGCCAACTTCTCATTCTCAAGAAGCATCGGCACCAGTTCATGTATATTATCTGCAACCAAGTTCTTATCTGGATCTACGACAAAACTCTTATATTTCAGGAATGGCGATGAGAGATCGACTTTAGGACTTCCACCTTCAAACCACTCTTCTACTTGTTCGTAGCCCCAACGGTTAATCGGATTGACTACCGTCAGTCCTTGGACAATCATTCTGACACGTTCAGGCAACTCATTGATATGCGGCAAGCGGCCTTCGCTTTTCTGACGCATCATCACACGCTCGTTTGAGCTCATCGGGTTCCCACCCAACCAGAGCGCCATCAAGCACATACCTAAAGAATAGAAATCTGCTGCAGGAGATATCTCCACAACACCATCTATCACATCAGTGTACATCTCGGGAGCTGCATAAATTGGTGTACGGGCCTGTGTCGTCTTATATGCCTTTCCGTCTTTCTCTAACATGCTGGAGATACCAAAGTCGCCCAGAACCAGCTCTGTATGCTCTTTATCCCGGAAGAAGAAGTTGCTGGGCTTGATGTCTTTATGCAGAATGTTGCATTCATGACAATAAGCCAGTGCTGCAGCACCCTGCAACGCTATGCGGCGGAACTTGTCGACATCGCCTCCCAACTTGTATTCTGACAAAGTGCCGCCACGCAAGTATTCCATCAACTCATAATAGCGATGCTTGCCGTCAACATAGGTTTTACCATAGTCGAACACTCGGACGATCATTTCGAAGTCGAAGTTCAGTACGGCCCGAAGAATATTCTTGTTGACATTGAAATTGGGATAGTAAATCTTCAGCACATATTCCTCACCGTCTTTCTCAACAAGGAATACCTGAGCCTCACCGGAGTTATCGCTCAAGCACTGCAGATTTCTGTATTTAACACCTTTCAGCAAGAAGCTATTGTCATTGATATCTTCCTGTTGTATATACATGTTATCAGCCCTAACCGTTCCGTCTAAGCCTAACGAGGGAGCCACAGTGTTTGTCACACGGATAGTCCCGTCAAGACTTGCAGGGCGGACAGTACCACCAATATCTGTTGATCGTACAGTACTGTCAAGGTTCTCTGGACGTATAGTTCTCTCCGTACTCATCAGATATCGTCTTTTATTTCTTTTCTCGAATTCTTACCCAAGATAATCCACTTACCGCCCATTTGCGGTTTAGCACATCCGCAAGGACTGGAATGAAGGGCATGTTTGAAGTTACACTCCCAAGCCAATCGCATGCCCTGAGGCTTACAGGCCATTGCATAATTGCGCACTTGGGCTGGTTTTGGCTGAGGTGGCTGTGCCATCTGCTCAAGAATCTCAGCAAGTCTATTAAGGCGCTCTTGCTTTTGGGCTTCATATTCGCCCTGTCCCATACGTTTATGCCGCGGTTCTGGAATAACAAGATTTGCAATCCCTCTGTCTTCAGCCAGAAGTTTCAAGACACGTTCACGCAGTTTGCTGTTTTTCTGGTCACGAAGTACATCACGCTCAGAGCTGTAGGGAGGTGTCATCTCCATCTGTTGGATTTCATTAGCCAGACGTTGCATTTCCTTATACTCCGGCATTTCTCTGACTTTCTCCATCATCTGGCGAGCCTCTTCTGTCAATGGCGTGCCACACTGCCTACAGAAAGAGAAGTCATTCAGCGTACGGCAAACAGGACAAACAATGCCACCGCGAGGGCTACCACATTCAGGGCAGAAAGCCTCCTGACCTGTAAGATGGGCGCCACAGAAGGAGCAGACATCTGTTCGGATATAGTGTCGGCAGGTTTCACAGAAATCAGCATCAGGATCAACGGGGGCACCGCAATTCGGGCAAGTGGACTTACCGATTGGATTTCCGCAAGATGCACAAAAAAGAGCTTCAGGTTCATTGATAGTACCACAATGCGGGCACTGAACGCCATTGGCAGTATTCATCTGCACGGCTTGTTGGGTCAAAGGTTCTTCCGTATATTCTCTGGCCAACTCCTCTCGCTGGAGCTGCTGAGAGCCACGGTTTGTTAGTTCTGGGTTTTGTGTAATATCATCAAACATAATTAAACATGTGATTTATCTGCAAAAGCTAGGTGCAAAAGTAAACAAAAAAACTTAATAAACAAAAAAAACCGCCGTAAATTTACATTTACGACGGCATTTTTATCGTTTTAAACGTTAAATTACCACAATTCCAAGCGCTCCGACTTAGGGATAAACATTTTATCACCTTCTTTTACATCGAAGGCTTCATACCATGCATCGATATGGGGAAGAGCACCGTTTACACGCCAGCGTCCCAATGAGTGAGGATCACTCTTCGTACGGTTACGGATTTCCTCGTCGGTAATATTACCAGCCCACACGCCAGCATAGGCGTGGAAGAAACGCTGATCGGCTGTCAGGCCTTCTTTCTCTTCCAGAGGTTCACGCTTTGTAGCATTTTTATAGGCTGCCCAAGCAACCTGCAGACCGCCATGATCGGCCAGATTCTCACCCAGCGTCAGACGTCCGTTGCCAAACAAGCCTGGCAGCACTTCAATCTTAGAGAAGAAATCAGCATACTTATCAGTACGTTCTGTAAAATTCTTTCCATCACTCTCCGTCCACCAGTCGTGCATGTTTCCATCCTTATCGAAACGACGGCCCTGATCATCGAATCCGTGAGTCATCTCATGACCAATCACTACACCGATAGCACCATAGTTAAACGCATCGTCTGCATTCATATCGAAGAAAGGATACTGAAGAATTCCTGCAGGGAAACAGATCTCGTTGGTGGTAGGATTATAGTAGGCATTTACCGTCTGAGGCGTCATATGCCAGTCATCACGGTCTACAGGTTTTCCTACACGATGACTGATACTCCACTCATTCCAGAACTTGGCACACGCCTGCATGTTTTCGTAATAAGATTTAGCAGGATCAATCTCTAGTTTCGAAAGGTCTGTCCATTTGTCAGGATAGCCCACCTTTACATAAAATGAATTCAACTTCAGCAGGGCATTCACCTTGGTAGAATCGTCCATCCAGTCCTGAGCAGCAATGCGCTCTCCAAGGGCAATCTGAAGATTCTTCACTAAGGTCACCATACGCTTCTTAGCTGCCTCAGGGAAGTATTTTTCCGAGTAGATCTTACCCAGCGCTTCACCCATCACACGTTCAACCTGAGAAGTACTGCGTTTCCAAAGTGGGTGGTTTTCCTTACGACCTGAACGAATCTTACCGTTGAAGTCGAAGCTCTCAGCCACAGTAGCATCGCTCAAATAATTGGCAGCTTCAGAGATGAGTCCCCACTCCATCACGTCACGATATTCAGCGGGTTTGATAGAACCAACAAGTTTGTTGGCACCCTCAAGGAAAGCAGGCTGTCCCACAACCATCTCTTGCAGATACTTAGCGTCTATCCCCTGAGCGCTCATCACCCTCACCAGAGGAAGGTTAGGATACTTGGTTTCAAACTCTTTCAGCGTCATCTTGTTGTAGTTAGCCTCAGGATCGCGCAGTTCTGTGCGGCTCTTGCTTACCTTGGCCAACTCTGTCTCAACCTTCATGACATTCTGCATCTTCTTGGTTGCTGCACTCTTACTAAAGCCAAAAAGCTGGAACATCTTGACAATGTGCTTCTTAAAAGCTTCACGGATATCCGCTGTAGGCTTATCGTTTTCAAGATAGTACTCTTTCTGACCCAAGGAGAGCCCACCCTGATAAACGTTCAGAATATTCTGTGTGGCGTTCTTATCATCGGCACCGAAACCACAGAAGAAGAACTCCTGTTCTCCGTAGGGAGCCAGTTCCAACTGAATGTCGAGCAGCTGCTTGGTGGTCTTGGCAGCCTCGAGCTTCTTGATCAGCGGCATCAGAGGAGCCACACCCTCATTGTTACGGCGTGTAGAGTCCATAGCCAGTTTGTAAAGGTCGCTGAGCTTCTGCTCTATAGTTCCCTTTTCGTAGCTGTTGCTCAGAAGCTCTGCGAGAATAGCGTTAATACGCTTGTCGTTATCCTCCTGCAGGCGGTCGAAGCTGCCATAACGAGAATAAGCAGCGGGAAGCGGATTACTCTTCATCCATCCACCACATGCATACTGATAGAAATCATCACCAGGACGCGCGCTGGTATCGAAATCGGCTTTGTTCAACCCCGATCCGAGCGGTGCCTGTGCCATTGTCATCAAAGACATTGATGCCATTGCCATCATTGTTACAATTTTTTTCATAAATCTATTGTTAGTTAATATTGGGTTATCTCTTCTAAGGTTTCGCTGAGTTTCTCCCAGCGTTCTACCTCTTCATCGAGACATTTCTTTGTCGAAGTATATTCTGTGACGAGGGTCATATCAGAAGCATTCTCAGGAACCATCAGCAAGTCGTCGAGTTCTTTCAGCCTCTGCTCCAGTTTCTCAATTTTCTTTTCCGACTCCTTCACGGCCTTCTCGGCACGGTTTTTCTGTTTCTGGCGCTCCTTATGCTCAGCATAACTGAGGGCTTTGGATATCGTTTCCTGAGAGTTCCCATGGGGGGAACTGGGAGTTCCCACGGTGGGAACTGCTGGTTTCCCCGTAGGAAAACTGCCGTTTCCTTGCTGAGTGTTATTCGAATCTTTGCCCAACTCGTTCAGTTCGCTGATTTTCTTGGTACGGAGGAAGTCGTAGATTCCACCCAGGTGTTCCCTCACCTTACCGTCACCAAACTCATAGACCTTCGTTACCAGACCATCCAAGAACTCACGGTCGTGACTCACGATAATAGCAGTACCATCGAAAGCCTTGATGGCCTCTTTCAACACATCCTTAGAAGGCATATCGAGATGGTTGGTAGGCTCGTCGAGAATCAGCAGGTTTACTGGTTCCAAAAGCAGACGAATCATCGCCAAACGGCTACGTTCGCCACCGCTAAGCACTTTTACTTTCTTATCCGATTCCTCGCCGCCAAACATGAAGGCGCCAAGGATATCATTGATGCGCAGACGAATCTCGCCCTTCGCCACATGATCTATCGTTTGGAATACCGTCAGGCTCTCGTCAAGCAACTGAGCCTGATTCTGGGCAAAGTAACCTATCTGGATATTATGCCCAATCTTCAGTTCGCCCGTATAGGGAATCTCGCCCATGATACACTTCACGAGCGTAGACTTTCCTTCGCCGTTCTTACCCACGAAAGCAACTTTCTCGCCCCGCTTGATGGTGAGCGACACATGATCGAAAACGGTATGTGCCCCATAGTCTTTCCTCACTTCGTCGCAGATAACGGGATAGTCGCCACTACGCAAGCAAGGTGGAAACTTCAGATGCATAGCCGAATTGTCGACTTCGTCAATCTCGATGGGGACGATTTTCTCCAGCTGTTTGATTTTCTGCTGTACTTGTACAGCTTTTGTGGCCTGATAGCGGAAACGCTCAATGAAGGCTTTCATCTCAGCCACTTCCTTCTGCTGGTTTTCGTAGGCTCTGATCTGCTGTTCGCGACGCTCCTTGCGAAGCACCACATACTCGTTGTATTTCACTTTATAATCGATCACGCGACCACATGAGATTTCAAGTGTGCGGTTCGATACATTATTAATAAAGGCCCTATCATGACTCACCAGCACGACGGCACTCGACGACTGCGACAAGAACTGCTCCAGCCATTGTATCGACTCGATATCCAAATGGTTGGTGGGCTCGTCGAGCAACAGCACATCGGGTTTCTGCAACAGGATCTTCGCCAGCTCGATACGCATGCGCCAACCACCAGAGAACTCCGAGGTAGGACGATCGAAATCCGAGCGAAGGAAGCCAAGTCCTGTGAGCGTACGCTCCAACTCAGCCTCACGACTCTCAGCCCCCATCATCATATAACACTCATGTTCCGTGGTATATTTCTCTATCAGTGCCAGATAGCTCTCGCTCTCATAGTCGGTACGTTCAGCCAGCTGTCTGTTCATCTCATCCAGACGCTGCTTCATCCTGGTGATGTCGGCAAACGCCTTCTGCGCTTCCTCGCGCACCGTTGTATCGTCCTGCAGAATCATCACCTGAGGCAGGTAGCCTATTCTACAGTCGTTGGGCACACTGATATTACCTGCCGTAGGTTTCTGTTGTCCGCTTATTATCTTCAGCATCGTCGACTTGCCCGCACCGTTCTTACCCACAAGGGCAATACGGTCGCGGTCGTTGATAACAAAACTTGCATCAACGAACAATGGCTTGACGCCGAATTCCACTTTCAGTCCTTCTACCGAAATCATCGCTTATCTACAAACTTATAACTCTTATATTTCTCACTCGGGAACCGCAACATCTCGTCTGTGATACCACCCGACTTAAAATCCGAAACCATGATAGTCGTCCAGATAAAGGCAATCTTGATACGCAGACGAATCGGATGATAATCCTTCCGTCCTACCAGCGCATGGATTTCCTTCATGCCCTTCTTTCCTTTCTTCACCTTGAGAGTCAACATTAACCCTTCCGGATCCTCTGCAATACTATAATTGTAGTTCTCGGGCTCAAACTTGAATTTCTGAGAATACTTGTCCGACTTATTATTTTTGGCACTATGTATCTCCACCTCATGTTTTTTGCGTTTAATGGTATATACCGTCGTGCCGTCATTCCACGAGTTCATCTTGGCATCCTCAAACTTACTCTTCTTGCCCTTATACCAAATAGTGCCGTCAGTTTTGTAGATACCAGTAATGTTCACATCGTAGTGAAGACTGGCGCCTTGCTCTCCAAACACCTGGGCATAGGCCGAATTGAATATGCGTCGTGCCTGACGTGCATTAGCCGACTCCTCAGCACACACATCCTGAAACGATACTATCAGCATCAGGCACCAGAGAATTCTTAATTTTACTTTCATTTTGTTGTTTTCGAGCTGCAAAATTACTAATTTCTCATTTAAATTCATTATTTTTGCACACAAATTAACGATTTAATAGACTCTCTTATGGAAAAGAATATCTTCGCACAACTCATTGCCAGCACCTTGAATCTTCAGGAACGGGCCGTTGCCGCTACACTCGCTTTGCTCGAAGAAGGCTGCACCATTCCTTTCATCTCACGTTATCGCAAGGAGCGAACGGGCGGACTCGACGAAGTGCAGATAGCCGCCATCAGCGACCGTTACGAGAAACTTCAGGAGATTCAAAAGCGTAAGGACACCGTTGTTAAGACTATCACCGACCTCGACAAGATGACAGCCGAATTAGAGAAGCGCATCCGCGACTGTTGGAATGCCACTGAACTCGAAGATATATATCTGCCCTATAAACCCAAGCGGCGGACACGCGCCCAGGTGGCACGCGAACAAGGGCTTGAGCCGTTGGCTCAGATTCTGCTGTTACAAAGAGAGCGCGATCCTGAACGAGCTGCAGAGCGCTTCATCAAAGGAGATGTCAAGGATACCGACTCTGCCTTGAAGGGCGCTCAGGACATCATTGCCGAGACCGTGAGCGAAGACGAGCGCTCGCGACAGCAACTCCGCAACGCCTTCAGTCGCCAGGCCTTCATCACCTCAAAGGTTGTGAAAGCTAAGGCCGACACAGACGAGGCAGCCAAATACAGCGACTATTTCGACTGGGAGGAGCCATTGAAACGTTGTTCTTCCCACCGACTGCTGGCTATGCGCCGAGGTGAAAACGAGGGGATTCTCCGCATCAGCATCTCGCCCGACGACGAGGAAGCCGTAGAACGTCTGAAGCGTCATTATGTATATGGAAACACACTTTGCGGACGACTGGTGGCAGAGGCCATCGACGACGGTTACAAACGATTGCTCAAACCAGCCATCGAGACAGAGTTCTCAACTCTCAGCAAGGAGAAGGCCGATGATGAAGCTATCCGTGTGTTTGCCGAGAACCTACGTCAGCTGCTACTGGGAGCGCCATTGGGGCAGAAGCGTGTAATGGGGGTCGACCCAGGTTTCCGCACAGGTTGCAAGGTGGTTTGTCTAGATGCTCAGGGCAACTTGCTTCACCATGAGGCCATCTTCCCCCACCCACCAATCAACAAACGCACAGAGTCGGCCGTCGCCGTTCTGAAGATGATACAAAAGTACCAGATAGAAGCCATTTCTATCGGTAATGGTACAGCCAGCAGAGAGACCAACGATTTCATCAAAGATGTGCTCGCAGGCCGCTACAACATTAACGCAAAGAATAATGCCGAGACGCCAACACCGCAGGTTTTTACCGTCAGCGAAGATGGTGCATCGGTTTATTCTGCTTCGAAGATAGCCCGCGATGAATTCCCTAATGAGGATGTCACCGTTCGCGGTGCCGTTTCGATAGGACGTCGACTGATGGACCCGCTGGCCGAACTGGTGAAGATTGATCCTAAGAGCATCGGTGTCGGTCAATACCAGCACGATGTAGACCAGACGAAACTGAAACACTCGCTCGACCAGATCGTAGAGAGTTGTGTGAACCTCGTAGGGGTGAACCTTAACACCGCCTCACAACATCTGCTGATGTATGTGAGCGGGCTCGGTCCTACCCTCGCCAAGAATATTGTAGATTTCAGAAAAGGCAATGGCGCTTTCACCTCACGCGCCCAACTGAAAAAAGTACCGCGCCTCGGTCCCTCTGCCTATCAGCAGTGTGCAGGTTTCCTGCGCATTCCTGGTGCAAAAAATCCACTCGACAACTCAGCCGTTCATCCCGAAAGTTACGCCATCGTAGAACAGATGGCTAAAGACCAAGGCTGTTCGGTGGCTGACCTTATAAATAATAAAGAGAAGCGCGAAGCTATCGATATCCACCGCTACGTGACGACTGAGGTGGGTATCCCCACGCTGACCGACATCATGAAAGAGTTGGAAAAACCAGGCCGCGATCCGCGTGAGCAACTTGAGGAGTTTGAATTCGACAAGAATGTCAACACCATCGACGATTTGGTGGAGGGAATGATTCTGCCAGGCATCGTGACCAACATCACCAACTTCGGTGCTTTTGTCGACATTGGTGTCCATCAGGACGGACTGATACATATCTCACAGATGGCTAACCGCCGCATTGCCCACCCTACCGACGTGGTAAAACTACATCAGCATCTCAAGGTGCGGGTCATAGAAGTAGACCGTCGCCGCAAGCGCATTTCGCTTTCTTTAAAGGGAATCTAAGACTTAGAGTCTTCGTGAATGCTTTCGGCCATCAAACGATAAATCTCACGAGTACGCTCGTCGGGCAGCATCTTCATTTGCATCTCCATTACGCTCAGGTCATAGCGCACCATTGGCCCTGTCTGCGCCGCCTTAGGCGACATAACCGACACCTTACGTGCCGTTTCAGCTATCAAAGGGGAAAAAAGACGAAAGTCAATCTGCTCGGATTCAAGTACACGCTCTGCCAGACGATAGCAATGGTTTGTCAGATTACAGGCCAGCACCGCTGCCAAGTGCATCTTCTTGCGCTTCTCCGAATCGCAATCCACCACGTAATCAGAAACGCTCTCCGCGAGTGAACGAATCACAGCCAGTTCTTCACAGCCAGAAGCCTCGATAAAACAAGGGATTTCACGGAAGCTGACCCTGTGGTTCTTCGAAAATGTCTGCATAGGATAGAGCACTCCATAGTGGAATGCTTTATCTTTTAGAACATCCATTCCGATGCTGCCCGCCGTATGAACCACGATAGCATTCTTCGCCCGTTTGCCTATCGCCCCAGCCAGACTTCCAATGGCATCGTCCTTAACCGATATGATGTATATCTCGGCCTCAGCGCTTATTTGGCTGATATCGGTGGTATACCTGCACCCTAACTTTGCCGCCAATTCGCTGGCATGTGCCTCTGTACGGCTATATACTTGGCCGATGTGGTGGCCTGCTTCGCTCAAGGCAAGCGAAAGCTGCGTAGCCAGATTGCCCGAACCAATGATTACTATCTCCATTATGCGTTTCTGTTTAATCCGCTGCAAAGGTACAAAAAATTATTGTCCTAATTGTCACAAATCGTTGTAGAACGTACAAAGAAAGTCTGTTTATTCTTTGTTTGTATCAGGCTGGGGCAACCTCGGGTGAACCTTACGAACCTCGCGGAATGAATCCATCGCAACAACCCGGCCGTTGTAAAATGTCAACACCACAACGTCGTAATCATCATTGTTCAGCAGAGATCGATACTCCCATTCATCCCGTCCCTCGGCAAACCTGCGATAACTAGGTTTACCCATCAAGGCCGTCACCTCTTGTTTGGTCATGCCATACTCAATGCTGGCAGCTTTATCGGCTACGGTTGAAAACATTGATGCACACGAACTGAGCGATAACGCAACGATGGCTACTATAGCCGCATTTCTTATTTTCTTCATAATTCTAAACTTTTAAAATAGATACTGCAAAGATACATATTGAAAACAAGAAACAAACAGACAAATCCCTACGATTCGATAGGGAAATCCCCATTTTTCAGATACAAAGCAACATCGTAGACAGAGAAGTCTTCTATTTGCTTTGAAACAGGCCTTTGAACAGCAGATAGGGATCGATGATGATATTGTGGTGGCAATGGGGAACAATGGTTTTAGCCATACCGCCTGTAGCAACGATATGAGGCTCTACACCAAAAGTTGGCAGAAGCTTGTCGATAAGACCGTCTATCATGGCAGCCGTACCATAGAGAATGCCGCTTTGCATGCACTCAAGAGTATTGCGCCCAACAAGGTGAGCTGGCTTTTCGATGGTGATGGCAGGCAGTTGAGAGGCACGCGTACTGAGGGCACTAAGGGAAGTCTTAACACCAGGAATAATGAGTCCGCCACGGAAGCACCTGTTTTCGTCGACTACGCCAATGGTGGTGGCTGTACCAAAATCAATGATGATAGCGGGTGCGCCATAACAACTAACGGCTCCTAAGGCATCGGCCAGACGGTCTTTACCCAACTGGGCAGGCGACTCCACATCGATGCCGACAACCTCCTTAGCATCGGCAATAGTAAAGAAATGGGGCTGTATACCCGTCAGGTCGACCACGGCCTGAGCAATATCATCGTTCACCTCGGGAACAACCGACGAAATGATGACATTCTCGATATCAGCCGCCTCTACGCTATACTTGCGCAGGCCCTGACGAAGCTCATAGCGGAAAAAACTAGCAGTCTCTTCTTTCTTAGTCTTGAATCGCCATGTAGACGAGATATTACCCTGTTCATCAGCCAAAGCGATGACAATGGTAGAATTGCCGATATCGATGAGAATACGCATATCTTCTAAGAAAGAGTTATGATATGTGAGAGTATCTGGTCGGCAGTATTCTCTTTCGAACAGAGCGGAAGTTCCTTAATGCCATCAGATGTGACAAGTGTCACCTGATTCGTATCAACGCCGAACCCCGTTTTCTCGCTGGCGATAGAGTTGGCACAAATCATGTCGGCATGTTTCTTCGTGAGTTTAGCACGCGAATTGTCTATCAGATTCTCTGTCTCCATCGAGAAACCTACCAGCAACTGTCCCTTGCGTTTATGCTCACCCAACCAGCCCAGAATATCCTGCGTACGAGTCAGCGCTATAGACATATCGCCACTGTTCTTCTTCACTTTCTGCTCTGAATAGTCAGCAGGCTTATAGTCGGCTACAGCACTACACATCACAATTATATCCTGCTGGGCACTTCTGGCGGTTACAGCTTCAAACATCTGCTGGGCACTCTTCACGTCGACCTTGTTGATACCAGCGAAGGGCAGAATGCTCACAGGTCCCGAGACAAGCGTCACTTCTGCACCACGCAGAACTGCCATTTTAGCAATGGCGTAGCCCATCTTACCCGACGAGTGGTTGGTAATGAAGCGCACAGGATCGATGGACTCTTGCGTAGGACCTGCCGTTACGAGAATACGCTTACCTCGCAAATCTTTCTCCTTCGCCAGATATAATAGGATATGCTCCAGCAGCGTCTCTTCCGAAGGCATCTTACCGCTACCCGTATCGCCACAGGCCAATCGTCCAACGACGGGCTCTATGATATGATAGCCATGGTGTTTCAGTTTCTGCAGATTGTCTTGCAGTATAGAATTCTCCCACATGCCAGTATTCATAGCTGGGGCAAAGAGCACGGGGGCTTTTGTGGCCATGATGGTAGTGGTGAGCATATCATCGCAGATGCCGCCAGCCACCTTACCGATGACATTTGCCGTACAGGGAGCCACCATAAACAAGTCGCCTCGCTTAGCCAGCGACACATGCTTCACGTCGAACGAGAAATTGCGGTCGAAGGTGTCGACGATGCACTTGTTGCTGGTCAGCGTCTCAAAGGTCATCGGCGTGATGAACTTCGTGGCGTTCTCAGTCATGATCACATGCACGTCGGCATTCAGTTTCACCAGCATCGAAGCCAGATTGGCAGTCTTATAGGCCGCAATGCTTCCCGTCACCCCGAGTACGATGGTCTTTCCTGTCAGCATATTCCTTTAATATTTTTATTTATTACTGTTCAATCAACAACCCGTGCTTCTCGTAGTTGGCCTTACGCACAATTTTGTTGTCCTGGTCGACAAACAGCACGACGGGTTTGTGTTCGCGTGCCTCCTCTGGTGTCATCTGGGCGTATGCCATGATAATCACCTTGTCGCCTACGTTGACGCACTTGGCTGCAGCGCCATTCAGACAGATAATGCCCGAACCCGCCTCGCCTGCAATGGCGTATGTTTCGAAACGGCTGCCGTTGTCAATATCGGCAATAGCCACTTTCTCATATTCCATAATGCCCGACTCAGCCAACAGTTCTGAGTCGATGGTGATGCTACCCACATAGTCAAGATCGGCCTGCTTCACCGTTGCACGGTGTATCTTTGCTTTCAGAAGCGTCAATTCCATTTCGCAGCAATTATATGTTTACAATAAAGTTGTCAATCAGTCGTGTCTTACCGATATACACGGCAATGGCCACCAGCGTCTCACCCTCGATTCTCGGCGTGCGCTGAATGTTTTCAAAGTCAACGACCTCCACGTAGTCTATACGTGCCAGCGGTTCTGTCTCCAGATTCTCGCGAATAACACCAATCACCTTCTGTGCGTCGCGCTCACCTTTTTCGATAACCTCACGTCCCTTCTTCAGACTCTTCGAGAGAATCAGCGCAGCCTGGCGCTCCTCAGGGTTCAGATAGGTATTGCGGCTCGACTTGGCCAGTCCGTCGGCTTCACGCACGATAGGACAAGGCACAATCTCAAGCGGGAAGTTCAGATCGCGCACAAAACGTTTCACCGTAGCCAACTGCTGAGCGTCCTTCTGTCCGAAGTAAGCGCGGTTGGGCTGAACAATGTTAAACAACTTGCCCACCACGGTACATACGCCACGGAAGTGAACTGGGCGGACAGCGCCACAGAGCAGTTCGGTGGTCTCTGTCGTATCGATGAACGATGTGAAGTGTCCTGGGTACATCTCAGCAGGCTCAGGGTTGAAAATCAAGTCACCGCCAGCCTCCTCGACCTTCTCCATGTCGCGGTTCAGGTCACGCGGATAAGCCTCAAGATCTTCATTCGGACCGAACTGAATGGGGTTGACGAACACCGATACCACCGTACGGTCGTTCTCACTTGCCGACTTGCTAATCAGGCTCTGATGGCCCTCATGCAGAAAGCCCATCGTGGGCACCAGTCCAACCGTGAGTCCCTCCTGCTTCCAAGCCGAAACAATATCTCTTACTTCTTTTACAGTCTTAACTACTTTCATGTTTTTTCCCTAACTTCTTTTAACTTCTTCAATTTCCGTTTCAAATAATGCCTGCATCACCTCTTCGCTGATGGCATAGGTCTGTCCTGCCTCAGGAAAGCTGCGCTGCTCGCATTCTTGCTTGTACTGCTTGAAAGCCTCAAGCATCACGCTATGCAGATCGGCATATTTCTTCACGAACTTTGGCGTGAATCCATCGGTATAGCCCAGCATATCCTGATAGACCAGCACCTGACCGTCGCAGCCGTTACCGGCACCTATACCGATGGTCAGCGCCTTGGTCTGTTCGGTAATCAGCTTGGCCAGCGTCGCAGGCACACACTCCAGCGTGATGGCAAATGCGCCAGCCTCTTCTACAGCCTGCGCATCCCTGATCAGCTTCTTGGCCTGCTCCAGCGACTTACCCTGCACCTTGTAGCCACCCATAGCGTTTACCGACTGCGGCGTCAGTCCGATATGAGCCACAACGGGTATACCAGCCTGCGTGATGGCCTTGATGCGGTCGGCATACTCCACGCCGCCCTCCAGCTTCACTGCCTGGCAGTTTGTCTCCTTCATAATGCGTCCTGCATTGCGCACAGCATCTTCCACCGATGCCTGATACGACATGAACGGCATATCAACCACCACGAAAGCCTGTCTGGCGCCTCTGACTACAGCCTTACCGTGATGAATCATGTCCTCAACGGTAACAGCCAATGTATTTTCGTAACCCAACATGACGTTACCGAGCGAGTCGCCCACCAGTATCATGTCTATTCCCGCCTCGTCGATGGTGCGGGCCGTATTGTAGTCGTAAGCTGTCAGCATGCTTACAGGCTGCTGACCCTTGCGATCCAACAAATCGAAAATAGATTTCCTCATTATCTTTATTAATGGTTATTCTGCAATCTTTTGGGGTGCAAAGGTAGGCTATTATTTTTATATCTACAAATAATAACCCCCTTTTTTTCACTTTTACACCTTTTTAATATACAAATAGGGAATCTGTCATGAAAAATAGGGATTTTCCTATACGTTTTTCATTTTTTATTCTCATCTTTGCAGCGTGAAACTATAAACTTTGAAGCGTATGAAAGAAAATCGTATTATTGCATCTGCCCTGATTGCTGTGGGCATCGTATTCTTAGGATTGTTCATCAAATCCGGCATCGACAATTTTGCCAACAAAGACCGAAAGGTGACGGTAAAGGGACTGGCCGAGCGCGAAGTGCCCGCTGATAAAGTGACGTGGAGCATCGGTACCAAAGTGACAGGCAACGACCTGCCTATGCTTTATGAGAGCATCAATCACCAGACGGACAAGATTAAGAAGTTCTTGCAACAGAACGGCCTCGAGGAGAAAGAGATTACCGTAAACCCACCAACAATCAGCGACCTCGAAGCCCGCGAATGGGGTGACAACCAGAAGAACTTCCGATACATCGTGAACACCACGATTACCGTGGCCACAAACAAGGTGACGGAAGTAAACAAAGCCATCTTCAAACAGGCAGAACTGCTGAAGCAGGGCGTTGCCATCGAAAACAGCAACCCTCAATACGAATATGCCTCGTTCCAGCAGATGAAGCCAGAGATGATGGCCGAAGCTATCAAGAACGCACAGAAGACTGCCGAGCAGTTTGCAGAAGCCAGCAAGAGCGAATTAGGGCAGATTCAGACAGCCGGACAGGGACAGTTTGAGATAGAAGACCGCGACCAGAACACGCCGTACATCAAAAAGCTGCGCGTAGTAACCACCATCACCTACTCACTGAAAGACTAAGCGAAAAGGCGCGGAACGATTATAAAATCATTTACACGCAAAACCACGTCAAGGAAGGCTAGGAAACAAGCCACGTGTAAAGCTGAAGTTTACTCCGACTAAAGAAGGGTTTTACTCCGAGTAAAGTCCCACTTTAGTCGGAGTAAAGTGTATGTCTGCCCAAAGGCCCTGAACAAGGCACTTCTGCAGACACCAGGAATAAAGATGAATATTGTTTACTTTTCGTCCACACGCCCTTTAACGATTCTTATGGGTGCAGAACCAGTTGTGCGTGAAGTTGTAGAGAACGAGGGCGACGACGAAGAGTACAAGCGACGTGACAAACGCACGATCAGAATCGCCATAGAACAAAGCATAGCCAAGACCCAGCCCCCAGGCAATACCACTCTCCCATCCCAACAGGAAAGTGCTCTGCGACGTGCCGCGCTGGCAATGACGGCTGAGTTTGATAAAACAGAGCAGAAAGCGCGAGCCAATAAGTCCCAAGCCGAAACCCACAAAGGCGGGAGCAGCATAGAATACAATCTGCTGCGTGCGCGTAATCAGCATGAGCAGGGCGGCTATCATTAGAATAAGCCCCGAAACGACCTCGCTCTTGACCTCAGCATTGCGGAACACAAAACGCTGCGACAACAGGGCTGCCAAGAAACCAACCATCATCATGGCATAGAACATCTCGGACAGAACTACCGAGAAAAGTATGCCAACTGCCAGCATAATGAGCTGGAGATTGACGAAGAGCGGGAATCCGTGAGGCAGAAAGAAGCGGTCGAGACTAACGGTAGGAACATCGTCTTGAGGCGCACGGAAGGGGAAGTGAACCATCATGATGAGCAGAACGGCTACTGCCGCACACCCCACAGCCGAGAGCAGTACGATGCTGAAGCCCATCAGTCGGTCGAGAAGCAGGCCCGTCATAGGTCCCAGCGACAAGGCGAAACGCGAGAACCAAGCTGCAGAGTGGTTAGCCTCCGTGCGCTGGAACGACTCGCTTGTATCGATAATCAACGTGCTGGTAAGCACCATCTGCGCCAGGCCGAACACGGCTCCAAGGGCGAAACGCTGGATAACGATGAACTGGAAATCGCAGGACAGGAAACGCTGTTCGTTGAGATAGTATAACAAAACTGTCAAAGCGCCTACGGCAATAACCGCCCAGATGCAGACCACGTTGCGGCGGAAATGCTGCACAAGGAACGATACGAACATACCCAGCAAGAACAACCCAAGACCGAAAGCGCCCATAGCGACACCAATCTCCATCGGCGAGAGGTGCTGCGTGGAGAGCAGCCAGCGGGGCAAGGTGGGTACGAGGATATAGACTGACATAGCCAACAGGAAATTAGCTATGGCCATCAACCAGAATTCACGATGCCACAAACGGATATGTACGGGAGTGCTTTGACTGTTCATTACTTCCTGATTAAAGTTTATCGCTTGACGGGGTTATAGTTTTGAGCATAGAGTTGTAAAGTCTACGTTCTCATAATCGCTTATCTGTATGTCGGAATAGGGAGCAATAGCCTCGACTGCGTTCGTAGTAGCAAGACCAACCACACGCATGCCAGCCGCCCGACCTGACTTCAGGCCGTTGAAGCTGTCTTCGAAGACGACGCAATCCTCAGGCTTCAAGCCGAAACGCTCAGCAGCCGTCAGATAGCAGTCGGGATGGGGTTTGCTGCGCGAGAAGTCCTCGGAAGTGAGGATAGCGTCGAAAAGTTCACGGAAACGGGGCTGATGACGATAGACGCTCTCCATCTTTGGAATATTAGAGCTGGTGACCACAGCCGTCTTGACACCATGATTGTGCAAGTCGGCTATCAAGGCTTCGAGCCCTGCGATATAGTCAAAATGCATCTGCTGCTCGAACGCATCGAGACGGGCGGTGATAGAGGAGCGCTGCTGCTCCAAGGGGCCGCTGAACCAGCGGTCGTATATCTGTGTGAGTGTAGAGCCTTTGATCTCGTGCTCCAGTCCCGGATGCTCAGGGTGATACTCACGACATATCATACCCCAGAAAACACTATACTGGGGCTCGGTGTCGAATACCACACCATCAAGGTCGAACAAGGCTGCTTTGAAATCTCTTTCTTGCATATTTTGTGAATTTGGGTGCAAAATTACGGATTTTCTACGAGAAATTTGCGATTTTCATGATTTTAGTGTACTTTTGCGGAAAAAATAAGAGCAAAGATGATGATAATCAGACGAAAATGGGTATTTTTAGCCGTCGCAGCAATGCTGGCAATCAGTTGCAAGCAGCCCGATGAGAACACGATAGAGTTCGAGGAGCTGACCCTGAACAAAACCGTTGCGCTGACAAACGACGAGGATTCGCCAAAATGCTCTATCAGTCTGAAACTTCTACAGGCTACCGAGACAAACGGCCACAAGGCCGAAGTGATAAACAACACGGTAGTGGAAAACCTGTTCCACATGCACGATATGTCGATGACAGGAGCTATGGAGCGGTTTACCGACAACTACGTCAGCACCTATAAGCAAACCATGCTGCCGCTATACAAGCAAGACAGAAACGATTCAACAAAAAGAGCCTGGTATGAATACCACTACGTCATATCAGCAGAAGCCAGTCAAGGCAACAAGCAGACGGTTGTTTATCAAGCCACAATAGATTATTATGAAGGGGGCGCCAGAGGAACCCACCTGATGCGAGTCATGAACTTCGAGGCGAAGACAGGCCGTCTGCTGACACTCGAAGACCTGTTTGCCGACGGTACGGAGAACCAACTGAACAACATACTGCTGAAAGCTCTAAAGGAAAAGACGGGCTATGCCACGCTCAGCGAACTGAAGGAGCACAACTACCTGACATCGGTAGACATCTATGCCCCTGAGAACTTCATCATAGGCGACGAGACGGTTACCTTTATCTATAACCCCTCGGAGATTGCAGCATATTCAGAAGGTTCGATAGAACTCATCATACCCTATACGAGTTTGGATAAATTACTGAAGAACTCATTCACATACTAAGCATTTATGACAGCAGACATTATAAGAAAGTATTTCCCAGAACTGAGCGAAGAGCAGCAGAGACAGTTTGATGCCCTCGACGCGCTCTATCGCGATTGGAATGCGAAGATAAACGTAATATCAAGAAAAGACATCGACAACCTGTATGAGCACCACGTGCTTCACTCGTTGGCCATCGCCAAGATCGTGAACTTCCGCCCAGGCACGGAAATACTCGACTTTGGTACTGGCGGCGGTTTCCCAGGTGTACCCTTAGCCATTCTTTTCCCCGAGTGCCGCTTCAAGCTGATAGACGGTACGGGCAAGAAGATAAGAGTGGCACAAGAGGTGTCGCAGGCTATCGGGCTCAAGAACTGCGAGCCTACCCACCTGCGTGGTGAAGAGGAGAAGGGTAAGTACGACTTCATCGTGAGTCGTGCGGTGATGCCCCTACCCGACTTGGTAAAGATTGTGCGCAAAAACGTATCGAAGACACAACGTAACGCCCTGCCCAACGGCGTTATCTGCTTGAAAGGCGGCGACTTGCAGGCAGAGTTGCGCCCTTATGCCAAGATTGTAGAGGCAACAGACATCAGCACCTTCTTCAAAGAAGAATGGTTCAAGGAAAAACATGTGATATATTTACCCATTTAAATATATGCTGAATATCAAGACTTTCATGTGCAACCTGCTACAGGAGAATACCTATGTAGTAAGCGACGACACGAAGGAATGTGTAATCATAGACTGCGGTGCCTACTACGAAGAAGAGCGTACGGCCATCACCCAATACATAGACAACGAGGGACTGAAACCCGTACACCTGCTCTGTACACACGGACACTTCGACCATAACTTCGGCATAGACACCATCTATCATGCCTACGGACTGAAAGCGGAGATTGCAGAGGAAGACGGTTTCCTGATCAACGACATTCCCGGACAGTTCTTGAGAATGATCGGCGTTCCGCTGAAACGAGAGTATCCGCCCGTGGGCAGATATTTCGAGCCCAACGAAGTGATACGCTTCGGTCATCACGAGCTGAAGATTCTGAAGACGCCCGGACATACCCCTGGCGGTGTCGTATTCTATTGCGAGGCTGAGGGCATAGCTTTCTCAGGCGACACATTGTTTCGCATGAGTGTGGGACGTACCGACTTTGAGGGCGGCAGCTATAAAGAACTGGCTGAGAGCCTGAAGAACGTTATCGCAAAAATGCCCGCCGAGACAACCGTCTACAGCGGACATGGACCAAAGACCACCATCAGCGACGAATTGAAGTACAATCCTTATTTACATTGATCATACCACTCTTTGAGCGCACCTTTTGGTGTGCCTCGCCTAACCGTCTCGTCAAGTACGTCGCGGGCCTCCTTACGTTTGCCTTGTCGCAACAGGGCATCGGCTTTCGACACGGCAAAGTCTACACTTGAAGGGCGACGAGTGAGAGCTTCATCCCAGTCGTAGACAGCCACCTCATACTGATGCTGTTCCGTTTCGTAAGCAGCCCGTGCGGCATAAGCGTCGGCACTATCAGGAAAGAGTTGCACGATACGGTTCAACTCATCTGCCGTATCGGCCTTTCTTCCTAACTTCTGCAGAATATGCGCCAAGCCGAGATGCGCCTCAAAGTGCTGAGGCTGAATGGCGAGAAACGACTCGTAGTCGACACGCGCCAAATCGTAATGACGCAACTGAGTATGACAGAAAGCACGGAAATAGAGGGCAGCCAGATTGCGGTTGTCAATATGGAGCACATTGCCATACTCCTCAACGGCATATTCCCATTGTTGCAGATTAATGTTAGCTTCAGCCTTACGCAATCGGAGATCGACATTCTTAGGATTCCGACGGATAGACTCCATGAGGGTTGACACAGAGTCGCGCCACTCCTGAGGCGTCTGCGCCGAGGCACAGACAACCACCAAGAGCTGCAACACAATAAGTTTTAATCTATGCATTCTTAATGTAATTTACAATCCAAGCGCCAACCTCACGAGTACCGTAGTGAGCACCACCCTCAACCTGAATCTCCGGAGTACGCACGTTAGCAGCCAGAGAGGCATCGACAGCTTCACGAATAAGGGCGCCTTCCTTCTCCAGTCCGAAATGTTCGAGTAACATAGCGGCAGACAGAATCTGAGCCAGCGGATTAGCCAGATTCTGCCCGGCAGCCTGAGGCCAGGAACCGTGAACGGGTTCGAAGAGCGGCGTGTGCTCACCCAGCGACGCCGAGGGCTGCAAACCCATAGACCCCGTGATGCAGGCCGTTTCGTCGGTAAGGATATCGCCAAAAGTGTTCTCAGTAACGATGACATCAAAGAAACGTGGTTCTGTAAGCACACGCATCGAAGCATTGTCGATAAACATATAGTCGGTAGTAACCTCAGGATACTGGGGTTCTATCTCCTTGGCAATCTGACGCCACAGACGTGATGAAGCCAGGATATTGGCCTTATCGACCACGGTAAGGTGCTTGCGGCGTTTCATGGCCATCTCGAAACCGAGCTTCACGATACGTTCAATCTCAGGACGTGTATAGATGTCGGTATCGTAGGCCTTATCGTTGTCTTGATACTTTTCGCCGAAATACATGCCTCCCGTCAGTTCGCGAAGCACCACGAAGTCGGCACCACGAATAAGTTCATCCTTCAAAGGCGACTTATGCAACAGGCAGTCGAAAGTAGCCACAGGACGCACGTTGGCAAAGAGTCCCAGTTTCTTACGCATAGCCAGCAGCCCCACCTCAGGACGTATCTTAGCCGTGGGGTTATGGTCGTACTTCAGATCGCCCACAGCAGCAAAGAGCACCGCATCGGCCCGCATACACACCTCGTGGGTAGCGTCGGGATAAGGGTCGCCCACCTCGTCGATGGCGTGAGCACCACATATCGCTTCTTCGTAAGCAAACTCATGTCCATACTTCTCTGCTATAGCGTCGAGCACAGCCACACCTTGTTTCATAATCTCGGGACCTATTCCGTCGCCCGCAAGTATTGCAATATTCAGTTTCATAATTCTTCTTTCTGTTCGTTTTCGTAAATGTTCAACATCTTAAAGGTTGCCTTGATAGCAGCTTCCGTCTGGTCGGCATCCAGACCACGGGTGCGCATGATACGCCCGTTGTCGTTCCATGTGATGACGGTCTGCACCAACGCATCGGTACGTCCGCCAGGAGGAATCGTAACCGCATAGTTCTGCAGAATAGGGAACGTGCGGTCGAGATACTTCTTGTAGATATAACGCAGTGACTTCACGAAGGCGTCGTACTGACCATCGCCCGTTGCCGAGGCCTCATACTGTCGTCCATTGATCTCGACCTTGATATTGGCTCCGGGCTTCAGACCATAGGCGGTTGACACCACGTAACTGACAAGCTTCACCTTATCCTCAGGCGCATCGTGCTTAAGCACATCGCTCACGATGAAGGGCAGATCCTCCTGCGTCACAATCTCCTTCTTATCACCCAACTCGGTAATACGCTGGGTAACGCGACGAGTCTGCTCGGGCGTCAGTTCAAGTCCCAGTTCCTTCAGGTTCTTGGCAATATTGGCCTTACCGCTATTCTTGCCGAGGGCATACTCACGCTTGCGTCCGAATCGCTCAGGCACCAGTTCGTTCTGATAAAGTCCGTTCTTATTGTCGCCATCGGCATGAACGCCAGCCACCTGGGTAAACACGTTGTCACCTATGATAGGCTGATTAGGCGCGATAGCGATACCGCTATAGCTCTCTACCAGACGGGAAATATCGTTCAGTTTGTCTTCATTGATATTGGTCTTGGCGTGGAACTGATCCTTCAGAATCACCTGCACACTCGACAGAGGCGCATTGCCGCATCGCTCTCCCAACCCGTTGACGGTAACGTGCAGTCCCTTGGCACCACTAAGTACGGCAGCCAACGAATTGCTCACGGCCAGATCGTAGTCGTTATGCGCATGGAAGTCGAAATGCGTATCGGGATAACGCTTCATCATCTTGCGGAAATATTCGATACATTGCAGGGGATTCATGATTCCCAACGTATCGGGCAGCATAAAGCGACGGATACCGATGTCGCATAGTGCGTCCATCACCTGATACACATATTCGGGCGAGTCTTTCATACCGTTGCTCCAGTCCTCAAGATAAATGTTCACCGTGAGACCTTTGCTGCGAGCATACTTCACCGCCTGACAGATATCTTCGATGTGCTGTTCGGGCGTTTTCCCCAACTGTTCCTGACAATGGCGCAAAGAGCCCTTAGCCAACAGATTGACGACCTTTGCGCCACACGACACGATCCAGTCGACACTCTGTCCGCCATCCACGAATCCCAGCACTTCCACCTTGTCGAGCTTGTCAATCCTCTCGGCATAGCGGCATATCATGCTGACAGCCTCTTTCTCGCCCTCAGACACACGAGCCGAAGCCACCTCTATACGGTCGACGTTCAGGTCGTGGAGCAGCATTCGGGCGATGATGAGTTTCTCGTGGGGCAGAAAGCTCACACCATTGGTCTGCTCGCCGTCGCGGAGTGTTGAGTCCATGATCTCCACAAAAGGCCGCAGGCTCTTGTAATGACTTACTTGTTCTGCTGTTCCCATAATTCGGTTTTTTCTTTATTCTGTACAAGGAAATCGATATCGTCGAGTCCGTTCATCAGACAATGCTTCTTATAGCCGTTGATGTCGAAGTGCTCGCTTCGTCCCGTTGCCTGATTCGTTACCGTCTGATCGGGCAGATTGACCTCTACCAGAGTCTTCGGGTCGTCCTGAATGCTTTGGAAGAGTTCTGCGAGGAATGCCTCGCTCACCTGCACGGGAAGCACGAAATTGTTGAGTTCGTTGTTCTTGTGGATATCGGCAAAGAACGAGCTGATGACTACCCGGAACCCATAGCCCGCAATAGCCCAGGCCGCATGTTCGCGCGATGAGCCCGAACCGAAATTCTTGCCTGCCACGAGGATACATCCGCTATAGGCAGGATTGTTGAGCACGAAATCCTTGTTAAGCTTACCGTCAGCCTGATAGCGCCAGTCGCGAAACAGGTTGTCGCCAAAGAAACTTTCATCCTTCGTGGTGGCTTTCAAGAAGCGTGCGGGTATTATCTGATCGGTATCCACGTTCTCTAAAGGCAGAGGCACGCAGGTCGACGTTATGATGTTGAATTTCTGTTTCATATTCTTCATTACATTAAGTCTCTCGGGTCGGCTATGACACCTGTCACGGCGGCAGCGGCAGCAACCAACGGCGATGCCAGCACCGTACGAGCTCCAGGCCCTTGGCGACCTTCGAAATTACGGTTAGAGGTAGATACTGAGAGTTTGCCTGCAGGAATCTTGTCGTCGTTCATGGCCAGACAGGCAGAACATCCGGGCTGACGGATCTCGAAGCCTGCTTCGGTCAGAACCTTATCAAGTCCCTCCTCACGAATCTGCTTGTCAACAGCCCACGAGCCAGGAACCAGCCAGGCCACGACGTCTTTCGACTTACGATGCCCCTTAACAATCTGGGCAAACGCGCGGAAATCCTCGATTCGTCCGTTGGTACAAGCTCCGAGGAACACATAGTCGACCTTCGTGCCGAGCAGCTTTTCTCCAGCCTTGAAACCCATATAGTCGAGTGCTTTCCCGAAGTTGGCATCACCCTCTGTAGGAATCGTCTCCGTGATGCCGATTCCCATGCCCGGATTCGTTCCATAAGTGATTCTCGGTTCTATGTCTTCTGCGTTGAAAACCAGCTCCTTATCAAACACGGCATCATCGCCGCTCTTCAGGGTTTTCCAATAGGCGACAGCCTCATCCCAAGCCTCTCCCTTTGGTGCGAACTCACGGCCTTTGATATACTCAAACGTCGTCTCGTCGGGAGCGATGAAGCCGCCTCTTGCCCCCATCTCTATTGAGAGGTTACAGAGAGTGAGGCGCCCCTCCATAGAGAGATTGCGAACCACGTCGCCAGCATACTCCACAAAGTAGCCCGTAGCGCCCGAAGTCGTGAGCCGTGCCATGAGATAGAGGGCCACATCCTTGGCGGTGACACCTTTCTGCAACGTGCCGTTGATGCTGATGCGCATAGACTTAGGCTTTTGCTGAAGGATGCATTGCGAAGCCATCACCATCTCGACCTCAGACGTACCGATGCCGAAAGCCACAGCTCCCATAGCGCCATGGGTAGAGGTGTGCGAGTCGCCACACACGATTGTCATTCCCGGCAGGCTCAGTCCCTTTTCAGGACCAACCACATGGATGATACCATTATCCTTCGACATCATGCCATAGTGTGTCAGACCGAATTCTGCCGCATTCTTCGCCAGCATGTCAACCTGCTTACGCGATACAGGGTCCTCGATGGGTTTATCCTGGTCGTGTGTAGGCGTATTGTGATCGGGCATGCAGTATATTCTCTCAGGACGGAAGCACTTCAGTCCCCTGGCCCGCATACCCTCGAAAGCCTGAGGCGACGTCACTTCGTGGCAGTAGAGGCGATCGATATAAAGCTGTGTAGGCCCGTCTTCCACCTGTTGCACCACGTGCTTATCCCATATCTTGTCAAATAGCGTATTCATTTATTCTTCTGTCTTCTTAAACTTGTTGATACAGTCGATGTAGGCTTCTACCGAGGCGGTCACGATGTCGGTATTGGCACCAAAGCCATAATAGAGCGAACCGTCATACTCCACCTGCATGTGAACCTTGCCCACGTCGTCAGAGCCCTTAGAGATGGCCTGAATGGTAAACTCCTTCAGCGTCATCTGCTTCATGATGATTTTCTTCAGGGCCTTGATAGCGGCATCCACAGGACCGTTGCCAGAAGCAGCAGCCTCGAACTTCTGCCCCGAGATGTCGAGACCTATTGAAGCCACGCTCTTCACGCCCTTACCCGTAGTCACCTGCAGGAAGTCGAGACGCACGGCATGTGTGTCAGCCATATCGGCGCCAGCCAGCATCAGCGCGTCGGCATCGGTCACCTCCTTCTTCTGGTCGGCCAGCACGAGGAACTTCTCATAAACCTTGTCGAGCTTCTCCTCCTCCAGGTCAACCCCGTTCACGTGGAGACGATGCTTCAGGGCAGCACGCCCCGAACGGGCTGTCAGCACGATGCTGTTGTCGTCGATGCCCACATCCTTGGGGTCCATGATCTCGTAGGTATGCACATTCTTCAGCACGCCGTCCTGGTGTATGCCGCTCGAGTGTGCAAAGGCGTTGCGCCCCACAACCGCCTTATTTGGCTGTACGGGCATATTCATCAGGCTCGACACCATTCTCGAAGTAGGATAGATCTTCGTGGTGTTGATGTTCGTGTCGATGCCCAACTGCTTATGACACTTCAGAATCATGGCAATCTCCTCGAGCGACGTGTTTCCTGCACGCTCACCGATACCGTTGATGGTCACTTCCACCTGACGGGCGCCAGCCATTACACCGCTGAAGGTGTTGGCCGTAGCCATGCCGAGGTCGTTATGACAATGGGTCGAGATGATGGCACGATCGATATTGTCGACGTGTTCCTTCAGGTACTTGATTTTCTCGAAATACTCCTGCGGCAGACAGTACCCCGTTGTGTCGGGGATGTTCACCACGGTAGCTCCGGCCTTGATCACGGCTTCTACCACCTGCGCCAGATACTCATTGTCTGTGCGCCCAGCATCCTCGCAGTAGAACTCCACGTCGTCGACAAAGCGCTTGGCATACTTCGTGGCCTCAACAGCCTGCTCTAAGATGCGCTCACGGGTAGAGTTGAACTTAAACTGGATATGCTCGTCGCTCGTGCCGATACCTGTGTGGATACGCTTGTGCTTGGCATACTTCAGGGCTTCGAAGGCCACGTCGATGTCGTGCTCTACGGCTCGCGTCAGCGCACAGATAACGGGCCACGTCACGGCCTTTGAGATTTCAATCACCGAATTAAAGTCGCCCGGACTCGATACGGGGAATCCTGCCTCGATCACGTCCACGCCGAGCTGCTCGAGCGCCTTGGCCACCTGAATCTTCTCTACGGTGTTCAACTGGCAACCGGGAACCTGTTCGCCGTCGCGGAGCGTTGTGTCGAAAATAAACAATCTGTCACTCATTTCTCTATTTGCAATTTATTTGTTTTGTTTGATCTGATGTCTAAAAGAAAAAGCCTTTCGCACTCGGAAGTGAGAAAGGCTCTTCATATCATTCAGTATCATCGTCTGACCTATATATACGCCCTATCACTTCCGCCTGCCCCCTGCAGTCGAATAATAATAATGGCGTTAAGTAGATTCAGACTCTTCATACTTGCTTCTATTCTTTATTTCGGCTGCAAAGTTATACATTTTTTCTGAATCAAACAAATAAATCGTAAGTTTTTTAATTAAAATAATTGCAATCTGTTATATTTAAGCGCACACACCTTATATATTATTATAATTCAGGCGTTAGCCTTTTCGTAGATGGCCGTCATGTCTTCGGGCTTCAGCACCTCCATAGCGCCAATATTCATCTTACCTCCCCGACTGCACTTCTCAACGAGCGTCTTAATCTCCTCGGCAGTAATCCTGCGGCCCACGAGCTCGGGGATGCTGACGGGCATACCTATCGACACGAAGAAGGCCTCCATAGCCTCGATACCCTTCAAGGCCGTAGCCTTAGGGTCGGTAAAGTCCTGCGTCACCCCCATCACGTCGACGGCAAACTTCGCAAAGCGGCTCACGTGCCTGTCCATCACGTAGCGGGCCCACGAGCCCCAGATGGCAGCCAGACCCGCACCATGCGTCACGCCGAACATGCCGCTCAGCTCGTGCTCCAGCTTGTGGCAGGCAAAGTCCTTTTCCGTGCCACACTCCGTCAGGTCGTTGTGCGACAGCGAGCTGGCCCACATGATGGCAGCCCTGTGCTTATAGTCGTCGGGCCGACGAAGCACCTCGGGCGTCGCGTCCTTCACCGTCCTCAGCAGGGCCTCGGCTATCGCGTCGGTCAGCACGGCATCCTCGTATTTCGAGAAGTAGCGCTCCATCGTGTGCATCATGATGTCGGTAGCCCCTGCAGCCGTCTGGTAAGGCGGCAAGGTGTAGGTACGCTCAGGATTCATGATGGCAAACCTGCAACGACACAGGTTGCTGTTCACGCCACGCTTCAGCATGCCCTCGTCGTTGGTAATCACACAACTCGACGACATCTCGCTGCCCGCCGCGGGAATCGTGAGCATCACACCGATGGGCAGACACGCCTGAGGCACAGCTTTTCCGTCCCAGAAGTCCCACACGTCGCCCTCGTAGCCCACGCCATAGCCGATGGCCTTCGCCGAGTCTATCACGCTACCGCCGCCAACAGCCAGGATAAAGTCCACGTGCTCGCGCCGACACAGTTCGATACCCTCCCTCACCTTCGACAAGAGGGGGTTTGGCACCACTCCGCCCAGCTCCACATAGGCAATGCCGGCCTCGCCCAGCATCTTCTCCACCTTGTCGAGCAGACCCGATTTCCGTGCGCTGCCGCCGCCGAAGTGCACCAGCACCTTAGTGCCGCCATACTGTTTTACCAACTGCGGAAGCTTCTCTTCCGACTCGCGTCCGAACACCACCCTTGTGGGGGCGTAGAAATTAAAGTCCTTCATCATGAATTTCTCTCCTAAATGAATATTTCTGCTGCAAATATACACATTAATCAATAATAATTAGTAATTTTGCGGCATAAAAAAAATGAAAAAGACCCTATTCTATATCATATGCCCATTCGTGGCCCTCATCGCGGTCACGCCCTTTCTCCCCCGCCCCGTCCACAAGGCACCCAGCCTGTCGGGCCACATCGTCGTCAGCCAAGACACCATCGAGCCCGAAGACACCAGCATCCTCAACTTCGCCAACGAGCTGGCCTACTATTTCTCGCGCCATAACGTGCAAGACGAGGGCTATGAGATGGTGGCCGCCTTTGCCGACGGCAAACGCCTCGAAGTGAAAGTCTCGCCCTACATATCGGCCCTGAACGTGGGCACATGGAAGAACCGCCAGCGCCAGGGCACAGGCGTCGCCCTCGACTCGCTGGGCCGCACCATCGTCGGCACCTTTCAGGCCGACACCCTCACCACGGGCATCCGTCCCGACTCTACGGGCACCTATCGCGGCGACTTCGTCAGGCTCGCCGCCCAAGGCCACGGCGCCTATCAGCACTTCAACGGCAGCTACTTCGAGGGCCATTGGGAGGGCGACCTCCGCCACGGCTTCGGCCTCGAGATGCAGAATCCCCTCGGCAGCGAGCCCCGCCTGCGTGTAGGCGAATGGCTCAGCAACCGCTTCTGGGGCGAGCGCATGCGCTACACCACCGAACGCATCTACGGCATCGACATCGCCCGCTACCAGCACGAGCAGGGCCGTCGCCGCTTCCCCATCGACTGGAGCAAGATGCGCATCACCTTCCTCGGCAAGAAGAGCCACAAAAATGTCAAGGGCAACGCCGACTATCCCGTGTCGTTCGTCTTCATCAAGTCTACCGAGGGCGTCACCATCCGCAACCGTTACTACGCCTCCGACTACCATCAGGCCCGCAAACACGGCATCCGCACGGGCGCCTACCACTTCTGGCGCACCAAACTTGGCGGCGCCCAGCAGGCCCGTTTCTTCCTGCGCAACACCCTGTTCGGCAAGGGCGACCTTCCCCCCGTGCTCGACGTAGAGCCGTCCGACGCCCAGATCCGTGCGGCAGGCGGTCCCGAGGCCATGTTCCGCCAGATACGCACGTGGCTCCGCATGGTAGAGCAGCATACGGGCGTCAAACCCATCCTCTACATCAACCAGCGTTTCGTCAACATGTATCTGCCCGTGGCCCCCGACATCAAGCGCGACTACCGCGTGTGGATAGCCCGCTACGGCGAGTACAAGCCCGACGTGCGCCTGGCCTTCTGGCAGCTGTGTCCCGACGGCCGTGTGGCAGGCATCCGCCCCGAGGTCGACATCAACGTGTTCAACGGCTACCAGACCCAGTTCGACGAGTTCCTCGAACAGGAGACCATCAAGTAAGCAGTCACTTTATAATTTTCTCTATCAGAGCCATCCTGCGGTGGTTCGGCAAGATGAATATGCCGTGTCTGTTGCAGTTGTTGCAGTGTTGCAGTTCGAATCAGGGAGTGAGAAAAGTGAAAAGTAAATTCTATATATTTATATATATATAATATATAGACATTTTTTTAGGGGTGCGCCAATCTTACAAACAACTGCAACACTGCAACAACTGCAACAGATTGGGTGATTCTGCTCGGAGGAAAGCGGGAGTTGTAATAAGGCTAAGTAGGACTTTGCTCGGAGCAAGTATGGGAGTAGTCGAGGGGTAGATAAGGTTCTTGAGTGAGATGAAAGAAAAATCCCTCAGCATTGAAGTGCTGAGGGATTTATGATTATGTTCTAATCGAAGAGAACTGACTACTCGGGCTTTACGCTGTCGCAGACGGCCTTGTAGTACTGGCGGAAGTCGCTCCAGCGGTAGTACGGGGCCTGGGTGGTGGGTACGGGCAGCGTGGCCTCCTCGCCGTTGAGCAGCAGCTTGACGAGTATGTCGTCGGCCGACTTCTTGCCGCGGTAGAACACCAGCTGGATGTTAGACGCCATGCAGGTCTCCCAGCTCTGGTAGCAGTTCTTCACCTCGTAGGGGTCTTCGGGGTCGAGGTCGGCGCCGTTGATGCCCAGCAGAACGGTGAGCGGACCGATGAACGAGTCGTGGCCGAAGCGCAGGTCGGCTATGCGGTCGCTACGCCCGGCGAGCACGTCGTCGGCCTTCTGGATGATGTCTTCAATAATGGGGATGACGATGTAGCGGCCGCTGAAGAGCCATGAGTAGGTGCCCAGGTTGCTGTATTCCCAAAAGTCGGCCACCTCCTGGTCGCTGATGATGCTACCCATCATGCCCTCGTGGTCGATGCTGGGCAGCGAGGTGTAGAGCTCTGAGAGCCAGTCGACCACTTCGTCGGCAGGGGCCGTGAGGCTGTCGGTGGTGGTGAACACGCGGCTGAGGACGGTCTGCACGATGGTGGTGTCGACCTTGAACTTATCCATGTTGCTCTCGAAGCGGGGTTTGCACTCGGGGTATTCCTTGCGGTCGGGGTTCTGCTTGTCGGTGGGCACCACGGCGTTGAGCGTGAAGCGCGACGACTGCTCGCGAATCTCGATCTTAGGGTTGCACTGAACGAGCTCCTGACAGAAGCCCGACATGGAGATGACGCAGCGACCCACGAGCGACGAGACGGCCAGCACGTTGCCGCCCTTGCGGAACACCTGGGGGAAGTCGTTGTACATGCGGCGGGCAATGCCCTGGTGCTGCTCCCAGCCCAGCTGGGTCAGTTCGCTCCAGCCCGTGTTGAGCTCTTTCTTGGCGGCCATGAACTTCTGGCGGAAGGCTTCGCCCTCGGCGGTGAGCTGGTTGAGGGTGTGGGCCTTCGTGAGCAGGGTGTCGATGTTCTTATAGAGTTTCTCGTTCCAGTAGTAGCGCGAGCCGTGACGGCCGTAGTGGCTGATGTAGAACGGCTTGTAGCCCTTGGGGGCCTTGGTGAGCGGGGCGGTGTTGAACTGATAGGGATAGTCGGTGCCGTAGGCCCTGCGCGGGTCGGCCTTCAGACGGTCGAGCGCGGCATTGCTCTGAGCCCAGGCGCCCACGCCCAGACACAGGAACAGGAGATTAAAGATAGTACGTTTCATAATCGTTTTAAAATTTTTTTCCGTGCAAAGGTACGAATAAGCGGGCAAAAAAAAGGGTATGCCCGAAAAGACATACCCCCTTTTTAACCTTTTTTGTTATTTAAAGCGGTAGGGTAAGTCGCCCTTCGCCCAGTTCGTTCCGTCGCCCCAGCCGGGGTTCTGCTCGAGCACGCCCTCAGAGAGGGTCACCTGATCCTCGGGAATCTTGAAGAATCCGCCACCCGTCTCATTGTAACGGGCCATGAAGTCGTTGGTGAAGGCATATTCGCCCTCGATGCCCTGGTTCAGGATCTTGTTGCCCACCTGGTTCTTCACCTTCTCGGCTACGTCGCCCCAGCGGCGCAGGTCGTTCCAGCGCAGAGCCTCGAAGCAGAGCTCATAGCGGCGCTCCTTCTTCAGGTTGGCAAGGCTGTAGGCGATGTCGGGCAGCTTGGCACGCTCGCGAACGGCATTCAGACCGCTCTTGCCGTTGTAGATGGCCTTACCGTCGGTGAGCTCTGAGTGCATGAGCAGCACGTCGGCAAAGCGCAGCCATACGAGCGACTGGGTGAGACCCGTCTGGCGGTTGTTCTCAGAACCGTAGAAGTAGCCGTAGCTGAGCATGCGCTGACCCGTCTCGGGGTCGATGGCCTCGCAGCCTACATACTTCTTGGCCAGCAGGTTGGTGTTCTCTACCTCCTTGGCCTTATCACCCTTGTAGTTAGGAATCTCGACGGCACGGTCGCAGATAGAGCCCACGCGGCGGTAGTCGCCAGCATAGTCGGGATCGGCAGCCCAGTCGGTCCACAGCTTCTCGCACACGGGACCGTTAGAGTAGCCCTGTACGGAGAATGGGAAGGCGTCGGCCGTGGTCTTGCGCAGGCTGTAGAACTCTACGATACGGTTGTGGCGCAGCTGGTCGTCGGCACTCCATCCGGGCTTGTTCGACATCTTGACGGCAAACATGTTCTCCTTGTTCTCGTCGGTCTCCCAGTTCAGGGCGTTGTCGAGGTCGTACTTATAGTCCTTACCCGTGTAGGGGTTGGTGTAGGGCCAGAGGTTGCGCTGGTCGGCCACAAGGCCGTAGCCGCTGTTCTGGATGCAGTCCTCGAGCCAGGCTGCCACCTGCGACTTCGAGATGCTGCCACCCTCGGCCAGGGGCAGTTCGCTCTTGCCGTAGAAGCCTGTGTAGAACAGCCATACGCGGGCCATCATGCCCTCGGCAGTCCACTTCGAGGCACGGCCGTCGCCAACCTCAGGATACTTCGTGGCGGGGCCTATCTCGATGGCGCTCTTCAGGTCGCTGGCTATCTGGGCATATACCTCGTCGGGGGTAGACTTAGGCAGGTTCTGGGGCTCGGTAGAGAGTACCAGGGGCACGCCGTTGAACACCTGAACAAGATTGAAGTAGTACCACGCACGGAGGAAATGGATTTCGCAGAGCAGCTGGTTCTTGGTCTTCTCGTTAGACCAGCCAGTCACGTTGTCGATGGTCTCGAGAGCGTTGTTGGCGCGGTTGATACCGGCATAGCGCTGCTGCCACAGGGGCTTCATCCAGTCGACGTAGGCATTCATCAGTCGGTCGACGCCCTGTGCGCCGATGTTACTCTGAGAGCCGCCGCCCAGACGGTCGTCGGAAGCGATATCGAACACGAAGAAGGGGTCTTCCTCGGGGTCGGCCAAGTTACGGTTCATCACGGAGTATATACCGTTCACCATCTGGAAGGCGTCGGTCTCGTTGATCGGGAAGTTCGACGTGTCCTTCATCGTCAGGTTCTCCGTGTCCAGGAAGTCGTCACATGAGGATAAAAGTAAAAAGGTGAAAAGGTAAAGAGGCAGAACCTTTACTATACCTTTGGCCTTCATAAAAATATATTTTCTCATATTCTTTTGCTTATTTAATTTCCTACTTTCTTACCTTTTATTTAGAAGTTGACGTTCAGACCAACCTGCCAGCTACGTGAAGAGGGATAGTAACCGTTGTCGATACCAGATGCCCAACTTGCGCCGTTACCGAAACCGACCTCAGGATCCATACCCGAATAGTTGGTGAAGGTGAAGAAGTTCTGAAGCGATACATACAGACGGCATCTCTGTACAGGCAGGAACTTGGCGATGCGCTTGAAGTCGTAGCCAAACGATACTCTTGAGATCTTGAAGAAGTCGGCATCCTCAATCCATACGCGAGAGATTTCCGACATGTTGGCTGTCTTACCGTCGGAGAAGCGCGGATAGCGGTTGGTGCTGCCCTCGCCCGTCCAGTACTTGGTGTACACGTCGGTACAATAGTTGTCATCAGGATGGTCGGAGAACTGACGATAGCTCTTTGCCACCTGCTGTCCGAACGAGCCGTAGCCGTTCAGGGCGAAGTCGAAGCCCTTATACGAGAGGTTGATGTTCAGACCTACGGTAAAGTCGGGGTTCGGGTCGCCGATCATGGTCTTGTCGTCGTCGCCCTTGTCGATCTTGCCGTTGCCGTTCACGTCGACGAACTTCACGTCGCCAGGCTGCAGCGACTCACCCTGCAGAGAGTTGGCCTTGTCGCCGCCGCAGTTGCGGTTCAGGTAGTCCTGAAGGTCCTGCTCGTTCTGAATGATACCCTCCATCTGGTAGCCCCAGAAGTAACCGATTGGGAATCCTACCTGAATGCGGTAGAGCTCGGCTGTGTTCTGTGCGATGGCGTTTGAACCGCCGTGGATGATACCCTCGGAGTTAGCCAGACGCGTTACCTCGTTCTTGTTGTGCGAGAAGTTGAACGATACGCCATAGGTGAAGTCCTTGCCGATTCTGTCGTTCCAAGAGAGCTGAACCTCATAACCCTTGTTCTCGATGTCGCCACCATTGATATAAGGTGCGCCTGTGCCGTAAGACAACAGCATCGGAGCGCGAACCAGCCAGTCCTTGGTGGTCTTCTTATACCAGTCGAAGGTCACACCCAGACGGTTTCTCAGGAAACGTGCGTCGAAACCGAAGTCGAGCTGCTCAGAGGTCTCCCACTTCACCTCCTCGTTAGGCAGGATGTTTGGATAGGCTCCGATACCGGGGTTGTCCTTGTTGTCGAAATAGTAAGGATCGTCGAAGGCGATGGTTGCCAGATACTGGAAGCTCGAGATGTTACAGTTACCGTTCTGACCCCAGCTGCCGCGCAGTTTCAGGAAGTCGAGCCAGCTCTTGGTAGACTCGAAGAACTTCTCGTTAGAGATGACCCAACCAGCCGATACTGAGGGGAAGTAGCCCCAGCGGTGTCCGCGTGCGAAGTTTGAAGAACCGTCGGCGCGCAGCACGAGCGACAGCAGATAGGTCTCGTTGTAGTTATAGTTCGCACGTCCGAAGAACGACGACAGGGCGCCCTGCTCCTGTGGTGTGCCGCTGATAGAGGTCACGGCTGGGTCGACCACGTTGGCGTTGTCGATATAGGCATGCTCGAACGAGCCCGGGAAGAGCGAGTTGGAGTTTGTCACACCCACGCTATTGCCGTAGCCCCACTTCTCGAGCGACTGACCCAGCAGGATGTCGATGTTATGACCGCCGAAGCTCTTCACGTAGTTCAACGTGTTTTCGAGCGACCAACGGGTGTTGTATGACTGACGCTGAGTGACGTCGTCGGCAGGATTTGACTTCTTGGTGCTCAGCTCGTAGACGGGCTTGTAGCTGCGACGGTCGGTGTGATGGTACAGCCAACCTGCGCTCACGCGGTAAGTCAGGTCCTTGATAGGCGCAAACTCGAGGAAGAAGTTCGACTGCAGGCGCCAGCCCTTTGTGTAGCCGTAACCCTCGTCATACTTCATGGCTGCCAGGGGGTTCGACATTTCTGCGCTGAAGTCCCATTGGTCGGCCTGGATATCCTTATACTCATAGAAACCGCCTTCGTCGTTATAGGCAGGCAGCAGCGGGCTCATGGCCAGCAGGCTGCGGATGCTGTTGCTGTAGATACCGCCGATAGAGATACCCTTCTTGTCGGTAGCCGAGAATGTGACGTTCTCGCCGAACTTCAGCACGTCTCTGCCGTTTCTGCGGATGAGTGAGTAGTCTGAGTTCATGCGGATAGTGGTACGGTCGTACTTTGGCGTTGCAGGCCATCCAATGGTACCCGTCTGATGGAACTTGCTGGCACCGATGGAGAAACGCGACACATCGCCACCACCTGTGATGTTGATAGAAGCGTTGTTGATAGGCGCGTCGTCGATCATGGTCTCTTCCAACCAGTTGGTACCGTTCCAGGTGCCGTTCATTATCTGAGCATACTGCTTCGGGATGAGCTTCGCCCAGTCGTAGGTGGCTACGCCCTGAATCTCGTAGGCCTTGTCGTTGATTTCCATATACTGCTTGGCGTTCAGCGGCGTAACGTCGTTGGTGTTGGCGTTCTGCCAGCCCAGATAACCGTCGAAGGTCACCTGAATGTGTCCGGCCTTTCCCTTCTTGGTGGTCACCAGGATAACACCATTTGATGCGCGTGCACCATAGATGGCGCTCGAAGCGGCATCCTTCAGAACGTCGATGCTCTCGATATCGTTTGGCGAGAGGTCGGCAATGTTACCTCCGGGCACGCCGTCGATAACATACAACGGAGAGTTGGAACCAGCAGTACCCATACCACGGATGGTAACCTTATAACTCTCACCAGGCTGACCTGAGTTCATCACGATGTTCATACCTGCTGCCTGACTCTGCAGGGCACCGAATGCGTCGACGGCATTCACGGCTGCGATGTCGTCGGACGTCACGTGAATCGTTGAACCGGTAATCAGCTTCTTGCGCTGCGTACCGTAACCCACTACGACCACGTCGTCGAGCAGATTGCTGTCTTCGCTCAGACTGACTGAAGTGGCGCCCGTAGCCGAGGCCTTGATGGTCTGGGACTTGTAGCCGATATACGAGATATCAAGCTCAGCACCAGGAGCGGTCTCGAGCACGAAGTTACCCTCCATGTCGGTGATGGTACCGTTTTTCGTACCTTTCTCCATCACGGTTGCGCCAATCACGGGCTCGCCGTTGTTGTCCAACACCGTACCGGTCACGCGCTGCTTTTTGCCCTTCGCGGCCTTTCCGGCGTTCTTCTTAGAGATCACAATGCTCTTGCCCTGAATCTCATAGGTCACGTCCTGACCCTTCAGAATCTGGTCAATGGCATCATTAGCATTGTCAGCGTCGATGTCCACCTTCTTGTTGGTGTCTACGTCGCTGGCCTCATACACAAACGAATACCCGCTTTTCTGTTTCAACTCCGACATAGCTTTCTTAACCGTCACGTTGTTCAGCTTGAGCTGCAGGTTTTGAGCCCAGCTACCAATACCAACGGCAAGCATCATTGCCAGAATAACAAGTTTCCTTTTGTTCATTGGCTGAAAATAGTTTTAAGTTAGACATTGATAAAAATAAATTGTATAATTTTTGTTATGGGTAATATAATGTTATGTTTTTACCGTGTTGGTCGTACCTGATCTTGTCGGTAGCTGCCAGCGCGTCGAGCACCTCGCGGAGCGTCTGCTCCTGGCGCAGGAAGTCACCATAGAACCTGAGTGTCAAAAGGCGGTTGTCGGATATGGTAATCTTCACGTTATAACTGCGCTCAAGCGTCTTCACGATTTCCATCAGGGGCTGGCCGTCGAATATCAGTCGGCCGTTGGTCCATTGGCTCGACTTGGCCACGTCGTAGTTCTCGACATAGATCTTACCCGTGCGCTTATCGACCATCGCACGCTGACCGGGCTTCAGCAGCCGGTCTTCGGCGGGATGCTTCGTGCTGCTCATGGCCACGCTACCCTCTGCCAACGAGACAGTTGCCTCCGCGTCGCTCGGATAATCGCGGAAATTGAATTTCGTGCCAAGTACCTTGACCCGCACATTCTCCGACTCGACGCTGAAAGGCAACTGCTCATTGTGGGTTACCTCGAAGTAACCCTCTCCTTTTAAACTAACTAACCTCACTGAAAAGCCAAAGCCTTGTGAATAGGATATTCTTGAGCCTGCGTTCAGGCACACCTTCGTGCCGTCGGGCAACGTCATCTGGGTGCGAGAACCTTGTGGAGCTTCAATCACAATATCGCCAAAAGCCGAAGCCACGTTACTCTGTCCGCCCTTGAACGAGAAGTAACCCACAGCCACGACGGCAGCCACGGCAGCAGCATATCGCAGCCATCTCAGACGGTGGGTCTGCGCCTTAGGCTTGCTGCTCTCTGCCACACGCTTCTTAAAGGCGGCAAAAGCGGCGTCTTTGTCGTACTTGGCCAGTTGCTCTTCACTAACGGACGAGAACCATATCTCCTCTTCGAAATGTGACTTGTCGTTTGTCATCTTATGGTCGATAGTTATTAGTTTGACGATAAAAAAAGTCCTGAGGGTAGTCAGAACTGATATTTTTTCAAAAATATTTTTATGCCATCTGTTCCACCAGCAGCAGGATGGCCGCTGCCAGATACTTGCCAAGCGCCTCGTGCAACAATACCAGCGCATGCTTCACGTGATACTTTACCGTGTTGACCGAGATGCCCAGCTCACGGGCTATCTCCTCGTATTTCTTCTCTTCGAAACGGCTCAGACGGAACACTCTGCCGCACTCTTCGGGCAGACTGTCGACTGCCTTCATGATCTCGCCCTCAAGTTCCTGCTCTAACAGGTGGCCCAACGGATAGTCGTCGCCCTTTATATAATTAAGCACGGGAAAGTCGTCGCTGATATCCGGAGTAGCTGACATTTTCACTTCACGCTGATTGTATTGCGATTTCAGATAGTCCAGACAACGGTTTCTCACACATGTCATCAGATAGCTGCGCAAACCAGTCTTTATCTCTATCGTCTCGCGAACCTCCCACAGGTGGAATATCACGTCGCCGACGATGGTCTCAGCTAGGAAATCGTCGTGCACATATTGTGCCGCTACATGACACAATATCTGGTAGTGGCGGTCGTACACATATCGGTAAGCCCGCTCCTGTCCTTCCTTAAGCTGTTGTATGATAAAGGTTTCAGTTTGTTCCATCAGTGCAAAATTACATTTTTTCCATTACCAAACCAAGAAAAATGAAAAAAAAATGCAGATATACAAATAAAATTGGTACTTTTGCAGCCAAATTCTGCAAACTAAATATTCAGCATGTATTTCACAGGAATCACCATCGCCGTCATGACCTTTCTCACGATAGGTATCTGGCACCCGATAGTCATCAAGACCGAGTATTACTGGGGCACACGTCCTTGGATTCTCTATCTGCTTATAGGTATCGTCTGCTGCCTAGCGGCTCTCTTTGTCGAGAATGTATATATCTCGTCGTTCCTGGGTGTCTTCGGAGCTTCATCACTTTGGGGCATCGGCGAGCTCTTCTCTCAGCGTAAGCGTGTTCTCAAAGGATGGTTTCCTATGAATCCCAAGCGTCGTCACGAATATGAAAACTCTTCTGATACTGGTAGGTAAGACTACCGACAAGCATTTTCTAGCGGGCATCAGCGACTATGTAGATCGCATCGGTCACTACATGCCCTTCGAACTCACGACCATTCCTGAGCTGAAGAACACCAAAAGCCTCTCTGAAGAACAGCAGAAGACAGCCGAGGGCGAACTCATTCTCAAGCAGCTGCAGCCATCCGACACCGTTGTTCTGCTTGATGAGCATGGAAAAGAGTTTCGAAGCATCGAGTTTGCGCGTTGGCTGGAACAGAAGCGCAATACCGCCCGCCGACTCGTATTCATCATCGGTGGTCCTTATGGATTCTCGCCTGCAGTCTATGCTCGTGCCAACGAACAGCTGTCGCTCTCAAAGATGACCTTCTCTCACCAGATGATACGCCTCGTCTTCACGGAGCAGATTTATCGTGCCTGCACCATCATTAAGGGCGAGCCTTATCACCACGAGTAAAGCTTATTCTTCTACCAAACCGGCCTGCTGCCACTTCTGCAGAATGTCGGACACATCCTCTCGGGCCTCTTCAGGCGCCACGTCGTATGTCCCTAAGAGCTTTTCCGTCAGCAGATCCACGTTGAAAGTCTCCATCTCAGCAGCCTGCTGCCATAGCCAGGCTGCCGTCTCGTTGAGCACTAGCAGCTTACCGAAGTCAAGAGCCCCGAGACCTTCGCCCATAATCACTTGTTCGCCGCATACCTCGCGCAGCATAAATCCTTGCTTTATTCTCATTTCTTACATTTTTACTTCTTAGCTCTTCTATATATTGCCAATAAATATCTTCTGAAAGGGCGCAGATACCACCAGACCTTCGAGCCGATACGCCGCCATAAACAATACAAGTCGTGTCGGACACCATCTGCGTCCACAATATGAGTTGCAACAGCCTTCACTTCATCGATGGTACAACGCTCCGTACCAACAAGATTACCGTCGCCCATCAGGGTCACACGATTGCCGTCGATGCTGATAATGCGATGTACCACATAACGACAGTTTTCCACCCATGCCAGCACCACATCGCCCTTCTTCAGCCATTGGGGCTTCTTCAGGATAACACTCTCCCGACCGCCGATGATAAAGGGCAGCATGCTACGTCCGTCAACAGGCAGGGTCACACTCACACCCTCACTCAACAGCCTGACAACCTCTTCTAAAATTTCATCATCTGTCATCACATATCTTTTCTTTACAAAGCAGAGCCGCAGCTTCGTCGGGCAGACATTCCAAGTACCATGTTGGCACAGTCTTCGCTAATGTATTCTCCGACTGATGTAGTCCGTCGGCAACACGCTTATCCCAACGTTTACCGCTGATACTCGGCATCAGCACCGCGTAACTCTCCACTCCGCTCAACCGGCGAATCTTGTTGTAAGGTGCCTGACTCAGTTGAACGATACCACCCAGCTCACAGCTCACATTCCGATAACACGGTGTCTTACCACTCCAAGGCGAACCATAGACAAAGCTTTTCCCATTTATCACCCTCACCACGGGGTTGTCATCATTCATCAGTTCCGAGCCTGTTATGTATCTCAGCCACAAAGCGGCGTGCGTGCTCTTGCCCGTACCGCTCTTGCCTAAGAACATATACCCCTTACCGCAATAACTTACTACAGCAGAATGAAAAAGCATCGTGCCCTTATCGGCTGTAGAAAGCGAATAGAGCATCATCAGCGCATTGTTTAATACCATCTTCGCGTGTGGTCCGACCATCACGAGACGCCCCTCACTATAATCGTTCGAGCATATCAGCCAACCAACCATCTTGTTCTGCCAGCGATATTCATACACAGGATGTCCGTCCGCAGTCCGTCCGCAGATAATGGTCTGTCCCTCGTCGTTTTGGCGCAGCTCCTCTATATAGACGGGAGCCTTGTCATCGGTAATCATGAGGGAGAATACTATCTGGTTTGAACCGACACAAAACGGTTCATAGTTACCCATCAATGCGAAGATACCCTCTTCGCCAGTGACGCTGAACGCGTGCTCAGCCACCTGATAATATCGTGTTATATTCATCTCCGGATATTTCTTAACGATAAGCGACCGCGTTCGATGCGTTCGGGCAACAGTCCAAACAAATCTTTCCAATGCCTCAGCTCCAACCACATTATCTCCGAAGGGGCAAACGGTAGCAGTTTAAGGCGTCTATACTCCTTTTTCAGAAAATAGGCCACGTCTGACTTTACCTTAACATGCTGGGCGTAGTATCCGAAGTTGCCCTCAGCCATGATGAAACGCAGCAACCATTTACCACGGTACTTGTCGGGCTTGCAGAGCATCAGCGCGTTGTCCAGACCAAACACCTCAGCAAGGACCCACATCAGCGCTCCACCAATCCGGCGCAGACCAAACTGATTTAACAAGCCCTTCACCTCCTGTCTGTCGTCGGCCGTAGAATGCTCCAGCAACAGAAAATAGTCGCATATCTGCCTGAGTCCAATGCCGCTGCTCAGAAAATGATGTTGTATGTGCGCCAGTTGCATCACCAAAGCAAACTTCAGCAGAGGCACCGAAAAGCCATCCTCGGTCTCCTCAATATGTTTAACCTCTGTTTCAAGCCATCGTTGCAAAGGTTTATTAGTCAAAGGATTATGATTTCCGGACGACGGGCGAAAATGCACTTCAACATCTACCCCTCTGTCGTTCTTCGGCAGATGCACATGATGGTAATTTACTAAGTTTTTTCTGTTTCTCCCCTTCAAGTCTTGAGGTTGTGTGAAACCCATCTCTATGAGGAGTTTCATAACACGCTCTTTGCCGCCTTCAACCCAGATGTCTATGTCGCCAGGCTGCCTCACCAACGGGTCGTTGTAAAGTCGGGCATTGGCCTGCCCTTTCAGTATGACTGTCTTTATTCCCCAGTTTCTAAAGGCCTCAGTCAACCGCGCGGCTTCGTCGTTCATCAATCCGTTTAGTCCGCGTATCTGTTCAGCCTCACTGGCCCATTGCACGGCCAACGTCATCGGCATTTTGTGCTTACAGACCACGCTCCATAGCAATCCTACGACCGCATGTTTCTTACTCATCCGAAACAGTTGCGTCCACTCGTCATCAGTGGGGGTCATTCTCAGTTCGGAGCCCGTCATCGCCGCCTTCACCATGGCCATAAACATGCCGTCTGTTGCATTTTTAGTGTTGATCTTATCCATTTGTCTATAGCTGATATTTAGCTGGTGTCATGCCTGTGTATTGTCTGAACACCTCATGAGAAAAATCACGATCGTTGAAACAGTTGTAGTCGGCCAAACTCTCTACCGACCTGTCGGGCTGTGCCTTCAGCACGCATAACAGCGGCATCAACGACAGCATTGCCATCGTCAACATACCATCAAACTGCATCTCTCCCTTTGTGATCATGGCCACAAAGGTACAACGAAAAGAATAAAACACCAAATAATTTGTCTGAAAACCCCATTTTTCTTACAGCAACATGTTGTTTTTCCGATACATACCCTACTTTTCCAACATTTCTCCCCACGCGTTTTTCTTATATTTGTACATAAACATATAAGTTACTACTTATAAGAGTTTCATCGTTATTGGGAGCACATGAAAGAGATTTATTTTGGTTTTAACATTTTTTTATGCAGTATTTTGAGGGTTTATGCGTTTATATAATAAAAGAGAGATAAAGATATGGACTCAAAAAGACTATTTAGACAAATGGGAACCGCTCTGATGCTTGCCGCATTAGCTATGTCTTGCGCACCTGGCGGAGACATGGAAAATGCGGATTTTTTAGATCCGAACAAGCAGCTTAGCAGTAATCTGAAAGGAGAAACATTGACGTATAACGGTATCTGGACGGTAGACGGATTGGAAGCAGAAACAGTCAACGCTTATGTTAAGATTGACGACACCAGCGAGATTTCGTTCGACAGCTATCCCTATCAGACCATTGTGAGCAAAATGTTTCCTAACATGAAGGTGAGCTCGGTAAGCCACGTCATGCCGCCCGCACTGACATTCCGACTTTTAGGCTACTCTGACAATGCCATTTATCTGGAAAACTCGTCGGAAGTCTATGACCATTCGTTTTTTCTCAGTTCGGCAGAGATATCGTTCATCGTCCACGAGGCCGACGGCAGCGAAACCCCCTTCAGAGCGCTCTTTACCGCCAATAGGACTGTGGCCACGGTTGATAATTACCACAACGCATTCACTCTGGTATTGTCGGTATACTGCATAACGAGCGGCACGGGCGACGGGGAGACTGTAAAAGAGCTGAACCCCGAAATGACGTTAAAATTTACGAGTACAAAGCGTATAAAATAAAAAACTAAGTTGGAAACCGAACTAGAACTGCTGACCGCCGTCAAGGCGGGTGACCGACAAGCCATGAGGCGGCTCTACGAGCGCTTCAAAGGGTATGCTACGTCGATAGGACACAGGTATATCCCCGACAACGACGACGTAGACGACGTGGTTCAGGACACGTTTATCAGCATTTTTACCGCTATAGGACGGTTTGAACCCAACGGAGAAGGAGCACTAAAAGCATGGATTGGTAGAACGGTTGTAAACAAGTCGCTCGACTTTATCAAGAAGCATGAACGGATAAGCTTCACCGATAAGATGCCAGAACAGGCCGACGAAGAGACGGAACTGGAGCGAATACCACCTGAAGTGATGAGCCGCATGATAGCACAACTGCCACCAGGCTACAGAATGATATTGAACCTATATGTTTTCGAACGCTGTTCGCACAGCGAAATAGCCCAGAGACTGGGCATCAAAGAAAACTCCTCTACTTCGCAATACGCAAGAGCCAAACAAATGCTCATAAAAATGATTAATGACTATATAAGACGACACGAGATATGAAGCAAGACAAATGGGCCGAAAGGCTGAGAAACCACATGGAGAACTACCGCGAGGAGCCTAAGCGCGACTTGTGGGCCGACATTGAGGCTACGCTCGACAAGCAGCAGGTAACCCCAAAGCCGACGATGATGGTGTCGTTGCGCCGATACGTAGTAGCCGCAGCCGTAGTCGGACTGCTGCTGGGCGGGGCTTACATGCTATGGGAAAACATCGAGACGGGCAAACAGAGCACAGAACTGGCACAACAGGCCACACCGGAGAATGGAAACATACAAACGGCTCACAATGATAGCAACGAACACTCTGAGAGCACTATAGAAGATATGGCAGTTCCTGCCGCAAAAGCCACTAGCATAGCCGCCACAAGCACAGAAAGGAAGCTGATGGCGCAGGCTGCAGGCTACGAAACTGCAACTGAGGCACAGGAGGTGACAGAGCCAAAAGCCGTTCAGTCTACAGAGGAATCTGCTAAGCAGACAATAGAGAAAGAACAGACGACAAAAGCACCTGAGGATAAGGAATCGCTGAGGGAACAGGATAAGAAACACACTCTGCCTAGGGTTTGTGAATTAGAGCGGCAGAAACAACACTCCCATGCACGAAAATCAACCATGAACCTGTATGCCTCAGCATCCTCGGGCGGATATGATAACACGAACGGTGTGATGATGAGCCCATCAACATTAAGCAACTTTGCCATGTCGCGCGGCGAGGTAGCCTATCTGGTTGGCTACGAAGAGCACCAGAGCCATGATCAGCCCTTCACAATAGGTATTACGTTGAGCTATCCCCTATCCGACCGTTTATCGGTGAGTTCGGGTGTGGCTTACACAAAGCTCCACTCTGACTTTACAAGCGTGATGCGCTCGCTTGAGGTAAAGCGTCATCAAGTATTGCACTACGTGGGTGTCCCATTAAATATGCAGCTACAATTGTGGCAGTGGGACAGGCTGAACATCTATGTGAGCGCTGGTGGACAGGTAGACTTTAACGTAAAAGCGACAGCAGAAACAGACGGCATAGAACAGAAAATAGACAAGGACCGTCCGCAATGGTCTATTGGCGGACATCTGGGGGTGCAGTACAACATCGTACCGCAACTAGGCGTCTATGCAGAACCAGGCGTGCGACACTACTTTGACAACGGCAGTAACGTGAGCAACTTCTTCAAAGATAAGCCCACGGCTATGAGTCTACAACTGGGAATGCGCTACAACCTGTAAGTTCTACAGGGGGAGTCATACATGAGTGAAATATTATAACTTTAGCATAACTGATTATGAAAAAACTATTTTTATTCGCGACCGTAGCTGTGGCCATAGCAGGCTGCAAAAGCAGTAATGAGCTCGATGAGGGTGAAGAGGTAATCAACATGCTGCCGAAAACCAGAGCCATTGAACTCACACAAGAGGAAAAGACCTATGTAGAGAAGAACACTGACTTCTCGTTCAATCTGTTCAAGACCATCAGTAACATGCCTACGGGCAAAAAGAGCAGCATCATATCGCCTATCAGCGTAACCTATGTGATGGGCATGCTTAATGATGGTGCCACAGGCGAGACGGCCAAGGAGATTGGCACAGTTTTGGGCTTTGGTTATAACGAAGTAAAAGCGGTGAACGAGTTCTGTCAGAAACTGATAGAAGAGGCTCCCAAGACCGACTCGTCGGTGACATTGGAGGTCGCAAATACGGTAATTTCTAACAAGTTTATGAATGTCAAGTTGGAATCTCAGTATGAAAAAGACATGAAAAATTACTATAGTGCAGAAGTATCAAGTCTTGATTTCAGCAAGAAGGACGAGGCGCTGAAACAGATCAACGGCTGGTGTAAGAAAAAAACTGACAATATGATTCCAGAAATATTGAAAGAGAATGAACTGAATATCGATGCCCTGCTATTGTTGATGAACGCCATCTATTTCAAGGCCACTTGGACTGACAAGTTTGACAAGAAAGATACAAAGAACGAGGACTTCACGGCTATGGACGGCCAGAAGAAGAGTCTGCCGATGATGCATCGTAAAGCTATGGCATTATACAGCGAAAACGAGATGTGTCAGATGCTGAATCTACCTTACGGCAGCGGTGACAAGTGGAGCATGAAGGTGCTACTACCCAAGGAGGGTAAGACGATAGATACCGTAATCAGCAGCATGAGCAGTCTGTGGTGGAAAGAACTTACCAACTATCAGAACGCATGGAGTGCTGAGGTTGATATTATGATTCCACGCTTTAAGACAGACTTTGAAACCGACCTGGTAGAACCGCTATCTGCAATGGGAGCACCGACGATGTTCACAAGTTCAGCCGAGTTTCCAAACATCAGCTCTAATATCAAAAAGGGGCTACATGTAGGGCTGATGAAACAGAAAGCCGCTATCGAGGTTAATGAGGAAGGTACTAAAGCGGCAGCTGTGACCGTGGCCATGATGGATTTAATGTCGCCTGGTCCTGGACATCAACCAGAGAAAGTAGACTTCCATTGCAACCGCCCATTTATATACGTGATTCAGGAAGCAAGTAGCGGTGTGATATTCTTCATAGGAACCTATAGAGGGGAATAAAAACAAATAATCCCAGCCTTTTCGGCTGGGATTATTATTGATAAAGACTTGCGATTCTTTACTTAACCTTCTCCACGATGGCCTTGAAAGCCTCGGGGTTGTTCATAGCGAGGTCAGCGAGAACCTTACGGTTAATCTCGATACCTGCCTTTGCAAGGTTACCCATCAAAACAGAATAGCTCAGACCCTCCTGGCGAGCGGCAGCGTTGATACGCTGAATCCACAGGCTGCGGAAGTTGCGCTTCTTGTTACGACGATCACGGTAAGCATAGGTAAGACCTTTCTCCCATGTGTTCTTTGCTACTGTCCAAACATTCTTGCGGGCACCGAAGTAACCGCGGGTAAGCTTCAAAATTCTCTTACGCTTTGCTCTTGAGGCAACGTTGTTTACACTTCTTGGCATAGTTTTCTTCTACTTTAAATGTTCGACAATAGGTTTAACGGAGACACAACAGGTCACGCACCTGCTTCATGTTTGTCTGATCAACGATAGTTGTACCAACCAAATTACGCTTCTGCTTCTTGGTCTTCTTAGTCAGGATGTGACTGTGGAAGGCGTGACGTCTCTTTACCTTACCTGTACCGGTGAATGTGAATCTCTTCTTTGCACCGGAATTTGTCTTTACTTTTGGCATTGTTTTAAAATTTTAAATTGTTATTAATAAACGGCAGCAACGCATATACCGGGCGCGCCACCTTTCTTTTTCTATTCGTTGTCCTGCAATTTCTTCAGCGCATCGGCACTGATCTTTGCATTGGCGAAGAGACCACCGTTAGCCGGCATCTCTGTCTCTTTTGATTCCGCCTGCTGAGCTTTCTTTGCTTCCTTAGCTTCTGCCTCAGCAGCCTCACGATCACGAGCCTGCTGACTCTTTTTCTTCTCACCAGCTTTCTTAGGAGCCAGATAAAGGAACATCTTCTTACCTTCGAGCGAGGGCATACCCTCAACTTTTCCTACCTCCTCAAGGTCGTTTGCGAAACGCAACAGCAACACCTCGCCCTGTTCTTTGAACAGGATTGAACGTCCACGGAAGAACACATAGGCACGAACCTTGTTGCCCTCCTCAAGGAACTCACGAGCGTGCTTGAGCTTGAACTGGTAGTCGTGCTCGTCGGTCTGAGGTCCGAAACGAATTTCCTTCACCTCAACCTTCACCTGCTTGGCCTTCATTTCTTTCTGACGCTTCTTCTGCTGGTAAAGGAACTTGGAGTAATCGATAAGACGACAAACGGGCGGATTGGCGTTGGGTGAAATCTCTACGAGATCTACACCCTGATCGCGGGCCATGCTCAGCGCATCACGGGTATTAACAACGGTACTACCATCGTCACCGACGATGCGGACTTCACGTACTCGAATCTGTTCGTTGATTCGATACTGATTCTTCAATTTGTCATTCTTCATCAAATACTTTTTAGAAAATCGGGTGCAAAATTACTAACTTTCAGCGAATTAACCAAATTTTTTCCTATTTTTTTTACTTTAGAAGTCTTTTGTCATTTCGGCAACGCGAGCGTTCACCTCGTCAATAAACTCCTGAATGGTCTTAACACTCTGCTCGCCACCGCCCTGAGGACGCACGGCTACGGTACCATCCTGCTGTTCTTTCTCACCTACAATTACCATGTAAGGAATACGCTTCAGCTCGTTGTCACGAATCTTACGTCCCAACTTCTCATTACGCAGGTCGATGGTAGCACGAACACCACCCATATCGAACTTCTTGGCAACCTCCTGTGCATAGTCGTTGTACTTCTCTGACAGAGGCAGGATTGCTACCTGATCAGGAGTCAACCACAATGGGAAGTGACCTGATGTGTGCTCGATAAGTACGGCGCAGAAACGCTCCATAGATCCGAATGGTGCACGGTGAATCATTACAGGAGTCTTCTTCTGGTTGTCCTCATCGGTATACTCGAGGTTGAAACGCTTAGGTAGGTTGTAGTCAACCTGGATAGTACCCAGCTGCCAACGACGACCAATAGCGTCCTTAATCATGAAGTCGAGCTTGGGACCATAGAAAGCAGCCTCGCCATATTCTACCTTAGCAGGCAGGCCTTTCTCCTGACAAGCCTCTACAATAGCCTTCTCAGCCAGTGCCCAGTCTTCATCAGTACCTACATACTTATCGTGGTCGTTAGGATCGCGCAGAGAAATCTGAGCCTCGAAGTTGAACCCGAAGGCTGTGAGCACGATACCGATGATATCCATTACATTCAAGAACTCCTGCTTAACCTGGTCGGGACGACAGAACAAGTGGGCATCGTCCTGTGTGAACGAACGTACACGGGTCAGTCCGTGCAGCTCACCACTCTGCTCGTAGCGATATACGGTACCAAACTCAGCGATACGCAGAGGCAGGTCACGATATGAACGGGGCTTCCAAGCGAAGATCTCACAGTGGTGAGGACAGTTCATCGGCTTCAGCATGTACTCCTCATCCTCCTCAGGGGTATGGATTGGCTGGAACGAATCCTTGCCGTAGTGAGCATAGTGACCAGAAGTTACATAAAGATTCTTCGAACCGATATGCGGCGTGATCACCTCCTGATAGCCGAAACGCTTCTGAACCTTACGCAGGTGATCCTGCAGGCGCAGACGGAGCTCAGTACCCTTCGGCAACCAGATGGGCAGACCCTTACCTACCTTATCTGAGAACATGAAGAGTTCCATCTCCTTACCGATCTTACGGTGGTCGCGCTTCTTAGCCTCCTCCAGCATCTCGAGATACTCGTCGAGCATCTTCTTCTTGGGGAATGAGATACCATAGAGACGCTGCATCTGCTCACGGCTGGCATCGCCACGCCAGAAGGCACCGGCAACACTTGTCAGCTTCACAGCCTTGATCTCGCCTGTATCCACGAGGTGCGGACCACGACAGAGGTCGGTGAAGTTACCCTGCGTATAGGTCGTGATAGAACCGTCTTCAAGATCCTGCTCGATGTGCTCGCACTTGTAGGTCTGGCCGTCAGCAGCAAACTGCTTTAGGGCATCGGCCTTAGCCACCTCCTTGCGAACCACGGGCTCTTTCTTGCCAGCCAGTTCCTTCATCTTTGCCTCAATCTTGGGGAAGTCGCTCTCCTTGATGCTCTCGCCGTCCTTCAGCAGCACATCATAGAAGAAACCATTCTCGACAGCAGGTCCGAAACCGAACTGGATGCCAGGATAGAGTTCCTGCAGAGCCTCAGCCAACAGGTGGGCGGAGGTGTGCCAGAAGGTGTGCTTACCCTGCTCGTCGTCGAACTTGTAGAGTGCAATCGTGGCGTCCTCATTGATGGGACGATTCAACTCTACGGTCTCACCGTTTACTCCACAGCTGACAACGCTGCGTGCGAGAGCCGGAGAGATGCTCTCTGCAATCTGAAAGCCAGTCACGCCCTGCTCATACGAACGAACAGATCCGTCTGGAAAAGTAATGTTAATCATATCTACAATATATGTTTGA
>JAEEGJ010003165.1_pt1 | contig 66424 bp, 61 predicted proteins | sample 8958761 | NCBI WGS metagenome assembly JAEEGJ01 (sample SAMN16246546, study PRJNA631951) | gut metagenome | biome: gut microbiome; feature: rumen; material: RS-attached | host: Bos | place: Iran: Karaj | collected 2018-10 | reverse complement strand
CGGAAGTGCAACAAACGACGGCGGAACAGGAATGCTGCAGGCATTGGGTGCCAGGTTCCTTGATGCATCCAGCAATGAGATACAACGCGGTGCAATCGGACTTAAAGCACTTCAAACTGTTGATCTCTCTTCACTTGTCGGCACTGATCTTGATATCGTTGTTGCAAGTGATGTAACCAATCCTCTATGCGGACCTGACGGATGCAGTCATGTATACGGGCCTCAGAAGGGTGCAACATATGAAGCGGCATGTGAGATGGATGAATGGCTTAAGGCTTTCGCTGAAAAGTGCGGATTCGATCCTTTTGAACCCGGCACGGGTGCTGCAGGCGGAATTAGCTTTGCACTAAAGAATTTCCTTGGTGCTACATTACGTTCAGGTGCAGACATAGTAACTGACATTACTGGTGCTGAATCACTTATCCGTGAATGCGACATCGTAATTACCGGTGAAGGCAGAATGGACAGCCAGACTGTTAACGGCAAGGCACCGTTTAAGATAATGGAGATTGGGGCTAAGTACGGTAAACGCGTTATCGGAATAACTGGCATATTAGGTGACGGTTACGAAGCGTGCCTTGACGCAGGATTTTATAAGATCGTACCGCTCTTAAATCCCACAATGGATACGACAAAAGCAATAGAGAGCGTGATAGAAACAACAAGGACTCTGTTTGAGAATTATCTTACGGAGGAATGATCCATGAAGATAGTAGTCTTAAGTTCAGTATTAAAGCAGCAGCATATAGATCAGATTAATTCAGTTGCGGATAAGTACAGCGCATCCGTCTGTTACATAGGATCAGAGGGAGATCTCCCTGCTGATTTTGCAGAACCCGACATCGTATACGGATTCGGAATGGGAATTGCGAAGACATGCAAAAACCTTAAGTGGTTATGCGTTCCTTCCGCAGGCGTAGACTATCTCATGAAGCCTGATTCTTTCGCAAATCCCGACTGCATACTCACAAACTCTTCAGGTTCTTACGGCGTAACCATTGCTGAGCACATAATTGCCGTTTCACTGTTCCTGATGAGACGCTTAACTGATTACTATTCATCTTCGATCAATGGCGAATGGGAACTTACCCACTTTACACAGTATTCACTGAAGGATTCACGCATAACGGTTCTCGGAACAGGTGACATCGGATGCGAGTTTGCAAAGCGTGCACGTGCGTTTGAACCCGCGAAGATCGTCGGCATCAGCAGAAGCGGTGTATGCAGCAATACATCCTTCGATGAGATGCATAAGATAGATTCACTGGATGAGATCCTGCCCGAGACAGATTTGTTAGTAATGAGCCTGCCCTCAACAGCTGAGACGATAGACATACTCAACCGTTCACGCATAGGACTTCTGCCTAAAGGTGCATTTGTAGTTAATGTCGGACGCGGAACTGCGATCGATGAAGATGCGATTGCTGATGCTCTTGAAAGCGGACATCTGGGCGGAGCAGCACTCGATGTGTTCAAGACTGAGCCCCTCCCTGCTGATTCAAGATTATGGAAAATCCCTAACCTTCTCATAACGCCTCATGTAGCGGGCAATCTTACGCTCGAGCATACGCTTGATAAGAATGTCGACATGTTCTGCGAAGACATGGTCAATTTCTTCGAAGGACGTCAGTTAGTTCATTACGTTGACCGCAAGAGAGGTTACTGATAACAAAGTGGTATAATGTCCGCATTAATGCTAAGGGGATAGATTTATGGCATTTGCGGGAATGTTTCTGGGATTTGTATTCCTATGTGTTGTGGCATGCGTATTCGTCGCAGTGATAGCGATGTTAGTCATTGCGACCATACTGATGGTGAAGAAGAAAAGAAAACCGGCCACCGTTCTGTATGTTATCGCCTCGATACCTATCGTTATAAGCATAGTTTTGGGTATCGTTCTGGTCTGCGTGAACGTCTTCCCTACTTATGAGACTTACGACGGCGGCAAGGTGGCAATATATACCGGCGACATCTCCCATATGAAGACTCTCATCGGAGACGGAAAATACAAGGATCTCGATGAATGGCTGGATAAGCATCCGGAGCTCATATACTACTTGGATCACAACCAGTGCGGGCTGATCGATTTTGCACTCTACAACTGCGATGTGAGACTCATGGAAATAGCATTATCCCACGGTGCAAGATTTGACGATTCGCGCCGTTACGACAGGCTCGTATATAATGCTTCACTCCAGACTTTTTATTACAATCTCGGTTACAGCGGATTTGTTGGCGGCAGATATCATCACGAAGATAAATACACCAGCGGAGTCACAACATATGAGATGATTGAAGCCGTTAAATTCGCAGTGGATCACGGCGCTGCAGTCAAATGGGAACCCTCCGCCTTTTCCGATAAATCGCATAAGGAAACGCTCTTTGTCGTAACTTCACACTGGATCGATGAAGACGGCAAGATATCCGATTGCGACCGTGAAATGCTGGAGTATGCAGAGAGTGTAAGCTGATTATTAAAGTAAAGAAATATGTTGCCCAGATGTATGCTAAAGACAGCCTCAGGAAGAAGATAATATGCCAAAAGTTACTTCACGAGCGGAGTTTTAACTTTGTTGTATTCTATCGTTTCTGTAATATCAGGATTAGTTTTATTAGAGAGCAATTGGCGCAGTTTATTACTTAGTGGGATATTATTGTAATATCTATTTTTGTTTTATCAAATGCAACACACATACATAGATTGAAACTGGAGTAGGCTTTGGGAGCACTAATTGATTTATCGGGTCAAAGATTTGGTCATTGGACTGTATTGTACTTAGATAACGATGTTCATAAAAAGGGCTGTTATTGGAAGTGCAAATGTGATTGTGGCACGTTAAGAAGTGTTGCAGGGACAAGCTTGCGTTCTGGTATATCTGTTTCATGCGGTTGTGGCAGAGGTCGAAGAATCAAGGATTTAACAGGTCAACATTACGGGAGTCTTGTTGTATTAAGACAAGATGAAAATAATCGCAACGACCATAAAGGCGCTCGATGGATATGTAAATGTGAATGTGGTAATGAAGTATCTGTTTTAAGCGGACAATTAAGGAGTGGTCAAACAAGATCCTGTGGATGTCAAACGCATACTAAAAAAATTGATTTAGTTGGAAAGCGGTTTGGGCGATGGACTGTCTTAAGAGATGATAATACTAAACCTAATAAGAAAAAAGCATATATTTGCCGTTGTGATTGTGGAACAATCCGGAGTGTGGAATCCTATACTTTATCGAGTGGCCTAAGTAGGTCTTGTGGTTGTGGCAGGTCTAATCCAAGTGAAGATTTAGTTGGACGTAAATTTGGTAAACTCACTGTTCTAAGTGCTGATAATGATAAATATGGCACTGGCATTTGGTGGAGATGCAAATGCGAATGTGGAACAGAAAGCTCATATAAAAAGAGCTTGTTACTTGGAGGAAAAGTTACATCTTGCGGTTGCGAGAGCAGACACTAATACTTTTTTATAAAACCCGGCGAGATTGTAAGATACTAATGTCATTATAGTCTCTGTTTTTTGCACCTTCAATTCAAATAACAGGACACTTTACGTCTTATTCGTCTGCGGTATCTTCTTCTTTTTGTGCTGTCTCTTTTCTTCGTACATCGCCTTGTCTGCGATCTTTAAGTACTTGGAAAACAGGCCGTATTCATCGAAGTGTTTCTCGCTGACATCTTTCGAGGGGTCAGCGATATGGCAGCCTACGCTGATGTTGACGTCGTAGTGCTTGTTTTCCGTCTTGACCTTTGCTGAGATGTAATCCCTGACGTTACGGATGAAGTCCTGTGCACGGACTGCGTCGTAGTTTTTGGCGAGGATGACGAATTCGTCACCGCCGGCTCTCGTGCAGAGCTCATCATCGCCTGATACAGCAGACAGAGCAGAAGCGATCGCCTTGATGCCGTAGTCGCCTTCGTGGTGTCCGAAGTTGTCGTTGATGAATTTGAGATCGTCCATGTCGATTACCATTACCGCCATGCCGGTCTGCTTGTGTATGCATTCATCGAAGAATTTGCCGAAGAATTTCTCGACACCGTATCTGTTATAAAGTCCCGTGAGCATATCCCTGGTATAGAGGAACTCAAGTCTGTTTACCGAAGACTGGAGGTCACGCTGGATCCTGCGGTTCTCGAAGATCATGCCGAGGTCAACGAGCCAGGACTGCTGTGCTTCCTGTTCGTGCATGTCGATGTTGGGCGATACGATGAGGTAGCCCATGTAATACTGCAGATGGTGGATCGTAAAGATGTAGTACGGATTGGGATCTTCGAGAAGTTCCTTTGGCAGGATGTGCTTCTTGCGGAATGTCTGGACGGGAACGTCCACATCTCCCCTGTATCCTGTTACGATCGTCATGTCCTCATCCTGCTTGGAATAGTCTTCGTCCACTATTCTCTGCTGGTCCCAACCGGGCGCGAGGCAGAGCAGCATGTCCCTGAAACCTGGATTCCACTTTGCGTTTCTCTTGATCGCGTCAAAAAACTCCGGCAATGTATCGGCTGCTGCCACACTGAGCATCAGGTTGGTCTTTGACTGTGCGATGTCGTTTGTATTTCTGATCCTCTTGAGATATACGTCTCTTACATCCAGAATGTTGTCCGCAGTCTTGGGCTTGCAGCCACAGGACTGGTTGGGCATGAAGTCAGCAAGGATCCTGATGGTCTTAGGGATCTGCTTGCCTTCGAACATCTCTGTCAATGCGAGCACTGCAGAATAACCTGAGTTATAGAACGGCTGTCTTGATGTCGTGATCGTCGGGAAACCGTTTACTGCGTCGTCGATGCCGTCAAAACCTGTGACGATCATGTCCTCGGGTACTCGGATTCCTCTGTTCCTGCATGCGATTATGAGACCTATTGCGGTATAGTCGTTTGCACATACTACTGCGTCAGGATATTTCTTTCCGTTCTTCTCGCACTGCTTGAGTATGTAATCGAGCGCCGGATCACCGCAGTCGCGCCAGAGCGTGCCGTAGTAGACCTTTGCAGGATCGTATTCGATGTCGTGAGCAATGAGTGCGCTCTTGTATGCTTCGTGCCTCTCCTGTGTAAATGCCTTGTCAGGAATGCCTGCAATGTGGTAAATGTCCTTGCAGTTATGAACTTCGATTAGGTGCGATACGATCTCATGGAATGAATGGGAATCGTCGCAGATGATGTTCATGAAATTCTCGTCAAAGCCGCCGATGTTGATTACCGGGATCTTTGTTTTCGAGAGGATGTGGTTCAAGTGTTCCTTGACGCTCTTGCTGAAATACGTGCTTATCTTGATTACGCCGTCAAAATCATCTAAATCGGGGATGTCAAAAGATACGTTGTCACCCTGATCGTATTTGGCATATTCGTCGTAGTTTCTCTCAGTGTATGAATCGCTGAAACTCGAGAAATAGATGACCTTGACTCCGCAGTCCAATGCAGCGGCGTTGATTCCGCGCTGCGTCATGCCGCACATGGGCTCATAGATATGAGATGTAAAAACCGCAATTTTCTTCATAAACGAATATCCCCGGGAATGTTCCTCATAGTACACCCTTGACTACAGTTTAGATTATAAAGGCTTTTTATGTATTTTGAATTAAGCGAATGTTAATAATGGGCCGTGGTTTGTCCTTTGCCCCTTAAAATGCTAAAATCGCGGAGTATATAAGAGGTAGAGGTGCATTAATGAATAAGTATTTGAGAGCCATCACCGGTGCTGTCTGCGCCGCATCAGTCCTGTTTACGGGAGTAACCGTTTTCGCAGGCGATGAGAGAAAGACTCCCTCAGGAGTTGCATACGAAGACATCGGCACGGCAATAGATATCTGGGCTAATGAGAATCCCGACGGATACGTATCTTTTGTAACTGCTGCGTTCAATAAGGACGAGCTGCTCTACGAGGGCGCTTACGGTCAGGTCGACCGCGAGAACAACATCACGGCAACAACTGAATCCGTATACGAATGGGGCAGCATCAGCAAGCTCACCGTATGGGTAAGCGTCATGCAGCTCTACGAACAGGGGAAGATCGACCTCAATGCCGACGTACGCACCTATCTGCCCGAAGGATTTTTCAAAAATCTCAAGTACGATGACCCTATAACAATGTTACATCTCATGAACCACACCGCAGGATGGGGTGAAGGCACATGGAACGTGCAGGTCGATAAAACAGAGGACATCATGTCATTGGGAGACGCTCTGAGATATTCAGAACCCCCGCAGATCTACCGTCCGGGTGAAGTATGTTCATACTCAAACTGGGGTGCTGCTCTGGCAGGCTACATCGTTGAATGCATCACGGGCCAGTCCTATGCTGACTATGCACGCGAGAATATCTTTGAACCTCTCGGCATGGAGCACACATCCATCCTCCCTGACCACAGCGACAACGCATGGGTACAGCAGAAGAGAATGGAACTCGTTTCATATAACTTTGACGGCTCAACATGGAATGCGAACGGCAGTGAGCTGCTGTTCATTACCCTCTACCCTGCAGGCGCAGTAACAGGTACCATCAGCGACCTCGCAAAATTCGCACAGAGCTTCGTAAGAGAAGACCATCCTCTGTTTGAGAAGCAGGAAACACTGGATCTGATGTTCGAACCTTCATCTTATCTGGGCGACACTGACATCCCGAACTGCTGTCACGGACTGTGGCTCACGACTCACGAGAACGTTACCATGATCGGCCACGAAGGCGGAACAAACTGCTGCTCATCCAACCTGGCTTTCGATCCTGAGACAGGATTCGGATATGTGTTCATGACATCTTCCGGCGGCAAGGCAGGCATCGATACGACACTCTGCGGCGAGATCACCACACCCGACATGAGCAAGTATGCCGGCACGGTAACAAATCCGGGTGAGTTCGCAGGCGTATACGCAGGATGCAGATCCATCCGCCGCGGATTCTTTAAGATCTACGGAATGCTCAGCATTCTCCCCGCAAGCTACACGGGCGACAACACATACGATGTAGCAGGCGTTGCAACGATCCATCAGTTAAACGACAACGTATGCACACTCGAGCAGACAGGAACCTATCCCGCGTATGTCTACACGACCTCCGACGGCACGAAGATCTTAACGCTAGGCTCACAGAGCTTTGCACTCGACAACACCATCGTTCCTTCCCTCACGCTTCTCGTTATCTACATCGGAATGTGTCTGGTCGGAGTACTCATGCTGATCTTCAAGCTCATCGGACTCATCTCCAGGAAGCTCGAACACTATCAGGGTCTGCTCCTCATTACCATTACGCAGATAATCAGACCGGCGGTAATCATTCCGTTGGTACTGCTCCTGGCTTCATACTCACATTACTACGGAATCACACAGACACAGGGCTACATCGTATTCGGCACCGAAGCAGTATGCCTTGCAGTTTTCTGTGCAACACTCGTATCTTCCGTAATTGGAGTGTTTTCCAAGAGCGAGGACGCTGGTCCGAAGTGGAAGTACATAATGAGCATCCTGGGCAACGGCGTATCCATCGCCATGATGCTCCTCTTGGAACTCGTAAACATCTGGGGAATCTAATATGGCTGATTACACTATCACGTACAACATCACACCTGAAGAATACATGCACCTGCGTGAAGCAGTCGGCTGGGGATTGTTCCCGCTTGAGCAGGCTGAGGCAGGCATCAAGAATTCATATGTATGGTGTCTGCGTGAAGGCTACTGCGCAGGCGGTCGCCCGATCGGCCTGGGACGCCTTGTCTGGGACCACGGCTATGTCATGTATATCGCGGACATAATTGTAATTCCTGAGTATCAGGGACAGGGATTGGGACGCGTGATTATGGAACAGGTGATGGATTTCATCCGTGAGCAGTTGAAGCCCGGCTACCGCTTCATGGTTTCCCTCCAGGCTGCAAAGGGCAAGAATACCTTCTACGAGAAGTTCGGATTCATATCAAGACCCACTGAAGACTTCGGCCCCGGCATGCACCAGTGGTTTATCGGAGAGTAAAAATCAGGCCGCACGGGTATACTGATCCGCCGGCAGGACCGTGAGTACGGCGACGAAAGCAAATCCGGCAGAGGACCTGAGCTTCGGATTCTTCTTTCGAGCAATTACGAACCGGAAACCCAGTTGTCAAAAATACTTGAAACCCCTGTGAGGCATTGTATAATCAGTTTTTAGGATAGATTTTTCAAGGCTTACAAAGGAGTAAGGGAATGTATATCAAAAGTGGCAAGATAGGCATATTCAAGACCGTTAATGCTCTCATCATCGCAATAGCGGGAATATCCGCATTCGGCAACCTGTTATTCACGGTATTCGTGCTTGCTTCCAAAGAGTTCGGAACAGACAGCAGAGCATATCCGGCAATAGCTTTCATCCTCTTCCTGATGAGCGTAAAGATTGGAATAATCATTTGGCGCGCAATCCTCATCCACAGGGTCTTAAAGTGCAGGATCTATAACTCGATCTTCGAAGAGGATCACGACGGCGTTATCGAATATTCATCGATCGCTTCCATGATCGGCCGTCCCGAAGCCAATGTCATCAAGGACCTCATGTGGCTTCAGAAAGAGAAGTTCATCATCAACGTAACGCTGAACCGCACGGCAGTCGTAGTCAACGTCCTGCCCGGCGAGAACACATTCGTTACGGTTGCCTGCCCTACATGCGGAGCACACATTTCGATCCGCACGAACGGCGGCGGAAGGTGCGAACATTGCGGCACCTTCATGAGATTAAAGGAGAATCAGAATGTATAAGCATCTGAAAAAAATGACAATAGCCATAATCATATGGGGCGCAATCGCAGTAATGTGCGTCATACCTGCAGTAGTTCTCTGGGGCGCAACATTATTCGGTGCTTTCGATGAGCTCGAAGAGGCTCTGGCAACAAAGATCGTCTTCATTATTCTTGCTATCGCAACGACAGTTCCTTTTGTAATGTTCTGGATCAAGATGGTACAGCTCCTGATCATCAACCACATGAACAACCTGTTCGAAGCAGACGCAGACGGCTTTGTTCCAGTCGATGAATTCGCACGTGAGATGGGCACATCAGAGGCAAAGGTAATCAAGAAGGTCACCAATGCGATCCGCAAGGGCTACATCGTAAACGTCAACTACAGCGCAGCACAGAAGGCATTTCTGCTGTCCGACAAGATCATTGATTCCACGGCAACACGCTTCAAGGGCCAGGGTGCTTACTTCAACAACAATCCGTTCCTCGGAATCAACTGCCCTACATGCGCAGCTGCACTCAAGATCCGTGCCAACACACAGGGCACTTGCCCCTTCTGCGGCAAAGAGATCTTTGTGCCTTATGCAGTGCCGGAAACGACAAAGTAGTATACTTGTCCTATTCTTTTAACTTTATGGGGGTAATAAATGAAAAAGATTGTATCTGTCTTGCTCGCATCAGCAATGGTAATGTCCCTTGCAGCATGCAATGCAAACGATAACGGTTCAGGCAACTCCGGCCGCAGCGGCGAGACCGTCGGCGACTCAAAGCACGAATGGGGCTCTGAGACTTCCGAGTATACAGAACCCACAGAAACCGAGACAGAGACTTCGGAAACAACCACTGAGGCAACAACGACAACCTCCGAGACAACTACCGTTCCGACATCACAGTACGGTAAGGTCACGGATTATGTTACCGATCTGGCAAAGGATTATGCAAATTACGGAAATAATTACCACGTTCCCTTCGTCAATATCGACTCTGATTATACGGCCCAGATGCGTGAGGAGATCAATGATATATTCACATACTACGATGAGATCATAGAGAGGGACGGCAACTGCCATTACACTGCTACGCACTATCTTGCGAGCCTCTCACCTGACGGAATCTTATCGATCGTATTTGTTGAGTCCGGCGATTGGGATGACGATGTATTCCATGTCTGGAACATAGACTGCACTACCGGCCAAAAGGTTGATAACGCAAAAATCGCTGAACTCGCAGGGATCAGTGACATCAGAACAGCTGCAATGGATGCAGTCCAGATCTTCATTAACAGCAGAGGCGGCGGAATCACATGCGAGAACCATGAAGCTGTTAACACTTCTGATGTTTACGTTGACGAAGTTAAAGCTACCTTCTCCGAAGAAAGGATCAACGATGACATGAAGATGGGCGTAACCGGCGACGGCACCGTCTTCTTCATCTCAAACGTTGTTTCTCTGGGAGGAGCTCCTTCTTACTACGAGATCTACGACATCAACGGCAACGACCTTGCCATTTACAATGCTGCTGAAAACGGTATGGAGTGGATATAACAAAACTGATTCAAATTGAACAAAACAAGGGCTGTCTCGAATAATTCAAGACAGCCCTGAATATTTATACTTTATCAGCCTGGCTGTAATTCATCACCTCCGTTGTACTCAGGCTTGCCGTTCTCTCCGAACGGAAAGGTGCAGAAACACTGCATTTTAAGGTAGTATCTTAAATATTTGATGCTATATAATTAGATACAGAAAAACCATTTCAACTTGATTTCAGGAAGAGCTATTAGGATATCCTTAAAAAGGAGAATGCTCATGAAGATTCTGATCGCAGAAGACGAGATTTCCACAGCCAAGGCGCTGAAGGTCATATTGGAAAAATCCAAGTTTTCCGTTGACATCGTTCACAACGGCAATGATGCATGGAGCTACATCCAGGCAGGTCCCTATGAGGTCATCGTCCTCGATATCATGATGCCCGGCATGAGCGGCCTCGAAGTCCTCTCCAAATTACGCGCAAACAACATCAAGACTCCCGTCCTCATGCTCACTGCAAAGGGCGAATTGGAAGACCGCGTTGCAGGTTTGGAAGCAGGCGCTGACGATTACCTGCCCAAGCCTTTCGCGACTGCAGAACTGATCGCAAGAGTTAAGGCATTGGGCAGAAGAAGCGAGATTTATTCCGACTCAGTAAAGCAGGCCGGAAACCTCGTGCTCGACAGCAACAAATACGAGATGCGCGTCGGATCAAAATCAGTAACCCTCACCAACAAAGAATACCAGCTGATGGAACTCTTCATTCTCCATCCGGGATTTGTTTTCTCGACCGAGCACCTCATGGAAAAGATCTGGGGCCTGGATTCAGAATCCTACATCGACGTAGTCTGGACACATATCGGTTTCGTACGTAAAAAGATCAAGTCCCTTGACGCAAACGTTGAGATAAAGACCATCCGCGGCGCAGGCTACTCGCTGGAGGTAATCGCGTGATAAAGAAACTCCGCTGGCGTTTTATATCAACCGCAATGCTCGCGTTCTTCCTCGTGATCGCCCTGATCGCGGGCCTCGTTAACATCGTGTTCTATTGCGTTGAAACCCAGCGCATCGACCAGACTCTTGATTCCATCATCAACTACGATGCATACAGACCGCGCTTCGACGGAAGAGGCGGCGGTTTCAACGGTCCTGACGGCCGCGGCGGTCCCGGCGGCCCTGACGGCAATGGCCAGGACAACATGCCACCAATGGAACAGTTCATGGCCCTGCCTAATGAAGAAGAAAACTACATGACGCGTTTCTTCATCGTAATGCTCGACGAGAACAACATGATCGTCGAATCCTCGCTCGATTTCATCGCATCCGTAGATGAGAATGATCTTCTCTACTACACTGACTCCGCATTGGGCAAAAACACGGACCGCGGCTACATAGACGGCTACCGTTATGTCCGTTCCTACGTTGACGGCACAACGGTAATCACGTTCCTCAACTGCGAGCGCGAACTCCAGTCCATGAGCCTCATCCTCGCCATGACCCTCGCGATCTCCGGCGCGGCATTGATCCTCGTATTCATCCTGGTACTGCTCTTCTCAAAGAAAGCAATCCAGCCGATCGCACAGAACATCGAGATCCAGAAGCGCTTCATCACAGATGCAGGCCACGAATTAAAGACTCCTCTGACATCGATCTCAACAAGTCTGGACGTCATTGAGATCGACAAAGGCGAAGACGAATGGACACAGAACATCCGCTCCCAGGTCAGCCGCATGACAGGCCTGGTCGGCGAACTCGTCGCATTATCCAAGCTCGACGAAGTTAAGCCCGTTCCCGACAAGGAGAATTTCGATCTTACCGGCGCAGTTTGGGAGATATTGGAAGTTCATACTCCGCAGGCAAAGGCCCGCGGCAAGGAGATAATGACAGACATCCAGGACGGCATCACCATCTTCGGCGAGAAAGCATCCATCCAGCAGATGCTCTCCGTCCTCATCGACAACGCGATCAAGCACTCCGACGATAAGGGTTCCATCGTCCTTACCCTCAGCAAGGCAAAGAACAGGACCCGCATCGAAGTCTACAACACCTGCAACTATTCCAAGGCACCCGACGTTGAGCGTCTCTTCGACCGCTTCTACCGCCCCGATGAATCACGCAACACATCCACAGGCGGCAACGGCATCGGCCTGGCGATCGCCAAGGCAGTCGTCGAAGCCCACAACGGCAAGATTAGTGCCAAGTGTCCCGACGGCAAGTCAATGACGATAACAGTGGAGCTGTAATAGTCACAAATATCACTATGCAAACTGAATGCAAACTTTTGTAGTTTTTCTGCACAAAGTTTGCATTTATTCATTTTTATGCAAACATCGTGTAAGTATTCCTACTGAGTTTGCACTAAATTCACAAGTCTCGTTGTAGTAATTTAATTACTTTATTATTCCCCTCAAAAACCCCTATTTTCAGGCATTTTCATCTTGTCGATTTTGTCGCATTTTGTCGTATTTGTTTACAAATTTCCGACAAACAATCCGCTTATAATCGGGCCATGGAAATAGTTAATAAACACATCATGCAAGAGTATCTTGCTCTCAAAATCAATTACTGCCATAAGCAGCTTGAACAGCTGCCTGAGATCAAACTGCAGACTCACAACAGGAGAAAAGGGACTGTCGACAAAATTCTTATAGACGGCCACAGATATAATCCCAAATCATCAACTGGAAAAAAGTATCTCAATCTCATGCAATACCGGGACACTCTCCAAAGAAAACTCGAATACTACGAGTCCGTCTGGAACTGCAAATATAAGGATATTCCCTTCCCCGAATGCGTACCTCACAGAGTTGTCCGCACGATGTTCGCGGCCAATGGCACAAGGGTCGTCATGAACAAGGAATTCTTCGACAGCCTGAAAAACGATGCGAATACCAAACATCCGAAGCCGACCAGTTATCCATTCAATGGGATATACTACCGTTCAGCTGCCGAACGCGAGATCGCAATCTTTTATACCGAAATGGGTATTCCGTTTAAGTATGAGCCGGAGATGACAATAATGGGCGTACCGGGATTCATCTACCCGGATTTTGTAATCTATATTCCTGAACTGGATAACTGTAAAATCCACGAACACTTTGGAATGAAGGAATCATCAACATATCTCAAAAGCACATGTAATAAATATCAGAACTACACAAATGCAGGATTAGTTCCGGAACTGGATGTCATATTCACTCATGACGTTGAGGAGATACCATTCGACATAAGAGCCTTATCATCCAAGGTAAATACATCGATCTATACAACAATGATCGGAACTAAGCAGATAAAGCAACCGCCGTTACAATAACGGACGATTCCGGTAAGAGACCGGCATCTATAGATGCGAGGTCGGGGAACCGACCTCTTGAACACCAAACAAGCACCTGCGTGCAGGCAGTCAAGGACGACCGGAGGTCGAACAACGTGATCCTTGACGGCCATGCAAAGCAGGTGCTATTTCTTTCCTGGAATACCCGTATAAACTTCATGCAAACTTCGTTCTGTTTTTCGCACTGAGTTTGCATTTTTCTATGTTTTTGCAAACTTGGTGCAAAGTTCGACTCACAATTTGCACGAAGTTTGCACACTGTGTTAATAAAGCGTGGACTTCAGGTTTATTTCAACTTCCCCTCCTAACATATGGCTATCAATAACATCGTGGGCTATGGAAAAACATGCAACAACCCAGTAATTACAGGCATGAACTCAAGTTCGCGATCCCGTACGGAGAATACGTGTCACTGCTCGTGCTCAAATTCATAAGACCTAAAGGTTGACCCCTTTAAATAATGCTCCATGAAAGCCCCCGGAACCGCCCGTTCCGGGGGTAATTCATTTGAGTGCAGATTTAGAATACCTTGTTTTGTGCTATTCTTATCTTCAACAGGAGCGTCACATGAAACTTGCTTACGAGATGACATACACACATAAAACTGATGAGCGCACTTCGGTACGTTTATTGCCGTATGCTTCGGTGTATCGTAATGAGTACAGGGAGCTCTATAACTCCTGCTACCACGAGATGCGCGAGGCACTGGGGATAAAGCCTTATGACTTCATTCAGGACGATTCGTTTTTCGAGCACGGGATGGAGAATGTGTATCTTCTTGTTGAGAACGATGAACTCATCGGCAGCGTAGCGCTCAAGGGAAACGAGATCGACGACCTGCTGGTATCCATTAAACATCAGGGCAAGGGTTACGGGAAACAGATCCTTTTGTGGGCGCTCGAGAATATCGGCTGCGACAACATAATCCTGCACGTCGCGGAATGGAACGCACGAGCGGTTAAGCTCTATAAGAGCGTCGGATTTGAAGTCACAAAAACAATCGAGATCAAGTAAGAGGTATTTATATGAAAGTTGGAATTATCGGTTACGGCAGCATGGGCAAAATGCTCCTGTGGAAGTTTTCGGAGAAAGGTTCGCTCACAAAGGAGGACCTGTACGTTAATAACAGAACAATTGAGAAGTGCGGAGAGGCAGCAAACATCGCGCAGATCGTAAGTGCAAAAGAGCTCGCAGCAGCATGCGACATTACTTTCGTCTGCGTCCGCCCTGCAGATATCAAGACAGTGCTGGAAGAGATTAAGGATTCGGTCAAGGAGAACGCGCTCGTCGTGTCTCTGAACGGCAGCGTTTCATTCGAATCGCTCGGAGCGATCATCGACCGCCCGACCGCAAAGGTCATCCCGAGCCTGACCGCAGAGATAGGCCGCTCGCAGACACTCGTCTGCTTCAATGGCAAGGTCGCTGACAGCGACAAGATAATACTCGAGGGGCTCCTGTCTTCCATCGGCGACGTCATCGAACTGCCTGAGAACGAGATGGGCATGGGTTCAGAGCTCGTCAGCTGCATGCCGGGATTCATCGCATCGATCTTCGACGTCATCTGCACTTCTGCCAAAAAGCATACGTCGATTCCGGACGACCAGATCGTGAAAATGGTGCTTCAGACAATGAGCGCTACCGGCGACCTGATGCTGCAGAAAGACATGACTTTCGAGGATGTCGTAACGAGAGTCGCAACACCGGGCGGCATCACCGAAGAAGGAACGAAAGTTGTCTATGCAGGCTTCCCTGAAACGGCTGACCTGCTGTTCGAGAAGACATTGGAAAAGAGACGCCAGACGGCACAGAAGAATAAGTGAGAGCAACAACGCGTTGCTTGTTTTGAGGGCGCGGCGAACGGATAATGAAACCATCAACCAAGCAAAGGAGTAAGCAAGATGGAAACCAAAGACGTACTCAAGAAAATCCGTGAAGACAACGGCCTCACACAGGACCAGATGGCCGAGAGGATCCTCGTTTCGAGACAGGCAGTAAGCCGCTGGGAGACTGGCGAGACACAGCCGAACACTGAGACACTGAAGATCCTGTCCAGAGAATTCAACGTATCGATCAACACACTGCTCGGCAGCCCCAGACAGCTCATCTGCCAGTGCTGCGGCATGCCCCTCAACGAAGACATAAACATCAGCCGCGAGCCCAATGGTGACTTCAACGAAGAATACTGCAAATGGTGCTACACCGACGGCGACTTCGTTTACCAGTCCAAAGACGCGCTGCTCGATTTCCTCATCGATCACATGCCGAATCCCGAGAACCTCCCTTATGACGTTCTGCGCAATCAATATGACGGCTATCTGTCACAGCTCGAACATTGGAAATGATGCCTGATTAGTGTACGATTGGGTCATGGGGAATGAAACAACTGTACAGGAAACGGATTTACAAGAATCCAAATGGAATAAGATAAAGTTCATTAACAGAGACATGCTCAAATACATGGCTCTGTTTTTGATGATTGGCGGCCACCTGATCTTATATATCGGCATGTCTCATTTTATTGACTGGATGCCGAAGATCTTCCTCCGACTCTTCGTTTACGGCGAGATGTTCGCGCCGCCGGTATTTTTCTTCTTCATCTCAGAAGGCTTCCGCTACACGAGCTCGCGCATAAAGTACGCGATCCGCCTGCTGATACTCGCGCTGGTAACGCAAGTCCCCTTCTACTTCTGCCACTTCTACCAGGTCGAGCCGCTCTGGTACATCTTCGTGAACTGGAATGTAATCGTTAGTCTGCTCGCAGGCGTGCTGGTGCTCATGGTGTGGGAGTCGAAGTGGAAACTGCCGGTGCGCATAATTGTGATGGTACTGATTACCGGTGCGACCGGGCTTATCCAAGCCGAATGGATGATTGCAGGTCCTTTGTTGATTTTCCTGTTTTACATGACCGGCAAGAAGCCCGTGCTGCGCTTCATTCTCTACACGGTTGCAATGCTCGTGCACTCATTCATTATCAACGGCCTCTGCCTGCCATTCACAAACAGCACCTGGGGTTACTTCATCGCCGAGATGTGCTCGATCGTCGTGATCACATTCTTCTATAACGGGAAGAAGGGGCACTTCCCTACATTCTCCAAGTGGGCGTTCTATGTTTTCTACCCGCTGCATCTGTTGGTGGCGTTCGTGGCGCAGATGGTGCTGGGGTGATTTAGTTTTTGCGTGTGTCTCAAGGTATGGCCTTTCGAGCAGATGAGACACAAAAACGGCGATTTTGCATCTCGAACGATTCGTAGCGGTGATTTGAGATACATACTGATAACTCCACTTATCAAAAGCCCGTTTTTCAAAGGTTTTAGATAAGTCACTTCACCTCGAAAGCCAAACCAGACCAGGCCAAGCCTCCCCAAAAACTCCCCAAAACAGATTAACGGCGGTAAGCCGAGGAAACAGAACTCTTACCGCCGTTAAACCGATATTACCATCTATAATTTTCTTATCTGCCTGTGGGCCTGCGGCTCCACTCGTATTCAGGATGCCTGTTGTAGTACTTTTCCTTGTCTTCGTACATCCTGGTGTCTGCGGTCTGCATTGCCTTCTTGATGTCGTCCGTCTCATCGCTGTAGCATGATCCGACAGCGTAGTGGGCGCGGCCGGGGCGCTCGCAGTCCTTGCGGAGATCTTTCTCGAGGGCATCGAACTCTCTGATGCTGACTGATTCTGCGATGACCATGAATTCGTCGCCGCCTACACGGTAGATCTCACCCTTCTTGAAATGTTCCTTCATGGTGACAGCAACATCCTTGAGCAGGTTGTCGCCTGCGATGTGGCCGTTGGTATCGTTGACTGTCTTGAGGCCGTTTACGTCGATGAAGAATACGGCGTAAGGCTTCTTGATCATTTTGATGCCGTTGTCGTGATCCATGATGCGGTTGTTCATTGCATTACGGTTCATTACACCGGTGAGGAGGTCCGTGGAGCTCAGGATCTTCATTCGCTTGACCATCTCGTGGCTTGCGATCTCTGATGAGAGAATGAATGTTGTGATCTCGAGGATCTCTTTGATCTTACTGATGTTGGATGTGTCGAAATTGCCTGCCCAGATGTAGCCGATCGTCTCGTCGCCTGCTTTCAATGCATAGATGACGAGTGATTCGATCTGTGCCAAGCGGAGTGAAGCTGCCCATTCAGGTGCGACTTCGTCGACTCTCTTCAGGTCCTCTTCGTCACTGATCATGAAGCAGTTGCTGCCGTCGATCAGGCGTGGCCATGTCTCGACGATATCGTAGAAATGCTCGTCCATGTAATAATCCATCGGGAATTCGTTTACATGGTCGATGTAGCTCTCGCAGAGAGCGGAACACTTTCTGTTCTCTTTATCGATCAGAAGAATGGTGCAGCGATTTGCATCGCAGGATTCTCTGATGTCTGCGATGACCGTATTCATTGCTTCGTGGAAATCATTAGTACCACGGAGTCTCAAACAGGTCTTCAATACGTGAAGTGCAGAATCCGCATTGATGTCCATCATCTTGTCGACATCGGCCTTCGGTGTCATGTTGTATGAGAAGACACAGCAACCGACGTTCTCGTCATCGGAATTGAGCGGCAGCATGTAAATGTCCATCCATGAATTGAAGAACGCTGCGTCGACATATGCGTGAACCGGATGTCTCTTGGTAACGCACTCTTCGACCATCTTCTCGAAATTGCGGTCTACGCGAATATATCTTGTATAAGGAACATTACCTACAAAATCATTAATATCCTTAACTACAGAATGCTTGTAGATATCATTTGCTTCTACGACCTTGTAGCTCTCGGAATTTTTGACGTCACGGAGGTCCAGGGAAATAACTGCAGCGATCTGCGCAAATGAATCTACCAAATTCTTGTAATCCATGTTTCCCCAGCCTTTCGATAAATTTTATTTGATAATAATATTATACTCGCCCAAAATCCGCTGGGTGTAAAGAGATTGTTAATAACAAATAACTAACAGATAACAACTCGTAAACATTAGCATTCTAAGGCGTTTTCGTAATGAAATACATTTTTGAACGTGATACTATGGCGGAAAATACTTACGATTAATCTTCCGGTAAAAGGGTGCATTGGGAGGCTATCATGGGTGACAAGACGAAGGAATCGACTTTGTCCAGAAATAATATGGATAAGGTCATGCATGACCTGAACATAAAGAAGGAGGCGCCGCTCAGCGCTTTCATTCTTCTGTTGGTCTTATATACCTTAGCAACATTCTTTACCATAGCCGCTTCCAGAACAAGGGGCACCATCGTTGTCTTTGATAACCAGGTAGCCATCGCATCTTTCGCAGGTGCATTCTCATCAATGTCAAACATCTGCGTAATCTGCCTCGCGGTTCTGTTCCGTAAGCCCGGATTCATTATCTCGCTCATACTGCTCCTCCTGCAGTTCCCGATGATGATCATCAACATCTTCCTCCGTCATGTAACGACCAACCTCCCCGGTCTGTTCATGAACTTCTTTACTATTATTGCCGTAATCATTATTTATGTTTCACATCGAAAGGTATTACAGTACCAGAAGGGCATCCGTGACCAAGCCATCAAGGACCGACTCACAGGACTTCCCAACAGGTTCGCAACAACAGAGCTCATGGAAGACATGGTCAAGCGCAACGAGAAGTTTGCTCTGGTCGCAATTGACCTCAACGACTTCAAGAGCATCAACGATACGATGGGTCACGAGACCGGAAACGTTGTATTGCAGAGAGTTGCAGACCGCTGGGTAAGACTCTCCGACGCCATGAAGAACGGCGTTAACGTATTCGTATCACGTATCTCAGGCGACGAGTATCTCCTCCTCATCAGCGGCTACACATATTCTGATGACATCGAGAAGATCATCAACGAGTTCAAAAACGAGCTCGAGCGCAAGATGACGATCGATGGGTGCGACTACTTCCTCACGGCATGCTTCGGTTACACAGAATTCCCGGCTGACGATAACAACGTTGATTCACTGCTCCTGTTCGCTGACGCGGCACTCCACGAGGCTAAGCGCATGAGCACAACGAGCATCCTTAAGTTCAAGCCGGATCTCCTCAACACAGAGAAAGCTCTGGAGACTGAGCGCAAGATCCGTTACGCACTCGAGAACAACACGGTCACATTCAATCTTCAGCCCCAATTCGATATCAACCATAAGCTCAGAGGCTTTGAGTCCCTCGCACGCATGAAGGATCAGGACGGCAATCCCGTCAGTCCCGGCGAGTTCATTCCCGTCGCCGAGAAGTGCGGCCTGATCGACAAAGTTGACATGAGAGTGTTTGAGCTGTCAATGGAATTCCTTTCGAATGTATTGAGAGCAAAGAAGGATTCTGACATCATCGTCAGCTGCAACGTTTCAGTAAGACATCTCATGAAGAATAACTTCATCGAAGAACTCAAGGACGTCATCGTTAAGTACCAGATCCCCACAAGCCACGTTGAGATCGAGATCACAGAGTCCGTCATGATCGACTCACTCGAGAAGGCACTCCAGAGGATCGACGAGATCAAGGACATGGGCATGAAGATTGCAATCGACGATTTCGGTACAGGCTATTCGTCACTGAGTTATCTCAATAATTTCCCTTCAGACCTGTTGAAGATCGACAAGTCTTTCATCGACCTGATGAACACCTCCGAATCTTCAAAACAGTATGTCGCAACGATCATCTCAATCGGCCACATCCTTAACCTCCACGTTATCTCTGAGGGTGTTGAGGACGAAGCACAGATCGACACGCTCCGTGAGATCGGCTGCGATTACATCCAGGGATTCATCTGGGGCAAGCCAATGCCCGCTAATGACGCTTTGGAAATCGTGTTTGCATAAGAGGTTGCTCCTAGACCTTATTAAGTAAATGAAATGGCGGTAAGAGAGATCTTGCCGCTGTTTTATTTGCGTGCCCGCAGAAGTGCGGAAGGAACCTGGCAGATCTTCGGCGGACACGGCGGCAAGAAAATCTTCGGATAATATTCGCATTACACTGCAACTTTCGGGCCTTCTGACTTGTTATAATTATAGACAGTGTTGTCAAAAACAATTTAGGGGGTAACAGCAATGCTTAAAAGTAAGAAACTTGTCAGTGCGGTTCTTGCTGTAGTGATGCTCGCTTCTGCGACTTCATGTTCATTGGGCAAGCAGAATCCGGAAGACGTCATCAAGGCAGCCGGTTCTTTCGCGAAGGCCGCAGCCGCAATGGATCCGAAGAAGATTTCCAAGAATGTCGACGACATGGACGAGGACAACCTCGAAGAACTAAAGGAAAAATTCGATTCGATCAAGGCTTCCGATACAGACGGCTCGCTCGTCAAGCAGGCGATCGCCGACACCATCACATATGAAGTTGATGAAGATTCCGTTGAGATCAAGAAGGATACGGCAACATGCGACGTTGTCTTCACAATGGTCGATTATGCTGACACAACGGGCGATCTCGCAGGCAGAGAATATGAATTCGTCGACGTCATCACGTCAACAAAGAAGACGAAGGATTATGAAGTCACGTTGGAACTCGTCAAGAAAGATGACAAGTGGCTCGTAACCGCTGACAGCGTCGGAGAGCTCGATGACCTCTATGCTTTTATCGATCATAAGTTCGACATCTTAAGCAACATTGTAAGCCGCGTTGACACTACTGAGTGGATGCTCGCTGACAACGGCGTTTATGTGAACACATATTGCGTAGAGCTTGACCTGTGGTTCAATTCTGACCCCGGCATGAAGGTCTACTATGAAGTTTACGTTGACGGCGCATTGGTTTATACGGCTGATCCTTTCGATGTTAAGGGACTCTACGTATCTGCCATCTTTGACGATACAAAGGGCGCAAAGCTCACCGGCACATACATCAGCGCTGGCTCATATAACATCAAGATCTACGCTGAGAATGGCGAGCTCCTGGCTGACGAGACATGCACGGTCCAGGTATCTGATACGCTTACGCCGCCTGAGACAAGATCGACTTTCGAGGGTGAGGGCGAATTCTTCATCATCAGCGACACATATTTTGCCGACATCAAAAACATCAGCTGGTGGGATTACGGCTATGAAGATGACGACGGCGTATGGCACAGATACATGCCCGACCTCGACGTTTACTGCAAGGACGCTGAGACGATCGCATTCTCAGTCGAGCTCAACGCCAACGGCCCGGCTCTCTACTACGCTTACTACTTCCTGCCCGGCGAGTCACCGACGCTTGATGATCTCGATGTAGCCAATCCGGTTTACTCCGACACGATCAGCCCCACGCTGTATCCTGACGGAACGATCTTCTACGATTTCGACTACACTCCTGATGAGGAACTCGAAGTCGGCGTTTACGTTCTCGTTGTCAGCAAGGATGCGCAGACCATCAACAATCCGTACATCACGGCACTGTGCAAGATCGCGGACATTACGTCGGATCAGATTGCGTAAGGATTGAATTTTGTGAGGAGGCTGCCTGAGGGGCGGCCTCTTTTTTTGCTTATATTATTGTTGTGTCTCAAATGAGCTGGTTGTTTTGTTTGAGATGCAAAATCGCCATTTTTGTGTCTCGTCTGCTCGAAAGGCTTTATTTTGAGATACATTACAGGTTTGGATTTGCATCTCAACTGCCGGCAAAAATTTCATTTGAGACACGAAATCGCCGTTTTTGTGTCTCATGCTCTTCAAAAACCACAACTTGAGATACGCACAAAAAACAATAAAGTATAATGTTCCCATGAGACACGCGATCACAGCAGATGAACAGAAGATCTTGGCCAAGAACTGCCACATGCTCCAGTCCAGGACGAACGGCGCGGAGACGAGACTCACCTTCCCCATTTTAGGGGCGGCGTTCGTTTTTGCAGGCGCGTTTTCGGCGTTTACTGCTTTTGGTCTGATGGGAGAGAATCACCCAATGTCGGCAGTTGTATTCTTCTTACTGTGCGTGGTTTTGGCAGTGGCGATCTGCGCTATCTGGCTCTTTATTGAGCGTAAGATTTTCAGTTCCAAAATGTTCAAGACCGGCAGCACGAACATCAATGGCGGAACAGTTTTTTATAACCAGGAACTCAACTGCGTCGAATATATCGAGGACGATTTCACGGATGAGAACCACGCGCCGTACATGATCCGCATTCCGGAGCACAAGGATCCGTATAAGCCCGGTGAGCGCGTAATCGTGGTGAACAACGGCGACAGTGTTTATCTCATGAAGCTCAACGAACAGCTCGCGACGCTCCTGCCGGGTCTGGACGGATGGCAGGCGGCCTCCGATTCAAAGCACATCGGCCACCAGATGGAGCTTAAGTTCCACGAGTATTCCGTACCTGACGGCGAGGCGCGCATACAGAGGTTTTTCAAGACATATAAGAACGGCTCTAAATATCCTAAGGCGCACATTTATCTCGAAGCTGCTTTCTTCGGATTCCTTGGCGCGGTGTTCATTGTTTTCTCGGCGTATGGATTTATCTTCAGGTTCATTCCGCCGGCTGACGACCTCTTCTTCCCCATCGCGCTGCCCTTCATTCCGGTGCTTACGGTTGCGACGACGATCGCGGCAGGACAGATCTACAAGCGCCGCCTGATGAAGCATTTCGGGGATTTTCACGGCATCACGAGAGTCATTCTGACTGGCGCGCCGTATTCTGTATACAACAGCGACACCAAGACATTTAATGTTGTCGAGATGGATCTGTCCGGGAAGACGGTTACTAAGATGTACACGGTCAAGAACGGGTTCGATGTGTGCGACGTTAAGCACATGAAGCCGGGCCAGATTATATATAAATATACCTTTGGTCAGGATGGGGTTTTCTTCGGAACTAAGTGAATAAGCCTTTCGAGCAGAGGGAAAAACAAATTTCAAATAACCTATTGACTTGATAGGTTTTAGGTGTTATATTCTCACCCATAACGAAAAAGGAGCCACGCACATGAAGTTCACAGCTTACAATACATGTTGTTGTCGAATGCAGAATTCCCGGGCAGATCTGGTCCGGAGGCGCGTTCGAATGTGCATGCGATCCGGTTTTAATCGATGTTAATAATTTAACTTCATACCACCATCTGTTTCGGGAGCCTTGTGAATTCAGGGCTCCCTTTTTATTCCAAAAACATAAAGCGAGGTAAATGATATATGAGTTTAGCAATTGATTCACTTCTTATTCACGGCGGCATCGACGGAGACAAGACCACAGGCGCGGTCAACGTCCCGATCTACCAGACATCAACATACAAGCAGAGCGAGCTGGGCGTCAACACGGGCTGGGAATATTCCAGAACCGGCAACCCCACAAGAGCGGCACTTGAGGCCCTCATCGCAGATCTCGAAGGCGGCAAATACGGCCTGGCCTTTGCATCAGGTCTGGCTGCGATCCACACAGTTCTGTCCCTCTTCAAGAGCGGCGACAGGCTCCTGGTTTCCGACAACATTTACGGCGGAACATTCAGAATCTTAGACAACGTTTTCAAGCCCCTCGGCATTGAATATACGATCGTTAATACATCAGACAACGCGGCGGTTGAAGCTGCGATCGACGACACGGTAAAGGCAATCTACATTGAGACACCGGCTAACCCCCTGCTCACAATTACTGACATCGCGGCAGTTTCCGTGATTGCAAAAAAGCACGGCAAGCTCCTGATCGTCGACAATACTTTCCTTACACCTTATCTGCAGCGTCCGATCGAGCTCGGCGCTGACATCGTTATCCACAGCGGAACAAAATATCTTGGCGGCCACAGCGATACGATTTCCGGCCTCGTCGTTGTTAATGACAAGGCGATCGCTGACAGACTCTACTACCTGCAAAACGCCATCGGCGGAGTTTTGGCGCCTCTAGACAGTTTCCTCATTATCCGCGGCATAAAGACGCTGGGCGTTCGCATGGACAGGCACGTCGCAAATGCCGTGAAGATCGCAAAGTGGCTCTACGAGAGCGGCTACGTCGAGAAGGTTTACTACCCCGGCCTCGAGAGCGATCCCGGCTATGAAGTCCAGAAGAAGCAGGCAAAGGGCCCCGGCGCGATGATCTCTTTCGTGCTGAAGGACAAGTACGACTACAAGGCATTCTTCCGCAACCTCGAGCTCATCACTCTCGCTGAGAGCCTGGGCGGCGTTGAGTCACTCGTATGCCACCCCGCGAGCATGACGCACGCATCGATTCCTGCAGACATCAGAAAGCAGGTCGGCATCGTTGATGAGCTGATCCGTCTGTCGGTAGGAATCGAGAGTGTTGACGATTTGATCGCAGATCTGCAGCAGGCTATCGAAAAGTCAGCAAAGGCATAAGAGGGCAAGACTATGAATAACGTATATGAAGACATCAGATCCATGATCGGCAACACGCCGGTCCTCAAGCTCAACCATATGGGCGTCAAGCCCGGTGTTAATCTCTACGCGAAACTGGAACTCATGAATCCCGCAGGCAGCGTCAAAGACCGCGTCGGCGTATACATGATCGATGACGCGAAACAGCGCGGAATATTAAAAGAAGGCGGCACGATAATCGATGCGACCGCCGGCAACACAGGAATCGGCATCGCCGTTGCGGCACTGAACCAGGGCATCCGCGTAATCTTCACGGTACCCGAGAAGTTCTCAATCGAGAAGCAGCTGGTCATGCGCGCACTTGGCGCGGAGATCATCCACACTTCACGCGAGGAAGGCATGCTCGGCGCAGAGCGAAAGGCAGAAGAACTGCTCGCTACAATCGAAGGATCCATCTCCCTCCGACAGTTCCGCAACCCCGCAAACCCGCTCGCACATTATGAGACAACGGGCCCTGAGATCTATAGTCAGCTCGACGGGCAGATCGACTACTTCGTAGCAGGCGCAGGCAGCGGCGGAACATTCTCTGGAGTAGTTAAGTATTTGAAGGAGCAGAACCCTTCGATCACGGGCGTTCTCGCTGACCCCTACGGATCGACGATCGGCGGCGGCGAGCATTTCGATTACAACATCGAGGGCATCGGCAACGATTTCATTGCTGACACGATGGACATCACACTGGTTGATAAGGTTATTAAGGTTAGTGACGACGAGGCTTTCGAGATGAGTCGGAAGCTCGCCAAAAACGAAGGCATCCTGGCCGGATCTTCATCAGGCGCGGCACTCGCAGCATCGCTCAAGCTCGCCGAAGAGATCGAATCAGGCAACATCGTAACGGTCTTCCCCGACCGCGGCGACAGATATTTAAGCAAAGGATTGTTCGAGTAAATTCGGGCAGAGTTATAGAAATGGCAAATGTATATGAACTCTCTAACGTATCGAAAGTCTATAAGAACGAAGGCAAATCTTTCACGGCATTGAAGAACGTGAGCCTCACGATTTCTGAGGGCGAGATCTTCGGCATTATAGGCATGAGCGGCGCCGGCAAATCAACGCTGGTGCGCACACTAAACCGCCTCGAGGACGTCTCCGGCGGAACGGTCTCTTTCCTCGGAAGGGACCTCGCAACTTTTTCACACCGCGAATTAAGGCAGGTCAGGCACGCCATCGCCATGATCTTCCAGAGCTTCAACCTGCTCCAGCAGAGGACCGTGATCCAGAACGTCGAGCAGCCGTTGCGTATTGCCGGTGTGGGGCGTGCCGAGCGTCGAAAGAAAGCACTCGAGATGCTCGAGATCGTAGGTCTTACTGATAAAAAGAACGTCTTCCCTTCTCGTCTTTCCGGCGGCCAGCGTCAGCGTGTGGCAATCGCGCGAGCATTGGCCTCATCACCGAAGGTTCTGTTGTGCGACGAGGCAACTAGCGCATTGGATCCGAAGATCACCGGCGAGATTCTGGATCTGCTGAAGAAGATCAACGAGGAGCACAAGCTCACGATCGTCATCATCACGCACGAGATGAGTGTCGTCGAGAAGATCTGTGACCGCGTTGCGATCATTGATAACGGCTCGCTCGCTGAAATCGGCGAGGTGCGCGAAGTGTTCAGGAATCCGCAGTCCGCAGCGGCTAAAAAACTTGTTTTCCCGAGCAATCCGTTTGACGCTTCTTCGGAGGAAGGAAAGCTCATCCGCGTCGTATTTGACGGCCTCGCAGCCAACCGTTCATTCATTGCAGATCTGGTATCTACGACCGGCCTCAAGGTCAACATTCTGAGCGCCAACACAAAGAGCGTCGGCGGCATCGGTTACGGACAAATGGTAATGGAACTTCCGTCTGATCTGGATTCCCAGGCGACAATAATCAATTTCTTCGAAAGCAACGGACTCACAGTAACGGAGGTGGAAGCATCATGAGCGAATACATCATCGACGCCATCAAGAGCGGCATCTGGGAAACGCTCTCCATGACTTTTTTCTCCTCCCTGTTCGCATATATTATCGGCCTGCCACTGGGCGTGGTTTTGTACTCCACATCCAAAGGCCGTCTGCTGCAGAATAAGCCTGTTAATTTTGTGCTCGGCTTCATCGTGAACATAATGAGATCACTGCCGTTTTTGATCTTGTTAGTGCTGCTGATCCCGTTCACCCGCTTCGTCGTCGGCACCTCGATCGGCACCACCGCATCTATCGTTCCGCTAACCGTCGGCGCGATCCCTATCGTCGCCCGCATGGTCGAATCGTCACTGGAAGAAGTGCAGCCGGGCATCATCGAAGCCGCCACCGCAATGGGCGCATCACCACTGTACATCATTGTGCATTTCATCCTGCCTGAAGCGACACCGTCGCTGCTCCATGGCGCAGCGATCAATGTCGCAACAGTTTTGGGCTACTCCGCAATGGCCGGCGTAATCGGCGGCGGAGGTCTGGGCGCAATTGCCCTGCAGTACGGCTACTACCGCTACCAGAAAGACGTCCTGTGGACAACGGTCGCGCTGTTAGTAGTGCTCGTGATGATCATCCAGGAAGTTGGTGTATTTGTTGCGAAGCGGACAAGGAAAGTTTGAGTTTGTATTAAGCGGGCACGTCCGGGAGGGCGTGCTTTTTTGTGTGGGGATTTCTTTCGAGCAGGGGCACATCACTTAAAGTGCCTGTTGATCATTGCATCAAGCACTCTCACATCGAGCGGCGTGCCGTCAGCTTCAAACGTCAGGAACAGCTTCTCGCCCTCATAGATCCCGGCCAGGATGTACTTGTTGATCCTGGGCACCATGTCTTCCTGATATTCCGGATCGTCCGCCTTGCCGCAGTGCTCAAGGTAAACGACTTTGCGGTCGCTGACACGCAGGATAGAAAAATCAGGATGTATAACCTCGTTGCCAATGATCAGCGGACATTCGTACTTATACGGAATGCCGTTAGCATAAAGTCTGTCGGCAATTATGACCTCCGACTTCGACCTGACGCGCTCGCCCTTCATGGTCAGGTAGACAGGATAGCCATCTTTGAAAGGCTTGGGATCGTAAGTCTTGTTCTCCCATTTACGTACGTACTGGTCGTCAGCCAGGCCGATGCGCTTGGCAAGCTTCTTGCGGTCGGTTGAGAGATGGTCATAGATTTCTTCTGCAACCAGATCGGGATAGCGTTTCTGCAATTTCTTCAGTGCATCAGCCTCCTCTTTGGAAGCTTTGAGAACCTTTTGCAGGTAATTCTTCTGGACGAGGTCTGAGATGAGCTGCTTGTCGGCAGAAGTGAGCAGTTTTTCCCTCTCGTCTCCTCCTGCACGATAGAAATACATCTTGTTATTGCGTTTCTTTATGTTGATCCTTCCATCAGGGAAACCCTTCATCTTATGCTCAATCTGTCTGATGATGTCCTCGACGAATTTCTCGCGCTCGAGGGCTTCATCCCTAAAAGCTTTATTCAAAATCATCACCTCCATATGTCTTGTGAGCACATTCTATAGAGTTGATTTTGGCTTTTGGGGGCGAATTGCAGCAAATTGAAAATCAGTGGCTTTATTTGAGACTAAAATCCAAAAATTGAGACTAAGTCTCATGAAAATCAACATTTGAGATACATGGCCGAATTTTCACTGTATCTCAACAGGTGGGTTATTTTTTATTTGAGATGCATATTCGCCATTTTTGTATCTCATTCAAAATAAACGCTATGGTTTGAGACACACTGCTCGCAACGAAATGTATCTCAAGATGCACTCTATTTTTCATTCGAGACACAAAATCGGCTTTTTTGCGTCTCAATTGATTAGCACAGCCAATTTGAGATACACCTTGATCAGTAAGCTTTTGGTTTCATGCGGCATCTCGAAAGAAAACCCTCAACCCTCTATTTCCAGGCCTCCCCGCCCCTCTCCCCAAAACAATTTCAAAAAAAATCAAATAACCTATTGACATGGTAGGTTTTATGTTTTACAATTCCCACCATATTCGGGAGCGCACCACAAACGCTGACGGATAAATCCAAACAAGGAGGCACAGACAATGTTTAATTTCACTGACACAGCAAGAACAATGATGTGTTGTCGAATGTTGTACTCCCGGGCATGCACAATGACCGAGGAACAGGTTCGATCTGGTCTGCGCCTCGAAATCACGCGATAACAAAACGCGATAACTAACCACGAATTAGTTAAGTCATTTGCCCGGGAGTCGAATCATTCAACTCCCGTTTTTTATGCGGCGAAAACCAAATGAAACGGACCACACAAAACCCGGATCGCACAAAACCCAAAAACAAAATCACAAAAGCAAATAGAAAGAGGAAACCAAAATGAAAAACAAGTTTATATCAGCAATCGTATCAGCAGCACTTTTATTCACACTTGCAGGATGCTCTGCACAGGGCTCAGGAACTGCAGTTGCAGCAGATGAAGTAACAACAACTTCCGAAGCCCAGGAAGCAAACACAGAAAACACAGAAGCAGCACAGGAAAACGTAGTACTTAAGGTCGGCGCAAACATCACACCTCATGCAGAGATCTTGGAGCAGGCAAAGCCGATCCTCGCAGAAAAAGGAATCACACTTGAGATCGTAAGACTTGAAGATTCCATCACACCTAACACAGGCGTTATCGAAGGAAGCCTTGACGCAAACTATTTCCAGCACGTACCTTACCTCGATCAGTTCAATCAGGAAAACGGTTCCACACTCGTATCAGTCGGTGCAATTCACTATGAACCCTTCGGCATATATGCAGGCAAGACAACTGATCTGAACGCACTTCCTGACGGCGCTATCGTAGCAGTTCCCAACAACGTAACAAATGAGGCAAGAGCACTTCTTCTCCTCGCACAGGAAGGAATCATCAAGCTCAAGGATGATGCAGGAATCACGGCAACAGTAGAAGACATCGTAGAGAACCCCAAGAACATCCAGTTCAAGGAACTCGCACCTGAGCAGCTCGTAGCAGCACTCCCTGACGTAGACGTAGCAGTAATCAACGGTAACTATGCAATCGAAGGCGGTCTCCATGTAAGCCAGGCACTCGCAGTTGAGGCTAACGACGGACTCGCAGCACAGACATACGGCAACATCATCGCAACATCGGCTGACAAGGCAGATGATCCGGCAATCAAGACACTCGTTGAAGTTCTTCAGGGACCTGAGATCAGCGCTTACATCAAGGCAACATACGACGGTGCAGTTGTTCCCCTTTTCTAAGGGGGCAACCCGCACTCGCGGCGGCTGGCATGACCAACCGGCCGCCACATAAATAAACCAGCTGCCCGGCAAAGCAGCAAACAACAGCAAATGATATAGGAGACAATAACATGATCAGTTTTGAGTACTACAATCCTGCGAAGATAGTTTTCGGCGAGGACAGCGAACAGAAGCTTACAGAACTCCTGAAGGCCAATGAAGTGCACTCCCTTCTTCTGGTTTACAGCGGTGAGTTCATTAAGGAATTAGGCATCTACAAAGTTATTGAGGACGCCGTAAAAGATCTTGGAATAAAGTTCATCAGCAACGGTAACGTGGTTCCGAATCCGAGTGTAGAACTTGTAAGAGAACTTGTTATCGAAGGCAAGAAGAACGATGTGGATTTTGTACTCGCAGTAGGCGGTGGAAGCTCCATCGATACAGCCAAGGCGGTGGCTTTGGGAATCCCTTACGAGGGCGATGTTTGGGACTTCTTTGAGAAGGGCGTAAATCCCGCAAAGGTCCTCCCCATCGGCGTTATCGCAACAACAGCATCGAGCGGTTCAGAGACATCCAACTGCGCCATCATAAGCAACGGCGAATGGAAGTTGGGATTTGAGGATAACCGCATCATTCCCCAATTCGCGATAATGAATCCCAGGTACACCGTCGGGCTTCCTGCCTATCAGACGGCAGTAGGCATCGCAGATGTACTCGCACATCTGCTCGAGAGATATTTCTCAGATGCGAAGAATTCCGATACGACAGACTACCTCATCGAAGGCGCGATCAGAGCTCTCCTGGTAAATGCGGACAGGCTCATCAAGGATCCGAAGAACGTTAACGCAAGAGCGGAACTTCAGTGGCTCGCAAGCGTTGCGCATAACAACTTTCTAGATGCAGGACGCATCGCTGACTGGGGTTCACACAGAATCGAACACGAACTCTCAGCACAGTACAACATTACACACGGTGAAGGCATGGCGGTAGTTTTCGTGGCGTGGACAAAGTTCGTTGCAGCTCGAAAGCCATGGCGCCCGGCACTTCTCGCGACCAGAGTTTTCGGCGTGGATTCATATGATCACAACGAAGAAGAAAGAGCGCTCATTCTCGCAGACAAGTTAGAAGAATTTTTCAAAAAGCTTGGCGTGAAGACAACACTCACGGAGCTCGGAATTGACGATAAGGATTTCGAAGTAATGGCCGCAAGAGCAACGAGAAACAGCACCGTAGGACACTATGAACCTTTAGATGCAGAGAGCATCAGGGAAATATTAAAATTAGCAATTTAATGCAAAAGGAGAACACAACAATGGCAAGGATTAAGTTAGTAGAACAGAACGAGGCAACAGGCGCAGAAAAGGAGCGCTATGACGAACTCGCAGGTAGAAATGCAGTAACAAACATGAAGAAGGGACTTCTGAATGACGCTGCAACATATGACGCATATATGGCTTGGTACACATCTTGGAACAGACTCGTAGAGGTAATTGGTGAGAAGGACGCAGTTTTGTATGCACACTCAATCTCAACAACAAACTCATGCCAGCTCTGCTCACTCTTCTTCATCAGTGACGTAAAGGGTTTGGGCCTGGATCCCGCTAACCTCCAGTATGATGAAAAGGAACAGGTTCTTACAGATCTCGGAAAGCAGATCGTTAAGAATCCCACGGCAGTATCCGACGAACTTTTCGCGAAGCTCAAGAGCTTCTTCAATGATCAGGAGATCGTTGTAATCGTCGGTTTCGCAGGACAGATGATCGCTACAAACAACTTCAATTCAGTATTGAAGATCGACGTTGACCAGAGGCTTTTACCCATCATCAATGAGTTCAAGCCGGCAACATGGAGAGAAGGCATTAAGTGAGTTATCTCACCTAAAGCAATATATCATTTGCCATTGGAGGGCCGTCTGCTATTATATAGCGGACGGTTCTCTGTTATTTGTGATAAGGAGTTTTTTGCGTGGCGAAAGTAGTGGTCGGAATGTCAGGCGGCGTGGACAGCGCAGTTGCTGCATACCTGTTGAAACAGCAGGGTTATGAAGTGCTGGGCCTCACTATCCGCACATGGAATCCTGACGCCGGATACAGCCGCTGCTGCGAGATCGACGATGCGCGCGAAGTGTGCCGCAAGTTGGATATTCCCTATCACGTTTTGAACTGTGAAAGCGCTTTTAAGGAGCACGTTACTGAGCCGTTTATTGCATGCTATCTTAACGGCAAAACGCCCAACCCCTGTGTCGGCTGCAACCTCCACGTTAAGTGGGAGCGCATGATCTACTGGGCAAACATCAACCAGGCAGAATACGTTGCTACGGGACATTACGCATACATCATCAACAAGGACGGCAGATACACGGTTAAGACTGCTGAGCACGCTGAAAAGGATCAGAGTTACATGCTCTACCAGCTCCCGCAGGAGTACCTCGCGCGCACTCTGATGCCTCTCGGGAATCTCGATAAAGATACTGTCCGTTCCATAGCTGCTGAGGCAGGAATTCACATCGCCAACAAAGGCGACTCGCAGGATATCTGCTTTATCACCAACGGGAATTACGCTGATTATATTTGCGCGAATGCTGACACATCTTCGGTTAAGGAAGGCAATTTCGTTGATACCGACGGAAACGTTTTAGGCACGCACAAGGGCATAATCAATTACACTGTCGGACAGCGTAAGGGACTGGGAATTGCTTTGGGCTACCCTGCGTTTGTTAAGCATATCGATGCGGAGAAAAATGAGATCACGCTGTGCGATGAGAAGGCGATCTACGCATCTTCCGTTACATGTGACCAGCTGAATTTCATGAGCATTCCCGAGCCTGAAATTGGCGGGAAAATCCGCTCAAACGTAAAGATCCGTTACCATCACAGAGCGCAGAGCGCGACCATGACGTTAACGGATGAAAATACTTTACTTATTGAATTTGACGAGCCCGTCAAAGGTCCTGCACCCGGCCAGTCTGCGGTCTTTTATGATGACGACGGATGCGTTATGGGCGGCGGAATAATACTTTAATTCTTCTCCTGCTTTGAATGGTAATCATCCAGGGCATTCTTGATTGCTTCTTCAGCCAACACTGAGCAGTGCATCTTGTAATCCGGAAGTCCGTCCAATGCTTCAGCAACGGCCTGGTTTGTAAGCTTCAGGGCATCCTCAACGGGCTTGCCCTTAATGAGTTCCGTTGCCATTGAGCTTGATGCAATGGCGCTGCCGCAGCCGAAGGTCTCGAACTTAACATCTGTGATGATGTCGTTGTCGATCTTAAGATACATTTTCATGATGTCACCGCACTTTGCATTACCTACTTCACCTACTCCGTCTGCATCTTCGATGACGCCGACGTTTCTCGGATTTCTGAAATGATCCATTACTTTCTCACTATATAAAGCCATAATATTTTCCTCCGTTAAATCAAAGAATGAACTGCTTCTTACCTGCCATGAGATCTCTCCATACAGGTGAGAATCCCCTTAAGTACTCAACGACTTCTTTTACTGCCTTGATGATCTCATCGATCTCAGCATCGGTGATGTCGTCTTCGATCGAGAGTCTCAGTGAACCGTGCGCAACGTCGTGAACTCTTCCGATTGCAAGGAGCACGTGGCTGGGATCCAAAGAACCTGAAGTGCATGCACTGCCTGATGATGCAGCGACTCCCTTATCGTCCAGAAGGAGCAGGAGTGACTCGCCTTCGATGCCTTCGAAGCAGAAATTTACGTTGCCCGGAAGTCTCTTGGAAGCATCACCGTTCAAAGCGGAATGAGGGATCTCGCTTAAGCCCTTAATTAGCTTGTCTCTCTTAGCCTTGAGTGAATCATAGTGCGCGGGGATTGCTGCGTTTGCTGCCTTAAGAGCTGTTGCCATTGCAGCGATTCCGGGAACGTTCTCGGTGCCTGCTCTCTTGCCTCTTTCCTGAGCGCCGCCCTCGATGAGGTTCTGGAGGAGTATTCCCTTTCGAAAGTAAAGGAAACCTACACCCTTCGGTCCGTGGAATTTATGTGCTGAAGCAGACAGCATGTCAACATTAAGATCTTTTACGTCGATCTCAATATGTCCTATTGCCTGGACTGCATCGGTATGGAAAAGGACGCCGTGCTTCTTGCAGACTGCACCGATATCCTTAATGGGCTGGATCGTTCCGATCTCGTTGTTTGCGAACATGATCGTTACGAGAGCAGTATCTTCCCTGATCGCATTCTCAACTTCTTCTGCTGTTACGATGCCGTTCTCGTGTACATCGAGGAGGGTAACTTCGTAACCTTCCTTCTCGAGTTTTCTCAATGTATGAAGTACTGCATGATGCTCGAAAGCAGTTGATATAATATGCTTCTTGCCCTTAATGGCACCGAATTTTGCTGCGGAAATTATCGCCTGGTTATCCGCTTCGCTGCCTCCTGAAGTAAACAGGATCTCCCTGGGTTCTGCGTTAATTACGGAAGCTATGTCTTCTCTCGCCTGCTCGAGAACTTCCTTGGCGGTCTGGCCGGTCGTATAAAGGCTTGAAGGATTTCCGAATTCTTTTGTGGAGACTTCAACATATGTCTTCAGCGCCTCATCACTTATCTTAGTAGTTGCTGCGTTATCTGCGTATATCACTGCCATTTCTCCTGTCTGAAATTATGATAGGAGAATTGTAGTATCATTTACCTACCAAGTCAATAGGTTTATTAGGTGCTTTATTTATAATATTTTTTCAAAAATAATCCGGGATATCCGACCCTGAAGATAGAGAGGTTTTGAGGATCGGATTTCCCGGATTCAATGCAACAGACATAACTTGTAAGACGATTGCTGTCGCGTTACAATCTTTGCGTGTTTACAAGTGTAACATCGCTTACATCTGTCTACAATGTTATTAGAAATGGAGTTAACAGATATGGCAAAAACTGTTACATCGCGCCGGACAGTTGCAGAGCAGCGTGCAGTGTTAAAGCTTAACAACGAAGAATCCAATAAGCTCACACGCGAATACATCCGTACTGCAATGATCTATCTGGCGAACGAAAAGCCTTTTAACGAGATCTCCATAACTGAACTTACAAGACGCGCGGGTGTTTCCAGAACCGCTTTTTACCGGAATTACGACTCCAAAAACGACGTGTTAAAAGAGATCGGGCAGAATGTAATAAGCAAAACTGCTAAATTAATCAGCAATACGGAACTAAGCGTCCATTCGCGGATCACAATGATCTTCGAAGGTATCAGGGATCATCAGAAAGATGTCAGGATGCTCCTGCACTGCAAGATGCCGATGGAAAACCTGTTTCCGAACGGCCAGTTGCTTGAAAGCATTTTTCCTTCTAAATCGATCGAAGATCACTACCGCAAGATCGCAGCTGATGCCGTAATGTCCAGTATCGTAAGGGAATGGGTCAATAGCGGCCTGAAAGAAACTCCCGAAGAGATGACTGCGATCGTCGAGCAGATCGGAATAGTATGAAGCCTTGCTCATAAACTTCGTGTTTTCTTACACTGTGAGCCGGCAAACATCTCTCCTTGCTTCTTTCTTTATCAGCACGATCGCAAGCGGGATAAACACCGCCATCGTTATGGCCACGAACAACACGCTGAGAGCTGCGTGAACCGTGCCTGCAAGCATAGGCAGCAGAGCGCAGTATGCATTCGATAATGAGTGCAGTACGACCGCCGGCCAGAGCCTGCCTGTCCTGACCGTTATGTATGCCCATACGAGTCCCAGTGCGAAAGTATAGAACATCTGCGCCAGGCCCTGTGAATATACGTGAGGCAGCGCAAAAAGAACGGCAGAGCAGATTATCGCGCCTTTTGTACCTAGCGTGGACAAACGCTTCAGCATGAATTTACGGAACAGCAGTTCTTCGAATACAGGGTTAAAGACCAGCAGCAGGACAACATAGAAAACCGGATGTGCGAGGATATCTTCAGGACCGGTGGCGTGAGATTTGACGCCTGCGACAGTCAGTGCCGTGTTGATCATGACCATTACCGGAAAAGATAATCCTGTCTGGATCGCGAAGTATTTCGCGACGGTGCCGGCAGAGGGTTTGAGAGTACCTTCTTTCGAGAGTGAGACGCGCGGCATGCCCGTAGTTACGAGCAAAAATGCGCCAAGGCCTACGGTGTACGGAACCACCATCGACATCAATATCATGCGTGCTATCTCAGGCAGAATGCCGTCCAGCAGCGGGTCAACAAATATCCCGTAGAGTTTATAGACCAGAAACCAGCAGACAAGTCCAATTGCGGCTCTCGCAACGGTTAAAACTTTATTCTTCATTTACCTCATGCTCCTTAAGAAAGATCTTAAGAGCATCGTTCATCTGGTCGGTTTTTTTCTTGGCAGCAAAGTAAGAGACGGTCTGCATGATCATGAAGACGGTCAGGAATAACAGACCCATGCCCAAAAGGACCGGAAAATAGAATCCGCCTGTCGCGTAGACTGCATACACCATCGCGATCACAAAGTAGATCGGCGCGAAGATGAAATTCTTGATCACACTCGGCTTCGACCTCGCCCATTTGCTGTCATCGATAAACATTCTGAAGAAATTCACGACACCGATAACGATGAACATTCCGAATATCACGAGAATGTTCCAAGGGTCGATCAGTCCTCCGTCGATTACCGTTCCGACTGCACATAAAACAATGCTCAGAATGAAGGTGCCGGCCGTTACCGGAAGAGATCTGATAAGTGAGATCTTTACTCTTGAATGGTTCATTTCCCACTTCCTCCCTTCATTCCGATAGCCGATTTGAAACCATTTGCGTAACTGCGGGATACGACCAGGTATTCTCCGTTACTTAGGAGAAGCTTGATCCTTCTGAAGTCTTCGGGCGCAATGGATCTGATGGCCTTGATGTTTACGATGGTGCTCTTGGATATCCTCACAAAAAGCTTCTCCTTCAGGTCATCTTCGAGCTCATAAAGAGTATTCCTGATCCTGTAAACACCGGATGCCTTGTACGCGAAAACATCACGGTCCACAGCCTCTATGTAGAGGATCTGCGAGACATAGACCATCTCCGTGTCACCCTTTTCATTGATCCCGTATAATGCATCGCCGGACAAATTTATTGTCCTGACAAGATTATCGACTTCACGGTCTCTTTCTCGGAATCTGATTTCGACTTCCGTTTCAGAGAGCGTCGGGATCTCCCGTAAAAACAATTTCATTTCTGCCTCCTTCGGGAGCATTATTTACTTTCTGCTGAATAGATTACAACAAAAACTGAATAAGGTGGCCGTTTAGGTGAATAAGTTGCACCTGCGCCTCGAAAGACAATCCGGCTGATAATGCGGCTACGGCCGTATTTTTGCCGTATTTTCGCGTTAACTACCCGAAAAATACGGTTCCCGATGCGGCTATAGCCGTACTTTAGCCGGATTTCCGGCAACAAAAGAAAGCTGCCCGAAGGTGAACTTCAGACAGCCTCTTTTCTGATACGAGGGGTTTTATCAGGTTTATGGAGTGTGTGGTTATCCTATTGTCTTGCCGTTGTCGAGGCGGATGGTTCTTGTGCCGTACTCTGCACATGCCTCGGAGTGTGTTACCTGGAGGATCGTCATGCCCTTCTCCTGGTTGAGTCTCTTGAACAGGTCCATAATCTCAACTGTTGAAACTGAGTCAAGGTTACCTGTGGGCTCGTCTGCGAGGATGATGGAGGGGTTGCCGATGACTGCACGTGCGATAGCAACTCTCTGCTGCTGACCGCCGGACAGTGTGTTGGGCATTGCCTTTCGCTTCTCGGTAAGGCCTGTGATCTCAAGGATCTCATCAAGTGCGTCCTTGAGCTCACTTCTCTTCCTTCCGTTCATTGTCTGGGGCAGAAGGATGTTGTCCTGGACGCTGAGGTTCATTACGAGGTTATAGAACTGGAAAACGAAGCCCATGTTCTTGAGTCGCAGATCTGAGAGAGCCTTGTCCTTGAGTGATCCGATGTCCTGGCCGCATACTGAAATGTTGCCTTCGAAGTTTCTGTCGAGTCCTCCGATGAGATAAAGCAATGTTGACTTGCCGGAACCTGAAGCGCCCATGAGGGATACGAATTCTCCCTGGTCAACTGTCATGCTCGCGCCGTTTAATACGTGATTGATATTCTCGCCCTTACCGAATGTCTTGCTGACATTGTTTACTTCAATTATCTTAGTCATTTTATTATCCTCCATAAATTATTCGTACTTGATCTGCTCGGAGATCTTCATCTTCCTTAAGTTCTTGATCGGGAAGAGAACCGTTAACGTAAAGACTGCTGTCAGAATCACGAGGAACAGTAAGTTCGTCGGGATGTCGACCGGAATGTCCATTACGAGTGTTTCCGTGTTCATCATTGCTTCTCTCAAGACGGCGCAGAGTATTGTTCCGACTGCCGTTCCGATTGCCGATGCCGTGAAGGATGTGATGAGGACTTCCTTCAGGAGAATGCCGGAGAGCTTGCCCTTGCTCATTGCTGTTGAGAGCATTACTGCACATTCCTTCTTACGTCCTTCGAAGCCGATGAGCTGGTTGGAGATCATGCCGATTGCAGTCATTCCGAGAGCGATAACGATGATGATCGTGACTACAGCTGTTGAATGCTTGTTGTTATCTTTGATCTGCTCAGCGTACTCATCTCTGGTCTTTACTTCCATGATGGAGTCCTTTGCATAAGTTTCGATCGTATCTCTTACGAGTTCGGGATCGTCACATCTGATGAGGAGCTCACCCGGATAATCGAGGAAGAGTGTCTTGTACTCATTCTCGGTGATGATGATCGCTTCAACGCCGCCGTCTGCCGCATTGCTGTCGATGATGCCCTGGACCTTGTACTTTCTTTCGATCGGGAAAGCACCGTTGGGATTGAGCGTGATGTTGAAATCGTCGCCTTCGGAAACGCCCTTGCGGTTGGCAAGCTTCTTGTCGAGGTAAACGCATCCGTCTTCGAGAGGTGCGAGATCGCCGAAACCTGTGAAAGCATCGAATCCGTCATCAGGAAGTGCGTAGAAGTAACCTGTTGTATCGATCGTGTCATTCTCGATTCTGAACTGCTCAGCGATGTAGTAGAGCGGCTCAACTTCGGTAACTGTATCGAGGTGCTCAACATAAGCGTAGTACTTCATCTGGTTTGACGTGCTTGCGATGACGTCGCAGTCATAAGGAATATCGTTGATGGATATGCCCATTGCCGTTGCGACAGCGTATACGACGATGCACATTGCTGCTGCAGTTGCGCTCAAAACGCCGCTTGATACCGTGCTCTTCTTTGTAGATGCCTGTGTTGCAGCGAGTGACCATGAAGGCATGTTGTGCTTATCTGCAAATGCCTTGATGCCTTTCGCGGTGAGTCTTAACAGTCTCGGGAAGAGAAGTGCGACTGCAACTACAGCAGATACGAGGCAGAGGATCGCGCAGAGGATGATGCTCCTGAAGAAGAATGTGAGAACTGCGATTCCCAGGAAGATCAGGCCTACAACGAATGCTGACTTGCCGTATCTGTATTCTGTGTCTCTGTTGTCGAAAATAATGTCTCTGATGGAAGTCTTCAAAGCCTTGAGGATAGCCTTCAGAGGGATCAGGCACTCGATCATGATGGCCATTACGATTACGCCGATTACAAGTCCGATCGAGAGCTTGGGGATCTCTAATCTGCTCATGACATCTGAGGAGTCGAGGCCGAAGAATACGGAGAGCATGGGGTCTCTGATGAGTCCGTACAGAATTACTGCCGGAATGCTTCCCATGAGTGCGTAGAGTACGTTCTCGAGAAGGAGGATCCTTGTCGTTCTGCCTGTGCTCATGCCGAGGCTTCTGAGTGTTCCGATAAATGACATTCTCTCGCTTACGATCCTGTTGCAGATTGAAGCCGTAACGAAGATTACGAGCAGGAATGTGATCGCGAACAGAAGGTAGAAAACAGCCTTGATCTCACCGAGCATGCTGTTGTCTGATTCACTCAGGAAGAGCTCTGTGACTGTAACGTCAGGATGAGCAGCCTTGAGGATATCCTCTGCTTCCTTGATCTTTGAATCGTCCTTAACGTCGATGAGAGCGATGTCTGCTTCTCTGTATCCGCACGAAAGGAGATCGCTCGTATTAAGGTTTACGATACCTGAATTGCCAGTGAGGATAGGGTTCTTCATGTCGTCAGGGAAAATGCCTGCGACTGTGAGTTCGATCTCCTCGTCTGCCCTGTCGTGTACAACGATCTTGTCGCCTACGTTGAAGCCGTAATCTTCAGAGAATTCTTTCGAGATGTACATCTCACCGTCTGCGATGTCGACCTTCTTCATGAACTCCAGGTCTACGGCTTCATCAACATCGAGACCGTAGATGTTTAAGTATTCGATCTTAACGTAGCAGTATTCACCGTCGATAGGCTTGTAGAAGAGCTCGTTGTTAACCGTTGCTCTCATGTAGTCTGCTTCCGGGAAATCCTCAGGCAGTTCGGACAGGTCGCTGCCGCCCGCATATGCCATGAAGTCTGCTCTGGATACGCTTCTCATGAAATTCGTAAGGATGTTTCCGAGGCTGTCACCCAAGTCAAAGCAGAGCATTGCACAGATGCAGCACATGAAGATGGAAAACGTTACGAGGAGTGTACGGAAAAACTTTCCGAATATGTTTTTAAGTGATGTTTTTAAAATAATGTTCATCCTGTTACCACCTCATTAATACCAACGTGATATCCTGTTCTCAGGTGCAATGTACATGCCGTCGCCTTCCTCGACACCGTAGGTCTCATAGAAAGCCTGAGTCGTTGACAGGATAGCGTTGACTCTGACATAAGCAGGGCTGTGGGAGTCGTATGCGATCTGGTTTACGATCGATTCATCGGAGCATACCTCTGCCCAGATGGTTGCATAACTCTCGAAAAGCTTCTCTCTGTCTGCCTGGGTCTTCGTGATGGCTGTGATGCATTCCATCGCACCAAGGTCAGCATAGTTCTCGCCCAGTGTCTGCTCGCCGTCTACATGGTAGATTCCGAATACGATGAAGTTATCTTCAAAGTAAGTTACTGCCTTCTCGTTGCGTGCAAGGAGTGTTTCCATATCCGCATCGCTGATCCATGAAGGATCGTACTCACCCTTCGAATTGAAGAGGATGCAGTTGGAGTCAAATGCGTGACCCATCTCGTGGGCGAGTACCATTCCGAGGCCGCCGAGGTTAGTAAAGTAATCAGCGTTTGCATCGAAGAAAGGTGCGTTTGTGATCGCAACAGTGATGTTGATGTTATTCAAAAAAGGATCGTAGCATGCGTTGAAGATCTGCATCGGCATCTGGATGTCGAGTCTTGAAACGGGCTCGCTCAGGCTCTTGATCTCATCTGCCATTGAGATCCGCTTGTATGCGAGGAAGTAATCGTAGTAGTTTGTTGCTTTTGCAAGATCCTTGAATTTAGCGTTGTCGTGGCGCTCGAGGTTTGTACCTGTTACATAGACAATGTTCTCGAGTTTTCTCAAAAGCTCGTCGCGTGTTGCCTGGCTGAGCCAGTCAGCATTGCTGATGAGTGTTCTGTAGCTGTCTCTGATATCGTCGCACATGTCGCGGAGAGCCTTGTCTGTCTCTGCTGAATAGTGCTTCTCAACATAGAGGGGATCTGTCTCTGCAGAGAAAACTGAGCTTACTTCATCGATAGCCTGGTCGTGTTCGGACAGATAGCTTCTGCCGACAACACTTGCAAGCTCTGCATAGTGAGGTGCGATGTATCTGCTGTACATACCGTAAACATCGCCGAACTCAGATGCCTTGAGAGCGTTGAGGTTCTCTTCTGTATAGCATGCGTTGAGTGCGCGGAGCTGAGCTTCGTCACACAAAACGAATTCATTTACTTTCGATGCATCGTAACCGATTGTTGTGAGGTATGCATCGATGTCAACGTTGGAGAAGATGTCCTTGACCTGATCCTTTGTGTAGATCTTGTCGAACTTGAATGCCATGGGATCTTCTGCGATGTCCATGTTTGTCTTGCTGTAAACATTGATCGCGATCTGTGCAAGTTCAGTACCGATCTGATCAGCTGTCTCCTTGTCGTAACCTCTTGTTGAGAGGATGACAGCTGCATCTTCCTTAACGCCGTCTACTGCAAAACGGCGGTCTCTCATCTGTGTGAAAGGTGTATTCAGGATGCCCTGAACCTGTGAAATTCTTAAAACTCTTCTGGTCGGGTCGAAAGGATCCGTATCAGGAGATACCAAGAGGAATCCGCTGAGACCGTAATCTCTTACGAGCTTTGCATCTACCATCATGAGCTCATCGACAGTTGAAGCATTCTGGATCTCATCCAAAACCTGCATAAGGTCTGCAGGGATCTCTTCATTGTCGAAATCGTAAGCCAGATAGAGGTTGTAAGCGTTCTTGATGACCTCTTCCTCGCTGCCTGCGGCATAACCGTTTCCTGCAACGACATCATCAATGATCGCCTCGATCTGATCGTCGATCAGATCCTGATTGAAAGCCATTTCCACGCTTGTTGTGCCATACTCGAACTCGGCTGTCTTGAACCGTTCCTCGTTGACATATCTGTAGAAATCTTCCTTGGGATCTGCGGGGCCTAATTCCGCAACTGTTTCTTCACTCCCGGTTACTTCGGGCTCTGTAACTGCGCCGCAACCGGTCATGACAATAGGCAAAATCATCGTAGCCGCTACGATGACCACAGCGAATTTTTTCATAATCCTAAACTCCCCAATTTTTTGTTTTGCAAGCTAATCTTACAGGACGAACCTTAACGTACGATCCGCCAAACCTTAATGTAACCTTAACTTGCTGCCCGAAAAGTATAACAGGAAAAACCGCCTTAAATATGTATAATAGTAAAGGATTTTTTACGGGATAATTTGTTTAATTAAGATGATTATTTTTGGAATTAATTCTTTCGAGAGGATAAAAAATGCAGACTGTAACCAATCAGCAGAAGCTTAAACCCTGGATGGGGTTTGTTCTTTTCGCCGTTCTCATGGCGGTATTTCTTTTCATATGCGTGCCGATGCAGACGGCCGACAGCATATTGGGCCTCGTTGGCACGGAACTTCTCTTCCTCGTCATGGCTATTTTATATGGATTGATCTTCAAGATACCCTTGAAAGAAATGTTCCCGATTAAGAAGTTCACAGCGAAAGATCTCTTCGGCTCATTCTTCCTCGTCATCGGAGGTTCGTTCTTCGGCCTCATCAGTGTCGGCGTGGTCGGCGCGCTCTTCCCTTCAACTGTTGAAGCAGGTGACGTTGAAGGACTGTTTGACATTATCACCGGCGGCCCCGGATTTCTGCTGTTAATTGTAATCATTGCGCTGCTGCCCGCCATCTGCGAGGAAGCGATCCACAGAGGCGCTATTTTGTGCAACTTCAGAACGATAAAAAAAGACTGGGTGATCGTTCTCATAATGGCGCTGTTCTTCGGCATCAACCACCTGTCATTTTTGCGATTCATCAACACCGCTATACTCGGCGCGGTGCTCAGTTATATCGTCGTTAAGAAGAACAACATGATCCTGTCTTCGATCATGCACTTCACGGTGAATGCGTCTGCAACCACACTCAGCTACGTGTCATCAAAGATGATGTCAGAGCAAGCCGGTTCACAGATTACAGGCAGTGACGTTGCTTCAATGATGGGCGGAAATGTCATGATGACAGCGCTGCCCGCGTATTTTATGCTGGGTGTTGCGGCTCCGTTCTTTGTGGTTCTCGGCCTTATGCTGTTGAATCCCGCCGGCCACAAGAAGATCCGCTTCCTGTTTGCAGGTATTATTGCCGTCTTGTGCTTCGGACTCTCGATTGGTATATCCATGTTCAACACTACTGCCAACAAGGTCATGCAGGCACAGTTCAGCTACAGGGTTACAGCTGAGAACGAAGAGTCACCCGCCATTGATCTCGACATCAAGGAAGACGGCAATTACACCTTCATCTGCGTGCTCATGAATGCAAAAGGAGAGTACTTCATCAAGATCACGGATGATAGCGGCAATGTGGTTTCGCAGAACGCTGTTCCGGACGGCGGCGCGCTCAGGACTTATACTTCTGTTATGCCGTTGGAGGCAGGTTCTTATCAAGTGACGGTCGTTAGCGGCAGGCACACAGTCGGAGACATGCCGAGCTTCCAGATACAGGTGAATAAGAGCTGATTTTTTACTGTTTGTGTCCGAGGGCTGTCCTGTGCGGGCAGCCTTTTTGTGTTGTGTCTAGGAAAATGTCTAGGATTTTCGGTCGATTTTCCTGGACTTTTTCCTGGAATACCCTGAAAATCAACTTTTTGTCTAGGATTTTAAGCGGTTTTTCCTGGACAAAATCCTAGACGGTTTCATGCCGCGTAGCTGTATTCAATTTGTCTTCGAAATCCGCCGTTTTTTGAAGACAAAAGTGCACACTTGGGGGTAAATAGCTATTTTTGTCTTCGCGAAAGGCTGTTTTTCGAAGACAAATTGAGCACACAACTTTTAGCTAACAATTTACGGTCAAAAAGTTAGACGAAAAGTTGGATTTCAGGCAAATCTCACTTTCGAGCTAACAATTTGCCCTCGAAAAGTAAGACGAAATGCAGACGGCAAAATCATTCTTCAATATTCACGATTCTCACATAACGGCTCAGCGCATACTCGCCGTCGTGGCATTCGCCCGGGAAATAATCACTCATGTCAGCAGCTTTGGTTACACGGACCAGGCCGCCCCTTATAAACGTCTCAGTGAGCGCACTCCTGTCAGATGCAGGACAGATCAGACCCGCTGTCTGCAGATGGTATCTCGACTCATAAAGCATCTTCGTGATCTCTCCGCGCGGAAGCGGCTTGACCAGAACGTTGCACATCATGGGAGACAGCTCGAGTGTGCTGTCAGAGCCGATGATCACGCTGACACCTTTGCCGCGGAGAACATTCTCGTTGACTTCTTCACCGCCCAGATAAGATTTCAGTCGCCTGGTATAAGCACTCAAAGTATCACGTGCGCGGATGCCGATCTCTTCTGTTGCGTTCTCACCTGCTGCCTTCTCAAGCACAGGCAGGAACCTCTCGGCGAACGCACGCAAATAAGACTGATCTTCAGTATCAACAAATATTACCTGGCAGCTGCTGCACAGCAACTGCTTAGTTGTTGCAATGTGCTTTGCGAGGCCTGTGAGTTCAGCGTCAGCATCGGCAACCATATCCAAATCAGAAACATAGCAGAAGCCAAGCTTCTGGCCCCACTCGATTATCTTTACGCCGGTGGGCGCCAATCCCCTCACCGCTTCGATGGCCATGTCGCTGCCCCAGACGCTGATCGCGTTGCTGAGTTCGGCCATCTTGCGCATACCCTGGATGTCGGTCGATGCGGTGTCGAAAACATAGATGTAGTCCTTGAGTTCGGGCCTGTATTCGATGAGCTGCATGATGAGCTTTAATGACAGACCGTTGTCGGCGGACGGCAGTTTCAGAATGTTGATGTTGCCTGCCATGAGACCTTCTGCGAGTGAATATGCGGGCAGGAAATCCATGTTGCCGGCGGAGATGTGGAACAGCACGCCGAGGGGCACTTTCTTAACGCGAATCTGCGAGAATCCAGTCATGGGATCAGTCACATATTCTTCCGTTGAACCCAATTCAGTCGCGAGCTTTTTATGCAGGTGCTCGGGCGACAGTAAAGCTGCTGCCTGGACCTTGTAAGATTCAGCGATGTCCTGTGGAAATTCAGCGAGCAGATCGTCAAACTTACCTGCCATGGTATCAAGGCGCAGCTTATCAACTGCATCGATTACAACTTCAGGTGACAGCTGCTCGCGCGCAAGGATAACAGGTATGCGTTCGCGAAGTTCGGACAGCAGTCTGTCCTGCTCGGAACTGTCGTATGTTTTGCCGTCGAAAAGGATCATACCTTCACCCCCTGCAGGATATCGGCCGCACCGGCAGCGCAAGTCTTTATGTCGTCGGGAGCAACGCGTCCGATGATCTCCAGATATGGTGATTTGACGCCGCACGGACATGTGGAACCGTCGTGCAGGATGCCGAGGTCGTCGGTCATGACAGACAGTATCGGAGTCGCTTTGCAGAGCGGCGAGATGAGATTAACAAGTCCGATCTTCTCAAGTCCGACGGGCTCTAATGTATCGGCATCGCGGATGACGATATTGCTGTAAACGGGTACGTGGAAATGGTGCGCGGGACATGCGGTATAGAGGATCGGATGCTCGACTGCTCCATAGAATTCAACGATGTTTTCTTCGTCGATGCCGAGTGTCTTTTTCGCGAGTTTGTAGAAGGTTCCTTTGTCGGCCTCCTCGCGGTAGAACTGCTTCCAGCCGCCGCCCAGCATGATCTTCGAGCCTTTCGGGAGGTTAAAAGACAGTCCTCTCTCCTCGAGAATTCTGAACAGGAAAAACGTGTACGCCGGGAAGCCCATGAAGCGCACGGGCGCCTTCTTTTTCTCGTATTTTCCGAGAGCTTCGATGATGCTGTCGAAGTCGGGTTTGTAACCCTCCGACGTGTGTTTCAGAATGAATTTGCGGCTGATCGCGGGAGCCAGGAAAGTAGTGAGATAAGCGGTCTTCGCGACTGCTGTCTTGTTGGACCTGTGCGGCTTGTAACCCATGACGATGTAGCGGCAGGGCTTCATGCTCATGATGCCGTGAAATCTCGTGACGCGGATGGACATTCTGAGAGCTGCCATGAGCGCGCCGAATTCAAATCTTATGTGGCTCGCGTGGCCGCTCGTTCCGGACGATGTCGCCATGACCATGTACGGCCCTGCGCGAAAGTCATGCTGCTTCATCAACAGCGTCGGAATAACGGGCAGATCTTCAACTCCTGAGATGTCATCGCGGGAATGGATGCCGACGCCGTCGGCGATCTTTTTGTAGTCAGCGCAGTTGGTTATGAGGTGGTCGAAATTCTCTTTGCACGCGTCGAGAAACAGCTCCGATTTAGAGCAATCGTAAGGATCTTTGGATGCAAATAATTTCTTTCGCAGTTTCACTTAATACTCCCCTCTGTAATTAAGCCCGACTACTACAATGCTGTAATTATAACATGAGATCCAGATGTCAGCCTGCCGGCGTGTACTTCCAGATGGAATAGCTCTGCGGAACGGTGTGGATGTATCGGCCGTGGACATGGTAGATGTCGTGACGGTCGAGCAGATGCCAACCGGCCCTGTCAGTCAGATAGAATCCGCTCTCGCCGTCCGCGTAATAGTAAATCTTTATTTCGTGAGTGAGAGTCATCTCGAGCAGATTTATGAACAGGAAAAACGCATCCCTGTCCATCGGACGGTACATGAACAGGACAGTGTAATCGTTGAAATCCAGCCCGAAAGCATCGCCCTCGACGATCTCAACATTCTTGTATTTCGAAGACCAGCTGCGCGCGATCGCAGCGACCTGCGGATTGATCTCGACACCCGTTAATCTGCATCTCGTATATCCCTTGCTCAGAAGATATGCGAGAACGCGTCCCTTGCCGCAGCCGATGTCGATAAATGAATCGTCGGGCGTCAGGACGAGGTCTTTCAACACGACATCGAGACCAGGATAAGAAGCTGACTGGCTGCCTGTTGCACCGTGAGTTTTGGCAAACGGTGTCGGTACAAAAACGCCAAGCTTCTGACCGCAGAATTTTTTGTCTCTGCAGTTATCGATGGCACAGGATATTCTGTTGGAAGCAAGTACAAACGGGTTGATCATTTCTCAGCGCATCAGAGCCATTTCTTTTTCTTGAAGAACAACAGGCTCGCGATGACGATCACGATGCTTATGATGATGATTGCCGGATAGCTCCACTGCCACTCGAGTTCGGGCATGTAGTGGAAGTTCATTCCGTACCAGCCTACGATAAGCGTAAGCGGCATGAAGATCGTCGTTACGACCGTGAGGACCGTCATAATGCGGTTCTGCTTGAGGTCGAGCTGCGCCTTGTAAAGGTCTCGCAGCTGCATCGTATAGTCGCGGAGTGACGATGCCGTGTCGTGAAGTCTTGCGGCACGGTCGATGAATAATCTGAAGTATCTTAAGTTCTCGAGCTCGAAGAAACCGTTCTCGTTCTCCTGGAATTCAGCAGCGAGATCCATCAGCTGATCGTAGTGGATGCGCAGATAACGGATGTCGTTTCTGATGTCGTTGAGGCGGCCTGAAGGAAGATTCTCATCGCCGTCGATTATCTTCTGCTCCATGGAATCGAGTTCATTCTCGTAGCTCTCCATGAGACGCAGGTCGTCTTTTACGATCTGGTCCAAAAAGTCGTACAGGAATCTTTCGAGGCTCGGCATCTTCCACTTCTTGGTGCGCTGGATCGCATTTACCAGCTGCTCTGCCGTGCCTGAATCGTCAATGAAGATAACGCCTCTCTCATCGAGTACAAAGGCAAACTTGAGGTCGTCGCCGGAGGGATTCTTTCGATCGGGAATTGCAAATGTTCCGGTAAGCGAATCAAAGTTCACTTCTGCCTTCGTCAGGTAAATGTCCTTGAGATCGATATCCATGTCGATAACCATCTCGAAAGTATCCTTGCTCTTCTGCCACTCCTCGCAGGAAAGGATCGCAACGTATTCCCTGTCCTTGATCTCGTCGCGTGAAACCTTGCGCAATGTTTCTTCAATTACGAAAAACACTTCAATTACACCCCTCAAAAAATCTTAATATCGCCATTATAACACGCACGTATAAAAAAGAAGTGACCCGGGAAAGGACAACAAAAAACCCGGGCGGGTGCCCGGGTCTTGTTTGTGGGGGAGGGTATGAAAACTGTTTTGTGTTTCAGTAGCCTTATTATTTGCCCCCAAGTTGAAATCAACCTGAAATGAATTAGTGAAAACTGAATTAAATCATCAGCTTATAAATCTCTGCGCAGTCATTCTCGTCGAGAGTAACGAATCCTGAGATAGTACCGTCGCGTCCGTCACCATAGCAGAGGTTCTTAACGAGAGTCGGGATGTCCTCTTCCTTGCCACCCAATTCGCCTAATGTTGAAGGCATACCGATGGAGATGAGGAAATTCTTGAAAGCAGCGATTCCCTCTTCAGCCGTCTCAACGCCCCATACTCTCTTTGCTACCTGCTCGAAACGTGCGATGTCGTGATCCTTAACATAAGTGAATACTGCGGGCATTGTAACTGCCAGACCTGCACCGTGAGCGCAGTCGTAGAGCGCAGATAGTTCATGCTCGATGTTGTGGCTGTTCCAGTCCTGTGATCTGCCGACGCCGCATGAATTTGTGTGAGCCATTGTGCCTGCCCACATGATGTTAGCGCGTGCCTGGTAGTCGTTGGGATCAGCGATGACCTTAGGTCCCTCGTTCTTCATTGTGATGAGGAGAGCTTCGATAAGTCTGTCTGTAACTTCGACATCCTTGGAATTTGTGAGGTAACGCTCGTAGAGATGAGCCATGATGTCGGTGATTCCGCATGCTGTCTGATATGCAGGAAGTGTCTGTGTGAGCTCGGGATTCAGGATGCTGAACTTAGGGCGGATCCCCTCGCCGCTTGCGCCGCGCTTGAACATGCCCTCTTCCTTTGTGATTACTGAGTCGCCTGAACCTTCGCTGCCTGCAGCGGCGATAGTAAGAACAGTACCGACGGGAAGAGCCTTGTCGATCGGCTTGCCGCAATAGAAATCCCAGAAATCGCCGTCGTAAACTACGCCTGCTGCGATTGCTTTCGATGAGTCAATTGAGCTGCCGCCGCCTACTGCGAGAACGAAATCAACGCCCTCTTTTTTGCAGAGTTCGATGCCTTCGTAAACGAGTCCGCTTCTGGGGTTCGGCTTGACGCCGCCAAGTTCAACATAAGGAATTCCTTCCGCCTCAAGTGATGCCTTTACTCTGTCCAAAAGGCCTGATCTGACAACGCTTCCGCCGCCGTAATGAATGAGGACCTTGCTGCCGCCGAATGCCTTAACAAGCTGGCCTGCCTGGGATTCTGTGCCCCTGCCGAAAACGAATTTTGTAGGTGAATAGAATGTAAAGTTTTCCATGGAATTCCTCCTGTTATTTAATGCTGTTTACTGCTTCTTCGAGAGTCATGCCGGCAAAATCCTGTGCGTGGAAAATGCGGCCGTTGATTGAGTCGTCAACAAATGCGCCGACGATTACACCGGGGATCGCACTCTCAGGTGCGTTGGGCGCGTTGGGGCCTCCCAGGTCCGTTCTGCACCAGCCGGGATCGGTGAGATTCATGGCAACGCCCGTTCCTCCGAGTCTTGATGCCATATCTTTTGTGATCTTATCGAGTGCTGCCTTTGCAGCAGAATAACCTGCCTGCTCGGGCTCCTTGTCGATGCCGCTCGTCGTGTTTACGATGCGTCCGAATCCGCGCTCGGTCATCTTCGGCAGGAAGTGGTAGCAGATCATGGCGGGAGCGATCGTGTTGACATTGAAGCTTACCGTGTAATCGTCTGCAGGCGTCTGATAGTAATCAGGTCTGTATGCGATCTGAAGTCCTGCATTGTTCAGAACGATGTCGACATCGATGCCCAATGCATCGATATCAGAGAGCATCTTCAATACTGAAGGAATGTCATTTAAGTCCGCCTCAACAGAGTGGCACTCCGCGCCCATCGCTTTAAGTTCTTCTTCGAGAGATTTGGTGTGCTCAACATTTCTGCTCTGGAGGATAAGATTACATCCCTTCTCTGCCATTGCTTTTGCAGCGAGTCTTCCGATGCCTCTGGAAGCGCCTGTTACGAGAACCCATTTACCTGTGAGATCTAACATCTGCAAACCTCCGATCAAACGTAAAAGACGTAGTCGTCTTTGCGTGCAGCGGGAGCGTTTGCGGGCTCGGCAGCATAACCCAATGCGCAGTGGCCGATGCCTTCGTACTCGCCGTCGATGCCGAGTTTTTTGAGGATGTTCTTGCCGAAGTCAGAATCGAATTCTTCTTTCGCTCTGTGGATCCAGATGCTTGCGACACCCAGACTCTCAGCGGCATTCATGAGGTTGCCCATGACGAGCGAACCGTCGTAAACGTGTGTGGGAACTGACTTGTCAGCCAAAACGATCAGGATGACCGGTGCGCCGTAGAAAGGATCGAAACCTTCGCCCCATCCGCCGATCCTGCGGTTCTCTTCAGAGATCTGGTCGCGCAGATTTTTGTCAGTTACTGCGATGATGAGGGGGCTCTGTCTGCCCATGCCTGTTGCGGCATAAGTACCTGCCTTAACGATCGCCTGGAGTTCATCTGTGGTGATCATGTCGGGCTTGAAATTTCTGCAGCTTCTTCTGGTCTCTAAGACCTTCAACGTCTCGTTCATGGAACAAGTCCTCCCTGCTTATATTTGATTAAATATATTGTTCACGAAAAGCAGTTCGGATGTATATCAGATGGCTTGTTTTTATTCTCCCAACATTTCTTTTCTGTAAGGATTTTCATTGCTTGCATCGAAGCCCTTGAGCAGATATTCTTCCTTCATGTAATCATGAACATCAACGTCGAGGAAGTAATTGCAGAAGTATATTCCTACATATGTGATCTTCGTATTGGCATCGGAATTTTCCGGCACCATCGCGTAGACAAATCCGCTGTAATCGTCTGCATCCATTGCGACGAGTTCGTATCCGTCCGGCTTATCCGTTACGGTGTAGATGCCAGTGTAATCTTCGACACCGATGCTCGAGAGTCTTGCGATCTCTTCATCGTAACCGCTCTTGTAATCGAGCGTCATGTAAACAATGTACTGGCCGTCCCACGGATTGTAGTAAGTCATCTGATAATCAATAACGTCTGCATTCGCAGGAATAGTCTGCGGAAATACATCGAACATTTCTACATCGCCGATCGCGTATTCGTTGTTCTTGCCGCTGTGGATGTATTTGTTGTATTCACCCGGATCCGTGCTCACTTCAACTTTGGCACCGTAAAATGATGCGGCGAAAAAACCTATGACCAAAATCATCGCCAACACATAATGGGTAACCAGCGCAAGCAGCACGATCGTCGTTACCTTTATCGCTTTGACGGCCTTCCTGTGCTTGCTGATCCTCTGGAGGATACCTGTTACGTAGAGTGTGATAACGCACATGATCACGAATCCGATGAACGTCGCGAGTACTGCCAGAGCGCGCTTCAGATCCGGCTCGTATGACAGCGTCTGCAGAACGAGAGCAATGACCGTAATGACCACACCTGTTATGCTCGCTATCTGAATTCCCCTTAATAAATTACTCTTCTCATTACCGGCATAAGCCGCCATCTTGTCGGCGACCTCTCTTGTCTCCTGATCCATCATCTCGCTTTTCCTTTCCCCGTCTATGATCTCCCTGACGTCGACATCATAGAAATCGGCTATCTCGACCAGCAGCGAAATGTCCGGCAGATTTGTTCCAGTCTCCCATCTTGAGACGGATCTGTTGCTGACATTAAACTGCTTAGCCAGCTGTTCCTGCGTGAGCTTCTTTTCGCTACGAAGCGTCTTCAGAAACTGTCCTGTTTTCTTCTGGTCCAAGGTTGCATGCCTCCTTTCGACGGGGTCAGAATACGGCATCAGCCCCAAAATTAACACGACACAAAGCGAGAATTGCCTGTTTCAGGGGCTTTTAGACACAAAATGTCTAACCGTCACATAACATTATATAACTTTGCGAAAGTGCAAAAACACATGTTAAAATCGTGTTTTTTATATTGTAAAAAGGGCATTATTTGGTAAAATTTTTAAAGTAAATTTGATGGGGATGCAGTCAAAAATTCGGGTGCTAAAATGAACTCCATCAAGATCCAGGAGGAAGTTATGGCTTTAGGAATCAAGCAGATCAAGTTGGTTACAGAGAAGAACTACACCATCGAGTCTTTCTATGAGGCAATCAAGGACCACGAATTCACAGCTGGTCAGCCTAAGCTCGTTAAGCAGGCATTGGCTCTGATCATCGTTTTCCCTGAAATCGACAGACAGAACCAGGTTCAGATCATCAGAGGCTGGTTCAAGGGTGACGAGGGCAACAAGTTCACTATCATGAAGGCTGAAGCTGCAGGTATGGAAAACTTCGCAAAGAACGTAGCTCTCCACGCAATTACAGACGGTTGGAGCAGCATGGGCAGCGTTTTCGGCAAGAACTCCAAGCTTTGCGAGAAGCAGTGCGAAGAAGTTGCTGAAGAGCTCAAGAAGATGGGTCTCTGATCTGACGCTTGAATTGACATAAATAATTACGGGGCTTCGGTTTGAAGCCCCGTTTTTTTATGCCTGGTAATGCGAGTACGTAAATCGTACAGTAAAACGCTCCCCGCACTACACGAAAAACTGCAATTGTGAACGAGTGTGCGGATTTCGTGCAGTAAATCACCCCGATTACTACACGAAAAACTACACTCACAGGAAGACGTGTAAAATTCGTGCAAAGTTGGGCTGTTTTTTTGCACCAAGTTTGCAAATATCCGGGAAATTGCAAAGTCCGTGCAAAGTTAATTGCTAAGTTTGCACGAAATTTGCACGGGGCTTATTCTCACCCCATCTCGAAAGTCATGTCCGCCACCGCGTCCACAAAAGCGCGGTCATGTTCGACGAATAACATTGTTACATCGCTGCTTTTTATGAGCCTTTCGATCTCTTTGCGCATGTAGACGTCGATATAGTTCAGCGGCTCGTCCCAAAGGTACACGTCGGCCTGTTCGCACAAAGACAGCGCGAGCATGACGAACTTTTTCTGCCCGAGAGACAGCGCGTCTACGTCACGGTAGAGCATCTCTTTGGTAAATCCCATCTTGACCAGGATCGTCGAGAACTTGGTCTTGTCGCACCCGCGCCCGTCGGCGATGTCGTACAAACAACCCTCAAGAACCGAAGTATCCTGACCGACGTAAGAGATCTTCAAGCCCTTCGCGATATGAATGTCGCCCTCTGCGGTGATGCTCTCATCAGAACCTACCAGGTACTTGATCAGCGTACTCTTGCCGCATCCGTTATAGCCCTCCAGAGATATCTTCCGGCCCTGGCCGATGACGAGATTGATGCCGCCGGCGATGAACTCACCGTCACGGTAGACCGACACGTCCTTCATTGTGATCGGCGTCCTGTCGTGGTGAGAAGTGCCCGTTATCTTCAGCGTCTGCTCACGTTCGAGGTCCTTCAAAAGTGACTGCTTTTCTTCCAGTTTGCGCTCGTTGCGGTGCTCCAGGTTCTTCGACAGAGACATGAGCTTACTTGCCTTCTTTGCCTCAAAGGCCCTGCGGAAATGGTCTTCCGCGCCTTGCGGATTGTTACGGCTCTTGCTTGCCTCCGCCTTTTTAGACCACTGAGCGTTTTTCTTCATGGCAGCATCGATCGATGCCATCTCTTTTTTTATCTGGTTGTTGCGCGCGAGCTCTGATTCCTGACGCTGCTCGTTGTTGTCCCACCAGGTACTGAACGTCGCGTTCACGAGCTCGATCCCGGACTTCGTGATTACCAGAGTGTGGTCGGTACAGCGGTCCAGAAACGCGCGGTCATGGGAGATCAGGATGAAGCCTTCTTTCGATGCGAGATATGAAGCAACAGCTTCACGGCCCTGCCTGTCGAGGTGGTTCGTCGGCTCGTCGATAAGTGGGTAGATGCCATCCTCTGCGAACAGATACGCGAGCATCAGCTTGGTCCTCTCGCCGCCCGAGAGCGTCTCCTGCGGGCGCCACATTATGTCGGGGTCGGTGCCCATGAGATTTAATTCCTTACGGACTTTCCATTCCTCAGTGTCGGGCAGGACATCCATCGGGAATTCGATCACGGGCGGGACACCGTTTATGGTTCCCTCGTGATCCAGTTCACCTTTCAAGAGTTTGAAAAAAGTCGTCTTTCCCCTGCCGTTACGACCGGCCAAGGCAAGCTTCCATGTTGTATCGATAGTCACGTTGACATCGGTAAAAAGATTAATGTCTGATCCGTCGTATCCGAAGGTCAGATCCCTGATTGTTATCATTGGCATAAAGATTCCTCCTAAATGAATCTTCGCCGGATAAGCCTGTATTAAAAATTCAGCCGCGACATGCGGCCGCGGCTAAAAATATCCAAAGTAATATATCTGAACACACAAAAAAGAACTTATCCGCGAGAATTATAAAAAATCAGCAGATAATCTTCCTCATTGGTGTTCCTCCTTGTTCAATGTTTTCGCTGTAATCATACAGCACGCAAATTCAAATTACAATACGGCCCTAAGTCCGTTCTTGATGACCTTGTTGTGCGGATCCTGGATGCCGTAATCGAGACCCTTGTAGTTCCACAGAGCGCTGCCAATGCCGAACTTGTTGAATGTAACGTGGATGTCTCTGATCCAGCGCAGAGCTGCTTCCTTGTCTGCGAGGTCGATGACTCCGTACTCGCCGCAGTACATCGGAACGTTGTCCTCAGTCGCCTTCTTGATTGCAGGTGTGAAGAGGTCTTCAAAGAACTTCGGACCGATCTCGCTGATGCCTTCCTCAAATATCGCGCCTGCCATCTCCTTGTCGAGGATGGAGCTTGCCTGCTGGTACTCCTCGATCGTCTTCGGATAGTCGATGCGGAAATCCGGCGGCATTACGTCGATCCAGTGCGCGCCCTGGTGAGTAAACATCAGAGGCTCATAGCAGTGGAAGTTATAAACGATGTGATCGTCAACGGGAACATCGAGCAGCGGAACGCTCTTTACGCTGTTGTAGCAGACGCCGCCGACAACGATGTACGCATTCGGCGCGATGCTCCTGATGAGCGCGATGTATTTTGTGAGTATGCCGTTCCATGCGTCAACGACATCTTCGGGTACGACTTCATTCAGCGGCTCGAAAGCAACGCTGTCGGTGCAGTCCTTGAATCTTGTTGCGATCTCTGTCCAGAGTCTGAAGAATCTTGCCTGGAGAGCTTCGTCGTAGAAGAACTTCCTCTTGTCATCTTTTCTGGTCGGATCGAAAGAATATCCGAATGCTTCGTGAAGGTCGATCAGCATCTTGAGGCCGTACTTCTCGCACCACTTGTGGCAGTCCGTCAGATGTGCAAAACCTCTCTCCTTGAAATTGCCTTCCTCGTCCTCAAGCACCATGTAATCAACCGGTACGCGGACGTGGTCAAAACCGAACTCGGAAATCTCCTTGATGTCTTCCTCAAGAATATATGTATCGAAATGATTCTCGTCGTATGTGCCGAACTGTGAGATCCAGCCGCCGACATTTACACCGTTCTTATAACCTTCGAATGTGCGCATGGGAAATCCTGCCTTTATTTAAATCAAAATTATTATAAAGCAAATAAGACTTCTGGAATATAGCAAGTCCGAAATGAACAGCAAATTTCAGTCAGTAAAAATTCTGTTGCAACATTTTGATACTTTCATCTGTCTTTATGGTAACCGCACAGGTTATGGAGGTAATAAATGGATAGAAAAATCAGAAAACTTTTGGTCTCCGGCATTGCGGCGGCAACCGTCCTCTCGGGAGTCGCCGGATGCTCGGCCACCAATGACAAAGCAGCAACAAGCCAGACGATCCTGACTCCCCCGGAAACGGCAGCGACTGAAGCAGCCGAAGAGACCGGGCTGGACATCGCACACATAAATCTCATCCCTTTCGATTATGAAAACATGGGAAATGTGGAAATGGTCTGGAAAACATCCGTACGGGATTTTGAGGATTTCTACACCGAGAGAGGCTACTACGTCTATAAGATGAAGAACCGTGATTATCCTTTCATGATCGATATCTTTATGGGTCAACAGGATGCAGACGGATACGCCATCGAGATCATAGATGTCACTTACGACGGATCCGAAATGATCGTTACCGTCAGGGAAACAGCTCCTGATGACGACGCTGAAGCCGGCGAAGAACCGGGTTGTCCCGGATGCACGATCGAGCTAAGCCGTTATCCGGATTCCTTGAAGATAGTTAATGAAGACGGAGACGAATTCCCCCTCAGATTCTCAAATGTCGTAAAGGCAGTTGGAGACTGGGACTGTTATTTTACACAGGCTGATGAAAATGCAAGATACAGCACTTACGTCACGAAAACAGAAGACGGCAGATACAAATACATTAATGTATGCGAGACGACAGATTTTAACGGTTTAACCGTCCAGAACGTATTCGGCAAATTTGAGACCGGAATCGTTGATACCAAAGAAGAGATCGTAGAGATAGCAAAAGAGTACGGTTCATGCGGCACCGTGGTATTCAGAGACGGTCTCATCGAAGCTGCACCCGACGATTTCCTCACAAACGAGAACATATAAGACCTCAAACCCATATATAGCACTGACCCCATGGAGCCGGCATTTCCGATTAGGAGTGCCGGCTTTATGGATTTACGTGACCATAGATTTGCCCCATTAATTTATTTTTATAAAAGGAGTTTATTGTATACTGAAAAGTGACTTTTATCGGGGGATAAACAAATGGGTAACGTTGCTGAAAGCATAGTAAACGAAGTCAAGAAAGCCATCTGCGGTAAGGATTACATTATCGGTCAGACTCTGACGAGCATCCTCGCCGGCGGACATATTCTTATGGAAGATGTTCCGGGCGTCGGCAAGACCACTCTGGCTCTCGCCTTCTCGAAAACAATGGGCCTGGATTATGGCCGTGTCCAGTTCACGCCGGACGTACTGCCGTCAGACATCACGGGCTTCTCACTTTACGACAAGAGAACAGATACGATGAAGTACCAGCCTGGCGCTGTCTTCCATAATCTCTTTCTGGCAGACGAGTTAAACCGCGCATCTTCACGTACGCAGTCAGCTCTGCTCGAGGCAATGGAAGAGGGCCGTGTCACTGTCGACGGCAAGACATATCTGCTGCCCAAACCCTTCATAGTCATTGCTACCCAGAACCCGGCAGGATCTTCGGGAACGTCTCTCCTGCCTGACTCCCAGGTCGACCGTTTCATGGTCAGGATCTCAATGGGTTATCCGTCGGTCACAGCCGAGAAGGCCATGATCGAATCTCGCAAAAACGGCATCAATCCGCTGGATGATGTCCGCACGGTATGCGACATAAACACTCTTCTCAAGATGCAAAATGACGTAAACAACGTCTTCATTCACGAGAAGATAATCAATTACATCGTCGTCCTCATCAATAAGACAAGAGGACATCCGGATTTAGAGCGCGGAGGAAGCCCCCGTGCAACACTGGCGCTCACTTCCATGGCAAAGGCATTCGCCTATCTGTCGGGAAGAAATTACGTGGCTCCTCCGGACGTTCAGAAGGTCTTCGTTCCGGTAATATCGCACAGGCTTGTCCTCACTCCGGAAGCGGAAGTTGACGGCAAGGACACGATCAACATCGCAAACGAGATCGTAAAATCCATTCCGCTGCCTAAGATCTGATAAGAAGAAAATATGCTGAGGACGTGGATCATATACTCAGTAACATTAATATCAACCTTCATCTTTTTCCTGTTCTACAAGATGTGGGTCTCCTGGTACTGCCTGATGGTGATCCTCCTGGTCCCCTTTCTGGCTCTGATCGCTGCCGTCATATCGACAAACTCACTGGGATTCAAATCCGACATTCCTTCGAATGCGACAATTGGTGATCCCGTTTATCTGACTCTGTCAGTAACCGGATTTGCGACGTTTTTCTCTTTCGCGAAGATAGAGATCGCGATCACCGACAACATGGCAGGCACGACCAGAAACATTGCCGTGTATACACACGACAGCGGCGCGACAAAGATACCGGTTGACACATCGCATTGCGGCGCGTACACATACAAGATCACGAAGGTCAGCGTCTACGACCTGCTCGGATTTTTCCGCTTCGGCATGCTGGTCAAAACTAGCAGCGAGATACTGGTAAGGCCCATTCCCTCAGTGCCCGACATCATGCCGAACATGTACGGATTCAAGGCAAAGAGCCTCAGAAAATCCAACAAGGCAAATTCAGAACTCTACGACATCCGCGAGTACGAGAAGGGAGATCCGATCAAGTCCATCCACTGGAAGATCTCCGCTAAAAAGGACAAGCTCTACGTCAAGGAGCCGCTCGAGGAATTCGGCGGCCATTCGCGCGTTATCTTAAAGCTCACGGAAGACCGCGACCAGATGGACAACCATCTCGGCCAGCTCATATTCACGTCCAGATTTTTCTTGGATCACGAGGTCGCTCACAAGATCCGCGTCATGCCTCCGAACCGGAGTGAGATCGCATTTGGCGTTGAGAACGCGGCCGATCTGGAACGCGCCGTCGTCAGCATCCTTCACATAAGAATCCCGAAGGATGAGGAGGAATTAACAGATGCGACCTGAAACTGTTAATCCCGTAAAAGACAGATCCTTTCCAAGTTTCGCGTCATGGCTGATCTCGTTCGCGGTCACGATGCTTTTGACATGCGGCTTCATGACGATGCTGAGCACCGCATTCAAACTCGGTTTTGAAATAGGCAACATCATACTGTGGACCGGAATCTCCGCGCTCATCATCTCGATAGTCCATGTCATCAACAACAAGATTGCGTCGATAATCACGCTGGCGTTGCCGCCCGTGTCTTTCGCGCTGATGCTCATCTTCGACATATTCCAGTGCCGTGAGGGATTAAACGCATTCCTGTCCTACGTTCAGAGTTACGTCATCTACGCACTGCCCGGCGATTACGGTGAGCCCGGCCAGGCGAAAGAACTGATATTCACGCTTATCGCGATGTATAACCTGATCCCGGTCAGCGTCACTTCTTTTACGCTCATAAAGCGTAAGTTCATTCCGCTGTCACTGCTGTTCTACGGTCCTATATTCTTTTTCTCCGTTGCGAATACCTCTATGTTACCCGACCAGGCACCGTGTATCTGCACGGCAACGGGTGTACTGCTTGTAATCCTCGCTCACGCGTTCAGACATAAAACCCGAAAGAACGGCGATAAGATGGTCCTCATCATGTCTATTCCGGCATTTCTCCTGGCGCTACTTATCAGTGTCGTTTTCCCGATGAAGGGATACAAACAGGACAGACTCGCGAGGAGGATCCTCCAGAATACGAGGGGCATCATCAAGCTCACCGTAAAAAACGACAACCCCGTTTACGAGATGCTCGACACAGCCGAGAACGGACTGCAGGATCCCGATTCCATGATCGAACTCATCTCGAGCAAGCAGCTGGTCGCACTCTACCCTTCCGACAAGGATCTCACAAAGGTCGGACCATTCAATCCGGGCGAAGGCCAGGTCATGGGCGTATACAAAAAGATGAACACAGACTATGGCGACGGACACTACCTGAACCCGACATACGCGCTCTATCTCAAGGTCGAATCGCTGGATAAATACGAAGACAACAGACTGACAAGCGCCAACATAAACGTGCCGGTCTATAAGGACGACGTCGAACCTTTCGCGACGGAAGGATGGTATTCGATCCAGATCGATCCGCTGATCGCTTCATCCACGGACATCGTTCCTCTCTATACCGACATGTATTACACACAGGACTGCGAATATGCGCAGGTCGCTCTCTACGGCACGACAGGCACCGAACAGAACATCTTTGCCACTTCAATTGCTCCTGTCCAGGGCGACATCTACACTGATGAATATCTCGAGAAATACGTTTACGGAACATGCCTCGAGGTGCCTGAGAGAACGCGCGACGCACTGACGCTCAGCAAGAAGCTTCCCGACTGGTACATGGACTGCCTGTACGGCACGAGCGAACTGTCCGACTGCGACAAGGTCAGAAAGATCACGAGTTACGTAAGCTACCTGCATCCATACAGCAGGGACACGGAATATCCTCCGGATGACGTTGATTTCGTACCGTGGTTCGTCACCGATGCAAAGACCGGAATCTGCGTACACTACGCAACCACAACGGTGATCCTCCTCCGAATGGCCGGAATCCCTGCAAGATACTGCAGCGGCTTTGCTTACAGCAGGTGCTACCCGAACACCCAGAGCCTCGTTTATAACGAGGACGCACACGCATGGTTCGAGTTCTTCGTTCCGGGTTACGGCTGGATAATGGGCGACTCTACTCCGGGCGCTGCTTACCGTGCATCCGCATTCAATATTGAGTCAGTATCGGCTGCTTATCCTGAGATCGAAGACGTCAAGTTCGCACGCACAAGAGAGCTCATCACCGACATCGCAGGCAACAACTCGCCCACGCCTACACCCGTTGATGAGACTGATCCTTCATCTGAAACAACGCCTGAGGATGAGACCTCCAAAACTACGGAGACCGAAGAGACAACGGTTCCCACTGATGAACATGGCGAGACACTTCCGTCGGTATCGATATCGTTCCCTGCTCCTTCGGATTCTGCTAGCGTTGGTGAGCCCGGCGATGGTTCTTCGCCTGTTGTTGAAGAGGATCCCGTCGACTGGGATGCTGTTTTTGAGGTGCTCGGAAATGTACTGAAGGTCCTCGTTACTATCCTGATCGTTGCCGTTACGCTGTTCCTCATCAGGTTCGGTTATGTAACCTACTGGCGAGTCAAGTTCTCTGTCAAGAATGCCGGCGAGAAGATTGTCGCTTACTATCACTACTACAGCTTCATGCACCGACTGCTCAAAAAGCGCCTGCCCGCGCCCGCCTCCGAGATCGTCGACAAGGTTGCGTTCAGCCACGAGAAGATAACGAAGAACGATCTGAATTCGTTTATCCGTCTGAGCAGCAAGAGCTTGAGAATGCTCACCGGCAGGCTGCCGAAGTATAAGAGATTCGTATTCGAGCTGCTTGAGGTTGAGGTTAAGCCGTATAAGTAAAAGTGTCTGTGAATGAATCCGGCAAAAGTACGGCTGTAGCCGTATCAAATGCCGTATCTTTCGGGCTGAAACATAAAAAATCCGGCAAAAAGTCAGGCCTAAGCCGCATTTTTGCCGGATCGTCACGAGAGATATAATCCCTTATTTCTTATAAACCTTTGTGTAGCAGAACACCATTGCAGCGAGGCTGACCAGTGTGAATGCCACAACGTAGAGGCACATTGTGTTTACTGAAAATGCCTTGTCGAAAACGACTGCGTTGAATGTCATGGACTCTTTCAATGCGCTGATGAACATGCCGTTGTCCACGCCTCCGATCGAGCTGTTCATCTCGTCAGCGATGCCGCTCAAAAGCGTTGTTCTGAGCAGTGCGCAGACCTGGCTCGCGGGGAAAACGTTGCAGACTGTCTGAACAGTTGATGAGAACTGTGAAACCGGAATGTATGCGCCGATGACGAAGCCTGCAGCTGCTGAGAGGATTCCGAAGAATGCTCCTGAAGCCGAGGATGACTTGAAGAACAGGACGACGATCATGAAGAGAGCGCTGGATGACAGGCATCCCAAGAATACGATTCCGTATGTTGCGAGGAGATTCATGACTGTCAGGTGCATGTTGCCCATGAAGTTCAGGATTACGAGTCCGATAGTGAGGAGCAGTGCTGTCATCACGAAAGATGAGATTACTGCCGCTGCGAGATAGGACACGATGATCTGCCATCTTTTTACGGGTGTTGAGAGGATGTCGTAATCGACCTTGCGCTCACGGTCTCTGACGATCGTGGTGAGGCAGTTATAAGGGATCGTGATTGTTGCAGATCCGATGATGCCGACGAGCAACAGCGTGTCTACGAACATGTCGAGATCGGCGCTGTTTATGAGGTTCTCCAATCCCTGCATCGTGTTCTGGATCGAGTCAACGAACGTGCCTCTTAAGAACAGCAGATACAGCGCGAAAACTATCATCGATGCCAGGAGCGAGAAAACAACTGACGTGATGTCCTTGAAATATACCTTTACGTTTCTTCTTGTTAAACCGATAAAACCTTCCATGATTCCCTCCTTAATTTGCCATTGCTCTGCCTGTGAGATTTAAGAAAACGTCGTCCATGCTGCCCTTTACGATCTCGAAATCCCTGAAGCTTGCACGGTTCTTCATGAGGATCTCCAGGATGTCGCCCTTGAACTGGATGTTGTAGTGGTCGGCGTCGTAGTTGAATTTTGAATTGATCGAAGCGGCGGTGCGGTCGTTCTCTTCGGTCTTCGGCGTGTACCACAGGAATTTTGATGAAGCGAAGCAGCTCTTGAGTTCTGCGGGGGTGCCTTTCGCGATGACCTGACCCTTATCGAGGATGACGACGTGGTCGGCATCTCTTGTTTCTTCCATGTAGTGGGTCGTGAGGAAGATCGTCATGCCTTTCGAGCGGCGGAGATAATCGATATAGTCCCAAACGATCTTACGTGATTTGGGGTCGAGACCTGTCGTGGGCTCATCGAGGAATAAGATCTTCGGCTTGTTGAGCAGGGCCCTTACGATGTCTACCCTTCTGCGCTGACCGCCCGAGAGCGTGCCGTATCTCTGCTTCATGATGCTGCCGAGTTCGAAGTTATCGTAAAAATCCTTAATGCGCTCGTCTATCTGCTTTTTGCTGAGGCCGTAGTAGCTGCCGCGTGTGTAGAGGTTTTCTTTGACGGTGAGCTTGTCGTCGAGGACTGAATTCTGGAATACGATGCCGATCTCTTTTCTGATCTGGTCGTCATCTTTGCCAAGCGTGTGGCCGCAGATCTTCACGTCGCCCGAAGTCTTCTCGAGGATCGTGCAGAGGATGTTGATCGTTGTGGATTTGCCGGCACCGTTCTCGCCTAAGAATGCGAAGAGCTCACCCTCTTTTACATCCAGGTCGATGCCTTTGACTGCTTCATGGTCACCGTATTTCTTGGTGAGGTTTCTTACTTCGATTACGTTCATGTTCTTCTCCCTTTTCGTTTGATTTGTTGCTTGAACACATTCTTCAATCAAACGGCGAAAAAGAGAATAGTTACGCGACCAAGATGCAGATTAGGGTTACTAAGTTGCTGAAGGAGGATGGTTTTCGGGAGGGAAAGGGACTGTTATTCCTCGTCTCTTATGGAATCCAGCGCGTTGTTTATTTGCTTGTCATCATGCATGTAGGCCCACATCATCGCAAACCACGTGAAGGCGTAAACACAGATGAAGATGCCCATGACGACAGCGTATCCCAGGATGTTCGTGTACCACTTGAAAACGAAGCCCAGGAAAGAGACCGCGGCAAAGAGGACCGCAAAATGGATCGCGAGCCTTAACTTGAAATGCTTGATATTCTCACCGCACAGGAGGAGCGACGGCAATGAGCAGAGAACGCCTGTGAACAGAACGCTCAGGATGAAATACCACTCCGGAGCATATGAGTCATCCATCAGATGATATATGAACTGGGTTATGCCGACACCCAGAAATATTCCTACGGAAATAAAGCTCGCCTGAGTAAAAAGCATCTTCAGATTGCTCATAGATCAAGCCTCCTTTTGATATCTTTTACGTAACCTCTGGATATGACGATCTTCTCGTCGTTAAGAAGGGTTGCTTCCATCCTGCCGCTTAAGTCTGACTTAACACACTTGATCTTCTTGAGGTTGACGATCATGGACTTCGAGATGCGCGAGAAATATGCGCCGAGAGACTCTTCGAGCTCATAGAGCCTGAGCCTTGTCTCATAGCAGTTCGTTCTCGAATACACGAATGATTTTTTATCCACGGATTCAATGTAATAGATCGCAGATGTCTCCACGAAAACATTATTCCCATCCTTTAAGAGTGGGATCTTACGCTCGTTTCCCTCCAGAAGATCGATCGCAGCCTTGATGTCCTCAGTCTGCGCCTGCGCCCTGATGAGGGCCTCTTCCTTATCGGGAGAATCAACCTGTTCGAATCTTACACGCATGTTTTCCTTTTATTCGCTAACGCCGTCAAAACCTTTGACCTGGCCTGCTTTGGGATTGCCCGATGGCTCGTCTCTGGGCACCGCGCCTGCAATCCTGCCGTCCTCAATGTTGAACATACTGGAATTACCCCTTTTCCGGAGGCTGGGGATCCCCGCCCCGATAAGGTTCATTATAGTACGAATTAAGGAATAATTAAGACTTTAGTAAGGGTGAATTAAAGTTTAAGAGGCAGAATAATAGTATAGTTAAGCCACAAACGAAGTACGAACACATTCTTCCGGCATTGCCCTCGAGACCCCGAACAAGCAATGCCGTACCGATAAAGGCGAGGCACACATACACCCTCCACCGAACTCGCCTGGTGTAAGCACAGTTTTTGGGTTAAGGGGTAGAAAAAGGTCCGGCCTGACAGCCGGACCTTAGTATTTATTGCTTTTTGAAAAACGTGCCGTCCGCAAACGACAGCGCATAGATGTATTCATCTGTACCTTCGACGCTCCAGACATACATCGGATCATGCCGGTGTCCGTCTTCCCGCTCGAAAACAACCTTCCCGAGCATCTTATCCCTGTCAGGCGAATCATACGGGTTATTGTGATCAGCCCTGTACTCCACACCGTCGATCGTAATGAGTTCGTATTCGGAGCCGCCGTATGTTCCTATAACCTTGTTCGAACGGTACGCATTAAGGCTCCCGAAGACCCCCGTTATTGCGAACAGACAGATCAGTACGATAAAGATCACTCTTACAGACCTGCTCCCCGCTCTCCTGATATTCAGGCAGAGAAGTACTATGAGGACTGCCATCGCAAGGACGCTGAACGCCGCTACTGCGATACCTGATAATGCTTCGATCATTTTGTTCTTCCCCTGATTATTTCTTAATCTGATCCCTTATTCCGTATTATCCTCTATTCCTTGTAAGACGTTGTTTTCGAGCGGAGATACTGTCTTAAGTGGTATCGGTCTCAGCCGCAAAACGGTATGTTCCGTCATCGTACTGGAGAACATAGTAGTGGTGGAATGTGCCGTAGAAATAATATTCGTATTTTGGATCCAGTTCTTCCCTGGTTGCCTGCGGCAGAATATGGATTTCATATCTTTTTACAGGTTCGCCCTTGATGTCGAAGTCCTGCGCGTACCCTTCCTTAAGTGCATCTTTGATGCAGGGTGCGTAATCTGCAGGAAGCGATGCGAGCATGTCATCCAGATCCTCATAGAGATAAGACTCGGCCATATATTCAGAATCGCGCAGTCCCCTGTCGCCGTAGCGAACAAACTGGTCTGAAACAGCCGGAATCAGGGCCATGCTGCTGAGTTCGACCTGCTGTTCCCTGTCCAATGGCTCATGAACAGACCACTTCATCTGATTCGATAAATGTACATAAAACATTATGGCAACAGCGGCGATCAGAGCAAATATCCCCAAGAAGATACTTAATCCGATGATAAAACCCTTTTTCATCTGTCTTCCCTCTCCTCTATCGAATTACCATGGCTGATGCTATATTACCACCCTGATTATTGATTTTCAATCGCTTTTTATTGTTTTGCGATATATTTTTATTTTTTGCCGTGAGAAGGGCGGGGTTTTGGATGGTGGCGGACGCAGGGGCGGTGCGGCCGGGGGCGCGGGAGGGTGGTTTTCGCCAGTGACTGAAAAATGACTGTTTTGGGCCTCCGTAGTCACATTTTGAGTCATTTTTCGGGAAAATGACTCCGGACGTGACTGTTTTGCCCCTTCAGAGTCACATTTTGAGTCACCGGGAATCCGGCCCGGGACAGGTCGCTGAGGCTGTACCAAATTTGTACCGGTTTTCGCGTTTTCGGTACAAAAACGAGCACGTTCCAAGAAGATTGCCATTTTTTGTGCCGGTTTTGGGATTTCCGGCACAAAAATGAGCACGGACCA
>JAEEGJ010003164.1_pt1 | contig 66476 bp, 61 predicted proteins | sample 8958761 | NCBI WGS metagenome assembly JAEEGJ01 (sample SAMN16246546, study PRJNA631951) | gut metagenome | biome: gut microbiome; feature: rumen; material: RS-attached | host: Bos | place: Iran: Karaj | collected 2018-10 | reverse complement strand
CAGTGGGCTAAGAAGGCTTACCAGGAAGCTCAGAAATACGGTGAGGCTATCGAGGTTGCTTCTAGCGCAGACAAGACTTTCTCTTATATTCCTGATTGTTCAGACCTTGATATCCCTGAAGATGCAGATTATGTATATATCTGTGAGAACAACACAATCTATGGAACTAAGTTCAAGACTCTTCCCAATACTAAGGGACATGTTCTTGTTTCTGACGTTTCATCATGTTTCCTTTCAGAGCCTGTTGATGTAACTAAGTACGGTGTTATCTATGGCGGTGTTCAGAAGAACGTAGGACCTGCAGGTCTTGTTATCGCTATTATCAGAGAGGATCTCATCACTGATGATGTTCCCGCACCTACAATGCTTAAGTGGAAGACTCAGGCAGATAATGGTTCTCTTTACAACACACCTAACTGCTGGAGCATCTACATGTGCGGTCTTGTGTTCAAGTGGCTCAAGAAGCAGGGCGGTCTTGAGGAGATGAAGAAGAGAAATGAAGCTAAGGCTAAGATCCTCTATGATTATCTTGATCAGAGCAAGATGTTCAAGGGTACAGTAAGACCTGAAGACAGATCACTTATGAACGTTCCTTTCGTAACAGACAGTGAAGAGCTTAACGCTAAATTCATCAAGGAAGCAACAGCTGCAGGTTTTGTAAGCCTTAAGGGACACAGAACAGTTGGTGGTATGAGAGCAAGTATCTACAACGCTATGCCTATCGAGGGCGTTCAGAAGCTTGTAGAATTCATGGCTAAGTTTGAAAAGGAGAACAGCTGATGTATAAGTATAAATGCATGAATCCGATTGCTAAGATCGGCCTTAATAATTTCACTGATGAGTATCAGGTAGTAGACAATGTTGATGATGCAGAAGGTATTCTCGTTAGAAGTGCCAATATGCTTGAGATGGAATTTTCCGACAATCTTCTTGCAATCGCAAGAGCAGGTGCCGGAGTTAACAATATTCCCCTTGATAAGTGCGCAGAGCAGGGTATCGTAGTTTTCAATACTCCCGGTGCCAATGCTAACGGCGTTAAGGAGATGGTTCTTGCAGCAATGCTCATTGCTTCAAGAGATATTATCGGCGGAACTGAGTGGGTTAAGGCTAATGCCGGAGATCCTGACATTGCTAAGCTCACAGAGAAGTCCAAGAAGAAGTTCGCCGGAACTGAGATTTTTGGTAAGAAGCTTGGTATCATCGGACTTGGTGCTATCGGCGTAAGAGTTGCTAACGCTGCAAGACAGCTTGGCATGGATGTTTATGGTTATGATCCTTATCTTTCAATCGATGCTGCTTGGAGACTTTCTTCTGACGTTAAGCATGTTACAAATGTTGATGATATCTATTCTAAGTGTGATATCATTACTGTTCATGTTCCTGCACTTGATTCAACAAAGGGCATGATCAATGCAGAGGCTATTGCCAAGATGAAGAAGGGTGTTATCCTTATTAATCTTGCAAGAGATATTCTTTGCAACGAAGTTGATGTGCTTGCAGGTATCAACTCAGGTAAGATTCGTAAGTATGTTACTGATTTCCCCAATCCTACAACATCAGGTCATGACGGTTGTATCGTTATCCCTCACCTTGGTGCTTCTACAGAGGAGTCTGAGGATAACTGTGCTGTTAAGGCAGTACTTGAGCTCAAGGATTATCTTGAGAATGGTAACATCAACAATTCAGTTAACTATCCTAATTGCGATATGGGTATCTGCACACGTCCCAGAATTGCTATTTTCCACAAGAATGTTGCTAACATGATCAGCCAGTTCACATCACTTCTTGGCGATGCAGGCTACAACATTTCAGATATGACCAACAAGTCTAAGGGAGATTATGCTTATACTTTAATTGACCTTGAGGATAAGATTGCAGATGACCTTGTTAAGAAGCTTACAAAAGTTGACGGCGTTATCAGAGTCAGAGTTGTAAAGAAAGAAGCATAATTATGGCTGATATCAAACCTTTTAAGGCATACAGACCGACAAAAGAAAAAGTGGGAAGAGTTGCGGCTCTTCCCTATGATGTTTTTAGCAGAAAAGAGGCTTTGGAGTATGTTAAAGAAAACCCTGAGTCTTTTCTTGCGATAGACAGACCGGAAACACAGTTTCCTGAAGATCAGGATATGTACGCTCCTGAAGTTTATAAGAAAGCTCATGACATGCTTCGTGAGCAGATAGATGGCGGCGTTTTTGTTCAGGATGAAACTAATAGCTATTATATCTACGAGCAGACCATGAATGGCAGAACACAGACCGGTATTGTTGCATGCGCTTCAATAGATGATTATCTTAACGGTGTCATCAAGAAGCATGAGAATACCAGAGCTGACAAGGAAGAGGACAGGATCAAGCATGTCTATACCTGTGAAGCTCAAACCGGTCCTATTTTCCTTTGCTACAGAGAAAATAAGATGCTTTCTGATCTTGTTAATAAAGTAAAAGAAGTAGATGAACCTGTTTATGATTTTGTATCTGCTGATGATGTTAAATCAAGAGTTTGGGTCATCGATGATAAAGAAGAAACAGATACAATAAGTCGCATTTTTGCTACCATTGATGCTGTTTATATTGCTGATGGTCATCATAGATGTGCTTCTGCTGTAAAGGTTGGTCTTAAGAAAAGAGAAGAGAATGAAGGTAAGGTTCGCGGTAAGCAGGAATACGATTACTTCCTTTCAGTTCTTTTCCCTGACAGCGAGCTTATGATCATGGACTATAACCGTGTCGTAAAAGATCTTGGTGATCTTACAAAAAATGAGTTTTTTGATAAACTAGGCGAGAAGTTTGATGTTACTCCTTCTAAAGATGCTGTTAAACCTTCCAAGAAGGGTGAATTCGGACTTTACATTGATGACGAGTGGTATAAGCTCACAGCACATTCCGATATTCTTAAAAATGACGCGGTAGAAGGACTTGATGTATCTATTTTGCAAAATGAAGTCCTTGCTCCTATGCTTGGTATAGGCGATCCAAGAACTGACAAGAGAATTGATTTTGTAGGCGGTATAAGAGGTCTTAAGGAACTTGAGAATCGTTGTCATAAGGATATGAAACTTGCCTTTTCTATGTATCCTACATCTATTTCTGAGCTTTTTGCGGTTGCTGATGAGAAGAGGCTCATGCCTCCGAAGTCAACCTGGTTTGAGCCAAAGCTCTTAAGTGGGTTATTTATTCACGAAATTAATGGTACAATTATCTAAATAACAATAACTTAAGTTTTGTTTTTTATTCGGAGGGGACCATAGTGAATAACAGACTGTACAAGATGATGAACTGGCCGGAGATTGAAGAGATCATATATTCTGATGGGGATGATCCACACAGAATTCTCGGAGCACATAAGGTTGGGAACAGTTATCTTGTCCAGGCTTTCTATCCAAACGCTAAGTCGGTTAGTGTTTATGTAGAAAATACTAAGAAGACTTATGATATGGAACTTGCAGATGAAGCAGGCTTTTATGCTGCAGTTGTTCCTTATGTTGATAAACTCAAATACAGATTCATCATTACTGATGAAGCAGGTAATAAAGAAAAGAATGTCGATCCTTATTCTTTTGGTCCTACTATGGACCGAGAGGATTTTATCAAGTTCGGCAGCGGTATACATTACCGTATATATGACAAATTAGGAGCTCATCCCATGAGGCGTGGCGGAGTTGACGGCACGCAGTTCGCGGTATGGGCTCCTTCTGCTGCAAGAGTAAGCGTTATCGGCGACTTTAATAACTGGGATGGAAGAATGTGTCAGATGCACAGACTTGATCCCATAGGCATTTTTGAAATCTTTGTTCCTGGCGCCAAAGTTGATGATGGATATCAGTTTGAAGTTAAGACAAGAAGCGGCTTTGTGTTTAAAAGACCTGACCCCTATGCGACTAAATCAAAGGGGCAGAACGGCGTGATATCTGTTATCAATAAATTTGCACCTTTTAAGTGGACAGATGATGAATGGATAGAGGATAGGAAGTCTTTTGACAAGGATGAGGGATCGCTTTCCATATGTGAGATATCTTTGGATGCCTTCGCTGAGAGGCATGAATACAAGAGCACAATGGAAGATATTACTAATGACATTCTTTCTTATGTGACAGATCACGGCTTTGATACAGTAGAGCTTATGCCTGTAATGAAACACATCCCTGAGCATTTTTATCATATACTTGATTTCTTTGCTCTTGATGATGCAAATGGGGACCCTTCAGAGTTTATGAATTTTGTTAATACCATGCATGTTAATGGTATTAGAGTTATTCTTGATTGGGTACCTACATTCTTTCCTAAGTCTTCCTGCGGACTAAGCGATTTTGACGGTAAGACTTTATATGAATATGAGGATCCTCGTGTTGGAATTCATCCAAAATCAGGAGATCTTATTTTTGACTATGGGCGAAAAGAAGTGACAAACTTCCTTATTTCCAATGCACTTTTCTGGATTGATAAGTATCATGTGGATGGCCTTAGGATTTCTGATATTTCAAGGATACTCTACCTTGATTATGACAGAAAACCGGGTGAGTGGATGCCAAATATATACGGCGGAAACGAGAATCTTGAAGCTCTTGAATTCTTAAAACACTTAACAAGTGCAGTGCATAAGGATTATCCCGGGGTATTCATGATCACTAAGGAAACCGCATGTTGGCCTCAGGTTACTGATAGTGTCGATGATGGCGGCCTTGGATTTGATTATAAGTGGAACAATGGCTGGACCAGAGATTTTCTTTCTTATATGCAAAATGATCCTTTGTTTAGGTCGGGACATCATGATGAGCTTACCTTTAGTCTTATCTATAGCTATACAGAGCGATTCATTTTAAGCTTTACCCACGAGGAACTTGAAAAAGGACTTGAGGGCTTGTATTATCTAATGCCCGGAGATTCCAACCAGAAGATGGGGAACCTCAGACTTGCTCTTAGCTTTATGATGGTTCATCCCGGAAGAAAACACATATATATGGAACCTGACGCACTTACGGTGGATCAGTCTGTATTTGTTGAGAATATGCTTGCTAAGCTTAATGCTATCTACAGAGAGCATGATGCACTTCATCAGCTTGATAGTGTTGAGGGCGGATTTGAGTGGATCAATAATATGGCTTCTGATGAATGTATGATCTCTTTTGCCAGAAAAAGTGCTGATGAGAAGGAAATTCTTCTTGTTGTTGCCAACATGGCCGGCATTGAGAGAGAGTATGATATCGGCGTTATTGCAGATGGCAGATACACGGAAATCTTTAACAGCGATGATGTGAGCTACGGCGGAACCGGTTTGCTTAACGAAGGCAAGATAGAAGCTAAAAGAAGAGAAGCTGACGGAAGAGATTACTCGGTTAATATAAAGCTTGCTCCTGTTTCTCTTGCTATTTTCTCCTATACTCCTTATACGCAGCAGGAGAAGAAGATACGTGCGATCAAAGAAGAAGAGGAACTAAAGAAGGATAAAGAGCTGGATGAGAAGCTCTCTGCTCTTAAGGAAAAACAGACAGAAGAAGAACAGAGACTCCTTGCAGAGCTTAAACTTAAATACGAGCAGGAACTTGCCAACGAAGAAAAAGCTATTGAAGAAAAATATGCCAAGATTGAAGAAGAGCGTATTTTCAACATAGTCTCCAAAGAAGCCATTAAGAGCATCACCAAGAAAACCAAAACCAAACGCTCTCCAAAGCGTAAAGGGTAAAAAGCTAAAACTCTAACAAGAATTAAAAGCAAAAAAGTAATGTAACACTTATCAATATAAGGTTAGCGCTGGATGATTTTTCTTTAAAAAGCTTTTAATGGTTTGACAGCCGAAATTCCGCAGTTTTAGGACGAGCTGCAGATTTATTAAATAAGAAGACGGGAAGATGTCGATTTCTATGAGTAACACGAAATGAGACATTTTCCCGTCTTCGAATTTAAAATAAATCGCAGCGAGCAGAAAACAAGGAATTTCGGCTGCAACCATAATCTTTTTAAAGAAAAGCTGGAAAAGGGACTTGAACCCTCGACCTACTGATTACGAATCAGTTGCGCTACCAACTGCGCTATTCCAGCATGCCGGTGACTTTGTGGCACAAAAAAGATTATACATTCAGGATGCCCTTTTGACAAGACAATTTGGAAATATAATTATTCAAATGCAGTCAGATTGTGGTATAATAATATGCTGAAATAATATTTTGTATTGCCGGTGCGTATTTGCGCAAGGTAGAGAGGATTTTCATTATGAAAGATTTAAAAGATTACGTTAGAACCATTCCTAATTTTCCAGAGGAAGGAATCATGTTCAGGGACATCACATCTGTATTACAGGATCCCGAAGGATTTAAACTTGCTATCGACAAAATGCAGGATATGGTAAAGGATTTGGATTTTGACGTTGTCCTTGGTGCGGAATCCAGAGGCTTTATCTTCAGCGCACCTATAGCATATAACAGAGGCAAAGCGCTTGTACCTGTACGTAAGAAGGGTAAGCTTCCTTGCGATACTATCGAGGTTGAGTACGATCTCGAGTACGGTAAGGCAGTTCTTGAACTTCACAAGGACGCTATCAAGCCCGGCCAGAAGGTTCTTCTTGTTGACGATCTTATGGCTACAGGTGGAACAATTGAGGCGATGATCAAGCTTGTAGAAATGCTTGGCGGTGAAGTTGCCGGAGTTCTTGTTCTTATGGAACTTAAGGGACTCAAAGGAAGAGAGAGAATCAGCAAGTACAGACTTGATGCTGCAATAAGCTACGAAGGGAAGTAATGTAAATGCCGCAGGACTTCGATGACGGAAAAATTGAAGCCATTGAGGAATTTCAGGCGCCGGATAAGCTCTATGACGGACTTGTAGAAAGGGTCAGAAAGTATCATCCTTCAGACGACATTTCACTCATAGAAAAAGCTTACAAGACAGCGGCTGAAGCTCACAAGGACCAGCTTCGCAAATCGGGTGAACCCTACATAATTCACCCTCTTTGTGTTGCCATTATATTGGCTGACCTTGAAATGGATAAAGAGACTATAGCAGCCGGCCTTCTTCATGATGTAGTAGAAGATACTATTTACACCAAGGAAGAGGTTGAAGCGGAGTTTGGTGCGGATGTAGCGCTTTTGGTTGATGGTGTCACCAAACTTACTGCTTTGCAGCTATCTACAGATAATGCCAATAAGACACAGGAACAGCTCGACATGCAGGCTCAGAACCTCAGGAAGATGTTCCTTGCTATGGCTAAGGATATAAGAGTTATCCTGATAAAGCTTGCCGACAGGCTTCATAATATGAGAACACTTACTCATATGCCTCCGGAAAAGCAGTCCAGAATTGCTCAGGAAACTCTTGATATTTATTCCCCTATAGCGGGAAGGCTCGGTATCAGCCGTATTAAGGTTGAACTTGACGATCTGTCACTTAAGTATTTAAAGCCTGACGTATACTATGACCTTGTTGAGAAAGTATCGGTCAGGAAGAGCGAAAGAGAAAAATATGTCGAGGATATCTGCGCCAATGTGAGAAAAGCTATCGCGGATGCAGGTATCATCGGAGACGTTAACGGAAGAGTCAAGCACTTCTTTAGTATCTATAAGAAGATGCGCAATCAGAATAAGACTCTCGATCAGATCTACGATCTTTTTGCAATAAGGATCATCGTTGCAACAGTAAAGGACTGCTATGCGGCCCTTGGTGTTATTCATGAGATGTATAAGCCGATTCCCGGCAGATTCAAAGATTACATCGCAATGCCCAAACCCAATATGTATCAGTCACTTCATACGACCCTTATCGGTCAGACCGGTCAGCCTTTTGAGATACAGATCCGTACTTACGATATGCACAGAGCTGCGGAATACGGTATCGCTGCCCATTGGAAATATAAAGAGGCTTCCGATGGCAAAAAGGGTGAAAACGGTGAGGAAGAGAAGCTTATCTGGCTCCGTCAGATTTTGGAATGGCAACAGGACATGTCTGATAACCAGGAATTCATGAATCTTCTTAAGAGTGACCTTAATCTCTTCTCGGAGGATGTATATTGCTTTACTCCTACAGGAGAAGTTAAAAACCTGCCGGCAGGTTCCACACCTATCGATTTTGCTTACAGTGTTCACAGCGCTGTAGGTAATAAGATGATCGGAGCCAAGGTTAACGGCAAACTTGTACCTATTGATTATAAGATTCAGAACGGCGACAGAGTTGAAGTTATCACCAGCCAGAACTCCAGAGGACCCAGCAGAGACTGGCTTGCCATCGCTAAGGCTACTTCTACCAAGAATAAGATCAACCAGTGGTTCAGGCATGAACTTAAGGAAGAGAATATTGCCAAAGGTAGAGAGCTTCTTATCGAATACTGCCGAAGCAAGGGAATAGATCTTTTTGCTATTTCCAAGCCTGAATTTCAGAATATTGTTATCAGAAAATACGGTTTCCATGATTGGAATGCCGTTCTTGCAGCTGTTGGTCACGGCGGACTTAAAGAAGGCCAGATCATCAACAAGATGCTTGAACTTGGTGAAAAAGAACACAAGCGTAATATCACTGATGAAGAAGTTCTTGCAGCTGTTGCGGAGTCCAATGTTACACCTCAGGTATCAGGCTCTGATAATGCCATTATTGTAAAGGGTGTTCATGACGTTGCCGTAAGATTTTCTAAGTGTTGTAACCCTGTTCCCGGGGATGAGATATGCGGATTTGTTACACGTGGTCGTGGCGTATCCATTCACAGAAAGGACTGTGTCAATGTAATTAAGATGCAGGAGGAAGACAGAACAAGACTTATCGAAGCAAGGTGGCAGTCTGATTCCACAGGAAGCAGTCAATATGCCGCAACTATTAAGATATTTGCCAATAACAGAAGCGGACTTCTTGCTGATATTTCAAGAGCTCTTACTGAAAAAGATATTGATATTATTTCTATGAATACCAGGACCAGTAAGCAGGGTCTTGCTACAATGGAGACCTCTTTCCGAGTTTCTTCAAGAGAACAGCTTAGAGGTATTGTTGATAAGATCAGACAGATTGACAGCGTTATTGATATTGAAAGGACAACAGGTTAATGTCAAAAGTTAAGCTCAGCGTAGGAATGCTCACGCTTGGAATGGTCGCAACAAATTGCTATTTTATACTAAATGAAAAAATACTTGACAAAAATGGTAACAATCATGTAATATGTATAGATCCGGGGGACAAAGGGAAATACATATATGATTTCCTTACCGAAAAAGGTTATGTTGTGGACCTTATTCTTTTGACACACGGACACTTCGACCACATAGGCGGAGTAAATGAGCTCAGGGAGCTTACAGGCGCCAAGGTCGGTTGTTATGAAAAAGAAGCTGCTTTATGCAGTGATCCACATTTAAATCTATCCAATTATTATGGAATGAATTTTGGTATTACTCCGGATGTTACATATAAAGACGGTGAGATAGTAGAAGCTGCAGGATTAACCTGTAAAGTTATTGCTACGCCGGGACATACATCCGGTGGTTGCTGCTTCTATTTTGAAGAGGGTGACATCCTTATCAGTGGTGATACACTTTTTGAAGAATCTGTTGGAAGAACTGATTTTCCAACGAGCTCAACGAGTGAACTGGTAAGATCTGTTAAGGAAAAGCTCTTCGTACTTCCTGATGAAACCTTTGTTTATCCGGGGCATGGAGAAGTTACTACAATAGGTCACGAAAAGGAATATAACCCATTCTTCTAAATTGCACTGTCTTGTAATTATTTCTGGCGATGCGAAGAGAATTATCGCCAACTACTTAAAAGGAAAGGGAGTAATTTAAAATGATTACAAGAAGAAAAATAGGAGTTTTGGCAAAAGCTGCCGTTTCAATTATTTCGGCTGCTGTAATGTTTCTTTCAAATTTTGTTCCTGCCAATGCTGCTATGACAGGAGAATCAGTTCAGGAACAGATCTATACTTTCATGAAGACCGAGTGTGGCGTTACTAATGATGCTGCAATTGCTGGTCTCCTCGGATGCATCGACATCAATAGTAGTTTTAATCCCAAAGGTACTGTTCAAAATATGCAGAGCGGCACAGTGATGTATGGTTTTGGCCTTTGGACCGGAACCAGACTTAATAATCTTAAGACATTCTGTAAGAATAATAAGCTTGATTGGCAGAGTACAGAAGGTCAGCTTAGATTTATTAAGAACGAGTGGGATACTGTTTTCCCCAATGTTAAGAGAGTTATGCAGGGTAATCCCAATGATCCTGCTTTTAAGTTTGAGGATAGTGCTGATGGCGCATATTCATTTGCAGTATATCTCACTTTGCAGTATGTAAAGTATACTATTAACGATTATGCTGAGACATCTGCTAAGGATACATATTATCCTATGGTTAAGCAGTTTGCTTCTGCAGCACCTGCACAGACACAGGCGCAGGCACCAGTGGCAAACGCAGCGGCTCCTGCACCTGCAACAAACGCAGCAGCTCCTGCACCTGCAACAAACGCAGCAGCTCCTGCACCCGCAACAAACGCAGCGGCACCCGCACCCGCACAGGCACAGGCTCCTGCAGCAAACACAGCAGCACCTGCACAGACTCAGGCTCCTGCAGCAAATGCAGACGCTGGCACTGAACAGCAGGTATACAATTTCCTTAAGCAGAACATGGGAATTAACAACAATGCTGCAATTGCCGGTGTAATGGCTAATATTGAGCAGGATTCTAACTTTGATCCTAAGGCTCACATCACAGATTCTTATGGTGACAGATATGGCCTTTGCCTTTGGTATGGTACCAGACTTGAGAACCTTCAGACTTATTGTAAGCACTATAATTTAGATTGGCAGAGCACAGATGGCCAGCTTAAGTTTATGGCGTATGAGTGGAATACATATTTTAAAAATGTGAACAAGGTATTCCATAACACAACATCTTCTCAGGATTATAATTTTGCTGATGATGCAAACGGTGCAGACCAGTTTGGCGCATTTTTCGCAATTCAGTATGTAAGACATGAGGATAACCTTTTGTCATGTTCAAGAGGTGACAGAGCCAAAGATTACACATATCAGAGAGTGCTCAGCACATTTGCCGGTAAGTAATCTGCGCGCAGTCACGCGTAAAATAAATATTTAATGAAGCTTGTAGCGATGAAGTATTACATTGACGATTAATAAAGCTTAGCGTTAAAATAAGGAGTCGTATGCGGTCAGACCGCCTGCGACTCTTTGTTAATTTATAAAAGGTGTTTTTATGATCAAGGTAATTATTTCCAAAGATATATATTCATATGATGTACATTCTCTTTTCAAAGCTTTTTTTCCAAAAGAGGATGTTAAAGTCGTGTTTGCAGGTGATGAGAAAGAGTCTGCATGCGCTGATCCTGCTTGTGATAAGACTTATCATGTGGATACTGATGTTACCAAGAATGAGCTTAAGAGAAATATTTATAAGCTTCTTTTTTCTGAGACGGGTAAAGAGCTTCCCTGGGGGAATCTTACGGGAATAAGACCAACCAGAATAGTCATGAATCTGATGGAAGATGGATATAGCGATGATGAAGTGCGTTCATATATGAAAGACACCTATTTTGTCAGTGATGAGAAGATTGAGCTTAGCCTTCGAATAGCCCATAGAGAAAGAGAAGTATTAAAAGACATAGATTGCAAGAACGGTTACAGCCTCTACATTGGAATTCCGTTTTGTCCCACACGCTGTCTTTATTGCTCTTTTACAGCCTATCCGATAGGCGCATATTCCAATATTGTTGATGATTACCTTACCTGTCTTGAAAAAGAGATAGATTACGTCGCTGAGAATTTCAAGGATAAGGTTCTTGATACGATTTATATCGGCGGAGGAACGCCCACTACACTTGAGCCGCACCAGATTGAGAGACTTCTATCTTATGTTTACAGCAAGCTCGATGTTTCTAATGTAAAAGAGCTTACGGTTGAGTCAGGAAGACCGGATTCCATAACAAGAGAGAAGCTAAGGGCGATGAAGAAGATGGGTGTAACCAGGATTTCAGTTAATCCTCAGTCCATGAAGGATGAGACCCTTGAACTTATCGGCAGAAGACATTCGGTAAAAGAGCTTGTGGATGCTTTTAACATGGCTAGAGAAGAGGGTTTTGATAATATCAATATGGACATCATACTTGGGCTTCCGGGAGAAGATGACAGGGATGTTGCTTATACAATGGATGAGATAAAAAAGCTTGATCCTGACGATCTTACTGTTCATTCACTTGCAATAAAAAGAGGCTCCAAACTTGCGGAGATTCTTTTGGAGAGAAAAGAAAAGGCCGGCAAAGAAGGCAATATTCTACACGGAGAAACGGATGAAGCTGAGGTTATGTCTAAGATGATGAAGGCAGCTTCTGATGGCGCAGCTCAAATGGGACTTTCACCGTATTATCTCTACAGACAAAAGAATATTAGCGGTAACTACGAAAATACAGGTTATGCTCGCAAGGGGAAAGCCGGTATATACAATATTCTAATTAATGAGGAAGTTCAGTCCATTGTTGCACTTGGAGCCGGCACTGTAACCAAGAGAGTTTACGGAGTTGGCGGCAGGATAGAAAGATGCGATAATGTCAAAGATATAAAGCTCTATATGGAGCAAATAGATGAAATGATTGATAGAAAGAAAAAACTTTTTTCATAATGGAGGAAATATAATGGGAAACGTTCGCGTGGTTGATGTAAAGAGAAGCATATTTGAAAGTAATGATCAGGATGCGGATAAGCTTAGACGGGAACTTAAAGAGAGTAAGACATTTCTTTTAAATCTAATGTCTTCTCCGGGATCTGGAAAGACCACAACTCTTACAAGAACTATAGAGCTTCTTAAGGATAAGTACAGAATAGGTGTTATGGAAGCGGATATTGATTCTGATGTGGATGCCATCAAGATCGCAGAATGCGGTGTTAAGTCCATTCAGCTTCATACAGGCGGAATGTGCCATCTGGACGCAGATATGACAAGACAGGGAATTAAAGAACTTGGCGTTGAGGATGTTGATTTTGCCGTTCTTGAGAACGTGGGTAATCTTGTTTGTCCTGCTGAATTTGACACAGGAAGCACCAAGAACGCTATGATCCTCTCTGTTCCTGAGGGACACGATAAGCCACTTAAGTATCCTTTGATGTTCTCTATCTGTGATGTGGTTCTCATAAATAAGATTGATGTGATGCCTTATTTTGATTTTGATCTTGAGAAGTGCAAAGAGAACATTCTTATGAGAAATCCTAACGCCAAGATCATTCCTATCTGTGCTAAGACGGGTGAAGGTATGGAAGAATGGGCAAAGTGGCTTTCTGAAAATATTGAAGCCAGCATAAGATAAGGCTTTGTGCACTTTTGACAAAACAAGCGTTATTAGTTTATACAATTTTTATAAATTATTGAAAAAAGTCACTTGGACCAGATGGGGCCTGGTGACTTTATCTTATTAAAGCAAAAATTGTCTCTTGCAATTAATTTCTGTTCGTAGTAAAAATGACTTGGGTTTATTTAACAGGGAGAAGAAATTTTTATATCAGGTCATATGATAGTGGGGTAGCTATATGAGTATGGCGAGTTTTGGGGATTTGATTATTAATGTCTATACATTTTCTTTGGCAATGATGCTTCTTGTCTTCCAGGAAAATGATAAGAAGTCGCGATCAAATCTGAGCTTTACCAGACTCATAGGGCTGCTTGGCATAGTAGTTGTTGCCTCTGCCCTTATTGACGTTGGAACACTTTTGGGTAGTTCCTCTGCCATATATTCCAAGTTAGCTACTTTCATTATCTTTGCCCTAGATCCCTTTGGATTTCTCTTTGCAATCAGTTATATTGATTGCTTCGTAAAGAAAGATGAGCTTTCCGAGGACATTAGTGCTTTTTTTATAATGCCGGTGAGGGTTTATGCATTTCTTAATCTTATTCTGATTACATTTTCAACACTATTTAATTTTAACTGGTTTTATTACTATACAGAGTTTGGCTATCACAGAGGTAGTTTTTTCTATATCAGGCTCTTTTTCCATGCAATGGCTTGTATATGTATTCTTGCGTATATCCTTTATTACAGAAATGCCATTATTTCCGTGTACAGAACGCCGCTTTTGGCGCTTCCCGTTATTGTCGGAATTGGAATCGTAACCCAGTTTTTTGTTTCTAAAATCAATTTTGCTTACGCAACAACCGTTTTTGCTTTTCTTATTCTTTTTATTTACGTGCAAAGATGCGATGTAAACATGGATTATCTTACGGGGGTTGTTAACAGAAGAGGAATTGATAAAGCTCTTAAAAAGGCTGTTAACGAGAGTATGTTTAAGTCTTTTTCAGCTATCATGGTTGATATTGACTATTTTAAGCTTATTAACGACAGATTCGGACACAGAGCCGGTGATGAGGTACTGTCAGCGATTGCCAAGATCTTAAATAATACTTTTGACGATGATGCGGTTGTTGGCAGGTTTGGCGGAGATGAATTCTGTGTCGTAACCTCCATAAGTGATGAGAAGCTGTTAAAAGATAAGGTGGACAGGATCAAAGAAGAAGTTGCCCTTATAGAATGGAGCAATAAAGGAGAGATGGATCTTTCTGTAAGTACCGGTATTGCTACATATAGGCATAACAGCAAGATGTCCGTAAAGGATTTCATAGACAGCGCAGACAGGAAGATGTATGAGGAAAAGACAAGACATCATCTCGCTGCAGGACTTTGATACAAATAACAACAATAATATTTAGGGTTGACGAAAAGTTTAAAAATGTATATTAATAAGAACGTGAGTATTTAGTAGGAGATGTTTACATTTCCTACTAAAAATTTGTAAATAAATAACTATTTTATGAAGGGGCAGTATTAACAGTAATGGCAACTAAAAAAACAGCTAAGAAAAATTCGCTTCTTATTGTTGAGTCACCAACTAAGGTTAAGGCTATAAAGAAATTCCTTGGTTCCGGATATGAGGTTGCAGCCAGCAACGGCCATGTCAGAGATCTTCCAAGGAGCCAGATGGGTGTTGATATCGAGCATGATTTCGAACCCAAATATATTACTATTCGCGGAAAAGGAGATGTTCTTGCAGCGCTTAGAAAGCAGGTTAAAAAAGCTGACAAAGTGTATCTCGCAACCGACCCGGACCGTGAAGGTGAGGCTATTTCCTGGCATCTTATTTCCGCTCTTAAGTTAAAAGAGGGTGAAGCCAAGATTCAGAGAGTAACATTTAATGAGATTACCAAGAATGCGGTAAAAGAAGCTATGAAGCATCCAAGGGACATTGACATGAATCTTGTTGATGCTCAGCAGGCTAGACGTGTTCTTGACAGAATGGTTGGATACAGTATTTCTCCACTTCTTTGGTCCAAGATAAAAAGAGGTCTTTCTGCGGGAAGAGTTCAGTCTGTTGCTCTTAGGATCATAGCTGACAGAGAGGAAGAGATCGAATCATTTATTCCTAAGGAATATTGGACACTTGATGTAAAGCTTGGCATAGCAGGTGAGAAAAAGCCTATCATTGCTCATTACTACGGCAAAGGCAATGAGAAAAAAGAGATTGAGAACAAGGAAGAGCTTGATGCTATCTGTGCTTCTTTGAAGGGCAAGAGCTACAAAGTTGCTGACATCAAGACCGGTGAGAGAACCAAGAAAGCTCCCCTTCCTTTTACAACATCAACGCTTCAGCAGGAAGCTTCCAAGGCACTTAATTTCTCAACTCAGAAGACCATGAGAGTTGCACAGCAGCTCTATGAAGGAATAGATCTTGGAAGTGAAGGAACAGTAGGTCTTATTACCTATTTGAGAACTGATTCCACCAGAGTTTCAGATGAAGCTGTTGCATCAGCGAATGCTTATATCAAGGATAACTATGGCGATAAGTATCTTGCAGGTGAGACTGCTGCCAAGAAAAAGGATGTAAAGATCCAGGATGCTCACGAAGCCATCCGTCCTACATATATTGATAAGACACCTGTTAAAGTCAAGGATTTCCTTTCAAGAGATCAGTTTAGGCTTTACCAGCTTATTTGGAGACGTTTTATGGCAAGCAGAATGGCTGCTGCCAAGTACGAGACAACTTCAGTTAAGATTGATGCAGGTGAACATCGTTTTACGCTTGCTGCATCTAAGACTGTGTTTGACGGTTTCTTAAACGTATATACAGATGATGAGGATCAGATTGAGAAGAATGTTATCAGTTCCAACCTCAGCGCTGATTCTAAGCTGTCTTTTGATTCTTTTGAATCCGATCAGCACTTCACACAGCCTGCACCTCATTATACAGAGGCTTCTCTTGTTCATGACCTTGAGGCACTTGGAATAGGCAGACCTTCTACCTATGCACCTACGATCTCAACTATTATGGCAAGACACTATATAACCAAAGAGAATAAGAGTTTGTATATAACAGAGCTTGGACAGGCTGTTAACAAGATGATGATGGATGCATTCCCTCAGATCGTCGATGTTAACTTTACTTCCAACATGGAAGCTCTTCTTGATGGTATAGCTGAGGGTGATGTTAAGTGGAAGACTGTTATCAAGAATTTCTATCCTGATCTTGAAGAGGCGGTAAGTGCTGCTGAGAAAGAGATGGAGAAGATACAGGTTCAGGATGAAGTAACAGATGAGATCTGTGAGGTTTGCGGAAGAAATCTTGTTATCAAGTATGGCCCTCACGGTAAATTCCTTGCTTGTCCCGGCTTCCCTGAGTGTAAGAATACCAAACCTTATTATGAGAAGATTGGAGTAAGCTGCCCTAAGTGTGGCAAAGACATAGTAATGAAGCGTACCAGAAAGGGACGTATCTTTTACGGATGTATTGACAATCCGGAGTGCGACTTCATGTCCTGGGCAAGACCTGTGGATAAGAAATGTCCAAAGTGCGGCGGCTTGATGGTTGCCAAGAGCAATAAGCTTGTATGCAGCAATCAGGATTGCGGATATATCTGCTCCAAAGATGATGATAAGAAATAACTGATAATTTGATTGAATTTTTAGAAAACTTTACCTTTTTTTCATAATTGTAGGCGCTTTATGGTTTGAAGCGCCTATTTTTTTATGTTATCATAACAATAGTGTATAAAATAAATTGTCGCTATTTGGACAACAAAAGGAGATATTTTAATGAGTAGTGTTCAACTTCTGGATAAGACCCGTAAGATTGGGAAGCTATTGCATAATAGTAACTCCGGTAAGGTCGTATTCAATGATATCTGCAGAGTGTTGTGCGACATTTTGGCTTCTAATATGTTAGTTATCAGTAAAAAGGGTAAAGTACTCGGTATCGGAGAGACTGCCGGTGTGGATTCTCTTAGTAAGATGATGGTTGAGAGTGTTGGAGAATTTATCGATCCAATGCTCAATGAAAGACTTCTTACCATCCTTTCCACCAAAGAGAATGTTAACCTTGAAACTCTTGGATTTGAAGGAATTGATTCCTCCAAGTTTCAGGCAATCATTACTCCTATTGAGATAGCGGGTGAGAGACTTGGAACTTTGTTTATATATAAAACAAAAGTTCCTTATGATATTGATGATATTATCCTGTGCGAATACGGCACAACCGTTGTGGGCCTTGAAATGCTAAGAGCCGTAAACGAGGAAAATGCCGAAGAGAACAGAAAGCTTGCGGTTGTTAAATCTGCCATAAGTACGCTTTCTTTCTCGGAAATGCAGGCTATTATCCATATTTTTGATGAACTTGACGGTATGGAAGGCGTACTTGTTGCCAGCAAGATTGCAGACAGAGTGGGAATAACAAGGAGCGTTATTGTAAATGCTCTTCGTAAATTTGAAAGTGCCGGAGTTATCGAGTCAAGGTCATCAGGAATGAAGGGAACATATATCAAAGTAACCAATGATGTCGTTTTCTCGGAGATAAAGAAACTCAAACAGGAGATGTGACCTGTTTTTGGCACCTTTAAATTCACATATCAGGATGGAATAGAGATGAAAGGATTTATCAAAATATGATAGATCCTTTCTTTTTTCTTTTAAATAAAAGGATAAAATATATATTTTTTTATATATTTTGTAGTGAGATTTGAATACAAGCACAATATAAAGTATATTTTGCTTGTATTTTGAACAAAAAAATTCTATTATAAATATAAGTATGATACGAAAAGTGTATCTTTATCTAATTATGCTTTCGTATCCGGAAGGGAGACCTATGATCAACAGCAATGTTTTTGATTACATTAATGTCCTTGATAAGGCTGCGGATGCGTCCTGGACGAGGAATGAAGTGCTGGCCAACAATATTGCGAATGTAAACACTCCTGGATATAAGAGACAGGACCTTAATTTTGAGGATGAGCTTGAGAGAGCTCTCGGCCATTCAAGATATAGGACTATGGATCAGAAAGTCGGAGATCTTAAGGATAAGCATCTTAAACCCAGAGTTATCAATGATTATTCCAATTTCTCATATAGAACCGATGGGAATAATGTAGATATAGATACCGAAAACGTAACTCTTGCTGCCAACCAGCTTAAGTACCAGGGACTTATGCAGGGGCTTAATGCAGAGTTTAAGAACCTTCAGACTGTAACCAAGTCAACATAAGGAGGTATAAGACATGAGTATATTTGATTCTTTTAATATCAATTCATCAGGTATGACAGCTGAGAGATTCCGCATGGATATCATCTCGGAAAACATTGCCAATGCCAATACAACAAGAACTGCAAACGGAAGTCCCTATGTGAGAAAGGTTGTAAGATTTGCAGAAAAAGGAAGTCAGACTCCTTTTTCTAGAATCTTAAACGAGAAGATGGATCACTATTCGGGACGAGGCGTCAAGGTAACTGAAGTTAGAGATGATACCTGGACACAGATGAATATTGTTTACGATCCTTCACATCCCGATGCGGATGAGAATGGCTATGTTACATATCCCAATGTTAACACAGTCACAGAGATGACCAACCTCATAGACGCAAGCCGTTCTTATGAGGCTAATGCGACTGCTTTTAATGCAAGCAAGAATATCGCTACAAGAGGTCTTGAACTCGGACAAGGCTGATGATGTTTGGATTATTTCGATATGATCACTGATGATCTTGTGGGAGGATAATAATATGGCATCACTTGATATTTCTCAGCTTAGAAATGTTTCATCACCTATTATCAGGAATGCTGAGAGACTCAACAGCAGAGTATATAACGTACTTGGAGATGATCAGAAAGGAAACGAACAGTCTTTTTCCGTTTTCTTTGATAAGGCTGTTGAGAATATACATACAACCAACGCATACTTATCGGATGCAGAGAATGAAGAGATCAAATGGGCGCTTGGACAGACGGACAACACTCATGATCTTTCTATAGCGCTTCAGAAAGCGCAGATGGCTCTTCAATATACAACGGCCATCAGAGACAGAGCTCTTTCAGCATATAGAGAGCTTACACAGATGCAGATCTGATTATTTATTTTATCTATCTTTTTAGTTTTATGGGGAGGGAGAATGCATGGCTGACAGATTTAAGGCCTTGTGGCAGAAAATTCTCGACTGGTGGAATCAATTTACGGCTAAACAGAAAACACTCGTTGTTGGGGCGGGTTCTGTTATATTACTTACCATTATCGTATTGATTTCCGTATTAAATCAGCCTCAATATGTTCTTTTGGCAACTGCCAATTCTACCAAAGAAGCTTCGGAAATAAAAGATCTTCTTGATTCAAACTCCGTCAATTACAAAATATCGGATGACGGTCTGGAATTTAAGGTACTCAAAAAAGATCAGGCCAACGCCAATCTCTTACTTGGCGCCAATGATATACAGTCATATGCTTACAGCATAGACAATGTTACAAACGGTAGTTTTTCAACGACGGAATCAGACAAACAAAAGAAATATGTATTGTATCTGGAGAGCCGGCTGGAATCAGACTTTATACAGAAGTTTGATGCGATCAAGAGCGCCAATGTTAACCTTCATATTCCTGACAATGACGGAACTTTGATCGGTAACAAAGAGCAGTCATCTGCAAGTATTCTTTTGGAACTGGCAGAAGGCGCGGAGTTCTCTGAAGATAACGCCGCTTTCCTTGCCAAGGCTGTCGCCAAGGCAATCGGTAATGAAAATACACAGAATATTGTTATCCTAGACACCAACGGCAATATGCTTTTCTCAGGTGATGAGGATACTACAACTTCAGGACTTGCCAGTACTCAGCTCTCTGTTAAAGCTAAGGCAGAGCAGCTTGTAAAGAACGAAGTTAAGAAGGTTTTACTTGGAACCAAACTATATGATGATATAGAGGTTGCAAGTAATCTTGTTATGGATTTTTCTCATGAAGAGACTGTTGATCATACATATACACCTGCTGAGGATCAGACTCAGGGCGTTTTAAGCCATGAGGATATCTATACGGCAGAGAATGTAAACGGCATAAACGGTATTCCCGGAACAGATACCAATGCCGATGATGAGACTACATATGTCACTCAGGACAACAACAACTCAAGTTCTAATATCAATGAGGAATCAAGGGATTATCTTCCTAATGAGAAGATAACAACAAGGACTAACCAGCCGGGTGCGATTAAGTACTCGGATTCTTCTATTTCTGTAACCGCGATCAATTATGTGGTAATGAGAGAAGAGGATTATGTTCCTGCCAATAACGAGAACATGACCTGGAATGAATACAAGAATGCCAATAAGGAACCTATTCCTACTGAGATACCCGAGGATATGATAAATGTTGTTTCTAAAGCGACAGGTATCAGTCCTGAGAATGTTGCAATGGCATCTTATAACGAGTATGTATTCTTTGATCGTACCGGATCCAGGATCACTCTTACAGATATCTTACAGATACTGATGATACTCGTTATTCTCGGACTTCTTGCATTTATCATTCTTCGCAGCATGTGGACAGCAAGAAAGACAGAAGAAGAGCCGGAACCAGAGCCTCTCTCCGTAGAGTCTTTGCTTGAATCTCAGCCTGAGGAAGTGCTTGAGGATATTGAGATTGATACAGGATCAGAGACTAAGAGGCTTATCGATAAGTTTGTTGATGAGAATCCGGAAGCTGTTGCGACACTTCTTCGCAACTGGCTTAATGAGGACTTTGGCTAATATACAAGTAATTTTTTAACATATTAACTATCAAGAGGTAAATCACTATGGACGCTGGGATGAGAGGAAGCAATCCGTTAACTGCGGATTTTACCGGCACACAAAAAGCGGCTATACTTCTCATAGCTTTAGGGCCTGAGAAATCTTCCGCCATATTTAAACACCTCAAGGAAGAGGAAATTGAAGAACTTACCCTTGAGATTGCCAACACCAGAAGCGTAACTTCACAGATTAAGGAGGCAATCCTTGAAGAGTTCTACGGAGTCTGCCTTGCACAGCAGTATATTGCAGAAGGTGGTATCAACTATGCTAAAGAGCTTCTTGAGAAAGCTCTCGGTGAGGATAAAGCTCTTGATGTTATCAGTAAGCTTACCGCATCTCTTCAGGTTAAACCCTTTGAGTTTATCAGAAAGACCGAGCCGTCTCAGATACTTACCTTTATACAGGATGAGCATCCTCAGACAATCGCTCTTATTTTGTCATACATGTCACCTGCACACAGTTCGCTTATTCTTTCGGCACTTCCTCCTGACAGACAGGCTGATGTTGCCAAGAGAATTGCCACAATGGACAGAACAAGTCCGGATACCATAAAGGAAGTAGAAAAAGTGTTGGAATCCAAGTTGTCTTCTTTGGTAAATCAGGATTATACGATCATCGGTGGTGTGGATGCTGTTGTAGAGATCTTGAATACAGTAGATCGAGCAACAGAAAAACATATTATGGAGACTTTGGAGATCGAAGAGCCCGAGCTTGCGGACGAGATCAGAAAGAAGATGTTCGTATTCGAAGATGTTCTTCTTCTGGACGATCGTTCTATTCAGAGAGTGCTGCGTGAAGTTGAGAACAGTGACCTTGCTCTTGCTTGTAAGGGCGCTACCGAGCAGGTGCAGAATGCTATCTTCAACAACCTGTCCAAACGTCTTGCTGCTATGATCAGAGAAGATATGGACTTCATGGGACCTGTTCGTATGAAGGATGTTGAGGAAGCTCAGCAGAAGATTGTTAATGTAATCAGAAAGCTTGAAGATTCCGGCGAGATCGTAATCTCCAGAGGCGGAGGTGATGAGCTAGTTGTCTAATTTGTTTAAGGCAGGGTATGTAAGCTTTGGACAAGGCGAAGCTCGCATAATTGACAATAACGAACTTGCCAATAAAAAAATAGAAGAGTTTCAGGAACAGGAAATCAGACGTCAGAGAGCCCAGATGGCTATGGAAGAAGGCTACGACGAAGAAAATCCACCTGAAGAATTCACACCCGGAATAGATATGAACCAACTTACTCAGCTCACGGAAGATCAGAGCATGCTTGGTTCTTTTCCTGACCCCCAATTTGACATGGAAGCCATGCAAGCAGAGATTGATCTTAAGCTGCAGCAGGCACAGGAACAGGCTGACATGATCATTGAAAATGCCAATGCCCAGGCTGAGAATATCAGAAATCAGGCAATGGATGCAGGGCGCCAGGAAGGCTATGATGCCGGATATCAGGAAGGTGTTGCTGCAGCCGAAGCTATTAAACAGCAAGCCGAAGAGCACAGACAGGAACTCGACAAGGAATATCAACAGCTTGTTGATGAGATAGAACCTGAGATGGTGGATGTTCTTACTCAGATATACGAGCATGTTTTTGATATTGATCTAAGAGAAGATAAGGGGATTATCTTACATCTTCTTAAGAGCACTCTTAGCCGTATCGAACCCGGAAACGATCTTATCGTCCATATTTCTTCAGATGACTACGATGAGATCATGGAGAATAAAGAAGCTCTTGATGCCTGTGTTACTTCTCCGAATACCACAATGGAGATCATTGAGGATCCGCTTCTTAAAGAAAATGAGTGCATGATCGAGTCTGACAGCGGCGTATTTGATTGCAGCCTCGGTGTTGAACTTAAAGAGATATCAAGGAAGCTAAAGCTTCTTTCTTTTGACAGAAAGAAAAGATAAAAGAAGGAATTGCCTATGCTTACATCGTCTATTGATTTTTCTAAATATAAAAAGATGCAGTCTGCTCCCTTTTATCGCATGAGGGGGAAGGTTGTAAATGTTATCGGACTTACAATTGAGTCCGCAGGTCCCGATGCTAAGCTTGGAGACATTTGTCTTATTTATCCCAAGAAAAAAGACAATGAATCAGCTACTGATCATGTAGTAAGGCCTGCTATGGCTGAAGTTGTCGGATTTAAGGATAATCATGTTCAGCTTATGCCTTATGAAAATACCAGTGGAATCGGTAACGGAAGCATTGTTGAAAATACCGATTCTCCGCTTAGAGTAAATGTTGGAGAGGGACTTCTTGGCAAGACCCTTGATGGTCTTGGAAGGATTGACGGAACAAGTTATGGCAAAGGCACCGCTTTAGAGGGCGGAGTTGCTTATTCTGTTGAGAATCAGCCGCCGGATCCCATGACCCGTGATCCTATTTCAGATGTACTTTCCCTTGGAGTTAAGGCGGTTGACGGCCTATTGACTGTTGGTAAAGGTCAGCGTATCGGTATTTTTGCCGGTTCCGGTGTTGGTAAGAGTACTCTTCTTGGTATGTTCGCCAGAAATACACAGGCTGATATCAACGTTATCGCTCTTATTGGAGAGCGTGGCAGGGAGGTCAGAGAGTTCATAGAACGCGACATGGGTGAAGAAGGTATGAAAAGATCCATCGTTGTGTGTGCTACGTCCGATAAACCTGCACTTGAACGACTTAAGGCAGCAAAGACTGCAACTTCAATTGCGGAATATTTCAGGGATAAAGGTAAAGACGTGCTTCTTATGATGGATTCGCTCACACGTTTTTCCATGGCACAAAGAGAGATAGGACTTGCCAGTGGCGAGCCTCCTGTTTCTAGAGGCTATCCGCCAAGCGTTTACGCTGAGATGCCTAAGCTCCTTGAAAGAGCCGGCCGATCCAGAAATGGTTCTATTACAGGTCTTTATACTGTTCTTGTAGACGGCGATGACATGAATGAACCTATAACGGATACTGCCAGAGGTATCTTGGATGGACATATAGTACTTAACAGAAAGCTTGCGCAAAAGAACCATTATCCTGCGATAGATGTTCTGGCCAGCATTTCAAGATGTATGTCTGCCATAGCAGATCCGGAGCACAAAAAAGCTGCCGGTAAGCTTAAGAACGTGCTTGCTACATATAATGATGCTGAGGATCTTATAAATATAGGAGCCTACAGAGCAGGTGCCAATAAGAATATTGACTATGCCGTATCCAAGATAGAGAAAGTTAATGAATTCCTAATGCAGGAGACGGACGAGAAGTTCTCTTTTGAAGAGATCAGGAACATGCTTATAAATATGTTTGCCGATTAAAGGTTAGTGATATATGGCAAGATTTGTTTATAGAATGCAAAGTGTCCTAAATATCAAGCAAAAGACTGAAGGGCAGATCAAAATGGAATTTGCCGCTGCTCAGGCTGAGCTTAACAGACAGTATGATATTTTGGATGAATACATTAACAGAAAAGAGAATTATCTGATTGAAGCAGAGAAACTTAGAAACGAAGAGACTTTGCCTCTACAGGATATTCTTGATAATCAGTATGCGACAGCACAGATGGACGTTATGATCGCAACTCAGTACAAGATCGTGCAGCAACACGAAGCTGAAGTTGAGAAGGTGCGAGTTAGGTTGACCAGGGCAATCCAGGAAAGGAAAATGCAGGAAACTTTGAGGGAAAGAGCTTATGCTGAATACCTTGAGGAGGAAAAGCAGGAGGAAGCCAAGGAAAACGACCAGAGAACGAGCTTTACGTACGGACAGAAACAACAGGAGAATAACTGATTATGGCTGATACCAATTTAGCTATGCCGCCGTTTGACGATCCTAAAGCGGCAAAAGCCAAACTTAAGGCTGATAAAAAAGAATACAGAAAACAACTTCGTGAGCAGAGAAAAGAACAGCGTGAAAAAGAAAAAGAGTTTGCTGACAGAGCTGCTGATCTAAGCGGCGATGATGCAGGCGGACTTGCTACTTTGGTCATTACTTTTCTTATTATCATTATCTGGCTTGCTATAATGTGTCTGCTTATAAAGCTTAATGTAGGTAATTTTGGCTCGGATGTTTTGGCACCTCTTATTAAAGATGTTCCTTATCTTAACCTGATCTTACCGGATGAAGCTCTGGATAAGGGAGAAGATGTAGCTGTTGTGACAATTCCCGATTCGGCTTCTACAGATGTTTCTGTTACTGATGCTGAATCTATTACTACTCTTGACCAGGCCAATGCCTATATTAAGAGACTTGAAAAAGCCCTTCAGGCTGAAATGGAACAAAACAGTACTTATGCATCTACAATAGAAAGACTTGAAGCAGAAGTGGCAAGGCTGGAACCTTTTGAGCAACAGCAAAAACAGTTTTATGAACAAAGAGCTCAGTTTTATGAGGAAATGGTTCAGGGTGATAAAGCACCAAGTGCTGAAAACTACGCAAAGTGGTATGAAACTATTGATCCCGACAATGCAGCCAAGATTTATAAAGAAATTAAACAGGGTGATCTGGATGAGGCAGCTATTAAAGCTTTTGCCACAACTTATTCGGGTATGAAGGCTAAACAGGCTGCAGCTATCTTTGATGAAATGGTTGCGGAGAATCAGATTGAGCTTGTTGCCAGAATTCTTGCTCAGATGAGCGTAGAAAACAGAGGAGATATTCTTGCTCAGATGAAAGAACCCAATGCAGCCAAGCTTACTCAGCTTCTTGAACCCAATGCTCTTGAAAAGAAGTCTACTAAAGTTACTGGCTAAAATATAAAAAACAACAACGGGCGTCTGCAAAAAAATAATGCAGACGCCTATAAAAAAGTTTGATTTTTCTATAAAGTTTAGATTAAATTCTCCGATATACTAACTGAAAGTGTATAAGTATGTTTATGCACCAATTTAATATCGGAAGGAGGACATTTAATGAGCAGTGCAGCAAACGCGATCAACAGCGTAATGCCCATTATGGCACAGAGCACTGCAGCCGCAAATGTTACTGATTTATCCGATCTTAGGCAGAACGCCTCCAAGGCGGGTGCAAGTTTTGAGAATATTCTCGGTAAAGTATCAGAAACAGTTCTCAATACTAAATCCGGTGATGACGGAAATAATCTTGGAGCGATGAAGCAGAATACACAGAATTTAAATGCTTCGCCTAAAGAATATGCATCTTCACTCGAACAGGCCAAGACGGCAGCTGATGAAAATGCGAATAATCTTAATGAAGAAAGCACTGTTACACAGATGACAGACGATACCGAAAACATTAAGATATCGGATGATGGAACACAAGGCACGGAGGCTTCTATAGAGCTGCAGGAAGCTATCAACGAAGAAGGCAATGAGCTTATCGCTAAGATAGCACAGAAGCTTGAGATGTCTGAAGAAGATATCATAAACGCAATGCAGGTACTTGGACTTACAGCAGCAGATCTGCTTATACCAAGCAACTTACAGCAGGTGGTTATGGAATCAACTTCTGGCGAGACTGCCCTTGATCTTATTACAGATTCAGACCTTTACACTTCATTGCAGGACCTCATAGAGGATGCGGATAGTAAGGGAAGCGAGCTTATGAAGGAGTTCGACTTAACTGATGAAGAATTTCAAGAGGCTATAAGCGTTACTCATGAGGAATTCTCTGATAAACTTAAAGCTCAGACCACTGAGGATCCCGAAAATCTAAATGTTCCCGTCATTGAAGAGGAACCTGAGGATAACAATAAAGAAGTTGTATTTAAGGGACAGACTAAGGATACCGTAAAGGTTACTTATGAAGAAGATGTGGATCATGACTTTAAGCCTATTGAAATTTCCCATGAAACTGACAAACATAATAATGATACTAATCTGAACAAACAGACCACTCCGGAAGCATTCTTTAATAACTTTATTAAGAACGTTACGGATACGATTACTACAGAATTTGATGTGATGAACACTGAAGTGTATCAGCAGAGAGCTCAGATGGAGAATGTTATCAGACAGATCACCGAGAAGATAACTATTACATCCAAGGAAGATGCCACATCAATGGAACTTTCTCTTCATCCTGCAAGTCTAGGCAATGTGAGTGTACATCTTACAAGTACCAAAGACGGAATAGTTGCAAAGTTTATGGCACAGAACGAGATCGTAAAAGAAGCAGTTGAAAGCCAGATGGTAATGTTGCAACAGAAGTTCGAAGAGAAGGGAATCAAGGTTACAAGTGTAGAAGTTACGATAGCCAGCCACGGATTCGAGCAGAATCTCGAAGAAGGTAATCACAATGAAGCTCAGGGAGAAAATCCCAAGAATAAAAAGAATCTTCGAAGGATCAATCTTTCTGAGATAAAAGATATTGATGAGAGCCTGGAAGAAGAGGAAAGATTATCAGCTCAGATGATGGCTATGAACGGTAATACCGTAGATTTCAGTGCATAAGCTGATGCTTATAGAAAGAGGGAATTATGGCAGATAACAATATTAATCCTGTAAGCGCCGTTATTAAGGATGGTAAGGTAGAAAATCTTGATACCAAAAAAGCTTCAAAGGATATGAATTCAGCAGCGGGCTATGACAAGGATTCTTTTCTTAAGATTCTTGTTGCTCAGATGAAATATCAGGATCCTATGGAACCTACATCCAATACAGAGTATATTTCTCAGTATGCGACATTTACTCAGGTTGAGCAGCTTACTAATATGGCCAATGCCATGAGCCTTTCAAGAGCATCTGAGATGGTTGGTAAAACTGTTACGATCAGACAGGTTAATGCTGATACAGGTAAGACATCTGAAGTGCAGGGACTTGTTGATATGGTTACCTACAGCGGAAACAAGGCATACCTTACAATCAACGGCAATAGTTACAGCATTGATGATGTGGTTGAAGTTATTAACTCTGATTATATCGAGGAAAGAAAGCTTGTCGAAGATTTCATAAATAATCTCGATAAGCTTCCTGCTAACCTCGATAAGCTTAGCCTTGGCGAACACGGTAGCACAATTCTTACAATGTATGATTACTACGATAACCTTAGTGAGAAGACCAAGACTCTTATTGATAAGGATCATGTGACCGCTCTCAATCAGTACAAGAGCAGAATTGATGTACTTAATGCTGCAATGGGTGATTTTGAAAAGAGCATTGAGAATCTCCCTAATGATCCTGAGAAGATCACACTTGAGGAGCATGGTGAGACAATTGATAAGCTCTTTGAGTACTACGGAGCACTTGATTCTGCAACAAAGCAGGTTGTGGAAGATGATTACAAGGAAGCACTTCTTGGATATGTCAACAGAATAGACGATCTTAGAGGAAATACACACAGAACTCTTTTGAATAAATAATAAAAAACAACCGGAGGAATAAACCATGATGATGGATAACCGTCAGTTCTTATCCATTGGGCAGGTTAAAGACCAGTATTTAACCGGAAATCTCCCAAAAGATGATAAGAATAAACAGAATATTCCCGCAGGTGAAAATTCTTTTGCATCTGTTCTAAATAAAGTTAAGGAATCTGCCGATAAAGAATATAGTACGGAGGACCTTAAGTTTTCTAAGCATGCCGTGAACAGACTTAATGACAGAAACATTGAACTTTCAAACGAGCAGATGCAGAGACTCAATCAGGGCAAGATTGAAGCCGGAGAGAAAGGCATCAAAGAATCACTTATTCTGGTTGATCAGCTTGCGTTTATAGTGAATGTTCCTAATAACACGGTAGTGACAGCAATGGATCAGACCGAAAACAAGAACAACGTATTTACAAACATAGACGGTGCAGTGATAGTATAATGGATTGGACCGAAGCGGTAATGAGCCCGAAGTGCCTTATCGTTAGGAAATCTTAGCTTCCCGACCGACAGAAGGAAGCATCTTTAAAATCACAAAGCATCCGTCCAAGATCCTATTTAATTTTATATTTATGATGGAGGACTTTGCCTTATGATGAGATCTTTGTATTCCGGCGTTGCCGGTCTTAAGACCCACCAGACCAAGATGGACGTTATTGGTAACAATATCGCCAACGTTAACACAACATCTTTCAAATCTCAGTCTATTACTTTCTCTGACCTTATGTATCAGACTACTCAGACTGCTTCAGGTGCAACTGAGACAAAGGGTGGTGTTAATGCACGCCAGATCGGTCTTGGTGCTAAATCCGGTGCTATTAACACAGCAATAACAGCGCAGGGTGCAACACAGACAACAAATAACCCCTTTGATATCATGATCACAGGTGAGTCTTTCTTTGTTGTTAATAATGGAACACAGAACCTTTATACAAGAGATGGTTCTTTCTACGTAGATGGTGCAGGTAACCTTGCAATGCAGTCTAACGGATATCTCGTTCAGGGATGGGCTGCAAGAGAAGATCGTGAGACAGGTGAGATTACTATCAACAAGGGTACTCTTACAGGCCTTCAGATTATGAGTGCTGCAAATTATACCTATGCTCCCGCATCAACAACATCTGCATACTTTGGTGGAAATATTGATGCACAGGATACAAACCTTGTATCAAAAGATGGTAAGTCTATAACTCTTGAGTTCTATGATAATAAGGGATACCTTTACACAGGTAAGTTCACACTTAAGGATACTGAACCCAAGGATGAGCATACATACGCTCTTACACTTACAGATATCATTGATTCAAACGGAAAATCAATCAATGATAACGAGAAAAAGTATGATCTTATGAGTCAGGTTAAATTTGGTGAGGTTGGAAGTGCACTTAGAAACTCACAGCCTACCAAGACACAGACAGGATATACTGTTGTATCAGGCTCAGATTCAAATAGCGTAACCATCAATAAAGATGGCGGAGATATCAAGTTTAACAACGTTCCTGCAACAGGAAAGCTTGTATCTCTTATGTCTCCTCAGGAGAGTGGTAACTCATCATTCTCAAACCTTCTTAGCAATGCATACGGTTTGAATGATGATACGATCAAGCAGACATATCCCGGATGGGCTTCTGCTGATTATGAGATTGCCAGCAACGGAAAGATCACTATTATAAGTGATGTTAAGAATATTCCCACAACTACAGAAGAGTCTGCTACATATGACACTGCTACATTTAAGGGAGTTAACTTTACAGATAATCCAAATACAGATGACTACCTGATCAACGCTAAGACACAGAAGGCTTATAAGATTCCACCTGCATCCGGTGATGTGGGAAGCTATCTCACACCTGACCTTTTGAAGGATGTTTTTGGAATTACTGCTGATTATAGCTCTGGTTATAACTTTACATATTCTGATGGAGCTCTTAAGATTTATCAGGACTTTAATCCCGGATCAAATACCGGTGCTGTAACACCCGAATTCTTTAATAAGTTAGGCAATTTCTATAACGGAACCGACGGCGTTCAGGCAGATATCAATGCATACCTTTCTGCTGATTCTACTCGTTCAATGACTGATCTCCAGTACACATACGGAGCAGATGGAGTACTTAGACTTACTCAGCCTAATGTTGTTGATGGCCCCGCAACTGAGATAATTGGCAATGACGTGACAACTATAGAAACAGGACTTACTGAAATCAGTAATGCACTTGGTCTTTCTTGGGGTACTTCAAGTGCAGCGGATGCATCTTATGACGATATCGCAGGTATTGCAGCTTTGACTCCCGGTGATCCTGCTAATACATACTCTGATGATGCTATAACTGCAGCAGCAGCTGTAAAAGATATGTTGGATGTAGCTCTTGTAGATAATACTAAGTTTGCTGATATTAAAGACAGAACAGATACTTCAAGTATTAACGTGAAATTTGTAAGTGTAACCGGAACAAATGCTCTTTCTGTAGGTTATACAAAGACAACAACCGAGACTGTTGATTTCCCCGGCGGTACATTAAAGAAGTATACCCTTAAACCCAGCGAGGATAAGACAACTCTCGATATTGCCAATACAGAAGATCGTTTCCTTAAGGCTCAGCCCAAGTACGTATTCCAGAATAATACAACATTCGGAACATCATATTATGTTCTTGATGATAAGCTTGAGAAGGAAATTGATTCTACTAATCTCAATGTTGATTTCCTTAAGGCGGTATATCCTGATTCAGCATCTGATATTGATGCGCTTGCAGCAGAGCTTGCTACACCCGGTAATACAACTAAGTATCAGCTTAAGATAAGTGAATCCGGAACTCTTGCAGTAACACATAAGGAAGCTGATGCCGGAACAGCAATGGCTACTGATCCTAAGACAGGACTTCCTGCTTATATGCTTGAAAGAGAGGATGGTAAATTCATCTATAAGACAAGCCAGGCATACGAAGATGTTCCTAAGACAGGTAAGATTTCTGACCTTCTTCTTGGAGCAACAGCTCAGGATGGTAAGTACGCTGATCTTCTTTCCAAGGTATACGGAATAAATGATAAGATGGCAGCTGCTTATGGTATTGACGGTACATATGAGATCGACAATACTCCCGGATCATCAACATTTGGTCAGATGATATTAAAGACCGGTGATCACACAATTCAGCTCAAATTTAATGCTGATGACGGAACAATCGCAACAGCTGATAATAATAAGGACAACAAAGTAAATATCACTTTTGGCCAGGGATATCCCGGACTTGAAGCATTTGGCTTCCAGGCATCACCTAATAACCCTGCCGAGCAGGAGAGAGCATTTACAATTTCTGTTGACTTTACAACTATTCATAACTACAACACCAATGGTTCTTCTACAATAACAGCAACCAAGGGTGACCTTTCATCACTTAATACAGGACGTGCAGTTGGTGAGATGAACGGTGTTAATGTCGGAACAGACGGACGTATCTTTGCTACTTATTCAAATGGCCAGACCAAGCTTCTTGGACAGATCGCATCTGCAGAGTTTGCTAATGCATCAGGTCTTTCCAAGGAAGGTGATAACCTCTATGCTTCAACTCTTAACTCAGGAGAAGCAACAATTCAGGATATCACAACTGATGGCGGTTACATGAATACCGGTGTTTTGGAGATGTCCAACGTAGACCTTTCATCTCAGTTTACAGAGATGATCACAACACAGCGTGGATTCCAGGCTAACAGCCGTATCATCACTGTATCCGATACACTTCTTGAGGAGCTTACAAACCTTAAGAGATAATAGTTTTTAAACTTCATAGGCAAAGTTATTTATCCCCTACCTTTCTGTCGGAGGTAGGGGATTTTTTGTTATCTTAACAACTCTTGCAAACAAATATTGTTTTTTGTACTGTACTATACAAAAAAATGTGTTACAATAAATAAAATACCACAATATGTAGTACTATGTCTTTTTATGGGTAAACGTATATTTTTGATTGTTTTTCTATAGCAACCTATTGAAACAGGCTTTTGTGGCACATATTTGCTTTTGATGATACATTCTTGAATTTTTATTTCAGTTTCATGTATCAAATATTGAAATATTAATTCAAAACCATCTTGTTGGTAAACGTAAATACGAGATTTCAGAAGCGAAAAGTGGTAAAATATAAGTATCTGGAAATAAAATTTCAATTTTAATACTAAAATTTCATTCCAAAATGAAATTTTGTTGCGAAAGGCGATATGAATACAGGTATCATCGAGCTTACCAAACTTGATACAAGAAAGATTCTTATCAATACGGCTGCCATCGAAAGCGTAGAGGCCAATCCGGATACTGTTATTATTCTCACGACCGGACGCAAGCTTTTGGTAAAAGAAAAGCTTGAAGAAATATACACTATGATCAACGGTAGACAATAATTTTTTCAGATGAGGGGTAAATGCTGTGGATATTGCGTCAATTATCGGTGTAGTTATGGGTGTAGTCCTGATGCTGCTGGGTATTATCACATCCGGTGGTATTTCGACTGTAGGCAACTTTGTTGATGTGCCTTCACTTCTTATCACGATTGGTGGTTCTAACATGGCGGTTCTTGCTTCAAGAACCATTCCGCAATATGTAGGAGCTCTTAAGAGCTATCTTATGATCTTTAAGGTTTCCGCCGGCGCGGATACCAAAGGTCTCATTAAACAAATCATAGACCTGTCCAATACAGCACGTAAGGAAGGTCTTCTTGCACTGGAAGAAGCTGCAGGCAATCTGGATGACGATTTCATGAAGAAGGGCGTTATGCTCATCGTCGACGGTACTGAGCCTGAACTTGTTAAGAGTATCTTAGAGGCTGAGATAGATTCTATGGCCGCAAGACACAAATCCAATTACGGAGTATTTGAAGATATTGCTGCACAGGGTCCTGCCTGGGGTATGATCGGTACCCTTATAGGACTTGTTAATATGCTTAATGATATGAGTGACGCCTCCAAGATCGGACCTTCCATGGCGGTTGCTCTTATCACTACTTTGTATGGTTCTATTCTTGCTAACTGGTTCTGCTTCCCGGCTTCCAATAAGCTTAAAGCCAGAAGTGATGCAGAATACATGTCCAAGAGTATAGTTATTGAGGGCCTTCTTTCCATACAGGCAGGAGAGAACCCACGTGTTACCGAAGAAAAGCTTAAATCATTCCTTTCACCCGGTGACAGAGCTGCTTATGAAGCTGACAACGGCGGAGGAGGAAACGAAGGAGGAGCTGAGTAATGGCAAAAAAAGCGGACGAAGTAAAACCCGGCGCTCCGGCCTGGACCGCGACGTTTGGCGATCTTATGAATCTTCTTTTGTGCTTCTTCGTTTTGCTCTTTTCCATGTCAACTATGGATGCGGCTAAGTTTGAAGAAGTTGCGGCTTCCTTTAGTTCGGCTTTTGGTATCTTCTCCGGTGGTGAGATGGCGATCGGACAGGGAGCACTTATTGGTGACGGTGTATCACAGCTTACCGAGCTCTCAAGTTATATTACTTCCATGGGCCTTGCCCAGAGCGGAGAGGATTCTGACCAGGAAGAAGCCAAGGTTGGCGACATGGATCAGCATGAGCTGATGGAAGCAGCTGAGGAAGAACAACTTGAGGCTTCCCAGGAGCTTGCGGAAGAGATTGAGAAAGCACTTGAAGAGGAACAACTTCAAAATGATGTTGCTCTTAATTATACCAGCCAGTATGTACAGCTTACAGTTCAGGGATCTATATTGTTTGACTCAGGTAAGACTTATCTTAAAGAGGATGCTATACCTGTCATAGACAAGCTTGGACAGATCCTTGAAACTTATGCGGGCGGTACCATCGAGATCGAAGGTCATACGGATAATGTTCCCATGATTTCGAATGGTAAGTATTCCAACAATGATGAACTCAGTTCAGGAAGAGCTCTTTCAGTATTTTATTATCTTGTTGAGAATACCAATCTGGATCCTGCTAATCTTATTCATACAGGAAGAGGCGAGTATTGCCCTATTGCGGATAACTCAACCGATGAGGGTAGAGCTCGTAACAGAAGAGTAGAGATCAAGATTTATAATCCACTTAGTTCTTCATACTAACAAGAGGGGGATTTAACCATATGAAAAAGAATCTATTATCAATAATTATTCTGGCGCTTTTGGTTGTTAATATTGCTATGACGGGCTTTATGCTTTTATCTGTTATGACAACCAATTCACAGACAGCCAAGCTTGTTTCTGATATTGCAGCAGCTCTTGAGCTGGAAGCAAGCGGAGGAGTTGGAGGAGGCTTTGCTCCTGAGAATACCGGAACTGTAGAAGTTTCCAATATTGCTACTTTTGGTTTTACCGGTCAGGACAAGCTTACTATCAATCTTAAACCCGGTGCTGACAGCAAGTCACATTATCTTGTTGTAGAAGTTGTTTTCTCCATGAATACAGCGAGTCCTGATTATGCTACTTACGGCTCCAGCGATTCACTTGCCGGTACAAGAGAACTTGTAAAATCTCAGATAACCAATGTTCTTTCCAAGTACACAATGGAAGAACTTCAGGCTGATACAGAAGCTGCAAGAACAGAGATTCTTGAAGGCGTTCAAGCGCTTTATGGATCTAACTTCATTTATGATGTTCAATTCAGCAGCACCTTGTATAACTAATTATCATCTGATTTGATCTTATTATGTCAGAGGAAGGAGAACCAAATTGAGTGAAGTACTGTCACAAAATGAAATAGATGGTCTGTTGGCAGCACTTAACAGCGGTGAACTTGACGTAGATCAGATGCAGGCGCAGGACGAAAAGAAAGTCAAGGATTATGACTTTAAACGACCTGCCAAGTTCTCAAAGGAACATCTTCGTACCCTTGAGATGATCTACGAACATTATGGAAGATTACTATCCACCACATTGCCGTTATATCTTCGAAAAAATGTAGTGGTTACGGTAGCCAATTCAGAGACCGTAACATACTCGGAGTTTAGCAACGCCTTATCAAACCCTGTAATACTTGGAGTTATAAGCTTTTTACCTTTGCAGGGCAACATTATTTTGGAGTTGCAGGCCAATATAGGTTTTTCTTTTATCGACAGAATGCTTGGAGGTACTGGAGGAACCTTGGATAGACCCAGACCTTTCACCGATATTGAGATGCCACTTATAGAAAAGCTTGTTACGATCTGCATGCAGCTTATGGTTGAGCCTTGGCAGAATGTAGTATCCATAAATCCTGTTATGGAGAGGATTGAGACCAATCCACAGTTTGCACAGGTAATATCACCTACTGATATGATCGCTATCGTTACTCTCAATATTAAGATAGGTGAGACGGAAGGACTTATGAATGTCTGTCTTCCTTATTTCACCCTTGAGAGTGTTATGGACAAGCTCAATACCAAGTTCTGGTTCTCCACTATGCAGAAGAATACAGATGAGAACTTCGGTGAGTATATAGAATCAATGGTTAAACATGTGGATGTGCCTGTAAAGGCAATCCTGGGCAAATGTAATGTCTCAGTCAATGATTTTGTACATCTTCAGGCCGGCGACATTATAAGACTTGATAACAGAGTTAACACGGATATGCAGGTATATGTTGGTAATCTGTACAAATTTACTGCTTTACCCGGTACCACTAAAGATAAGTATGCCGTCAGAATTACGTCGGTTATAAGAGAGGAGGAAGAGTAGGAGCATGGATGGAATGTTATCTCAAGATGAAATAAATGCTTTGTTATCCGGTATGGATACCTCAGCCGGTTCGGATGCTCCCGCTGCGGATGCGCCTGATGCCGGTGCTGCTCCGGAACCTGCGGCTCCTGCACAGGCTGTAGGAAGTGGGGAGATAGACGAATCACTTCTTACTGATTCAGAGAAGGATGCTATTGGCGAGGTAGCTAATATCAGCATGGGTTCGTCCGCTACAACGCTTTATTCTCTGGTTAATCAGAAGGTTAACATTACAACACCTCAGGTAGAGCTTGCTAACTGGGAGAATGTAATCAATAACTATGAGAGACCTTGCGTTTTTATTCAGATCAAATATACTCAGGGACTTGACGGAACCAATATTCTTATCCTCAAAGAGCACGACGTTATGGTTATCACCGATCTTATGATGGGTGGTGACGGTACCAATATTGAGGGAGAGATTGGCGAGCTTCAGCTTTCAGCTATTTCTGAAGCAATGAACCAGATGATGGGTGCTGCTGCGACATCTCTTTCTACAATGATCAATTCTAAGGTTGATATCAGCCCTCCGTCTGCGACTGTTCTTGATATGATCAACGACGATCCTTCGGATATTGCTGATTTCCTTACAGGTACATTTGTAAAGATATCATTTAAGATGCAGGTTGGAGAACTTGTGGACTCCACACTTATGCAGCTCTATCCTGTAGAATTTGCCAAAGAGCTTAAGGATACGGTTATTACAGCTGATAATAAAACTTCAGGTGAGATGAATGCTGAAGCAGCTGCTGCACCGGCTCCCGCACCCGCGCCGGCCCCTGCACCTGCACCGGCTCCTGCGGCTGCACCTGATCCCGCAGCTATGGGCGCACAGCCTATGCCACAGATGGGAATGCCTCAGATGGGAATGCCAATGCCTCAGATGCAGATGGCTCCTCAGATGATGAATATGAATATTCAACCTGCTCAGTTCCAGACCTTTTCCGGTGGAACGACCATTATGGCAGGAGGAGAGAATATCGGTATTATCAAGGATGTACCTTTGGAGGTTACGGTTGAGCTTGGTAGAACAGCTAAACCTATCTCTGATATTCTTGATTTTGCTCCCGGTACCATCATTGAGCTTGATAAAGTTGCCGGTGAGCCTGTAGATGTACTTGTAAACGGTAAGTTTGTCGCCAAGGGTGAAGTAGTGGTTATCGAAGAAAGCTTTGGTGTCAGAGTTACAGAGATTGTTCAGTAATTTTATTCGGAGAGAGCGGTATGTCCGGTGATTCATATTTACAATTTATCGTGATACTCATTATATTTGTGGGGATCTTGGCTCTTACTTATTATGTCACCAAATGGATGGCAGGATACCAGAAGACCAAGAATATTGGCTGTAATATTGAAGTTATAGAGACTTCAAGGATTTCTACCACCAAGTATGTACAGATCATAAGGGTTGGCGATAAGTATATGGCAATCGGCGTCGGCAAAGACGAGATTACCGCTTTGTGCGAAGTTGATAAGGATTCTCTTTTGATAAAAGAAGAACCTGAAAGCAATATAAGTTTTAAAGAAGTTCTTGAAAAAATAAAGGGCGAGATTAAGAAGTAATATGAGAATGAAGTGGGGAGACATAAAAAATAATAAATATCTGGTGGCACAGATTAAAAAGTGCCTTATTTGTGTCACTCTTACAGTGATTTTATCTGCTTTTCTTGGATTTGCCATTCCTGTCAGCGTTCATGCTACGGAGAATATTGTAGAGAGCACCACACCTACTGATCCTACTACTGACAGAGATTCTAATCTTACGGGAACACAGCATGAGAGGACCAACATAACAGATCCCGGAACTTCTGAAGATTCAGATGATCTTAAGAAACTTAATATAGCCAATACCGTAACTGTCACCTATGATAACGGCAATGGCTCTCTTAACGGCGCTTTGAGGATACTCATTACCTTGACGCTTATTTCTCTTGCGCCGACACTTATTGTTATGATGACTTCTTTTACAAGAATCATCATCGTACTTCATTTTACAAGAACGGCGATAGGTACTCAGACTTCGCCGCCTAATATTGTCATGATAGGTATAGCTCTTTTCATGACTCTTTTCATTATGCAGCCAACTCTTACACAAGCCTATAATGAGGCGGTTATTCCTTTTGAAAACGGTGAGATAGAGCAGAAAGAGTTCATGGATAAGGCGATGGATCCTTTCAGACAGTTTATGTATGGTCAGACTCAGACCAAGGACGTCAGACTCTTTATGGAGATAGATAATATCGAATGGGATGGGGAACTTGAGAGCATTCCAAACGTTGTCCTTATTCCGAGTTTTATTGTCAGCGAGCTTAGAACAGCCTTTATCATCGGCTTTTTGATATATGTACCGTTTATTGTAATTGATATGGTTGTAGCATCGGTTCTCATGAGTATGGGTATGATGATGCTGCCGCCTACCACAATATCCATGCCGTTTAAAATATTGTTATTTGTTCTTGCTGATGGATGGAGTCTTATCATAGGCAATCTTGTTAAGTCATTTTACTAGTATAGGGAAAGGAGGAGACTTATATGATCACAATGTCTGATATCAATACAATTGTAAACGGAGCGCTTTTTCTTGTTATCAAGATGTCTCTTCCCGTTCTGCTGACTTCAATGATAATCGGTCTTGTAATTTCGATATTTCAGACCGTTACTTCCATTCAGGAGCAGACCCTTACTTTTGTGCCTAAGGTTATCGGCGTATTCGTTATGATCATGCTGATAGGAAACTGGATGCTTACGGAACTTTCCGGCTATATAACAACTCTTTGGTCGGATTTTTCACAGTATGTCCGCTAGTGATGGGATAAACAGATGATCGATTATTCTTTTAGCTACGGCGACCTTGAAGTATTTCTTTTGATACTTACGAGGATTACAAGCTTTATATTTGTTTGTCCGTTCTTTGGTGGAAGGCAGACTCCGAATCTTGTAAAAGTAGGATTTGGAATTATGCTTTCTATACTTGTTTACGGAGCTGCACCATTTTATCCGCCATCCTATAACACGATCATAGGGTACACAGTTATCGTGTTAAAAGAGGTTATTACAGGCTTTCTTATAGGCTATGCGGTTCAGCTTAGCGAGATGATAGTTAATTTCGCGGGTCAGATCGTTGATATGCAGATTGGTCTTTCCATGGTCAACTTGTTTGATCCTGCAACCAATCAGCAGGTAACTATTACCGGATCCCTGTATTCACAGGTACTTACTGTAGCTCTTTTGCTATCTGGAATGTATAGATTCATACTAAGTGCCATGGTGGATACATTTACACTTATACCTATCAACGGTGCGGTTATTCACGCAGATAGGATGCTCAATTCAATTGTTTTGTTCCTTCGGGATTATATTGTTATCGGTTTTAGAATAAGCTTACCGATCTTTATTATTACTTTTATTACCAATGTTATTTTGGGCATACTTGCTAAGGTTTCCCCGCAGATGAACATGTTCTCTGTAGGTATTCAGATTAAGATCGTTATCGGACTTATGGTTATGCTGATCACGGTATCAATGCTTGGAGATGCCTCCAACTTTATTTTTATAAATATAAAGGAGCTGATGCATAACTTTGTATACAGTATGCAAAGCGGATGATGTTGAATTAAGGCCGCTACTAATAGCATATGATCTGCAGTTTTTTGCTGAGGATGCCAATGGTGCTGAGAAGACCGAGGAGCCTACAGCCAAAAAGCTGGATGATGCAAGAAAAGAAGGCCAGGTTGCCAAGAGCCAGGAAGTGGCGACAGCCTTTAGTTTGCTTGCACTTTTTATTATTTTAAGGCTTTTTTATGCAGTGATGGGAGCGAACTTCCACATGATATTTGAAAGGGTCTATAATGATATACCCAATGTGGCAAGGACTTATGATGGCTTTCTTCCTGTAGCGACTTTAAGCGCTATAGTTAAGAATGCTATGTTATCGCTTTTATTCCTGTGCTCTCCGTTTTTTATCGTAGGTTTTTTGGTAGCTTTTATCTGCGATTATATTCAGGTTGGTTATAAGCCTACAAGTAAACCATTGCAGCCTAAGCTGTCCAAGCTCAATCCGGTTTCCGGAATGAAAAAGATCTTTTCAACCAGGAAGCTTTTTGAACTTGCGAAATCACTGCTTAAACTGGCTCTTATGGGAGTTGTGATCTACACCTTCTTTAAGGCAAGAACCGAGTCATTGTTTCTTTTATATGACATCCCCTTAAAGAGCGCCATTGGTCTTATGGGTAATCTGATTTTTGACCTTGGTACCAGGATTGCTGTAGCTTACATGGTAATAGCTTTTGCCGATTTTATTTATCAGAAACGTAAATTCAGAAAAGATATGATGATGACCAAGCAGGAAGTAAAGGACGAGTTCAAGAATTCAGAAGGAAGTCCGGAGGTTAAATCAGCTCAGAAGAGAAGGATGATGGAAGCTTCCAGAAGACGTATGATGCAGCAGATACCTCAGGCTGATGTTGTTATCACTAACCCTACTCACTATGCTGTAGCTGTTAAGTATGATGCAGAGGAAGCAGATGCTCCCATTGTTGTAGCAAAGGGTGCGGATTATGTTGCTCAGAAGATTAAAGAGCTTGCTAAAGAAAATGATGTAGAAATTGTTGAAAACAAGCCACTTGCCCGAATGCTTTATGCCAATGTCGAAGTAGGGGAGATGGTACCGCCTGAATTATATAAGGCAGTTGCCGAAGTTCTTGCTTATGTATATCACTTAAAGGGTAAGATTTAAGTTTTTTTTCTAAATAAAAGCCATTACGGCATATCTATAAATTATTCGGAAAGGAGGAATTGGCATGGATAGAACCAAGATAGTTAACCGCATATATGATTACGGCCTTGCGCTATACATTGTAGCTGCGGTAGTAATGCTTATTATTCCTCTTCCCGATTGGTTTTTGGATGTGCTTCTTTGTTTTGACCTTTCAATGTCCTTTGTGATCATGTTTACAGCCATGTTTGCTACGGACGTTCTTGATATGTCATTTTTCCCTACTATCCTTCTTTTCACAACTATTTTCAGAATTGCCTTAAACGTATCATCAACGAGGCTTATTCTGACACAGGGTAGCGCAGGTAAGGTTATTGAAGTATTCGGTTCCTTCGTTGGTGGCGGCGACCTCATAGTAGGTGCGATCATATACATTATTCTTATTATCGTGCAGCTGATGGTTATCAATAAAGGTTCTGAGCGTGTAGCTGAAGTATCGGCGCGTTTTACTTTGGATGCTATGCCCGGTAAGCAGATGGCTATCGACGCAGACCTTAATACCGGAGCTATTTCTGATACGGAGGCCAAGGAGAGAAGACAGAAGATTCAAGATGAAGCCAGCTTCTTTGGAGCTATGGACGGTGCTACCAAATACGTAAAGGGAGATGCTACTGCGGGTCTTATTATTACTGCGGTCAACCTTATTGGTGGTATAGCCATGGGCGTTCTCAGAATGGGCATGGATGTAAACACCGCCATCAATACATATTCAATCCTTACAATGGGTGATGGACTTGTAAGCTCGATTCCTTCGCTTATGATCTCAATGTCTACAGGTATTCTTGTAACCAAGGGATCCAAGGAAGCGGATTTTGGACATGTCCTTATCGGGCAGCTCTTTGGTATGCCAAAGACCTTGTATCTTGTTGGCGGAGTTGTAGCGGGACTTGGTATTTTCTCACCACTTCCTACGCTTTTGTATGTTACTTTTGGTGCCGGATTCATCTTTATGGGCAGAGTTGCCAGTCAGACTATTGAAGAGGTTGCAACTGAAGGTGAAGTAGCAACTCCTGAAGAACAACAGGCTGAAGAGATCAGACAGCCCGAGAACGTAACAAGCCTTTTGCAGGTTGATCCTATTGAGCTTGAATTTGGTTACGGTATTATTCCTCTTGCTGACGTTAATCAGGGAGGAGATCTTCTTGACCGAGTTGTTATGATCAGAAGACAGGTTGCCCTGGAACTTGGTACTGTTGTGCCCATTATTCGTCTTCGTGATAATATTCAGTTGAATCCTAATCAATATATCATTAAAATTAAAGGTATACAGGTGAGCGACGGAGAGATTTTGTTTGACCATTATATGGCAATGAACCCCGGACATGTTGAAGATGAGATCACCGGTATTCCTACCTTTGAGCCTTCGTTCCATCTTCCTGCAATATGGATTACTGAAGGTCAGAGAGAAAGGGCGGAAAGTCTTGGCTATACTGTAGTCGATCCGCCGTCTATTATCGCTACGCATTTAACTGAGATTATCAGAGAGCATATTTCAGAGCTCCTTACAAGACAGGATGTACAGAATCTTATTGATAATCTCAAGGAGAGCAATTCCGCACTTGTTGACGAGCTTGTTCCTAAGCTCATGAGCCTTGGTGAGATTGAGAAGGTACTTCAGAATCTTCTCAAGGAAGGCATATCTATAAGAGATCTGGTTACAATTTTTGAGACCCTTGCTGACTTTGCACCTTCTACACATGATCCTGATATTCTTACGGAATATGTGCGTCAAAGCCTTAAGAGGGCAATATCCAATAAGTTCTTTATGCCCGGCGAGACTACTAGTGTTGTGACTCTCGATCCCAAGATCGAGCAGGAGATAATGAACAGCGTTAAACAGACTGAGACCGGTGCTTACCTTACACTTGACCCTGCAAGAACCAAGTCTATTCTTGCTTCTGTGGGTGAGCAGGTTAAGAAACTTGAAGATGCCGGTAAACAGGCTATTATCATGGCATCGCCAATAGTTCGAATGTATTTTAAGAAGATGACAGAAGATTACTACAAGGATCTTGTGGTGATTTCTTATAACGAAGTAGAGGCAAACATTGAATTACAATCTGTGGGGATGGTAACGGCATAATATGATTATCAAAAAGTATGTTGGAAAAACTGAGAGTGAGGCTACAGCAGAGGCAAGAAGGGAGCTTGGTCCTAACATTGTGGTAATGAATGTTAGACCACTTAAAAAGTCAGGCTTTTTATCCCTTTTTCAGTCTCAGAAAATCGAAGTAACTGTGGCACTGGAGGAGGAAGCGGAGAGACCGATGAAAACTTATTCTCCGCAAAAGAGTTCGTCTCATGACAGCGCACAGCGCGATACTGTTGTTGCTGCAACGGCTAATGCCACCAAGGTTCCTGAGATAAAGGAAGATAACAGTGCTATTGAGGAAAAATTAGATAACTTAAGCTCTCTTCTTGAGAAAAATATTCTCAAAAATGAAAAAGAAGATAAACCGGAAGAGAAGGTTATTCCCGTAGCAAAGGATAATGACAAGAATAACAAGGGTGGCAGTGAAATATCAGAGGAGACACTCTCTTTTATCAAATTGTTATATAATACTCTTATAGAGAATGAAGTTGATGAGATATATGTTAATCAGCTTACGGATGAGGTTGAAAAGGTTAGTAAACCCGGACTCCCCTTTGATTTTGCCCTTGCAAATGTCTATCAGAAGATGGTTCTTAAATTTGGCAAATCAGAGCCTATAGATACTGAAAAAGAAGGTCCAAGAGCTGAGATTTTTATTGGACCAACCGGTGTAGGTAAGACCACAACAATAGCTAAGCTTGCTTCAGAACTTAGTGTTACCAAAAAGAAAAAAGTGGCTCTTCTTACAGTTGATACTTATAGGATCGCAGCTGCCGAGCAGCTTAGGACATATGCTTCAATACTTGAGATTCCTTTCAGGGTCATCTATTCAGTTGATGAGATGAGGCAGGCTGCAGAAGACTTTAAGGACTATGACTATATCATGGTAGATACTGCAGGCCATTCTCTCAAGAACGAAGAGCTCAAAAAAGACGTTGAAGGCTTTATAAGATGTCTTGAAGATGTTATGGAATGTGAGAACTTCCTTGTTCTTTCTGCTACCACCAAGTATCGCGATCTTATAGAGATTGCGGATGCTTACTCTGAGATGGTGGCTTACAGACTTATTTTTACCAAGATGGACGAAACAGGTGCAAAGGGTAATCTGTACAATATCAGAATGCACACAGGCGCACCTATTGCCTATATTACAAACGGTCAGAATGTTCCTGATGATATTGCAGTATTTGATGCTCAGAGAATCGTCAAGAACCTTCTGGGAGGAAAGAGTTAATTTGGGAAAAGCATTATGGATCAGGCGCAGCAATTAAGAAATATCATCAAAAACTCAAATATGCCTCAAAGGCCCTTGGCTAGAATAATTACAGTTACCAGTGGTAAAGGAGGCGTTGGTAAATCCAATGTTTCCATTAATCTTGCCATTCAATTTCGTAAGATGGGCAAAAGAGTCATCATATTGGATGCCGACTTTGGCCTTGCCAATATAGAGATTATGTTTGGAACTGTACCTAAGCACAATCTTTGTGATCTGATTTATCAGGGCAAGAATATCAAAGATATCATAACCTGGGGACCTGAAGGAGTTGGATTTATTTCCGGAGGCTCCGGTATATCGGGAATGTACAACTTAAGCCGTGATTATCTGGTTTATATTATTGTAAATCTGGCAGAGCTTGATGCTATAGCTGATATAATAATAATAGATACCGGCGCCGGCATTTCCAGTGCGGTAATGGAATTTCTTGTAGCCAGCGGTGAGATTATACTTGTAACAACACCGGAGCCTACATCCATTACGGATTCGTATTCGCTTTTAAAGGCACTTAACCAGTCTCCCAGATTCTCAAGAGAGAACACCAAGGTTAAAGTTGTTTCTAACAGAGTATCTTCGGATGATGAGGGACAGCAGCTCTTTAATAAGCTAAATGCTGTTGTTGCAAGATATCTTAAGCTTCCGCTCACTTATATGGGAGCTATACCACAGGATCAATACCTTGCAAAGAGTGTTATGCAGCAATCACCGGTTTCATTACAGTATCCGAATGCCAAGTCAGTTAAGGCTTTTGAAAACATTGCCGGTCAGCTTATGAATCCCGGTGATTATGCTGAAGTAAAGCAAAGAGGAATGGCTGCTTTCTTTTCGCATATCATCACAGGAAGAAAGCTTTCAACCACTCAGGCTAAGACACCTGAAGCAAAGGTTATAAACTAATACTTTTTAATACCATCAGAATGGAGATTACTGATATTTATGCTCACGGATTACATCTCACCCGGTAACAGGGTTGAATTAAAGGCCACCGGAAAGATCTGGATGGATGAGGATATGCGTACGAGGCATATCTACATGAGTAAGATCATGGATGTTACGTCTGATGACAGGATAGAGGTGCTTATGCCTTATGAAAAGGGCAAACTTGTTCTTCTTCCTGTAGACGGGGAATACAGCCTTTGTTTTTACAGTCCAAGAGGTCTTTTCCAGTGCTATTCTAGAATAGTAGACAGATACAGAAGCGACAATATGTATATTCTTGTGCTTGATCTTACAAGCCAGCTTCAGAAGCTTCAAAGAAGAGAATATTACAGATTCAGTTGCGCGCTGGAACTTAAATCAAGGCTTTGTTCAAAAGAGGAGTTGGAAGCCTTTGAAAACAACAGAAAATATTTGGTAGACAACGACGAGAAGCAGCTTCAGAGAAGCGTTGTTGTTGATATAAGCGGAGGCGGACTAAGGTTCGTATCCAATTTCAGATATGATGAAGGCAGTACTATATATTGTTCATATCGTTTACCCGGAAACGTAAATGATAAAGAATATGAAATGATTTGCACTATCTTGAAGGTTCAAGAACTAGAAAACAGACCGGGACTTTTTGAACATCGTATCCAATATGTCTATATTGATGAGACTTCCAGAGAAGATATTATCCATTTTATCTTCGAAGAAGAACGAAAAATCAGAAAGAAGCAAACATAATTATGAAAAAAATTTTGTTAATTGATGACTCTGCACTCATGAGAACGGTTCTTAGTGATATCATTAATTCAGATTCAAGATTCCAGGTGGCTGACAAGGCCCGTGACGGAGTCGAAGGACTTGAGCTTTTGAAAAAGAATACGTATGATGCCGTAGTACTTGATATTAACATGCCTAGAATGGACGGAATCACGATGTTAAAAGAGCTCAACAAGCAGGGAATCAAGGCCAAGGTCATGATGGCCAGCACCGATACCAAAGATGGTGCTAAGGTCACTCTCGACTGCCTAGATCTCGGCGCTTTAGACTTTGTACACAAACCTGACAGAGCTTCTGAATGTAAAGGCGAGGATTTCAGTAAGCACTTTATTAACACACTTGCGGCGGTGGCGGACAGTAGGGCGCCGGTCTTAAATAAGTCTTTTTCCTTTGAAGAGGTTAAAGAGTCCCGCAAGGTTGTTGAACTGGTCAGTAAATCCGCCGGTAAGATCACAGGTAACCGTATAGTTGCCATTGCAAGCTCCACCGGAGGCCCTCGTGCACTTCAGAGCGTAATACCCAAGCTTCCCAAGAATATAAAAACTCCAATAGTACTTGTGCAGCACATGCCGGAAGGTTTTACAGCCTCACTAGCTGAGAGACTTGACTCTTTAAGCGAAGTAAGAGTTAAGGAAGCTGCCGAAGGAGATGTTCTGGAAGGCGGAACCGTCTACATATCCAGAGGCGGTAAGCACATGCACATAGTTAAGAGTGGCGGTAAGAGCGTCATACACTATGTGGACGGACCAACAAGAGAAGGAGTTAGGCCTTGTGCCAACTACATGTATGAATCTCTTATGGATTCCGATTACGACGAAGTGTGCTGCGTAGTTCTCACAGGAATGGGAGCTGACGGTACGGAAGGAATCAAGAATCTTAAATCCAAGAAAAAAGTTCACGTAATTGGTCAGGAAGAAAGCACCTGCACCGTTTACGGAATGCCCAAAGCTGTAGCTTTAGCCGGGCTTGTCGATCAGGTTGTCAAACTTGATGACGTAGCTCAGGAGATAATAATGAATGTCGGCGTGAACTAGGGTTAATTTTCTTTTTAGCTTCCGTTTATAAAAGTTTTAATTTCCCCCGTTCAAAAAGCCGATAAAAAACTCAAAAGTGTGCGATAATTAGTTTATACTTTTGAAACTATCACTTTTAACGGAGGTAAAAAGGTTATGGATGTTTCCCAGTATCTAAGTGTCTTTCTCGACGAAGCAAAGGAGCACCTACAGTCACTCAATGACAACATTATGACTCTTGAGCAGGATCCTGAGAATGAAGATTGTATCAACGAGATATTCAGATCCGCTCATTCCATGAAGGGTATGGCTGGCACCATGGGTTATACCAGGATGCAGAATCTTACCCATGATATGGAGGATGTTTTCTCTGACGTTCGTGCAGGCAAGATTAAGATCAAATCAGAAATGATCGATATCCTGTTACAGTGTCTTGATGCAATTCAGGGATATGTTGACAACATTACCGAGAATCAGGACGAAGGTACAGAGGAGCACCAGAACATCATAAAAGCCCTCGGTGATATCAGAAACGGTACACTTGGTTCGGGTGGTGGAGACAGCGCACCTGCAGCAGACGCTGCGCCCGCTGCTGAGAGCTCTTCCGGTGATGCATCTGCACCCGGTGTAGACGGATCTTCCGACTATAGAGCAATACGCCTTGAGCCTTCCGTTAGATCAACACTTGAAGAAGCCAAAAATCAGGGCAAAAAAATCTACGGTATTACCGTACATATTATGGAATCCTGTATCCTTAAGGCTGCAAGAGGCTTCCTCGTATTCAAAGGACTTGAAGAAGTCGGCGAGATAGCTGTTTCAGAGCCTAATACACAGGATATAGAAGATGAGAAGTTTGATTTTTCTTTCAGTCTTATCCTTATTTCCGATGAACCACAGGAGAAGATTGTTGAGATAGTTAAATCCGTTTCCGAAGTTGAAGGATGCGATTGCGGTGAGTTCGATCTAAGCGCAGCTAAAGGACCTGAAGAGAAGGAAGAAGCTGCTGCAGAACCTGCACCTGCAGCTCCTGCACCCGGTACTGCTACACCTGCAGCAGTTAATACACCTGCACCCGCACCTGCAGCAGGCGGCGGTGCTAAGAAACCTGTCGGAAAGCCTGTTGTTAACAGAACGGTTCGTGTGGATATCGAAAAACTCGATGTTCTTATGAATCTTGTAAGTGAGCTTATTATCGCTAAGAACTCACTTATTTCCGCAGCTAATTCATCAGGTGTTAGTAACGGAAACGTAAATGAACAGATTGAGTATCTTGAGAGTGTAACTACCAACCTTCATGAATCTGTCATGAAAGTTCGAATGGTTCCTATCGAGAGTGTACTTCAGAAATTCCCTCGTATGATCAGAGATCTTAACAAGACTCTTGGTAAGAAGATGGAACTTACAATGACCGGTGAAGATACAGAAATGGATAGAACCGTGGTTGATGAGATCGGTGATCCTTTGATGCATCTTATCAGAAACAGTGCCGATCACGGTATTGAGTCCGCAGAACTTCGTGCAGAGAGAGGAAAGCCTGAAGTTGGACAGATTTTCCTTCACGCCTTCCAGGACGGTAACAGCGTTGTTATCGAGGTAGGCGATGATGGTAACGGTATTGACGCTGAGGCTGTCAAGAACAAAGCTATTGAAAAGGGAGTAGTTACAGCTGAACAGGCAGCTCTTTTGACTGATAAACAGTGCGTGGAACTTTTGTTCCATCCCGGTTTCTCAACTGCCAAGCAGGTATCTGAGATATCCGGAAGAGGTGTAGGACTTGATGTTGTTAAGTCCAAGGTTGAGTCACTTTCCGGTGAAGTATCCGTTAAGACCAAACTTGGTGAGGGATCAACATGGGTTATCAGATTACCTCTTACCCTTGCTATTATCCAGGCTCTCATGGTTATCGTGGGTCAGGAAAAATATGCTATTCCTCTTGATTCGATTCAGAGTATTGAGGATGTTTCTCCTGCAGATCTTAAGCTTGTGGAGAATAGAGAGGTTATTAACCTTAGAGGTAGCGTTACACCTATCGTTAGACTTAATGAGGTTCTTGACACAGAATCTACCAAGGCACCTGAGGATGATATGGTTGTTGTTATTGCCAGAAAAGGTGATCAGCAGGTTGGACTTGTTATCGACGAACTCATGGGACAGCAAGAGATCGTTATCAAGCCACTTGGTAAGTACACCAATAAGTGCAAACTTATAAGCGGCGCCACAATCCTTGGTGATGGTGAGATAGCTCTTATTCTTGATACTAATTCAATTTTCTGATCGTAACTTAACTTACGAGGAAAGGATGAATCGATATGAATGAACTTAGAGATACTTCTGATGTTGGAGAACTTATCCAGTATATAGTTATTAAGATTGACGATGAGTACTATGGAATCAACATTAAATTCATCGACAATATTGTAAGAATGCAGCAGATCACACGTGTTCCGAAGGTTGATGATTTCCTTAAGGGCGTTATCAATATTCGTGGTGAGATCGTTCCTGTTATGAGTATTCGTATGAAGATGGGACTTGAAGAAGATGTTATCACGGACAAGAGCCGTATCATCATTCTCAAGACAGAAGCAGGCGATCTTGTTGGTATAATCGTTGATCAGGTTAATCAGGTACTCACTCTTGATTCCAAGAATATTGAGAAGGTTCGTTATGATGATAAAAAGGGCAAAGCAAATGCTACTTTTGTCAGCGGCGTAGGTCATTATGACGGCGGACTTGTATCAATTCTTGATCTTGATGCGGTTGTTTCCGAGAAGGAAGTAAAAGAAAAAGCATCTAATGCTAGTTGATCGGAGGAAGTGATATGGGAGAGATGAATCTGGACAATTTATCCAGTCAGTATTTTGATGTGCTGAAGGAACTGGGTAATATTGGTGCAGGCAATGCCACAACGGCACTTGCGCAGATGATCGGAACCAAAGTTGACATGTGCGTGCCTCAGGTAAGACTCCTTGATTTTAAAGATGTCGGAGATCTGATGGGCGGTGCAGAGAAGATAATGGCAGGTATTTACCTTGCACTTAACGGCGATATCGACGGAAGCATAATGTTCCTTTTGGGTAAGCAGGCTGCAAGACATCTTGTTGACAAGCTTATGGGAACAGGACCTAAATCCGAAGATGAGGAATTTGATGAGGTTGAGATGTCTGCTCTTAAAGAGGTCGGCAATATCATCACAGGTTCTTATCTAAATTCACTTTCAATGATGACTAACTTAAAGCTTATTCCTTCTATTCCTTACGTTGCCATCGATATGGCGGCAGCGATACTGAGCGTACCGGCTATTCAGTTTGGTATGATGGGAGATAAGATTCTTCTCATTGAGACTCAGTTCTTTGATGAACTTAAGCTTAGTGGTTATTTTATACTTTTACCTGATATTGACGGTTACAGTAAAATCCTATCATCACTTGGTATGGGAGATTTATCACAATAAACGAAGGGGTCTTATATGAGTCAGATTATTAAGGTTGGTATGGCCGATCTGAACATTTGCGTAAGCCCTGACGGAATAACCACACTAGGGCTTGGATCCTGCGTTGGAATTGCGATAAGGGATCCCGTCACCAAGATAGGTGGACTGGCGCACGTTATGTTGCCGGATTCAACTGAAATAAAAAACAACTCTAATATACCTAAGTTTGCAGACACCGGAATTGAAGAGCTTGTCAAACAGATTGTTGCCAAGGGCGGAAATAAAACAAGGCTTGTTGCTAAGATTGCAGGCGGGGCCCAAATGTTTGCTTTCCAGTCACAGAATGCAACTATGCGTGTGGGCGATAGAAATGTTGCCGCTTCTTTGAAGAAGTTAAAAGAGCTTAATATACCGGTTCTTGCACAGGACACCGGCGATTCATACGGAAGAACGGTCATTTTTTATCCTGAAAATGGGGATTATGTAATCAGAGCTGTTGGAAAGCCTGAGAAAGTTATATGAATGAAACTGAAGATTTAAAGAAATTCAATAAAAAGATCATCACTCCACTGATAGTGCTGTCTGCAACCGCTTTTATAGCGCTGTTTACGTATTTCAAGCACTATCCTGTGGGGGAATGGCTTTTAATAGTGCTATGCTCACTGGTCGTTTTCGTGGCGATAAGTCTTTTGTTTGAGAAGATGATCATGAGATTTATGGATGTTAATAATGAGAAGGCTTTGGCACTTAAAGCCGAAGAAGAAAAACTTCTTGAGGAGGAAAATCCCGAGGAAGAGACTTTGGAAGGACAAGAGGAAACGGACTCTGAATCAATGGAAGTTCGTGATATTCTTGAATAAAGTATTCGGGGACTGATACATGGACGAAGCAGGCAAGAATAAACTATGGACAGAATATGGCAAAACTAAATCCGCAGACTTACGAGAGCAGCTCATACTAGAGTATGCTCCTCTTGTTAAGCTTGTGGCAGGAAGACTCAGCATGTATCTTGGCTTTAACGTTGAGTACGATGACCTTGTGGGATATGGAATCTTTGGTCTTATTGATGCCATCGACAAATTTGATCTTATGAAGGATGTTAAGTTTGAAACTTATGCAAGCCTTCGTATCAGAGGAGCAATCCTTGATCAGATAAGGAAGATGGACTGGATTCCTCGTACCATAAGACAGAGACAGAAAAAGATTGAAGCAGCCATTAGAGAAATTGAGAAAGAAAGCGGACATGTTGCCACTGATGCTGAGATTGCAGCCAAGATGGAAATCTCAGAGGATGAATACCAGAACTGGCAGAACCAGATGAAGGTAACAGGTGTTGTTTCTCTCAATGAATTTATGGAATCAGGGGCTGATATACCTGAGGATACCAATAATCACAGCTCCGGATTTACCAAACCTGAGGAGGCTGTAGAAAAAGAAGAACTTAAGAAGATGCTTGCAGAATCTTTGGAACTTCTTACCGACAAAGAGAAAAAAGTTATTTTGTTGTATTACTATGAGGAGCTTACACTGAAGGAAATTAGTGAAGTACTTGAAGTATCTGAATCCAGAGTATCTCAGCTTCACACAAAAGCACTTCAGAAAATGAGGGAGAAGCTTGGCGATTATCTTGGACTTGTAACCAATTCCAGATAATAGATATTTATGTATGAAGGGGATTTATAAGATGAACGGTTACTTCCAACTAGTTATAACACCTAAGGGTACCGGGATTAAAGTATTTGCACCAACTGATGGAGGAGATGCTTTAAATTACAGTGATGTCCGTGATTACCTTGAGGACAAGAACATCGAATTTGATATGAGTGTAGTAAATGAAGCTGTGGCCAACGCGGATGGAAACGTTGTTCTGATTAACGGCGCCCAAATTTTGCCGGAAAGGGAGTCTGTTAAATTCTTCGTTCCCAATGACCGTATGAGTGTCACGGCATTTTTTTATCCTCCTACAGAAGGCGGAGAACTGATGACAGAGAAAGAATTTCTCGACACTCTTGCGTATAGAAAGTATAAATTCGGAATATTGACAGAAGATATTCATAAGTTTTTTGAACATAGAGAATACTGTAAGGATATTCTCGTAGCAAAGGGACAGGATGTTGTTCAGGGACAAAATGCCTCAGTTGAGCTGCATTTTAATGCTAACCTAAGAGCAAAACCCACCCTTCGCGAAGACGGAAGCGTTGACTATTTCCACCTTAATTTTATTAACAATGTTAATGCAGGAGATCTTCTTGCAACTCTTCATCCCGAGGTTCTTGGTACTCCCGGAACAACTGTTTTTGGAGAGAGCATCAAGCCTGCATCTGTTAAGTCTGCTTTTATTAAGGCGGGCAAAAATACTGTTCTTTCAGAGGATAAGCTGACACTTACCGCTGCGACAGCGGGACATGTCACTGTTAAAGAAGGCAGAATAACCGTTTCTGATGTGCTTACCCTTGAAAACGTTGATGTTTCAACAGGAAATATTGACTATGAAGGAAGCGTTGAGGTTAATGGCCTGATTGCCTCTAATTTTAGCGTTAAGGCAGGCGGCAATATACATGTCAGAGGAATCGTTGAGGGTGCCACATTAAATGCCGGCGCCGATGTTATCCTTGAATGTGGAGCCAAAGCCGGTGGTAATATAACCGCAGGTGGAAATGTAGTTACTAAATTCATTGAAAATGCCACTGTAACAGCAAAGGGCGGAATAACCAGTGAATCCATACTTCATTCTAACGTTTCATCCGGAACAGAGATAAACGTTACAGGTAAAAGAGGCTTCATAGCAGGCGGACGAGTTTGTGCGGCTGATAAGATCACCGCCAAAGTTCTTGGCTCTGAAATGGGAGCAAACACAATAGTTGAAGTTGGCGCTGATCCTCAGATAAAGCTAAGACTTAAGGATATTCAAAAAGAAATCGCTGCTGCTCAGAAGAATATAGAGAGTATAAAGCCTACCATTGAAGGCTTTACCAAAATGCTAAAAGCCGGAGCTAAGTTCAATCCTCAGCAGGTTGAAAGTGCCAAGAAGCTTATTGAGATGAATAAGACTCTGACACAGAAGATACAGGATGATTCCGATGAGTACGCAGAGCTTATGGAAAAGCTTGCGGAAGCTAAGGAAGCAGTGGTTATTGTTGAAGGAACAGCTTATCCCGGAACTACAGTTAATATCGGTGAGCTTTCTATGATAGTTAAAAAACCTGTTCAGTACAGCAGATTTGTTGTTAAGGAGGGTGATGTCAGACTTGCTCCCATATAATTTTTGGAGCAATCTATATCATTTTTATTACGCTTAAAGGAAGGTGAGTTTTTATGTCAATTAACAGGATAGACTTCGGAGTAATAGCTGCATCAAATGAAGTCTCTGCCGTAAAAGCATCTGAAGATGCAAGACCTATGATGGACAGGCAGAATTTCCAGACGCAGTTTAACGAAGAAGTGGATAACCAAAAAAATTCGGTAATTCAAAAAGATGATGTCAGTGGACCTGAAGTTCAGGCTGATGCCCAGGGGAAGGGCAGCAATGAATATGCAGGTGATGGAGGAAGAAACCGCAAAAAAGGCCAGAGTGAACAGGATGAAAAGAAACCTATTTTTGAAAGACAGCTTTCTGTAGAACAGATGGAAAAGATCGGTGAGCAGATGCATGACAAAAATGGTAAGCCTGTTGACCTTCATATTTCCTCGGGCTTTGATTTGAAGATTTAATATATCTATATTATAATGAATTAGTTTTAAAGATCATAATATGAAAGCAGCTAACGACATATGATAAGTATTACCGAGATTGTTCTCATAATTGCGGGATTTGCCGCGATAATACTGGGATATCTTCTTCCTGCAAGTAAGGAGATGGACGAAGAAGATAAGATGCTCATGGAAAAGGAAATCCGTGAGCTTGTTCGTCGTGAAGTAGAAGGACAAAAAGAAACTATCGAGAACATGGTAGATGATACCGTGGAAGGATCTCTTGATAGAACAGAACGCGCTATGGAGCGTATCTCCAACGAAAAGCTTTCAGCGATCAATGAATATTCCGACACTGTCATAAGCGACATCCACAAGAATCATGATGAAGTGATGTTTATGTATGACATGCTCAATGATAAACACAAGAATCTTACAAGTGTTGTTTCCGAAGTTACCAGAAAGGCTGATGAAGCTAAACAGGTGGTAAGAGATGCGGAGGCAACAGTCAAGGAGGCTCAGGAAGCCTCATCTTCTCTTAAAAACATCAAGGAACATGATGAACCGGTTCCCATTAAGAAATCATTACAGATACAGAGCCCTGCAGAAAAAGTTGTGGCTGACAATGAACCTGTTCTTGAAAGCATTAAGCCTGAAGTTATCAAACCGGAAGAAAATACCGGACTTCATATCATTGGAAGTGATAATACCGATGACTCTGAGACTATAGCAGAGACTAAGCCTTCTGAAGCAGATAATAAGTCTGTTTCAGGCGCTACAGTTGTAAAGCCTAGTAATTCTTCTGCGAGCACACCTATCAGCAATAAGGTTGTTCCGATTACTGAAGCCGTTAGAGTGGAGGGTCGAAGCGTCAATCCCGATAAGAATATGCAGGAACTTACTGCCAATGATCCAATCTCTCAGAACAGACAGATCATTGAGATGCACAAAGCAGGTAAGTCCAATATGGTCATAGCAAGAGAACTTGGACTTGGAATCGGTGAAGTTAAGCTTGTAATAGATCTTTCCAATAAACACAGAAAAGTTAAGTGAGGGATTAGGGGGAAATGAAACTTAAGTATTACCTTAGAGGAATCGGAATAGGAGTTATCCTTACCGCACTCATTATGGGCTTTGCTCTTGGCGGTAGGAAAGCTACGATTAGCGATGCCGAAGTTATAGAAAGAGCCAAGAAGCTGGGTATGGTTCAGGGCGGAGTGCTTACCGATTACTCGGGTGAGGATAAAACTAATGATAATAAAGAGGATTCTTCTTCATCCGCTTCGGAAGTACCTGAAGAGGGAAAAGAAATATCTAAAGAAAACGACAGCGAAATCTCTTTATCAGGTTCGCCAATTTCGGAAGTGGTTACTCCTGAAGAGTCGGCAGCATCAAAAGCGTCTTCACAAGAAGGCGAAAAGGTAGCTGATACTTCTTCTAAAGCGTCTTTGGAAGAAAACTCCAAGCTTGTTGCTGATGCAGCCTCAAAAGCATCTTCTGAAGATAAAGCAAAGCAAACAGATGAAACCACAGCCAAAGATAAACAGTCAGAAAAAGAGACTACTACCTCTGATACTGTAGCAAAAGACGACTCAGATAATAATGAGGCAGATACTTCAAAAGAAACCTCTAAGCAGGCACAAACAAACGGAGAGACCAAGACTGTTACAATTCCCGGAGGAACAAGCTCTGACGGTGTTGCCAGAATTCTATATAATGAGGGGCTTATCGATGATCCTGTCTCTTTTAACAAGTATCTGGTTGAAAATCGCAAAGATAGGATCATAAGATCAGGTACCAAGACTTTTCCCGTTGGTGCATCATACGAGCAGATCGCTTCAATAATCACAAAATAACTTGGTAAATTCGTTAATATAGTGTTGCATTCCCGCAAATTATATGCTAGTATTAAAAAGTTGTTGATTTTGCGGGATTTTTATGCCCTGATCACAGTGAAAACAAGTAAACACGCATATCTGTTTCTTTTCTCGGTGTCAATTATTGATCGGAAGAGAGCCACCGCATTTGATAACGCGCTTATGCGGATTAACGGCCAAGGGTGTGCGGAAGAATTTAACCAAACGGAGGTAATATCATGAGCGTTGTATCAATGAAGCAGTTACTTGAAGCAGGTGTACACTTTGGACACCAGACAAGAAGATGGAACCCTAAAATGGCTCCTTACATCTTCACAGAGAGAAACGGAATCCACATCATCGACCTTCAGAAGTCAGTAGTTAAGGTTGACGAGGCTTACAAGGCAGTTTTCGAGATTGCACAGCAGGGTGGAACAATCCTTTTCGTAGGAACCAAGAAGCAGGCACAGGACGCAGTTAAGACTGAGGCTGAGCGTTGCGGAATGTACTACGTTAACGAGAGATGGCTCGGCGGTATGCTCACAAACTTCAAGACAATCCAGAGCAGAATCGCAAGAATGAAGACTATCGAGAAGATGCAGGAAGACGGAACTTTCGAAGTTCTTCCCAAGAAGGAAGTTGCTCAGCTCAAGAAAGAGCTTTCTAAGCTTCAGGCTAACCTTGGCGGAATCAGAGATATGAAGAGAATCCCTGACGCTATTTTCGTAGTAGACCCTAAGAAGGAGAGAATCTGCATCCAGGAAGCTGAGTCACTTGGAATCACTCTTATCGGTATCGGTGATACAAACTGCGATCCCGAAGAGCTTGACTTCATCATTCCCGGTAACGATGATGCTATCAGAGCAGTAAAGCTTATCGTTGGTAAGATGGCTGACGCTGTTATCGAGGCTAATCAGGGCGCTGAAGCTGATGTTGCAGCTGAGAACGAGGGCGCTGATGTAGAGGAAGAGTCTACAGAGGAAGTAGCTGAGTAATTATTAAATACATTACATATCAACTTAGGGAGGATAATATAGATGGCTATCACAGCAGCAATGGTTAAAGAATTACGTGAGTCTACCGGTGCAGGAATGATGGAATGCAAGAAGGCTCTTACAGAAACTAACGGAGATATGGACGCAGCCGTTGAGTTCCTTAGAAAGAACGGTATCATGAAGGCTGAGAAGAAGGCTAGCAGAATCGCAGCTGAAGGTCTTACAAAGATCGCTGTTAAGGATGATACAACAGCAGCAGTTGTTGAAGTTAACTCAGAGACAGACTTCGTTGCTCAGAACGAGAAGTTCCAGGCATTCGTTGAGGCTGTTGCTACTCAGGCTGTTAATTCAGATGCAACTGATCTTGATGCATTTATGGCTGAGAAGTGGAACCTTGATGAGAGCAAGTCAGTTAGCGACGCTCTTGTTGAGATCACAGCAGTTATTTCTGAGAAGCTTAGCATCAGAAGATTCGAGAAGGTTGTTGCAGAGAACGGTATCGTAGTTCCTTACGTACACGGTGGCGGAAGAATTTCTGTTATCGTTGAGGCTACAACAGATGTTGTTAACGACGAGATCAAGGACGCTGTTAAGAATGTAGCTATGCAGGTTGCAGCTCTTAATCCTAAGTTTGTTTCTTCTGAGGAAATTTCAGAAGAGTACAGAAACCACGAGAAGGAGATCCTTCTTGCTCAGGCTATGAAGGAGAACGAGGAGCTTCCAGAGGGTAAGAGAAAGCCTCAGGAAATCATCGAGAAGATGCTTGTTGGACGTCTTAACAAGGAGTTCAAGGAAATCTGCCTTAACGATCAGGTTTATGTAAAGGCTGAAGATGGTAAGCAGTCAGTTGGACAGTACCTTGCACAGGTTGGTAAGGCTAACGGTGCTAACCTTTCAATCAAGAGATTCGTTCGTTTTGAGACAGGTGAAGGTATCGAGAAGAAGAACGAGAACTTCGCTGAGGAAGTTGCTAAGCAGGCAGCTGGTCTTAACTAATTATTATAGTTATTATGGGCTTCGGATGAATTTCCGAAGCCCTTTTTTCGTCATTTTCACATCTTTTCATATTTGGAATTTGATGTATACTAATAAGGTATGATTTTTATTAGCTATGTTGGGAGTGAGTAAATTTGAATCAGTCAGTAACTATTAAAGGTACAAAATCAGGAATTATCCTTGTACTTGATCCTGGTATGGCATTTGATCAGCTGAGAGAAGAGATTAAGAAACACTTTATCGAGGCTGCTTCATTCCTTGGCAAGAATAACATGGGGCTTATCATTCGGGGGAGAAAGCTTACAGAAACTGAGGAAGAGGAAGTGCTGGGCATTATTGCAGATAACACTCAGCTGAGTATCACTTGTGTAGTAGACGAGGAATCAGAGACAGAGAGACTTTTCAATATGTCTAGAACAATTGAAGAGAAGGTTGTTCCTGTAAAGTCTGAGAATATCGATATGACTATTCCTGCAGATGTGTGCGATAACAACGCACAGATTCTTGTTGGAAATCTTCGTTCTGGTCAAGATGTTTCCTGCGAACAAAATGTAGTAATACTTGGTGATGTTAAGCCAGGTGCCAGCGTTACATCCTACGGCAGTATTTTTATACTGGGGGAGCTGAGAGGTAATGCATTTGCTGGTGCTGGTGGCGATAGCAGCGCTATTGTTATGGCTCTTAAGCTTAATCCGCTTCAGGTGCGTATAGCTGATGCTATAGCTATTTCTCCTGATGCAGAAAAGGGACCTAAGCTTAAACTCAAGAAAAAGAAGATAATGAGTAACGAGAATGAGCCAGAGGTTGCATACATGGAAAACGGCCATATTATCAAGGCCTTGTATGGACCATCATTTTTAAGACAATTTGGTAAATAATTAATTGGAGGATAGTATGGGAGAAGTTATAGTAGTAACATCCGGTAAGGGTGGTGTTGGTAAGACAACCACAACTGCCAACCTTGGTACAGGACTTGCCAAGCTCAACAAAAAAGTAGTTCTTATTGATACAGATATAGGTCTTCGTAACCTTGACGTTGTTATGGGCCTTGAGAACAGAATTGTATATAACCTCGTTGATGTTATAGAGGGTAATTGCAAGCTTAAGCAGGCACTTATCCGTGACAAGAAATATGAGTCACTTTTTCTTTTACCAGCTGCTCAGACCAAGGATAAGACTAGCGTAACTCCTGAGCAGATGAAGAAGCTCACAGAGGAGCTTAAGGCAGAGTATGATTACATAATTCTTGATTGTCCTGCTGGTATTGAACAGGGCTTCAAAAATGCTATTGCTGGTGCTGACAGAGCTCTCGTAGTAACAACTCCTGAGGTTTCTGCTGTACGTGATGCAGATAGAATCATCGGACTTCTTGAGGCCAATGAGATTGGTAAGACACAGCTTATCGTTAACAGACTTCGCCCAGACATGGTTAAGCGCGGCGATATGATGTCTGCTGATGACGTTATTGATATTCTTGCTGTAGAACTTGTTGGTCAGGTTCCTGATGATGAGAACATCGTTATTGCTACTAATAATGGTGAGCCACTTGTTGGTGACAACTCACTTGCTGGACAGGCTTATATGAATATCTGCAGAAGAGTAACTGGCGAACAGGTTCCATTTTTAGATCTTGACGCCAAGAAAGGTATTTTTTCTTGGTTTAAGAAAAAGTAATTAGGGGGAGGGACTATGAAACTATCAGATTTTTTCAAGAAGAAATCTTCAAGTGATGTTGCAAAAGACAGACTTAAGCTTGTACTTGTTTCAGACCGTGCCACATGTTCTCCTGAGATAATGCAGAGAATCAGAAGTGATATTATAGAAGTCCTTTCTAAGTATGCTGAAATTGATATGGACGGAATTGATATCAACTTTACACAGATGGATACAGAAGAAAACGATGGCAAGACAGTTCCTGCTCTTTATGCCAATATACCTATAAAGAACATGAATCATTCAGCAAAATAATGATCAGGAAACTCGGATCTCGTCAGATATCCGAGTTTTTTGCATAAATAAGAGGGTATGCAATGTACGAAGAATACAACGTGGGTTTGACAACAGCCGAGGCCAAAGAGCTATACCAAAAAGGCTATGGTAACGTACAAATAGATAATACAGCTAAGACAACAGCAGACATTATTAAGGAAAATGTATTTACCTATTTTAACCTTATTTTCCTTATTATGGCTGTTCTGCTTATTGTGGCTGGAGCCTTTAATTCATTAACCTTTTTACCAGTTATTATTTGTAATTCTCTTATAGGAATTGCACAGGAGCTTAAGGCCAAGAAGGTATTGGATAAGCTTAGCGTGATCAACCAGTCTACTGTGACAGTCATAAGAGATGGCTCTGAAGATACCGTTTCCATAGATAAGCTTGTGCTGGGGGATGTAGTTCTTTTAACTGCTGGAAGCCAGATCTGTGCTGATGCAGTTGTTATTGATGGCGAGGTTAATGTAAATGAGGCGCTTCTTACTGGCGAAGCAGACGAAATAGTCAAGACTAAGGACAGCGAGCTTAAATCAGGAAGCTTTGTGGTATCTGGCAGATGTCTTGCTGTTCTGACCAAGGTTGGAGCTGATTCTTATATCTCACAGCTGATGCTCAAGGCCAAAAAGATGCCTTCTTCCGAACAGTCAGAAATGGTTCGTTCTATCAACAGAATAGTTATTGCTGCTGGTATATTGATCATTCCTATTGGAATAGCTCTTTTTGTGCAGAGCTTTGTTATACAGGGCAATTCCTTTGCAGAAACTGTGCCATCTGTTGTTGCAGCTCTTATTGGAATGATTCCGGAAGGTTTATATCTTCTTCTTAGTATTACCCTAGGTCTTAGTACTATTCGCCTTGCCAGGAATAAGGTTATGCTTCATGACATGAGGAGTATTGAGACTCTGGCAAGAGTTGATACTATCTGTGTTGATAAGACTGGTACTATCACTGATAACAGTATGCTGGTAGCCGGAGCTGAGCTTGCAGATTCAGGATATGAGGATGATGAGGACAGGCTTAAAGCTATAAGTATTCTTGTGTCAGATTATATTGGCTGTGTTCCTGATGATAACATTACTATGCATGCTCTTGAGGATTACTTTAAGTATTCAACTAACAGAACATGTATCAGTTTTCATGCATTTTCTTCTAAATATAAATATAGTAGCGTACAGTTCGATGATGCTACATATGTTATGGGGGCTCCTGAGTTTATCCTTAGGCAAAATTATGATGCCTACAGAGAGAAAGTAGAGAGCTATGCAAGTAAGGGGCTCAGAGTTCTGTGCTTTGCAAGATATTATGGTGGCGCTGATGGAAGCGAAGTTTTTGATCCTTCTATGGGTGCAGTTTCTCTTCCTGTTCCAGAGGGAAGCCTTGATAATTCTTACAGCGTACCACTTGCATTTATTCTTTTGCAGAATCCTATAAGAGAAAATGCCAGAGAGACTTTTGAATACTTCAGAAAACAGAAGGTTGATATTAAGGTTATTTCTGGTGATAGTCCTCTTACTGTTTCAGAAGTAGCAAGAAATGCAGGAATAAAAGGCGCCGATAAATATGTTGATGCCAGCACCATGGAAGATGCTGATATTCCAGAGCTTGTAGAAAGATATACTGTATTTGGACGAGTTTCTCCCGAACAGAAGCAGAAGATAATCAGAGCGCTCAAGAAAAAAGACCATACAGTTGCTATGACTGGTGACGGTGTTAATGATATTCTTGCAATGAAGGATGCTGACTGTTCTGTTGCTATGGCTGCAGGCTCAGATGCTGCTATTCAGGCATCTCAGGTTGTTCTTATTGACAGTGACTTCTCCAGAATGCCCAAGATTGTGGCAGAGGGCAGGAGAAATATCAATAACATTCAGAGAACAGCAACCCTTTTCCTTGTTAAGAACATTTTCTCTTTGCTACTAGCGCTTTTTTCTATAATAAGTGTTCTGACATATCCATTGCAGCCTTCTCAGATTACAATGGTAAGCCTTGTAAATATCGGTATACCAGGATTTTTCCTGGCTATGGAACCCAACAACAGGAGAATAGAAGGAAGATTCCTTGTTAAGGTACTTCTAAAGGCTATGCCTGCGGCTCTTACAGACTTTTTTGCTATAGCAGCGCTTGTTGTGTTCGGAAATACATTTGGCGTTAATCCGGAAGATATATCTGTTGCGTCAACATTCCTTCTTGCGATAGTAGGGTTTATTATCCTTGCTAATATATCTTCGCCGCTTAATGCTTATAGAATTAAAGTGCTTGTTGGATGTATTATTGGCATGATCATAGGGGCATTTTTGTTCCATGATCTGTTTTCAATCAGATATGTATCAATAGAATGTGTAATGTTGTTTGTCCTTTTTGCTATAGCAACAGAGCCATTTATGAGGTATTTAACTAAATTATTTACTTATATTGAGAAAAAAATACAAAATAAAGCCTAAAATCCTAATAAAATTTAATAATTAAATGACAATTATATTATAGTTTGTGATATAATAAAATTGTATTCAATTATATTAGGAGAATTACTATGGAAAATAACGAAGAAAAGTATGCAGCATTAAAATTGGAGAATCAGATTTGCTTTCCTCTTTATGCATGTTCAAAAGAAATCATCAGAAAGTATAAGCCTTATCTCGACGAGATAGATCTTACTTATACTCAGTACATTACCATGATGGTGCTCTGGGAAAAGAAGTGCGTAAATGTTAAAACTCTTGGTGAGAGTCTGTATCTTGATTCAGGCACTCTTACTCCTGTGCTCAAAAAACTTGAGTCTAAGGGCTATATCAGCAGAGTCAGATCTAATGAGGATGAGAGAAATCTTGTAGTCACAATTACAGAAGAGGGCGAGAAGCTCAAGGAGCAAGCTGTGTGCATCCCTAGCAAGATTGGCTCTTGTGTAAATCTTACTGCAAAAGATGCAGAAGTATTGTATACACTTTTATATAAGATTATTGGAAATGTAAGATAAAATTTATTGATTTTACCCCCTTGGGGGGATATAATAAGTTTCGGCTTAAGTGTGCGTTTTTATCGTTTTTAAATTTTTTTGTCTTTCTAAGTGAAAAAATTAACGAAAACGCACATTATTTTTGGAGGTTTTTATGAGTTCTCATACCCATAATCATCACCATCACCATGATCCAGCTCATACCAAAGTAATTATTAACAGGCTATCCAAGGCTATCGGACACCTTGAATCTGTTAAGAAGATGGTGGAGGACGACAGGGATTGCGCAGAGGTTCTGATTCAGCTGTCAGCTGTAAAATCTGCGATCAATAACTGCGGTAAGGAGATTCTCAAGGAGCACATTGCTCACTGCATTGTCCATGCAGTAGAAGATGGTGATGAGGAAGCTATCATTGAATTAAATGAGGCTATCGACAAATTTATGAAAAATTCATGAGAGATCATGAAATTATTGTGTGAAAGGGGCGTAACACCTTGGCTATTCCAAACTTAGTTAATTTTCTTATTTTATTTCCTTTCTTAATGGCAATAGTAATATTCTGTCTCAAGAAGGCTAGTCCTTTGAGAAGCGCCGTAATCATGATTGGTGGTTTTACTATCATGGCTGTGGCTATTTACGTTGCTGTAAATGTATTAATGTCCGGTGATACATCACAGTTTATGTATCTTGAGGAGGCACATGCAGCTGACACTGTAATTATTTGCGGTGAAATATTCCTTATGTGTCTCGTTTGTTTCCTTAGTATCAAATATAAAAAATACTATGCAATTCTTATTTCAATGGCTGGTACACTTCCAGTTCTTTGGATGGATCTTACTGGTAAGGCAGTAGAGGGTAATACTCATTTCCGCATCGATACATTCGCTGCAGTTATGTACCTCATTGTAGGTATCGTAGGTATCCTTATCTGTATCTATGCTTCTGGTTATATGAAGGATTATCATCATCATCATACAGATGTTGTTGATCGTTCCAACTATTTCCTTGCACTTATGTTCGTATTCCTTGGAGCTATGTTCGGACTTATTTCTTCCGACAGCCTTTCATGGATCTATTTCTTCTGGGAGATCACAAGCGTATGTTCATTCCTTATGATTGGATATACCAGAACTCAGGAAGCTGTAGACAATTCATTCAGAGCTCTTTGGATGAACCTTCTTGGTGGTTGCGGATTTGCAGCTGGTCTTATGTACAGCAATATGGCTCTTGGCATTTCTAACCTCAGCCAGGTTACAAGTGCAGAGGCTTCCAAAGTTATCATGATTCCTGTTACATTATTTGCTTTTGCAGCTCTTACAAAGAGTGCACAGTTCCCATTCTCAAGATGGCTTCTTGGTGCCATGGTTGCACCTACACCTTCAAGTGCACTTCTTCACTCAGCTACAATGGTTAAGATTGGTGTGTATATGCTGATCAGACTTGCTCCTGTAATGGAGGGAACTCTTACAGGCGTCATGATCACAGTCATTGGTGGATTTACATTCTTTGCAGCATCACTTCTTGCAATTACAGTTAGTGATGGTAAGAAGGTACTTGCTTATTCCACTATTTCTAACCTTGGTCTTATTACAGCCTGCGCTGGCACTGGTACAACAGAAGGTGTTTGGGCTGCAGTAATGCTTGTATTGTTCCATGCTGTATCTAAGTCACTTCTGTTCCAGACAGTTGGTGATATTGAGAACTGTATGCACAGCCGTGATATCGAGGATATGCACGGACTTATCATCAAGCTTCCAAGACTTGCATTTATCATGATCATCGGTATCTGCGGTATGTTCATGGCACCATTTGGTATGCTTGTTTCTAAGTGGGCAGCTCTTAAGTCATTCGTGGATTCAGGTTCTGTATGGCTTGTTCTGTTCCTTGTATTTGGTTCAGGCTCAACACTTTTCTATTGGGCTAAGTGGCTCGGTAAGATCTGTACTGTAATTCATCAGTCTTTCGAGCTTGAAGATATTACACCTAAGAGTGAGATGGTTTCTATTTTCCCTCTTACTGCAATGATCGTTGTTATGTGCTTTGCATTCCCATGGATGTCAGGACATATGATCCAGCCTATTCTTGATGAGGCTTTCCATACTAATATTCCTGATGTTATCGGTGGCGGAGATGTTATCATCATGATGATCATGGTAACAATGATCTTTATGATTCCTATCGGAGCAAGATTCTTATCAATTGGTAAGAACTCCAAGATGACTATGTCTTATGTAGCCGGTGTAAATGCTGGTGATGACAGACATTATATCGATTCTTTCGGCAAAGAGAGAGCGCTTTACATGTCCAACTGGTACATGGATGACTTCTTTGGTGAGAAGAAGCTTCTTTGGCCATGTATCTGGATCTCAACAGTTCTTGTGCTCGTTATGCTTATTGTTGTAGTTGGAGGTGCTATCTAATGAATGTTTGGATGATCGTAAAAGCTATAATTTATATTCTTTTGGCACCTGTTATTGGAGGTCTTATGTCCGGATTGGACAGAGTTTTCGCTGCTCGTATGCAGGGAAGACAGGGCCCACCAGTTGTTCAGCCATTTTTTGATGTTAATAAGCTACTTCACAAGCAGACAACTGTTGTTAACAGTATTCAGGTTCTGTTTGTAACTGTATATCTTATTTTCACTATCTTCACAGGAACATTGTTCTTTGCTGGTGGTGATATGCTTCTTGTTTTCTTCGCGCTGTCTATGTCAGAGGTTATGCTCGTTCTCGCGGCATTCTCTACAAATGGTCCTTACAGTATCATGGGCGCACAGCGTGAGTTGCTTCAGATGATGTGTTATGAGCCAATGACTCTTCTTGTTGCTATTGGTTTCTACTATGCAAACGGAAGCTTCATGGTAAATGATCTTATGAAAGCTCAGATTCCTGCAATCGCTCAGATTCCCGGATTCTTCATCGGCTTTGTATTTATTCTTATCATCAAGCTGAGAAAGTCACCCTTTGACCTTAGTACATCACATCATATGCACCAGGAGATGGTTAAGGGTCTTACAACAGATCTTTCAGGTAATAACCTGGCATTTGTTGAGATTGCAGAGTGGTATGACACAATCCTTATGATGGGTATTGTTGGAATGTTCTTTATAACAACTAATCCTGTCAGCAGGATATGGGCAATTCTGGCTATTATTGTTGTGTTCTTCTTAGAGACACTTATAGACAATATCTTCCCCAGAGTTAAGTACATTACAATGCTCAAGGTTACATGGGCTGTGATACTTATATTCGCAGGAACCAACCTGCTTATACTGAATGTACTTTATCCTGTTATTAAATAAAAAGAAGGGAATACTATAAAATGAACATTGCAAAATCACCATGGGTGTTACATTATGACGGATCAAGCTGCAACGGCTGTGATATTGAAGTCCTTGCAACCATGACTCCTATGTATGATGTTGAAAGATTTGGAATTATAAATACCGGTAACCCCAAGCATGCAGACGTGCTTCTTTTAACAGGAGGTATCAATGCTCAGACTGCCCCTGTTGTGAGACAGCTCTACAATATGATGCCTGACCCCAAGGTAGTAGTTGCCTGCGGTATCTGTGCCTGCGACGGCGGTATCTTCAAGGAGTGCTACAACATCTTAGGAGGAGCTGATAAGGTTGTTCCGGTAGATGTTTATGTGCCCG
>JAEEGJ010003163.1_pt1 | contig 66502 bp, 50 predicted proteins | sample 8958761 | NCBI WGS metagenome assembly JAEEGJ01 (sample SAMN16246546, study PRJNA631951) | gut metagenome | biome: gut microbiome; feature: rumen; material: RS-attached | host: Bos | place: Iran: Karaj | collected 2018-10 | reverse complement strand
ACATACGACAACACATATATCGAGTCCGAGTGGTGGGCTCTTAAGACTTTGTGGGATAAGGACATGCTCTATAAGGGCCATAAGATCGTTCCTTACTGCCCGCGATGCGGTACTGCACTGTCCAGCCATGAGGTTGCCCAGGGATATAAGGCCGTAAAAGAGAACTCCGTATTCGTACGTTTTAAGGTCGTCGGTGAAGAGGATACTTACTTTGCCGCATGGACAACTACACCGTGGACACTTCCGTCCAACGTTGCCCTCTGCGTCAGCCCGACGGATGAATATGTAAAGATCGCTGTTTCCAAGGACCTCGACGGCACAGAGAAGAAGGTCATGTACTACATGGCAGGCTGCCTCGTTCCCCAGCTCTTCGATGAGTATGAGATCATCGAGAGATATCAGGGCACTGAGCTGGTCGGCAAGAAGTACGAGTCTCTGTTCCCGTACTCTGCAGATGCAGTTGCGAAGAGCAGAAAAGAAGCTTTCAAGGTTTGCGCAGACAGCTACGTAACCATGAGCGACGGTACCGGTATCGTTCATATCGCACCGGCATTCGGTGAAGACGACGCAAGAGTCGGCCGTGACAATGATCTTCCGTTCGTACAGCTCGTTAAGGAAGACGGTACTCTTCCGGAGGATTGCGAAGAGTTTGCAGGTCTTTTTGTTAAGGATGCTGACCCGCTCATCATCAAGAAACTTAACATGGAAGGCAAACTCCTGAAGAAGATGCCTTATGAGCATGACTATCCGTTCTGCTGGAGATGCGATACTCCGCTTATCTACTACGCAAGATCTTCCTGGTTCATCGCAATGACCAAGGTTAAGGATCAGCTCGTTGCTTCTAACCGTATGGCGAACTGGTATCCGGAGACGATCCGTGACGGCCGTATGGGTAACTTCCTTGAGAACGTAGTTGACTGGGGTATCTCCCGTGAGCGTTACTGGGGTACACCACTTCCGGTATGGTAGTGCGAATGTGGACATCGTGAGTGCATCGGTTCCATCGAAGAACTGAAGGCGAAGTCCACGGACTGCCCGGACGATATCGAGCTGCATAAGCCTTATGTAGATAATGTACACGTTACATGTGAGAAGTGCGGTAAGCCGATGACACGTGTTTCGGAGGTAATCGACTGCTGGTTTGACAGTGGTGCGATGCCGTTTGCCCAGTTCCACTATCCTTTCGAGAACAAAGAGTTCTTCGAGTCTCACTATCCGTGCCAGTTCATTTCTGAGGCACTGGACCAGACACGCGGATGGTTCTATTCGCTCCTGGCGATCAGCACACAGCTGTTCCAGAGATCTCCGTTCGAGAACGTAATCGTTATGGGTCTCGTTCAGGACAAGGACGGTATCAAGATGAGTAAGCATAAGGGCAACGTTGTTGACCCGTGGGATATCCTGAACCGTCAGGGCGCTGATGCGGCAAGATGGTATTTCTACAGTGCAAATGCACCGTGGCTTCCGTCCCGTTTCGACCACAGCAATGTGGATAAGATCCTCGGTAAGTTCATGGGTACTCTGTGGAATACATATGCGTTCTACATCCTGTATGCGGAGATCGATCAGTTCGATCCGACCAAGTACAGCCTCGAGTACGATAAGCTTTCCGTTATGGATAAGTGGATCCTGTCGAGACTTGCTTCTCTCGAGAAGACTGTAGACAGCAAGATGCAGGGTTATGACATCACGGGCGCATCCCGTCTGATGGAGAACTTTGTGGATGATCTTTCCAACTGGTATGTACGTCGCGGCCGTGAAAGATACTGGGGCAAGGAAATGACTCAGGATAAGATCAATGCTTTCATGACGCTTTATACGGCACTTGAGCAGTTCACACGTCTGGCTGCACCGTTTATCCCGTTCATGACGGAGGCGATCTACCAGAACCTCGTCCGTTCCGTAAATTCTGACGCTCCGATGTCTATCCACATGTGCGACTACCCGGTAGCGGAAGAAGCATGGATCGACGAAGATCTCGAGAGAAACATGGATGATGTCCAGCAGATCGTTACTCTGGCACTGTCCTGCCGTCAGGCCGCAAATCTCAAGATCCGTCAGCCGCTCAGCAAACTCTATGCTGTATGCGAAGACGAACTGCCGGCTGAATATCAGACGATCATCAAGGAAGAACTGAATGTACACGAAGTAGCATTCCTTAAGGATGCATCTTCGCTCCTGGATTATAAGTTCAAGCCGCAGCTGAGAACGCTCGGCAGAAAGCTCGGTGCCAAGCTCAATGCAGCTAAGGAAGTCATCGCGGCTCTCCCGGGTAAGGAGACCATGGCGGCTCTTGATAAGGATGGTAAGATCAGTATCGAAGTTGAAGGTGAGACCTTCGAGCTTCTTACTGAAGACCTGCTCGTTGAGAATGTACAGCCGGAAGGCCTCTCTACACAGGCAGATAAGGGCTTCACAGTATCTCTGGATACTAAACTTGATGATGCTCTGATCGAGGAAGGCTTTGTCCGTGAGATCGTTTCCAAGATCCAGAACCAGAGAAAGAAGTCCGGTTTTGAGGTCACCGACAGAATCACAGTGAAGTACTCCTGCGGTGAGAAACTTGCTTCTGTATTCACCAGGTTCGGTGAGCAGATTGCTTCTGATGTTCTTGCGACGAGCATCACAGAAGGTTCTGAGGATGACGGCACTGAGCTCGACATCAATGGTGAGAAAGTCAGCCTTTCTCTTAAGAAAGCATAATCAGGAAGTAAGGAAGAGCTATGTTATTTAGGATCCTTCAAGAAGACGCGCCAATGTCGGAAAAGATCATCGAACTTGTTTTGATGATCATGGTGCTTTCGTTTACCTTCTCCATCCATGAGTTCATGCACGCGTGGGTAGCTGAAAAGATGGGCGATGATACACCGAGACGTCAGGGAAGAATCACGCTGAATCCTTTGGCACACTTTGATCCGCTGGGTACGGTCATGCTCCTTCTTGCCGGTTTCGGCTGGGCTAAGCCTGTCCAATATAACCCGAATAATCTTAAGCGATTCAAGAGGCCGACATGTGAGCGTTTAATCAGCCTTGCCGGTGTTGTGGCGAACTACCTTACAGCGATCGTAGCTTCTTTTATTCTTGTATTTGTACTTGCTTACTTTTATAAGAATCCTACTGAAAGCCGATCAGCTGCACTTGCTGAGACGCTGATCACATATTTCTTCTGGATGCTGAAAGAATATGGTTTCCTGTTCATGGCATTTAACCTTATTCCGATTCCGCCTCTGGATGGATACCGCTTTGTATCTACTTATATCCCGTATAAGTGGAGACAGACCTTTGAGAGTATTACGCAGTACAGTTACTATATTTTCTTCGCACTGATCATGCTGGATCATTACGGCAACGTAAGCATCCTGTCGAAACTTGTCAATTGGATCGAATTTCCGTTCCGATGGCCGATCGATAAATTGTGCGCTGAACTGTTATGGAATCTAATCGGTAAAAATATACTTATTTAAGTTGAGGTAAACATGGAAAACAAAATCGTACTTTCAGGAACACGTCCTACGGGAAACATTCATCTGGGAAACTACTTTGGCGCGATCGAGAACTGGGTGCGCCTTCAGGATCAGTATGAATGCTATTTCTTCATTGCAGACTGGCACGCTCTGACGACCGGTTATGCCGATACAGACGTTCTCCGTAAGAATACTCTCGGACTTCTCGCAGATATCCTTGCCAGCGGCGTAGACCCGGAGAAGGCAACGATCTTCCTGCAGTCCGACGTAAAGCAGCATGCAGAACTTTACCTGCTGCTTGGCATGAATACTCCGCTGTCCTGGCTTGAAAGATGCCCGACTTATAAGGATATGATCGCAAACATGTCTTCCGAGAAGGATATCATGACTTACGGTTTTCTCGGTTATCCGGTCCTCATGGCCGCGGATATCCTGATGTATCGCGCCAACTACGTACCGGTAGGTGAAGATCAGCAGGCCCACCTCGAGATCACTCGTGAACTGGCCCGCCGTTTCAACTATCTTTACAAGTCTGAAGTCCTTCCGGAGCCGCAGCCGCTTTTCACAAAGGCAAAGGTACTTCCTGGAACAGACGGAAGAAAGATGAGTAAGAGCTACGGCAACACGATCGCTCTTGCCGACACACCGGAAGAGGTTAAGAAGAAGGTCATGAGCATGATCACTGACCCGGCCCGCATCAGAAAGGATGACCCGGGTCATCCGGATATCTGTACGGTATATGCTTTCCATAAGGTCTTCAATGAGGACAAGGTCCCGGAGATCACAGAGCAGTGCAAGGGCGGATGCATCGGATGCGTTGCCTGCAAGAAGATGCTTCAGGAGAAGATCGCCGAGTTCCATACTCCGATCTATGAGAAGAGAACTGCGCTGCTTCAGGATGAGCCGAAGCTTCTTGAAATCCTGAAAAAGGGCAGAGAGAAAGCCAGCAAGAAAGCGGAAGAGACGATCCGTGAAGTAAGAAAAGCTGTAAAGATCGGCTTTGATACGGAAGAGTAAGTGAAACAGAACCGGGGTATTTGATCGTGGCAACTGAGAATCCACAAGTCAGACTTCGCAAGTTTGAAGGTCCTCTGGACCTTCTGTTTCATTTGATAGAAAAAAACGATATAGATATCTATGATATCCCTATCGCCGAGGTCACGGACCAGTATATGGAATACCTCGATAAGATGAATTCCCTGGATATGGAAGTGGCCTCTGAATTCCTTCTTATGGCCGCAACTCTCGTACATATCAAATCGAGAATGCTCCTTCCGGACAGAAATGTCAGTGATACCGATGTGGAAGCCGATCCGAGAGAAGAGCTCGTCGTCAAGCTTCTTGAGTACCGCCGTTGTAAAATGCTCGCAAATGATCTTAAAGACCGTTTCCGTGATTATTCCAACTGTATGTACCGTCTTCCGCAGACGCCGGCCTCCCTTGGCATTGAGGTAAAGAGTGCTCCTGCGCCAGTAGATGAAGATGCCCTCCAGAAGGGTATCGAGGATGTTTGCGAGCGAAATAAGATCCGTTTTGCAGACATTGCTTCACGTATTACGCATATTTTGAAAAGAGATAAATTCTCCATTCGTGATAAAATAAGATTTGTGTGGGACAGCATCAAAGGAAAAGGAAAAGTCTTTTTCCATGAACTGTTTCCGGCACATAAAGTTGAGAAAATGGACCGTATCGTCGGCTTTCTGGCGGTTCTGGAACTCCTCCGCGGTGACCAGATCGTGGCTGAACAGGAGAAGCCGTTTGACGTGATCCAGATCGAGACCAAGAGAGATGAGCTCAATGAAGAGCGCTTCGGTCTTGACAGAAGCAAGGAATCAAAGGAATTTGCCGCATATGACTGAGGGATTTGAGCGCGAAACCAAAATCACGGTACAGGAACTTCCGGCAGCGCTGGAAGCAGTTCTTTTCGCGCACGGAGATCCTATCCCGTGTGACAGGCTCTGTGAGATTACGCAGATGCCCAGGGAAGCGGTAGAAGAAACTCTCGAGCGTATGATGAAGGATTATGAGACGAATCCGTGGGGAGGTCTTCTGATCCGTAAAGCTGATGATGCATATGTTATGTGCACCAAGCCTTCCATGAAGCCTGTTCTGGAGCGTCTTTACGCTCCCCGTACGCGTCCTCCGATGTCACAGGCGACCTACGAGACCCTTGCGGTCATTGCATATAACCAGCCGGTAACAAGAGCGCAGATCGAAGCAGTCCGTGGTGTCAGTTCCGACTCGATCGTCAGCCGTCTGATCGAGCGTGGCCTGGTCGAAGAATGCGGCACGCTTGAAGCTCCGGGAAGACCGGCACTCTTTAGAACAACACAGCAGTTTCTCCTCGAATTCGGTATCTCTTCGGTATCTGAGATGCCGGCGATGGAGCTGATGATGTATAAGACGATCCGTGATCTCCAGGATTCTCTGGAGACTGCGGCGGGAAATAAGGATGATCGTCAGATCTCGATCGAGACCTGGATGGATGATCAAAAGGGGGATGATTCCAATGAATCCTGAAGATAGAAAAAATGATTCTCTGTCGAGTGTTGTTGAGCGTATCAATGACTTGTTTGACTCGATGAGCAAAGGCCAGAAAGCCATTGCGAAGTACATTCTCGACAATTATGAGACAGCGGCCTACATGACGGCGGCAAAGCTCGGTGAAACGACCGGAGTCAGCGAATCTACGGTAGTCCGTTTTTCTATGGAACTCGGATATGAGGGTTATCCTCATTTCCAAAAAGCACTTCAGGAAGAACTGAAGGTCAAGCTGACATCGGTTCAGCGTCTGAATGCGGCCAGCCGTTATTCTGACGATGCATCCATTCTGAAATCTATTCTTCAGGCGGATATCGACAGCTTAAAGTACACTGCCGAGAACCTCGACGAAGAGGCATTCAGTAAGGCCGTTTCTACGATCCTTAATGCAAAGAAGATCTACATTATGGGGCTTCGCAGTTCGTCGCCTCTTTCTTCATTTATGCATTTTTATATGACGCCTTTATTTGATGATGTACGTCATATTCATAGTAACAGCGCCAATGAGGTATTCGAGCAGATCCTGCCGATCGGTCCGGGCGATGTTATGATCGGCATCAGCTTCCCGAGATACTCCAGCAGAACGATCCAGTCGATGCAGTATGCCCGTTCCCGTGGCGCTTCTGTTATCGTTATTACTGATAAGGCGGATACACCAATGACTGAGTATGCGGATGTTGCGCTGTTTGCCCGTTCGGATATGGCGTCCTTTGTTGACTCGCTGACAGCGCCTTTGTCCCTGATCAACGCACTTCTGGTTGCTCTCGGCATGCACCGCAAGGATCACATCGAAGAATCCTTCGAAACACTTGAGAGACTCTGGAAAGAGTATCAGGTATATGACACGGGTAAGGACAGAAACCAGCCATCTGAAGAGGATAAGGAGGAGAAGGACTCATGAAAGAACTGATTGCCAGCAGTAAACTTACCGCTTCGGCTTCGATCCGCATCGCGTTGACGAATTCGAGAGAAGAAGAAGCCGAGTTAAAAGCCGAACTGAAGGATGAGAAGATCAGTGCTACCGCTGCCGATTTCGGTGGTGAATTCATCTCCTCGGTAAGTAAGATCATTGAAAGATGTGTGGTTGCTGCACAGAGAGAAGGCATTATCGGAAACAGCCATAACGAAGAGGGCGCGCTTGCCGGTGCGGCCAGAGAAGCCATTTCGCAGATCACATCCAAAGCAATCGGCCTGAATGTCGGCGGTAAGATCGGTATAGCCCGATACAACGATCACATCAGTGTCTGTGTATATTTCGGTATCGGACTTCTGCATCTCAACGAGATCGCGATCGGTCTGGGCCACAGAGCTATTTAATGAGCATACATCAAGGAGGAAACAACATGAGTGAGTTTTATCAGATCGCAGTAGACGGACCTTCCGGTTCCGGCAAATCCACATTGGCAAAAGGCATTGCAAAGAAACTGGGTATTCTTTATCTCGATACAGGTGCAATGTATCGTGCATGCGGTCTCAAAGCCCTGAAGAGCGGTATTGATACTAAGGACAAGGATGCTGTTGAGAAGATGATGAAGGATATCAGGATCGATATCACTCATGAAGACGGATCCCAGCATGTATTGCTTGATGGAGAGGATGTTTCTGCTGATATCCGTATGCCGGAAGTATCCATGGCAGCATCTGATGTTTCCGCGATCCCGTGTGTCCGTGAGGCTATGGTCGACCTTCAGAGAAAGATATCTGAAGGCAAGAACGTTATTCTTGACGGAAGAGATATCGGTTCCAAGGTTTTCCCGAACGCGAAGTATAAGTTCTTCCTGGTAGCCGCAGCAGAAGAGCGCGCCAGAAGAAGACTTCTTGAACTTCAGCAGAAGGGTGTGACAGACACAACATATGAAGAGGTACTTCGTGACATCGAGAGAAGAGATCTGCAGGACAGTACACGTGCGGCATCTCCGCTGGTGAAGGTTGAAGATGCGATCGAGATCGATACAACTAAGATCGATATTGAAGCTACACAGGATCTGCTTCTTTCATATATTAAAGAATAAAGGGCAGACGGAAGGAATAACGAAGTGAGCGGCTGGACGATCGAACTTGCGAAATCATCGGGTTTTTGTTTTGGCGTGGAAAACGCTGTAACGACAGCATATTCCGTAATCAAAGACTATCCAGGCAGAAAGATTTATATGCTCGGGGAGATCACGCATAACGAGACGGTCGTATCTGATCTGCTTTCTTCCGGAATGATCCTCGTTCACGATCCCGCGGAAGTGGAAGAGGGTAGTGTTGTTCTGATCCGTGCCCATGGCGTGACTCCTCAGGTCATGGAGGAACTTCGGAAGAGAAACTGTGAGATCGTCGACTGTACATGTCCTTTTGTAAATAAGATCCATAAGATCGTAAATAAGGCAGGACAGGAAGGTCATCCGGTATACATTACCGGAACAAAGGGCCATCCCGAGGTCGTCGGTATATGTGGCGAAAGCACTCATCCAGTGACTGTAGTTTCCTCATTGGAGGAGGTTTCAGCCCTTCCTGAGATCGAATCTGACTCCGTCTGGGTCTCTCAAACCACATTTTCCAGCAAGGTTTTCCAAAAAATTTGTGAATTCGTGCAGAAAAAAATTGCAAATGATCAAATATTTGGTACAATATGTTATACGACTGAAAATAGGCAGAGAGAAACTGCGGATTTAGCAGGTGTTTCCGATGTTATGGTTGTCATAGGATCGAAGACCAGTTCAAATACAAAGAAACTCTTTGACATATGTTCAGATCGTTGTGCGCTGACATATCTTGTTGGTGGCGCCGAAGAAGTGAAACCCTTGCTTCCTATGTGGAGGGAACGCGGGGTGAAACGGATCGGAGTTTCCGCAGGAGCATCAACGCCGGTGAGTATTATCAGGGAGGTTATCCAAACCATGAGTGAAAACGGGGTAAACACGAATCCAGAGTCTAACGACATCAATTTTGGCGATTACATTGAAAGCATTCCACAGCTTCGAAAGAACGCTACAGTGAAGGGAGCAATCACGACCTGCGACAGTGATTTCGTATATGTAGATGTCCATGATAAGTCGGAAGGCAAGATTCCAAGAAGTGAGTTTGAACCTGATTTTGACTTTGAAGCGGCAGTTGAAGAGCACAGAGAGATTGAAGTGTACGTTAAGAGCATCCGCAATACTGACATGGGTAAAGAGATCATTCTTTCCAAGTCTCATGTGGATTTCAGCAAGAATAAAGCAGAGATCGAAGCGGCTTACGAGAATAAGACGCCGGTTACAGTTAAGATCACAAACGTTGTTAAAGATGGCGTCATCGCAAGCTACGGCGGAGTAGATATCTACATCCACAGAACACAGCTTGAGCTGAATGTCGTAAACGATCTTGAAGCTTACAAGGGTAAGACGATCGAGATCCTGATCACACAGTTCGATCCGGATAAGCGTCGTCTGAGAGTTTCCGGTTCCAGAAGAACACTCCTCAACAATGAGCGTAAGGCTAAGGCTGAGGAAGTATGGGGCTCCATCGAGAAGGATAAGGAGTACGATGGTGTTGTAAGAAGTCTCACAGATTTCGGTGCATTTGTTGACATCGGCGGTGTTGACGGTCTCATCCACGTATCCGAGCTTTCCTGGAACCACATCCATCATCCGTCCGAGGTTCTCTCTGTAGGTGATAAGGTTCATGTATATGTTAAGGATTTTGATCCGGAGAAGAAGAGAATTTCTCTCGGTTACAAGAAGGCAGAAGATGATCCGTTCTACAACATTGAAGAGAGAATTCCGGTTGGTTCTATCGTTCGCGGTAAGGTCGTACGTATGTTCCAGTTCGGTGCTTTCGTAGAGCTTGAGCCGAACCTTGACGCTCTCTGCCATGTATCCCAGATCTCCGATGTACGTCTGAACAAGCCTCAGGATGTTCTGAAGGAAGGCATGGAAGTTGAAGCAAAGGTTCTCGATGTTAATCCGACAGCTCGTCGTATCAGCATCTCCATCAAGGAAGTAGCTCCGATCAATCCGGAACCGAAGGATGAGGAAGAGGCTCCTGTTGAAGAGGCTCCGGCAGCAGAGGTTGCTGCTCCGGTTGCAGAAGCAGTTGAGGCTGTAGAAGAAGTTAAGGCTGAAGAGTAATTTTCAAGTTGAAAACAAGCGTAAGAAGAGCCGCCCAATCGGGCGGCTCTTTTAGTACCATATAAAGTGTAATTGTTAGAGAGTAATTAACTCCGACAGTTGCACTTTTCTTATAATACGGGGAGTAATTGGCCTGACGTCGGCCCTTTTGGATCAAGCATCCGCCACAAAAACTGTCAGCCAATCCCCTTATTATAATCATTCGATTAAGCAGGTAGGGATCTGCTCCCGCGTAACCAACTAAACTGAATGGTAATAAGTGTGGCTTGGAACAATTACTAATTCATATTTAGGAGGTATCACATGATCAGCGTAGGAATCGATGTTTCAAAAGGAAAGAGCACTGTCTGTATTCTTAAGCCGAACGAAGATTTTGTCTGCAAACCATTTGAACTGCTTCACAAAAAAGAAGATCTGGAGTTGTTGGACGAACTGCTTCAGAAATTGGATGGTGAAGTTAAAGTTGTTATGGAAGCCACAGGAATTTACAATCTTCCGATTTTAACCTTTCTCGTCGAGAAGGGTTATTTTGTCTCGGTTATTAATCCTTGTGTAATGAAGAAGTATGCCAGGAACATCAATTTCAGGAATGTTAAGACAGACAAAAGAGACTCTGTAACCATTGCTAATTACGGTATAGAAAAATGGTTCAAACTGCAGAGATATGAATGTTCAGAATCGGTATACGCAGAATTGAAACTATTAGGCAGAAGGTATCGCAGTTATATGGAAATGCATGTAAAAGCCCTGTTAGAGCTCACACATGTATTGGACTACGTTATGCCTGGAATAAAGAATCTGTTCAACAGTTGGACAGAATCCAACAACAGAGACAAGCTCTGTGATTTTGTTGAGAGATTCTGGCATTACGACCTGATAACGGCAATGAGCTGCGAAGAGTTTGTTAAGGCATATAACGATTGGGCGGAAGAAAAGAAATACCATCAGAGCAATTCCAAGGCAGTGCAAGTCTACGAATTAGCATCTAATGGCATTCCTACAGTATCTTCCAGTCTCCCATCGACCAAAATGCTAGTACTGGAAGCAATTAAAACACAGAGAGCCATAGATGACTCTCTGTATACTATCTTATCGCGAATGAAAGAACTTGCGAAGAGTCTTCCCGAATATTCGACAGTACGGGCAATGGGCGGAGTGGGAGATGTGCTGGCGCCTAAGCTTATAGCAGAAATCGGCGATGTCAGAAGATTGCACAGCGCTAAAGCCCTAATAGCTTGGGCTGGCATAGATCCGCCACCTTACGAGTCCGGACAATTTGTAGGTTCTAACAGAAAAATATCCAAGAAAGGCTCAGCGACTCTGCGTAAGACTGGCTATGAGGTTATGAGAGTACTTAAGAGCCATCAGGCACCCAAAGATTGCACCGTATACAACTACATCCTAAAAAAAGAAGCTGAAGGCAAAAGCAAGAAACAGGCCAAAATAGCTGGCCTGAACAAGTTCCTGCGCATTTACTACGCACGAGTGATGGAGGTTTACCAAGCAGCATAAATCCATTAATGCTAAAACAAAGACCGGATTTGACTCCGGTCTGTTTGCTGTGCATAGTTGTTTCAAAACAAAAACCTGCCAACAGGCTATTGATTTTTGTTAGCAGGTTTTGATGCTTTTCATACAATAAACCGCAAGGTTTTTTAACCAGGATAATTTCTCTTTATTTGTGTTTTTCTCTATTGCATATTTCCGACATAAATACTATATTTCTGTTTGATAATATAAAATCAGGTGGGGATTATGATAGGTTTTGCAAAAAGAGCGACGGCTGCTCTAATGGCCGTTGCGGTTGTTTTTGGAACGTTATTTTTAGAGCCGGTTTTCAATAAAGACAATACAACTGTTAATGCGGCTGCGCTTTATGATTCGGCAAGCCTTGTAAACTATGCGACCATTATGGGAAGAGCAGTTGATTACGGTATTGTATCCCGTTCATTTACTCAAAGACAGCATATCGAAACTACGCTTGCGACATACAAGTTTTGTCTTGAACAAAATACAGTTTTCGATGTCGATCTGACTACATCGAGGACCGCCCAGTTTATGGTTGGTGAGATTGGCGGATCCCAGAATAAAATGATTTTCGATACTGTCACACATGATCAGCATCCCGCTTATGTTGAGAACATAAATATCACTCTTGCAGATGACATCGACATGTCTAAACTGCAATTCAACAATCCGGATAAGAACCATTATTCAGTTAACTATACGTATCTTACCAAGCAGCAGATATACGATGCGGTAGATGGTGTTGTAAGTCATGCAATCGATGAATCAGCTGAGATCGTTGCCAGAACGCATAATCCTGATTATGCGCTGGAATCTGGTGCTGTAACTGTAGATAACGGTGGCTGCACTATTATCAATATTGATGACGATAAGTATGAGAATAATGTTGTCTATATTAATCTCAGTAATCCTGAGTTTGCAACGTTGTGGAGCAAATGGAATGACCCCAATAATGCCGGCGGAAACTGGCTTGAGATAGATAAACGTTCGAGCACTGTCGTTGTTTTCACTTATGAAGGCACTGATCCTGTAACTGTCGGAAAAACTAAAGTTATCGCTAAGGATTCTGCTTACTATAGCTCGGCTTCACAAGGCAGCGAACTTCAGAACTACGACTACTACACATCAGTAACGACCCACAGCGGCGAAATGTCAGGCCATAACTATTATGTCGATAATGAGATCGCTCAGAAAGTAATATGGAACATAACTAATTCCAAGCAGGTAAATCTTAACGGCAGTTCAGGTACATTTCTTATTTTAGCTGACGATGCAGATGTAGATCTTTCAAACAGTCCGTGTTCAGGCTGGCTTGTTACTAATGGTCATGTTGTAAACAGATGTGAGTTCCACTATATCTACACAGGTGCTAATCCTAACCTTATATCAGAAGGTGAAGGACAGATGCACTTTGTTGCTCATAAGAGTTTCAGCACTAAATACACAGACAAGGATAATATCAATCCTTACATTGATAATTCTGTTTATCTTTCTGCCGGTGACTATCAGTTTATCTGGCAGGAATATACGGATGCTACATTTAAAACTCCGTACGGCAGTTCTTCCGTTTGTCCTGTAGATAAGAATAGTATGGTAGATTTTCCTACGGTAACCGTGACTTCTGATAATGCAGATCCTCATTATAAAGTAGTAGCTAATGACAGCAGGAATTTCTATTTCAGAATTACTGAGGATCCTTCGAAAACCATTCCCGGTATAGCCAATTCAGCGGGATATATCGATGTATGCCTTAATGCATCTGCAGATAATAATGGACACATATCCTTTAAGGTTCAGTCCATTACGACATGCGGAGATAATAAGAATAACCTGATACAGTACTTCGAAAACGGAAAAATGAATTCTGCTGATAATTGGATCTCTGTAAGAGGCAACCGATTTGATCTTGGTGCTTTCTTCAACAGAAAAATCGTTCCGGGATATATAAACATCACCAAGACCATAAAAGGTGATGTTACTGATGAAGATCTTAAAGGCCTTGAGTTTGTTGTTACCGACGGTCAGGATTACACTGAGACATTCAAGCTCGGCAAGGACTTTATAAAGGATTCAGAAGGCAAGTATGTGCTCATCAATCCTATTGAAGTTCCTGATGCCGGAAAAGAATATAAGGTAACTGAGACTCTTCATACCGTTACCGGTTTTGATGTAACTGTAAGCTACAGCGTCGGTACAGCGACAGGAAATGATGTTGAAGCAACCTTGTCCGGAGTTAGCATTGATGCCAACAATCCTACAACTGTTGCTTACGAGAACGATTATGTTGCCAAGGAGATATCCCTGGATATCAGCAAAGCAACTGTTTTAAGCAATGAGATTGCCGGTGCTACGATTGAACTTACGGGTACAGATTCCCGCGGAAATACTGTTGTCTTCACCAGATCTCAGTACAGTGAAGGAGACGATGCGCAGTTCATTTCTGCCGGTGAATCGCTTGTATTTGTTTCAGGTACAACAGCCAGCACGATCAGCGGATTAAAGGATGGAAAATATAAACTCCATGAAACTATTGTACCTTCTTCAGAAGACGGAAAATTTGTAGTTGCAACAGATATAGAGTTTGTGATCGAAGACGGTAAAGTTGTTTCCACAAATATCGAAGGTACTAAGAACAGCTATGTTCCCGGAAATGGCACCACGAACGATCAGATGATCCTGTTCGATGATTTTATTAAGAACACGCCTACACCTACGGCAACAAACACACCTGCGCCGACAGCAACAGAAACACCTACGCCGACGGCTACAAACACTCCTACGCCTACATCGACGCCTACAGATACACCTGCACCTACGGCAACAAATACTCCTGTACCGCAGAACGGATACATTACTATCACCAAGACGATAGAAGGACCCGTAACGCAGGAGGATCTTGACGGGCTTTCATTTACGGTTACAGACGGCGCTGATTATACTGAGACATATTGGTTAGGTAAGGACTTTGTACGCAATACCAAGACCGGTGTATATAAGCTTAAGCAGTATATCCTGGTCAGCGACGCTTCAAAAGAATACACTGTAACGGAAACACTCACTACAACTTCCGGTGCGGTTATGACAGTAAGCTACAAAGCAGGAACTGAAAGCGGAAACGGATCAACTGTATCTTTATCTGGAGTAAGTACGAATGCAGATGAGCCTACAGTTGTTGCTTATAAGAATTCATTCAAGAATTCAAATCTGCCCTCAGTGGAATTCTGCAAGAAATCGACATCCGGAGATGAACTCCCCGGTGCAACGATCACGCTCAGCGGTAAAGATCTGACAGGAAAGGATATCATCTTCGAACTTAACAACGTAAAAGCAGGTAAGGATGGAGAGATAGTATCAAAGAACGATACAACAGAACTCAAATGGATATCCGGAACGACTAACACATTGGTTAAGGCCCTTCCTGACGGAACATACCTGATGCATGAGGAAGCAACACCTGATGACAGCAAGTATACCGTGGCAACAGATATAAAATTTACTATTACAAATGGAACCGTTACGGTAACAAGTGAAGATGTATCCGTACTTGGTACCGATGCAGCAACAGGCAACAGTGTAATTACTATGGTAGATGGTTTGAAGGCTACAAACACGCCTACAGAAACACCTACACCGACGGCAACAAGTACACCTACATCGACGCCGACAGATACACCTGCACCTACGGCGACAAATACGCCTACATCGACGCCGACAGATACACCTGCACCTACGGCGACAAATACGCCTACATCGACACCGACAGAAACACCTGCACCGACGGCAACAAATACACCTACATCGACGCCGACAGAAACACCAGAGCCTACGGCAACAAGTACACCAACACCTATGGTAACAGAAACACCTGAGCCGACAGCTACAAGCACACCAACACCTACGGTGACAGAAACACCTGAGCCTACGGCTACAAGCACGCCTACACCTACGGTAACAGAAACACCTGAGCCGACGGCAACAAGCACACCTACACCGACGGTTACGGAAACACCTGAGCCGACAGCTACAAGCACACCTACGCCAACGGTGACAGAGACGCCTGGGCCTACGGCAACAAGCACGCCTACACCTACGGTAACAGAAACACCTGAGCCGACGGCTACAAGTACGCCTACACCTACGGTAACAAATTCGCCTACGCCGACTCAGGGACAAAGGAATGCTCCTGATCCGACTGCAACGGCTACACCTTTGCCTACCGCTACCGGTACGCCGGCACCTACAGCGACAGCAACAGCTACGGCTACTCCGACTGTATTCGCTTCGCCTACGGTAACAGTAACACCTGTATCTACAACTATGCCTAAGGATAGTAATAAGGATCTGGAGGTTACTATATCCAATCAGGATGCAGCAGGTAAGCAGATTCCTGATACAGAAATAACATTTACCAGTTTGGATGGAAAAGATCTGTCCGATGTGGAGGTAATACAAAACGGAAAAGAAGTAGCAAAGAAGATATCTGATGATAAGAGTTCAGTTACTTTTATCACCGGTAATGAAGGACCTTCAACAATAAAAGGACTGGATGCCGGCACATATGAAGTGATCGAGAAGAATACTTCTGCAGGGCAGACGAATCCTGCCAAAGTTACATTTGAGATCGAACCTGACGGTTCTCTTGTCTTCAATGGCAAGGAAACGGAAGCCGGATCACAGATCACAGTTGCTCAACCAACAGGAACGAACAACCAGGAAGGTCAAACTCTAACCATGGTTCTTTCAGCTGACAAGAGTTCAAGCAGCAATCGTGAACCTAATCCTATTCCTGCGACCGGTGAGACTATAAATGAAATGCTGATTGCGACAGCAATAATTGTTATTTTGGGATCGATGTTTCTGTTTGGAGAGGGTTTTAAACGCAAAGAGAACAAATTGCATAAATAAACCATTCTGATTTCTTAACGAAAATTAACCAGTTTTTGAGTATTCATTCCCGCAGCCTATTTATTTAATGGGCGGCGGGAATGTTTTTGGTCAAATGCGCTCGAAAATGTCTAATATTTTTGAGCCTGTTATTTGACATTCTTGTATGCTAGATGACATTTATTTAGGATTTCCGACATTTTTACAGTTTTTTTATGCTAATAGGTCAATATTTGTTGCTTTTGTGTGTCTTATGGACATCAATGTGGCATGAGACTTGAAATCTTAACAATTCGTTCATAAAATTAACCTGTAAAATTTTCTATATATATTTGGAGGCCAAATGTATAACTTCGCTAAAAGAGTAACATCGGCAGTAGTGGCAGGCGCAGTCGTTCTCGGAACACTCGCTTTTTACCCGGGATGGAATAAGGGAAAAGTAAATGCAGCAGCTCCTGCATTATTCGATTCGACGAGCGCAGTAAACTATAAGACAATTCTTGGCGGTGCTGTTGACTACGGTATTGTTTGTAATGATATTCATCAAACTGATCACATGGAGACGACATATGCTACAAATGAGTTATGGAATCCCCAAACCAAGAATACCGATGTGGATTTTATTACTTCACCAGCATTATTCCTTATAGGATCAGTTAAAGAAGGCAAACCTACTTTCGATTATACTCGAGCATCGGCTATTTATATTGAAGCTCCTCAAGAAGTTTTTGGTTCATTTGATCCTTCAATGTCAATTCCGGATCAGGGCGGCGATTCAAGCGTTGATCCTAGATTTGGTAATCTGAAATTCGGAGATAAAATTAACAAGATTAATCACCCGACTAAAGTCATCATGGCTGTAAATCCAGATGCTTCTTCGAATGTTGACAGACTCATAAAAAGAATTAGTTCAAATACAGCAGCAGAAGATGTTGAACTTGGTTGGTCTTATTTTTTGAACGATCGTGCTCATTCTGATTATGTGCTCAATCCTAATGGAACATGTAGTGAGATTGTCATTGATACTAATAGTACTACAACAACTATAAATATAAATGACCCTGTATACGCGAACAGGGTAGTTTACATCAACGTTACCGCTCAAATGCTTCCCAGTTTGGCCAAGAGTGGTAGTTTCATAATTAATAAGGATGATTCTACTATTGTCGTATTTAATATAGACGATTCTATTGTCAGTGACAGCAGTTTGAAAATGAACAAGCCGGTTGTTCATAGTAGTGACGGAAATACTTATGTCGGAACAACTGCTCGAAATGGAGAAATTGATTATGCTGGTTATGATGACAATTCGGATGGTGTCAAAGCTGCTGATGTACAGACTCATTTCAACGAAACGATAGTCTGGAATGTTATGACATCCAAGCCTGTCGTAATTATTAACATGGGCGGAACCATGTTGTTCCCTAATGCGTCTTCAATAACTAACCAAGAAGGTAACTCCAGTGGTTGGATCGTAGCAAAGAATCGAGTTAATATTAATTCTGAGTTCCACTTCCTGTATAGCGGCTCCAGTTTGGAGAACGACGAAGGCCAAATGCATTTCTCACTTACAAAAGCATTTACCAATAGATATGCTGCTCACGGATCTATAATCCAGGATACTTCTATAGGTATTGCTGATAAAGCATATACTTTTTATATGCAGAGATATGAAAGTATCGATTCAAATGGAGATTTGCAGAATGCAACTGGTTCCCCAATGCAAGCAGATGTTGATCAATATGGTGCAGTATCTTTCCCAACTATAAACTTTGCTGATTCAGGGAATGCGGAATATTATGTTTCTAAACCTGACTCCGGAGAAAAAGAAGAGAACTTCTATTTTAAAGTTTATGAAGACACGACTAAAATTTCACCTTCAAATGTCGAGAATTCAGATGGATACATCATCATAAAGATGACCGTCAAAGTTGATTCAGATGGTAACTATACATATTTTGTAAACTACAAGTCTGTAGCAGGTAAAAACCCTGGTGACAGTAATAATGTATTATTCAAGGATTATGAATCTACTAACATAAAGATGTCAGGTGTTCAGTTTGACCTTGGAGCTTTCTATAACAGGTCAATCGTACCTGGTTATTTATCATTAACCAAGACTATAGATGGATTGACTGATTCAGAAATAACGGTATTAAAGAACAACATTGAGTTTGATGTTCTTGATAAAGATGGAAAATCTGTTTTATCACAGAAGTTGAAATTAGCTAATGATTTTACCCTTGACACCACTAAGGGTGCTTATGTACTTAATTCCGACAAGTTGATCCAAGTTCCCGATGCTGAAGCAACGTACACTGTTGTTGAGTCTGGTTATACGAGTACCGGATACAAAGAAACTATTACATATACTGTTTCGCAGGCATCACAGGTACAGGTTCAGACCGTAAAGCCTAATGAGGCAAATATTACTTCTATCAGTACTAAACAAGATGAGCCTTCTATCGTTGCATATAAAAACTCTTATACAAAGAATACAGTTGTAACGAATGGATATTTTGATATTACAAAGACATTTGGTGGAGATGCTACAGTAAGTGACTTTAATAATCTTTCTTTTGAGGTTTACGAAGTAGACACTTCAACAACTCCGGCTACAGAAACATTGAAATTGACGATTCCTTTTGACGCAAGTAATTTCATTGAGAGCAATGGAACATACTCATTAAGGAGTAAGCGCGAATTAGATACATCCAAGACATATATGGTCAAGGAAATCAACTATAATGTCGCAACAGGAGAGACGGTAACAGTTGAGTATAAGTTGCCGGGTGGAAATAATACTCCGGCTGTGGACGGAAAGAGCGGAACATTTAGTGTTGCAGCTGACAACTATGCGGACAATCCGTATGTAGTAGCTTTTACTAACAGCTTTACAAAGAGTACCAATAATGTTGATATTTCCGTAAGCAAGAGAGTGCTTGGTACAGGTTCGACATACTATGAATTACAGGGCGCAAAGCTTACTCTCACCAGAACAGATGACACATCTTATGTGTTTACCGATGATAACTTCGTTGCTGGAAATGGTGTAACGGGTAAGGTAATCAGAGGAAATACAATTTCATTTGTTTCCGGCTCAACTGAAAGTGCTTTCAGGAACTTGCCTAATGGTACATATACACTTGAAGAAACAGATTATCCTGTTGTATCTGGTGTAACGTACACAAAGGCAACAACTCTTGAGTTTGAAGTTGAAAACGGTAAAGCAACGCAGAAATCTGCGACAGCAGCAGACAATGGAATTGAAGGTGATACATTAGGCAATCAGACACTTTACCTTATTGATTCTCCCATGGGTTATATCAAGATCGTAAAGACTCTGACTGGTGTCAATAATTTAGATGATGTAGCACCTATAAAATTCACAGTAATAAATTCTGCTGATTCAAGTGATAAAATCGATATCCCTAACCTTGAGAGTGCTAATTGTTCTACAGGTATGTGGGTAGTTAACGGTAATACATATACGTATGTAATTCCTACACCACTCTCAGTTGGAAAAAAGTATACGGTTACAGAATCAGCACCCAGCAGTAATACAGTTGGAAATACCGTATATACACTTACTTCTTCAACTGATCCTATTGATGTAACAGTTGTTGGTGGAACAGTTGCTACCGCTACGGCTGCATCTTTCGAGAATGTATACAAGACATCTAATGCAACAGGCAGTTTGAGTGTAAAGAAGATTATAAATAGTAGTAGCGAAACTCTTCCTTCAGATGTTAGTGCTTTTATAATCACGGTAACTTTTAATACTGATATTACGAATGCGACAGTGCCGGATGGAACTACAAAGGCTGGTAAAGTATGGACTATTACTGCTGTTCCTGATACCACATACACAATTTCAGGTGTTCCTGATAGAGCAACATATACAGTAGAGGAAACAGGTATATTCACTACAAGTACTCAAGCTCTGACAAGTGAATATAACGTAACTTATACAAATGCAACAGGCACAATTGATGCTAATGCAACAAACCTTGTAACTTCGATCGTTACTAATAAATACACAGCGACACAGCCTGATAAGGGATACATCCAGATCACGAAGACGATCAGTGGTGATGTAACAAACGAAGATCTTAGCGGACTTACATTCAGAGTACTGGATGGAACAACAGAGATCTGGAGCGGAGCACTTGGCTCAACAACAGATTTCCCCACAAGACCTTCAAGCGGAACAAAGGGAGACTATGCATCTGCAAAGATCACAGTACCTGATGCAAGCAAGACATACACAGTAGAAGAGAGTCTGTATACACTTGATGGCTTTACAGTAAATGTAAGCTACAAGGTAGATGGTACAAACGGAACATTGACAGCCGGAGGAACAACAACAGCTCCTACACAGACGACGGCAGGCTTCAATGCATCTACAGATGCAGATAAGCCTACAGTAGTTGCATATACCAACGACTATACAAAGAACGTAAACACTAATAGTTCTCTTGAAATCAAGAAGACTATCGTTCTTCCTGCCGGTGCATCTTATAGTGATATCGGAACAATTACATTTGATGTTATAGACTCTGATGCAAATACTATAGTCGCTACTGTTACTCTTAATCCAGGCAATCCCGGAACTGACTGGAATGTTAATGGAAATGAGTTTACTTATACTGTTTCCCCTGTAACAGAGGGCAAGCAGTATACTGTAAAAGAAACATGTAATACGACATCTACAACATATACTGCTACTTCTGATGTTGCTAACGGTGAAAGCAGCATTGTAATTCCGGTCGGTACTCCCGGTAGTGTTGCATTCACAAACACTTACTCTACAGTAACGGTATATACAGGATCTCTTGTTATTACAAAGACGATCGATCTGCCTTCAGGAGCTACGATGGCTGATATTGGTGATATCACATTCACAATCTCTCCTGCAGCAGGCGGAGTAAGCACAGTTGTACTTGATCCTGATAACCCGGGTACTGGCTGGACAGTAAACGGCAATGTATTTACATATACAATCAGCGGACTGACACAGGGTGAATCTTATGATATTAACGAGAGCGTTGACGGTTCAACTTCAAGCTATTCTGTTAAGGTTACTCGTGACACCCAGGGTCAGGTAACGATTCCTATAGATTCAACAAACACATCTGTTTCTGCAGGATTTACAAATACATACTCATCAACACTGCCTACATCAGGTTACATTGAATTCACAAAGACATTCGGTGGTGATGTAACTGAGGCTGAGGCAGCAGGATGCGGTCTGTACTTTGTAATCACGAATGATGCAGGTGAGTATCTTGATCTTAACGGTAATATCTCTTCTGATGAGGTTCGTATTACGCTGAAGGATATGGATCACACAGACGGAACACTGGTATGGAGCAAGACCATCAATGATGTTCCTTTCGATACTTACTACGTAACTGAGCACAATGAAGTAATCTACATCAATGGCGGTAAGGTTCCTTACACATTCGAGAAGACGACTTCAGTTACTACGGATCACACAACATTGTGGAACACTTCTGAGGATGGATATTTCGATCTTGAGAACTACTACACACATCCCGGATTTGACGTAACCATCTCCAAGGAAGACATTGCAGGTAAGGAGATTGCTCAGGCTCAGCTCAAGTTCAAGAGCTTGGACGGCTACGATCTTTCAAAGGTTGTCGTAACACAGAACGGCGTTCCTGTTCAGTTCACGCTTTCTGAGAATAATACGGCTATCACATTCACTACGATCGAGGGTTATCCTTCAATCATCCAGGGATTGTTCTCCGGCCGTTACGAACTTGAGGAAACAGTAACTCCTGAGGCATACCTGACTGCTGAGAAGATCGTATTCGTACTCAACAATGACGGTACTATCACTGATGGCGAAGGAAAGATCTCTGCTTATGGTTCTCCTGTTGTCATGATCGACCAGGCAGATCCTTACTATGATACAGAGGTTATTTCTGCTAACCGTACACCTAACCCGATCCCTGCAACAGGTGAGAAGACCAACTTTATTGCACTAGTAGGAATTGCGCTCGTTGGTCTGTGCTCAGCAGCTTTGGCCGGTCTTGGTGTATACCGCAAGAAGAGAAACGAATTCTGATAGGCCAGAGTAACTTAATCAACTAAAAGCAGCTTCACATAATCGTGGAGCTGCTTTTGATTTTGAGGACAATAACCGATCGTGAAAATAATAAAGGTTGCCTCATTTGAGACAACCTTTTGTGTGGTGCGGCCGACGAGACTTGAACTCGTATGAAGTTACTCACACGCCCCTCAAACGTGCGCGTCTGCCAGTTCCGCCACGGCCGCATATATACCGCTTTGTTAGCAAGCTTTGTAATTATAAGGTTTGATATATTTTGTGTCAAGTGGCAAATATAAAATTATGTGATTATCCGGTCAAGTTATCTTTTCTGCGCTCGTAATAGAACATGAACTGCTGCATTATGCCTGCAGTATCAGGGTAAGGCGTGCAGTCGAAGTGGCCGTTATAGTACTTGTCTTCGATCCTCTGTATCCAGACGTCCACAGGGAAGCGTCCCGTTCTTGCGAAAGCAAAGAGCATTATGCAGTTGGCTACCTTGGTGCCGACGCCGTACATGGCTGTCAGGGCCTTATAGAGGTTATCGTCTGATAATACTGCCAATGCTTCAGGGGAGAGCTTGCCTGTCCTGAATTCCTCTGCCGCTCTCGTGATATAGGGTGCCCTGTATCCTACGCCTGTGTTCTCAAGTTCGCTGAAAGGCAGTTTGGCGAGTTCCAGGGGAGTGGGGAAGGCGTAGTATTCCTTTTCGAGAGGTGTTACGAAAGGATCTTCAAGCCTGGGAGCCTTGATCTTCTTGCCGCAGAGCTTTGATATGCGCTCTACGGATGTCGTGATCGACGGGATGGAGCGTCTCTGGGAAATGATGTAACTGATGGTAGTCTCGAAGATATCCTGTTTGAGAATCCTTATTCCTTTGCCGAATTCGGATGCTTTGAGAAGATAGTCGTCATTCTTGTCTATGGAATTTACGATCTTTTGGTAATCGCGGTCAAGATCGAAATAGGTTTTCCATATGGTATTGAATTCGTCTTCGGTGCAGGAAAAGGCAAAAGTGTCTTTGCCGGTCTTTGCCACCTGAAGATATCTGCCATAGGCTACGAGCTCGATATGGGAATCGTCTATGACCTTGATCCTGAAAGCCTGGCCTGAATCAGCGACCTTGGCAAGATCCAAAAAGGGTATCTTAATGCTTACCATTGTTCTTGTCGCCCAGTTTGAAGTAATTGCTTAATGTGCACACGATATTGCCGTTATAGAGCTTTACGCGCTTGTCCGGCTTATATCTCGTAGCATCTTCGAAAGCGTTTTCAGGAGTGATTACGGAAAGTCTCAGGCCCTTTTTGCAGAAGCCGTCTCTAGTAAGGTATGTGTGACCGATGAGTCTGTAGATCTTGTCCGCTTCCTCAGGAGTCATGAGACGGCCGCCGTAGGGCGGATTCGTTATGACGAGCTGTCTGGGAAGGGAAGTAAGCTTCTCTAAGTATTCAGGAGACATCTTGGCAGCATCGCAGATCCTGAATCTCGTAAGCTGGCCGACACCTGCTGCTTCAGCGTTGCGCTTTGCAGATTCGACTGCCTTGGGATCTATATCAGATCCGAAGAAGTAACAATCGTCCATGGGTTCGGTATCTTCATTGTCCAGTGCTTCCTGGAGTGCTCTCTGGTAAGGAGCCTTTCCGATGTAGGGAAGATCCTCGTAAGCGAAGTGACGGTCTCTGCCGGGAGCGATGCCGCATGCTGTCCTTGCAGCTTCTATAACGATAGTTCCTGAGCCGCAGAAAGGGTCTACAAGGGCTTCGTTGCCGTAAGGGCGGTATTTGGCGTATGTGAGCATTCCCGAAGCGAGAGTCTCTCTTATTGGGGCTTCATGTGTGAGGGGCCTGTAGCCGCGCTTATGAAGTCCTGCTCCTGATGTATCGACCATGAAGCGGCATGTATCATTTACGATGCCGAACTGGATCTTAACGGTACCCATTTCCTCGTTCTCGCTGATCTTGGTGTCGGCAGATAAGCCTCTTGATATGGCAAGACTCTCGGCGATAGCCTTCTTAGCGAGTTTCTGAAGGGCAGGAATACCGTACAGTTTTGATTTTCTCGAAAAGCCGTTAACTACAAATGCCCAATTGGCAGGAATGAATTCAGACCACTTGATCGCACGGCAGCCTTCGAAAAAGGAGTTAAAGTTCGTATCGGCATCGTCAGAACTGCCGCAATCGAACTCGCCGGCTTCAAAGAAAATGCGCTCAGCATGCTTGACCCACATGTTTGCGCGTGCAACGTCAAAGAAATCTCCTTCAAGTGTAACAACGCCGTCGTTGACAGTGATCATGTCTTTGTCGTAGCCCCTGTCGAGAAGGTCTCCCTTGGTTGGTGATTCAAGTCCGAATAATGTAGTTATTATTATTTTCATAGGGATGAGTATACCAAAATTGAGGTCATATTACTTATATAAAGATAGCAATAATTTGAATATCAAAACTGTTTTAGGGGAGTTTAAAATGCATTCCGGCTATCTACAAAAATGTTCATAATGTGCATAACTTTGTTGATAACTATAAAAACAAACAATTCAATTTCAAAAGTGCCGAAACCCCCGATATTCATTGTGTTTAACAAATTATTACCATTTGTTGACAAAACAATTACAGCGTGGTAGCAAAAGACTGAAAGTCAATGAATAAAGGGCTTTTGAGATTTCTTGAACCTTTGTTCGCCGATGGGTGTCCACGAGAGAAATACACCTAAAAACCAAAATTGCTACTTGACAAGGCTTTTTGATTAATAAATGAAATTAGCAATTTTTGTATATCTTTTTTGATGTTCCGCTTTACGTTTTTTGTGTTCGCCAGGGGCATAAAATTTGCTATAATCTTTTTCTATAAATAAGTAAGGGGATGCTCATATGTCTGAACTCCATGATATAGCTAAGTGTGCAAGAGAAGCGTCTTATGTAATGGCGTCTTTGAGCAGCGACGTAAAGAATCAGGCACTTGCCAATGTTGCTTCTTATCTTAAGTCTGCAAAGGAAGACATCTTTGCTGCGAACAAGATTGATCTTGAAGAAGCTGAAAAGAATAATCTTGAGACACCACTTATAAAGAGACTTAAGTTTAACGATGACAAGCTTACTGATGTTGTTTCAGGCATTGAGAGCCTTATAGGCCTTAACGATCCTGTAGGCAGGATCACTTTGAGAACAACTCTTGATGATGGTCTTGAGCTTACACGCGTTACTTGTCCCATCGGTGTGATCGGAGTTATTTTCGAGAGCAGACCTGACGCGTTGGTACAGATAGCATCTCTTTGTATCAAGAGCGGAAATGCCGTATTCCTTAAGGGCGGATCTGAAGCTATAAACACAAACAAGGCTCTTGCTTCTGTTATCAGCAAGGCAGGTATCGATGCCGGACTTCCTGAAGGCTGGCTGAATCTTCTTACTACACGTTCTGAGATAGCAGACATGCTCAAGCTCGATGAATATATCGACCTGATCATTCCGAGAGGATCCAATTCCTTTGTCCAGTACATCATGCAGAATACCAATATTGCTGTTTTGGGACACGCTGACGGTGTCTGCCACACATACATTGATGTGGATGCCGATCCTTCAACTGCACTTAAGGTCGCTATAGACGCAAAGACACAGTATGTATCTGTCTGCAATGCAACTGAGACATTCCTCGTAAATGAAGAATTAAAGAAAACAGTTCTTCCCGGGCTTGTTAAGGCTCTTCAGGATGCAGGCGTTGAGATCTTCGGCGATGATTATGTTGCTGAGACTTTCGGAGTATCAAAGGCAGAAGAGTGGCATCACGAGTATCTTGCCATGAAGTGTTCCGTAAAGGTCGTAAAGGATGTAGATGAGGCTATATCGCATATCAATCATTACGGTTCAGGCCACACTGATGCGATAATTACTGAGAACAAAGCAACTGCTGAGCGTTTCATGACCATGGTCGATTCAGGAAGTGTTCTCGTTAACTGCTCTACAAGATTTGCTGACGGCTTCCGTTACGGCTTCGGCGCAGAAGTAGGTATCGCGACATCCAAGATCCATGCAAGAGGTCCTGTCGGACTTGAGGGTCTTGTATCTTATAAGTACAGACTTGTAGGTAACGGCGACATCGTAGGTCCTTACTGCGACGGTACGAAGAAGTTCAAGCATATTCATCACGATAATTAATTAAGAAAAGAGGCACATATCATGATCGTATCCATAGCATCAGATCACGCAGGTTATGAATTAAGACAGAAGGTTATCAAGCATCTTCAGGAGAAGGGCTTTGAAGTTCTCGACGGCGGTGCTCCCAACGGAACAGATTCCTATTCATATGTTGATGCAGGCGTAAAGGTCGCTGAAGACGTAACCAGTGGCAGAGCCGACAGGGGAATCGCTATCTGCGGTACCGGTATCGGTATTTCACTCGTCTGCAATAAGTACAAGGGAATCAGATGTGCTCTTTGTAACAATGAATTCATGGCTAAGATGTGCAGACAGCATAATGATGCCAACATTCTTGCCTTCGGCGAGAGAGTCGTCGGTCTTGGCGTAGCGCTCGGAATGGTAGATGCATTCTTCGAAGAAGAGTTTGCAGGCGGAAGACATGCCGTACGTGTAGACGGTATCAAGGAGATTGAAGAGCGTCACTTCAAGTAATATTTCGTTACTGTTTTTGTTTGTTTTTTGTTTGAGGCTCCGGCTTGTCCGGAGCCTTTTTGCTGCTCTAGAGGCATTGAAACAAGGCGTTTGCAGCCTTTTCAACCGTTTGCGGCTGTACGAAAATAATCATACGCAAAACGCATAGTTATCCTCAAACTATTCGTATTTTATTTGTTAAGCCCTTAGCGATACAATCTGACTTGAAATCAAACAACGATATTCAAAATGCATTGAAACATAAAATCAATACTTTTTGAGAATGACTATGATTTACAAGAATTATTAAGGGGGGAACGAAAATGCAACGACAAGAAAGAGTGCTACCGGTCGGGTATCTGCAACAAAGCTTCAGTTAGCGGCATTAGCAGAAACAAACCAAAACTTAATGAAGGAGAAAAGATATGGACACTAGTTTAATTAACAGTTTAATAGACGAAAAAGTCTTCGGCGTCTGGTTCCTGATCGGCGCAGCATTGGTTTTCTGGATGCAGGCAGGTTTCGCGATGGTTGAGTGCGGCTTTGCAAGAGCTAAGAACGCAGGAAACATCATCATGAAGAACCTTATGGATTTCTGTATCGGTACCGTAGTATTTATCGCAATCGGTTTCGGTTTATTCCTCGGTGAAGATATGCTTATGGGTTTCATGGGCAAGCCGAACATCGACATCTTCACAAATTACGCAACTTTCGATTGGGCTAACTTCGTATTCAATCTCGTATTCTGTGCCACAACAGCTACTATCGTTTCAGGTGCTATGGCAGAGAGAACAAGATTCCTTTCTTACTGCGTATATTCAGCAGTTATTTCAGCAGTCGTCTATCCTATCGAAGCTCACTGGACATGGGGCGGCGGCTGGCTTGCAACAATGGGATTCCACGATTTCGCAGGTTCTAACTGCATCCACATGGTAGGCGGTATCTCAGCTCTTATCGGTGCTGCTATCTTAGGACCCCGTATCGGTAAGTTCGTTAAGGATAAGAAGGGTAAGATCACAAAAGTAAATGCATTCCCCGGCCACAACATTCCCATGGGTGCCCTCGGTGTATTTATCCTCTGGCTCGGTTGGTACGGATTCAACGGTGCCGCATGCACAGATATGGCTCAGCTCGGTTCTGTATTCGTAACAACAACAATCGCTCCTGCAATCGCAACTGTTGTCTGCATGATCTTTACATGGATCAAGTATGGTAAGCCTGATGTTTCAATGTGCCTTAACGCTTCTCTTGCAGGTCTTGTTGCAATCACTGCTCCCTGCGACGTAACAGACGCTCTCGGCGCAACGATCATCGGTGCTGTCTCAGGTGTACTCGTAGTATTCGGTGTATGGTTCCTTGATAACGTATTGAGAGTTGACGACCCTGTTGGTGCAGTTGCAGTTCATATGTTGAATGGTATCTGGGGTACGATCGCAGTCGGTCTTTTCGCAACAGATACGGCTCCTGCATACTCTATCGCTGACGCAGCAGGTAATACAATGACAGGTCTGTTCTATGGCGGCGGTGTTAAGCTCCTCGGAATCCAGCTCTTAGGTATGGGCGCTACAGCAGCCTGGACAGCAGTTACCATCACAATTACATTCCTTATCATCAAGGCTATTTTCGGTCTCAGAGCTTCTGAAGAAGAAGAGCTCACAGGTCTTGACGTTACAGAGCACGGTCTCGCAAGTGCTTACTCCGGTTTCTCACTCATGGACGTTTCAGGTGCTGTGATGGAAGAAAACGAGAACACAGATCTTGGTACAGCAGAATATGCTGAAGCTTCTGAAGCTCAGAAGAATGCTGCGATCAAGGTAGCAGTTGCACCCGAACTCGATACAGGTATGCATAAGGTTGTTATCATCGCCAAGCTTTCACGTTATGACAAGCTCAGAAAGGCAATGAACGATCTCGGTGTAACCGGTATGACAGTAACTCAGGTTATGGGCTGCGGCATCCAGAAGGGTGCGGGTGAGAAGTATAGAGGTGTCGAGGTTGACGCTACACTCCTCCCTAAGATCAAGGTTGAGGTTGTCGTATCCAAGATACCTGTAGATAAGGTTATCGAAAAGGCTAAGGAAGTTCTTTACACAGGACATATCGGTGACGGTAAGATCTTCGTATACAACGTAGGCAAGGTCGTTAAGATCCGTACAGGTGAAGAGAACTACGCAGCATTACAGGATGTAGAGTAAACAATCAGTTGTATTCTCATATTCCACCCAACAAGGCGATCCCCGGAACTGTTTTGGTCCCGGGGATTGTTAAAAGGAAGGATTAAAAATATGATTTCATTAAATGATTATTTATACTCCGGAGATACGGTGCTGAAGATACTGCTCAAGTATTCATCTGACCTGAGAAATGAGGCTATCGGAACGCACAATTCAATCGATCTCGCGCATAGTAATTTCCTGGTGCAGATCATTGAACTTCTTGAACACACGGACTTTCTTACTTCACAGTCAAACCGTATCAAAGACTTCTATCATTACATGACCCAGAAGTATCCGTTCCTTGCATTTACATTTAAGGGCCGTATAAAATCACTGATCAGGGCAGAAGAGAAGTTTAACGGTTATATTCTGGAATACATTTACAATTACTATAAAGAAAACGGCAGTTACCCGAGTGAAGCCCAGATTAAGACTAATCTGAACTGTTTCAGGGATCTTATTGCCTACAGGATAGTGATATCTCTTCCTGTCTGTCATGTCTCAGGCGGTGATGATCTTGAGACCCAGGAGATAGATTTTCTTTATGACATAGCCAATGTGCTGCCGGAATTCCTTGAAGAGAGAGGATTTACACCTGAATTGTCCGGATATCAGGATGAGGGAAGCGTCTCGGAACTTGATGAGAATGTCAGGCTATATTACAGGGATTATGTTCAGAATCCGCGTCCTTCAGGGTACAGATCGATGCATATCACTCTTTACGATAATCAGGCGAGATGTTATACGGAGTTGCAGCTAAGGACCAAGGAAATGGACGATTTTGCCGAGATCGGAGAAGCTAACCATTTCGGGTATGAGAAAAGTCAGGAGGAAAACCGCAGCAAAAGGGATATTATCCTTCCGGGTGAGTGCAGGATCTTCGATGAAGCCTACGAACGCCTTATAAAACTGCAGGAATTGGATCTTGCCAAGGTAAATGTAAATATGTTTAAGGCATATAACAACCAGCTGATAAACGACGGCTGCGGACTTTTCAGAGGAAGGCAGATCCTTCCGTTCGAGCATCTTTCGCGTTTCCAGTATGATGAAATTAAATAAATCCTTTAAATAGTGGGTTCTTCGCATATATATTATAATTAGATGACAATACAAGCTTTTAGGTTTAAAATAGGCTTTATCGATAAGAAGGGAGCTGGAGGGAAAAGATGACCATAGTATCATTTCTTCTGGCAGGCACATGGTTTTCAGAATTCTGGGCTGCTTTTGTAGAACAGCTTACTGAAAGACTGTTTGGCCATAAGGATATTGGAGAAGAGATTAGCGAAGCCATTATGCAGGTGCAGATGAGCTTTGCTGCCGGCGATAAAACCCTCATCATTACTGATGCCATCATAGTAACCTGGATCGCTGTAGTTATTATGTTGATCATTGTCGCTGTTTTACTGGGTAAACCATCAAAGGACCATAAGCTCACAAAGGGTCAGACGATCCTTGTTTCTTTGACAGAGCTTGTTATCAGCACTGCAATGAGCTTCGGAATGAACCGTAAGCAGGCTGAAGAAGTTGCGCCGATGGTCATGACCTTTGGTCTTGTGCTCGTCGCATGTAACTCAATCTCATATTTCCATCTCCCGCCTCCGGCAAAGAACGTCGCATTCCCTGTAGGATGCGCTATTGTTGCGATCATTTATGTAATCGTCATGACGTTCAAGTTTATCGGCATTAAGGGATTCTGGATCTCACTTACACAGCCTGTAGCTATCATGCTCCCGTTCAGGCTTTTGGACTATGTTATCAAGCCTTTGTCTCTTGCATTGAGACTTTTCGGTAACGTTTTCGCGGCATTCGTATTCATGGAGTTCTTATCTATCTCCTTACCGGTGATCGTACCGGGTATTGTAGGTCTCTGGTTCGATATCATCGACGGAGTTATCCAGGCTGTAGTATTTGCATACCTGACAATGTCTTACATCGGTGAGAACCTTGAAACTTACAACGAGTACATAGAACACCCTGAAGAACACCAGAAAAAGAAGAAAACTAAGAAGAGCAAGAAATCTGAAGCTGTAGCAGCTTAATACGGAATTCAAACAGATAATAATTTAGGAGGCCAAATATATGACTAACATTCTTCTCGCAGCATTACCTATCATAGCTGCACTTGAGACAAAGGGTATCGCAGCAATCTCAGCAGCGATCGCTATCTCTTGTGGTGCTATCGGATCTACTGCAGCCATGGGTAAGGCGACAAGTTCAGCTCTTGAAGCAGGCGCAAGACAGCCTGAGATCATCTCAAAGCTTCAGACACTGCTCCTTATCGCTATCGTATTCATGGAGTCAATCGGAATCTATGCGCTCGTTGTCGCATTCCTTTTGATCTTTACAGTAGGCTGATCAGGAATATTTCCGAGAGTTAATGGAGCTAAACAGTATGTCATATTTACCGGAGCTGTTATTTGAGGCAGGAGAGTCCAATCTCTTTTCGCCCGATCAGTTTGCAGGATACGCTGTAACTGCCGTTATCACGATATTCAATATCTTATTGGTATTCGTGGTTTTCAGACTGTTCGCGTATAAGAAGATCCTTAAGCTTATACATTCACGCCAGGAAGCGCTTGACGCCGAGCTCGAAGAGGCTAAAAAGGCCAGGGAAGAAGCACAGGCAATAGTTGATTCTTCCAAAGAGACCATCGATGATGCGAAGCGAAAAGGCTCTGCGATCATGGAAGAGGCCAAGGCCAATGCCGAAAAACAGAGCAAAGCAGTTATCGAACAGGCGAATGAAGAGGCTCAGCAGATCATTGTCAGAGCCGAAGAAGATGCTGCAAGGATGAAGCGTAATGCTTTCGAGTCCATGAAAGACGATATCGCGGATCTCTCAGTTCAGATCGCAGGTCACATAATAGGTGATGCGGTATCCAAGGATGAACTCAGCAAGTCCGCTGCAAAGCACACAGAAGAGATCCTCAGCCAAGAGGTAGCTAAGAGTGAGTAATAACCCGTCAGACAATAATGAAATTAAGGCTGCCGGCAAGGCCAAATCAAGAGGCCCGTCTCTGCGTATAGAGACAGCCGGTGACATTCCTGAGGAAAAACTTACCAGGGTTGCCGCCAAGTTTGCCGAAGTAAATGAGATCGAAGATTACCGTCTCTCCATTGAGTTGCGTGAGAATCTCATCGGCGGTTTTATTATCTATTTCCAGGGAAGCCGTTACGACTATTCCGTAAAGGGACAGCTTGACAGAATCGGTTCCTTCATTAAGCGTACGCGTTCTATCGATGGCTACGAAGACGGAATCGCAGCACAAAGAAAAGCTCTTACGGAAGAGGATTTCCCTGCAACTAAAGTTAAAAAGGATCTGGAGAAAGCTCTTGAACAGTTTCCTGAATCCAGTCAGTTAAGTATTGATAATGTCGAGATCTTCGAACTTTCTGATGAAGAACTCGACAAGCGTGTAGAGAATGCATTTGTTTCACGTGAGCACAAGGACGAGATTGGCCGTGTATCTGCCATCTCAGACGGTGTTGCTTCCGTTACCGGCCTTCGCAACTGCATGCTCAACGAGCTTATCTATTTCGCATCCGGTGCTACAGGCATTGCCATGAACCTTGAGAAAACCAAGGTCGGCGTCGTTCTCCTTACAGGCGAAGACACCGTAGTTGAGAGCATGACCTGCAAGCGTACCATGACGACTTGTTCCGTACCTGTAGGTATGGGTCTTTTGGGAAGAGTTGTAGATGCCTTGGGCCATCCTATCGACGGCAAGGGCGTCATCAGATATACGGAAGAGCGCCCGGTAGAATCTCCTGCGCCTTCGATCATCGACAGAGCACCCGTTGACACACCTCTGTTCACCGGAATTACAGCCATCGATGCTCTTACACCTATCGGAAGAGGACAGAGAGAGCTCATCATCGGTGACCGTCAGACAGGTAAGACGTCTATCGCTCTGGATACGATCATTAACCAGAAAAATGAGAATGTCATCTGCGTTTATGTCCCGATCGGACAGAAGATGTCAAATATCGTTGCAACTGCAGGCCTTCTCGAAAAGCGCGGCGCTCTGGACTATACGGTCATAGTCGCTGCTTCAGCTTCAGAGTCAGCAGCAATGCAGTATATTGCACCTTTCTCGGCTTGTGCCATTGCCGAGAAGTTCATGTACGACTATCACAAGGACGTGCTCATCGTTTACGATGACCTTTCAAAGCACGCACAGGCATACAGAGCTATCTCATTGCTCCTCAGAAGACCTCCGGGAAGAGAAGCTTATCCGGGCGATGTCTTCTATCTGCATTCAAGACTTTTGGAGAGATCCGCAAAGCTCTCAGACGAGCTCGGCGGTGGTTCCATCACTGCGCTTCCTATCGTTGAGACACAGGGTAACGATATCTCGGCTTATATCCCGACGAACGTTATCTCCATCACAGACGGTCAGATCTATCTGTCACCTGAGTTATTCTTCTCAGGCCAGAGACCTGCCGTAAACGTAGGTCTTTCCGTATCCCGTGTAGGCGGTGCGGCACAGACAAAGGCAGTCAAGAAAGTTGCCGGACCTTTGAGAATCTCATTGGCTCAGGCCCGTGAAATGGCTTCCTTCTCACAGTTTGGTTCCGACCTAGACGAGAATACCCAGCTCCAGATCAAGAGAGGTGTCGTTCTTAACGAAGTATTGAAGCAGGAGAGATTCTCTCCTCTTACGATGGCAGCAGAAGTAATCCTTCTGTACTGTGCTACTTCGGACAAGTTCAACTTCCTTGCAACTGAAGACATTACAGAGTTCTATACAGCACTTTTCGCAGACATAAGACTCCGTCATCCGAATATCTTCGAAGAGATAACGGACGGCAAGGTATTTACTGACGAGATAAAGTCCGAGATTGATTCGGCATATGAGGAATATAAGGAAACATTCCTTGCCGAGCACGAGGAGTACGTCGAGGACTACTGATCTTATGGAAAGCTTTTCTGCCATCAAGAAGAGAATGAAGAGCGTCAATGACATTAGTCAGATGACTAATGCCATGCAGCTTGTATCGAGCGCGAAAATGCGCCGCTCGCAGCTTTTGCATGATTCCATGTATCCGTTCTTCCTTTTCTGCGTTGAGAGTATGCAGGAGATGATCCGTAACAACGAGCACCTTGATAATCCTTTCTTCGTTCTTGAACAGAAGCAGGAAGGTGATACCTGGAAGATTGGTTACTACGTTCTTTCCGGAGACCAGGGTCTTGCAGGTGCTTACAATAACAATATGGTAAAGATCACCGAAGATCACATAAGACAGAAGGTAATGGAGAATTCCCAGAAGAATATTTCCACGACTTATGAACTCAATGTTTTCGGGCGTCTGGCAAGAGAAAAGCTTGCAAGATTAGGCTATGACGTAAATGCTGATTTCTCGTTCCCGATCGCTGAGCCTACATATGTTGATGCAAGACAGGTTAGCTCGATCATGAGAAACCGCTTCCTGAAAGACGACTACGATCTTGTTTATCTTCTGTATACGCGCATGGATTCTCCCGTAAAGATGGAACCCGTTGCGCTTAGACTTTTACCGGTTGATCCCAAGTCGATTTCAAGACTCCTTCCCAAGGATCTCGAAGATGCCGGAATGGCAGTCCAAAAGGGAGACGATCTTGAGTATTTTCCTAACTCTGACGCGGTATTCAACTACCTTATCGATTCTTATACGAATGCGATGGTATACGGCGCTATGGTTGATGCTTATGCGAGTGAGCAGACAGCAAGACTTACCGCGATGGAGAATGCGACAGACAACGCTGAAGAAATGATGAAAAAGCTCGAGCTTATGAGTAACCGTGCACGTCAGGCAAAGATCACGACGGAATTGACGGAGATCGTCAACGGTGCCCAGCAGGCAGAGAAGATGTGAGGATAAAGATATGGCATACGGCAAAGTAATACAGATAATCGGACCTGTAATCGACTGCGAATTCGGAAAGAATGAGATTCCGAAGATCAATGAGGCTGTCAGGATCTTGAGAAAAGCTCCTTCAGTTACTTCCGATGATGCTGTTCTTACCGAACAGGATGTTGTAAAGAGTGATGATGACGTATATGTTGAAGTCCTTCAGCAGAGAGGTAACGGTGTCGTAAGATGCGTTTCCTTCAATGCTACGGAAGGTCTTACAAGAGGCCTCGTATGTGAGTCTCTCGGATCTTCTATCAAGGTTCCCGTAGGCGAAAACATCACCGGCCGTCTGTTCGATGCCATCGGACATCCCATCGACAATAAGGGTGAAGTAAACAGCGATGCTTACTGGCCTATCCATAGACATGCTCCTTCTTTTACGGAGCAGTATCCTGCAGAGACGATGCTCGAGACGGGCATCAAGGTAATCGACCTTCTCGTACCTTTCTCAAGAGGCGGTAAGATCGGTCTGTTCGGAGGTGCCGGTGTAGGTAAGACGGTCCTCATCCTTGAGCTTATCCGTAATATTGCAAGTGAGCACGGCGGATATTCCGTATTTACCGGTGTCGGAGAGCGTTCACGTGAAGGTAATGACCTTTGGAACGAGATGAAGGCTTCCGGCGTTCTTGATAAGACGATCATGGTATTCGGTCAGATGAATGAGACTTCAGGTGCAAGAATGAGAGCACCTCTTACCGGTCTTACAATGGCTGAGTATTTAAGAGACGAAAAGCACAGAGACGTGCTCCTTTTCATCGATAACATCTACAGATTCGTCCAGGCAGGTTCTGAGGTATCGGCTCTTTTAGGCCGTATCCCTTCAGCCGTTGGTTACCAGCCGACTCTTGCAGGCGAGGTAGGTGAACTTCAGGAAAGAATCACTTCAACACGTAACGGTTCAATCACTTCAATCCAGGCCGTTTACGTTCCTGCGGACGATATCACTGACCCTGCACCTGCAACGACTTTTGCACACCTTGATGCAAATATCGTTCTTTCGCGTGCAGTCGTTGAGCTCGGTATCTATCCTGCTGTAGACCCTCTTGAATCTTCTTCAAGAGTTCTTACGGAAGATGTAGTAGGTGCAGAGCATTATCACGTAGCCCGTAAGGTTCAGGAGATGCTCCAGCGTTATAAGGAACTCCAGGACATCATCGCCATTCTCGGTATGGAAGAACTTTCCGAGAAAGACAGGCTCATGGTATCCCGTGCACGTAAGGTACAGAGATATCTGTCACAGCCTTTCTTCGTAACTGCTGATTCCACAGGTTTCGCACCGAGATATGTTCCTGTCGAAGAGACCGTAAAGGCATTCGGCGAACTTATCTCCGGTTCATTGGATCACATCCCTGAACAGTGCTTCTTCATGAAGGGCGGTCTTGACGACATAATCCAGGCTTATAAAGAGACAACTTCCTAATCACTGTTATGGCTGAACATTCTTCACATAAGATCAACCTGCTTATCGTTACTCCCTACGAGGATTTCTTCGAGGGTCAGGTTGACAGTGTTAGAATTCCCACAAGTGATGGTGAGTTCGGCTTTATGGCCGGACATTCTCCTTTTGTAGCAGCATTAGAGCCTGGTGCATGTGCACTTACGACTAATGGCAAGACGAGATACTGCATGCTCTCTGAAGGTTACTGTGAGATCAACGGTATGCTCGCACTCATTGTCTGTAATTCTGCCGAGTGGCCCGAAGACATTAGGCTCAGAAGAATAATCAACGCTTACAAAGCTGCGATCGAAGAGATAAAGACTCATCAGGACAAGAACGGCAGACCGGTATTTTCTGAAGACAGTGTTGCAAAAGGAAAGCGTGCTCTTGCAAGAATGCGTTTTATCGAGCGTTACGGTACTGACCAGCAGAGAGAAAGACTTGCCGACTATAAAAAGAGCGATTTCCCTGACGGAAAGATCCCCAGACTTCAGTAATTGCAAGGAAACCGAGCCAAAAGAAAAAGGCTCTGGGCCCTCCGCTATCCAGCAGTGGGTCGAGCCTTATCTTATATAGATAGTATCACTTGGAAATGAAAAATCAATGTTATTTTTTGTAAGATAGAAGAGTACAATCTTTTCTTATTATGTATAGTTTTTTAAGCTGAGAATTTAACTTAAATTCCAGTTCAAGTTTATGAATGCTTTTTGCTTCAGCCAATTTAGTATTTCTTAGGTCAAATATGATATTTTGAGATTGCTTAATTGCTTTGCGTATATTGTTTTCTATGGTCCTTTTGCTTTCACCTATAGGACATTTGATTTCCCATTCAACACCATCCATTATAATGTCAGGAGTATGTTGTTTTGGTATTGCACTTGGATGTATAAAAACTATATTTTTACCTAAATTAGCGAAATATTTGGCTGTTTCAAATTCAGCTTTTTCCGGTGGTGAGTTTAGTTGAGATATATCTATTGTCCCAATCGTATTCATGTACTAGCAGCTGAATCTGAATTCTATTTCTCCGAATGTTATCTTTTGTCCTGATTTGATCTCATAAGTTTTTCCGTTATCAACCGGAGAGTCTTCAATATATGTTTTGCCTGTGCCCTTGGAAGGCACTAAATAGAAAGATCCTTCTTTTTGTTTTATGACTGCATGAAGAGGAGCTATCTCCGGATCGTCGATTACTATGTCGGATAAGAAACAATCTGATCCGATGCATGTCTCATCCAGATAAATTGAATATTTAGATCTGACTCCTTTGCTGTCAGAAATAAGCGTAAGAATTCCTGATGTCAGTGGTTTATATTGTCTTACAGGTTCATCATTAGTGTCTTCATGTGACTGGGCTGAATCATATTCAGGAACAGGATCATCTGAAAACAGGATTGAACTTCTCTGTTTTGATTTCTCCTGTGATTCTTCTTTTCTTATGAATTCTTCGCGCTTTTTCTGATTCAGTATCGATACGGACAATATTACCGCAGAAAGGAAGGAGAACAGAAAGCAGGGAAGTGCCATTTTATTAAGCAAAAGCAGCAGTGCCAAAACTGCCGATAAACAGGCGATAATAAGGTCTTTTTCTGTTTTTGAAAGCGCATTAATGCTGAGTGGCAGATCGATTGCTTTCCTTTTCTCCCTGGAATTCTGAGACTTTATAATGGGAGCCGCATCTTCGTCAGTTCCTCTTATGATTCCTGCTATCTTAAGGAACATATCCTCGTTGTTTTCCCTTACGCTGTAAACTAACGCATTTTTCTCATCGTCAGAGATGACGTTTTTGAAGAAATCGCAGTTAAGGAGTTTTTCAAGTTTAAGCGTATCAATTGAAGATAAGCAGAGTCTGTCCGGTGTGATCTTTTGTGGAAGACAGCACAGCTTTATAGTGATGCCTTCCGGATCGGTGAATATCATGTCCGGATCGAGCACGATGCAGGAAGGGGAGACGAGGTTATCTAAAAGTTTTACGAAGGTATAAAAAAGGTCCCCGGCAGATTTACGCCTCAGGCTGAGGTTCTTTAATTCTTTCTTGGTTGGTGTATTTCTTCTGCCCGGTGAAAACACGGAAAATTCCGGGTCAGTTATTTGCATGAATCCTGAAAATTCAAAACTGCACATTATTCCTCTGCCTAAATATTCAGTACTTGGCTTAAGGTAGAAGTCTGAACTGTTTCCGGCAATTACCTCCTCGGCGTAGGTGCATAATGATTCCGGATCGTCAAACTTCTCGAGAGCGTAATATCCGTAGGGTCCCTTCTTTATCTGCATTTCGTTGTTCCTTTATTAACTCAAAAACTGATACTGCTAAGTGATATGTCAGAATGCGTCTGATATCTTTGAATCGTCAAAACAGAAATCCATAACCTTTTGTCCGTACTCGGAAAGTCCTGCCCTGAAGAGCAGCGCAAGTGCAACGAGGACCGCGATGATGATGACTATCTCAACGGTTCCCATGCCTTTTTTGTTCCGTTTAGCTGTTTTTCTCATTGTCGTTTTCCTCCTTTATATGCCGAGAGAGATAATTGCGGGCGTCATAGCGACCATAAGGACGCTTATGAAGTCTAAAGTCATTGGGATTATCAATCCCAACGCTTCTCGTTCCTGTCTTTTTCTTGAAGCGTTTCTGCACAGGTTCCAGCATGCCTGTGACTGAAGATTCAGCATGTTTAAGACTTCTGCAGAACCTAGTCTTCCGTATCGTGCGATCAGAAGAAGTGCGGCCTGGGCTTCGGGTATCTGTATCCTTAACGAGAATTTCTCGACGGCATCCGAAGCGGGAATGCCGCTTAATATCATTGCTCTTAAGTTCTTGATCTCAAGTGAAAGACTCTTGTTTTCTTCGAATGCTTTTGAGCAGATCGAGATGGCTTTAGGAAGCTGCATACCGGATTCCAGAAGTGTCGATATGAGACACAGGAATAACGGAATGTCACTCATGAGATCCTCTCTTTTGCGTTCGACATCAGTTCTGGTCTCACATCCGCCAAGTACGATTATCGCGGCCGTAAACACGAGCGAAAAGAGAGGATTCTTATCAAGAGTGATGAGTATTGCCGTGGATATCACAAAGGCGGCAGTACCCGTTAACAGCTGTTTTTTCAGATATTGTTCGTAAGTGTATTCAGGGTTTACCGACAGCTCATTAAACAGTTCATGTCTTGCAGTGATGAAGCTTGCCGGAAAGATCTTTTTGGCAAGTGTGGTAAGGGTAGTGGACGGTATCTTACCGCCTTGGTTTATGCTGACGGCATGTTCTGATTTATATGCTTTTCTTCCTTGCTCATGGGACATAAACTTCAGAAGCATTGCGCACGCTATGGTACATATGCCGAAAGCCGCAGCAAGAAGGAATGAGCCTGTCTTGGTGTTCCTTGCCATATCAAGGTATTCTCTGCTCATGTAGTTGAGAGCAAAAGTTACTCCGAAAGGCATCGCACAGAGTATTGCTGCTTCTGCATTCTTTCCTGCATTTGAAGCTGCTATCTCTCCCTGAACCGCATTGAGTTCTGAGAGCATCTGGCAGGAGCTTCTTAATATCGACAAACTGTTGTTGCCGATCTCACCGGATATTGCCAATGCGTGAAATACCGGTACCGTCTCGGGGAATCCGATCTGCTGAGCAAATGTGTTAAGAGAATCTTCAAGACTTACGTGAAGCTTGAGATTGTTCTCGAGATTAATGAGCGGCTTTAAGAGCATTGAGCGTTTGCCGAATGTTTTCTCTATAACCGGCCTTATCAGAAGAAGTGATTTCTCGATTGAGTATCCGCTCGAAACGCTTGTGCACAGGACCTGCAAAAGCACGAGAAGCTGAGTCCTCATGTGTCTGTAGTTATTCGAGTAGATCTTTTTCATGGCTTCTTTCCATGGGAGTATGCTTAGCAGGATCGCAAGGAACAGCCTTATGAATTCGGATTTAATGAATAATCCTGATGCGAAATAAACGACTGCCACAAAGACCGGGTAAACCCATATTGTCTTCGCGAGAAATACAGGGAAGGAATGGATCTTCTTATGCTCTGTACGCCATTGCGCTTTTGATGTCTTCAATGCCTGCGATACGTTCAAGACCGTTACCTCCTTTATTTCTGTATAGTGTTTTGAGTCTGTATTCATGATCTTTAGGGGGCATGACCTCACAGATCTCATCTATGTATCTTTTGCCTTCACGGCTTCTCATTATGTGAAGCACGATGTTTATTCCCATTGATACCTGGGACAGGATCGCATCGTAGGGAAGACTTGAGCCTGAAAGGATCATGGCGGTAAGCCTTTCCATCATCTCAAGACATGAGTTGCTGTGTCCCGTACTCATGGAACCCGGGTGACCGCTCGTAAGGCAGGATAGAAGGTCTGCGCTTTCCTTGCCTCTGACTTCGCCGACGATGATCCTGTCGGGGCGCATTCTGAGCGATGCCCTGATCATCATTCCTATATTGATCTCTCCGGTACCGTCCGGACCCGGAAGTCTTGCTTCCATACGCACGAGATTATCTATTCCCTGAAGGTTCAATTCTGCTGAATCTTCTATTGTTACGATGCGTTCGTCCTTAGGTATGAAGTTGCTGAGACTATTTAAAAATGTGGTCTTTCCCGAGCCGGTTCCTCCGCATATGAATATGGTCCGTTTGTTCCTTACACATTCAGCCAGAAACCTGGCTGCTTCCTCACTTATGAACTCCTGTCTTATAAGTGAGACGATGTCGTGAGTGATGCCGGTAAACTTTCTTATCGTTACCGTCGTCTCTCTTGATATGGGAGGGAGGACCGCGTTAGCTCTTGAGCCGTCCGGAAGTCTTAAATCGGCTATCGGATTGGCTTCATTAAGAGGCCTGTTCTGGTTTGCGAAGAAACAGGAGATACATGTCCTCAATGATTCTTCATCTCTGAAAGCCAGATCTGATCTATAGAGCTTTCCGCCTCTTTCAAAAAAGATCTTGTAAGGTCCGTTTACCATTATTTCCGTGATAGAAGGATCTTCCATCAAAGGCTCGATCACGTCCAGACGTCTTAATGAATTGAATACGGATTGGGCCATCTCCCGTTTCTGGTCGAGATTCATCTTGTAGGATGTGTTCTCAGAGATTACATCGGATATGATCTCCCTGAGTTTTTCGTCGGAAGGATCAGTCTCCCCGGATATTGCATTCAGTACGCAATAAGTAATCTGCTCTTTGATGTCGTCCCGGTTCGTTTTGACGTGATTCATACTGCCAGACTCCTTTGAGAGAGGACGTCATCAAACTCACTTCCTGGTGCAAAATCTTCCGCGTAACGTACGGATATCCTTTCCTTGCCGAGAACATTTGTAAGCATGGTTATAAGGTCACGTGCACCGATATCCTCGCTTGCATTTTTTGCAGGGAGAAGGATGATTACCTTGTCGCATCCGGCAAGAAGTCCGGGCAGATCGGCAGTCCTGAATCCTTCAACGACTGCAAGAACGTTTACGAATATCTGCCTGGAATGGGCAAGGTCAGATGCATGGTTCATGAGTGCAGTGGAACGCTCTATGCCGAGATCGTATACATCGTCATTATTCTTGCAGCTTCCGGGAGTAAGAAAACCCGAATCATCCATGTTACAGTATTTGAGAATGTCTTCAGGCATGAATCTTCTGGACTTGCAGTCCTTAAGAAGTGATGTCATGTTTGATGCCGGCGAACCTCTCCACAATGCTCTGAGTCTGCTCGTGAAATCAAGCCTTATGTTGTAGTCGGCTTCAGAGAGTCCTGACTCGAGATCAAATATGAACCTGTCCCTTACGTCAGAGTAAACGAACGGAATGACGGCGGTGAGTGTTCCAGTTAGCGGTTGGTTGACTGAAGGTACGTCTGCTCTGGGCAAAAGCATAGATATGAGTCTGGAACAGTCAATTATTCCGCCGTCTTCCGTTAGCCTAATGGGTGAGGCTGCTGTAGAGGGGATATCATCTTTGTTAATGCAGGCCGGATCGTAAATGACTTTTGTGAAGTCACTGAACCTGTCATCTTCATCCTGTCTTTCAAGGCAGGGGTTTACGATATATGCATCAGGATAAAAGCTTCCGAGTCTCTTTTTGAGAAGACTGTAAATGTATTCGTTGGTCTCATAGATCCTGATAGTGAATGCCATGGCTTTTATCCTCCTTTTTGGCTTTGATCGATAAGCGGATTGTAAGGCCATAATCATGCCGATAAAAGCGACAAAAACCGACAAAAACAGACAAGGGAAAAGACCGAAAACGGCATTTGGGAGAGGGTAATAAATTAATTAATATTATTAACAAATCACCTGTTGGATATCATTTTCGGAAAGTTTTTTGAGCATGAAATGACAATCCCGTCACTTCCGATTGACAAAGAGGGTAGTGATAAGTAAAATCATCTCGTTACAATTTAAAGTTCATTGCTTATCAAGAGTGACTCGAGGGACCGGCCCGTTATCAGAGTCCGGCAACCGCGGAAAGCAGCGGTGCCAATTCCGGCAGGGAAACCTGGAAGATGAGGATCGATAATATATTGCGTCGGCCTTCTCCTTTCGGGGGAAGGTTTTTTCTTTTACCAAAGCATTGAACGGAAAGGAAAGAAAATGAGAAATAAAAAAGGAAACTGGCTGTTCACTTCTGAATCAGTTACTGAGGGACATCCCGACAAGATCTGCGACCAGATCTCAGACAGCGTTCTTGACGCTATCCTGGAGCAGGATCCTATGGCACGTGTTGCATGCGAGACATGCACTACAACTGGTATGGTACTCGTCATGGGCGAGATATCAACATCTGCTTATGTTGATATTCCTTCCATCGTAAGAAATACTGTTAAGGAGATCGGCTATAACTCAAGTGAGATGGGTTTTGACAGCCATTCATGCGCTGTTCTTACTTCCATCGATGAGCAGTCTCCCGACATCGCCATGGGTGTCAACGAGTCTTACGAGGCACGTCACGGCGGCGAAAAGGAGCTCGACACCGGTGCAGGCGACCAGGGCATGATGTTCGGTTATGCAAATGACGACACACCTGAACTTATGCCGATGCCTATCGCACTTGCACATAAGCTTACTATCCGTCTTACAGAAGTACGTAAGAGCGGTGCAGATTTCTTAAGACCTGACGGTAAGTCACAGGTTACAGTAGAGTACGAGAACGACAAGGTAAAGAGGATCGATGCTGTAGTTATTTCCACACAGCACAGCGCTGACGTTACTCTTGAGTTCCTTGAAGAATATATCAAAGAGAATGTTATCAAGGCTGTTATCCCTGCTGATCTCATGGATGAGAACACAAAGATCTACATCAATCCTACAGGCAGATTCGTAGTAGGCGGACCTCAGGGTGACTCCGGTCTTACCGGAAGAAAGATCATCGTTGATACATACGGCGGATTTGCCCGTCACGGCGGCGGATGCTTCTCCGGTAAGGATCCGACGAAGGTTGACCGTTCTGCATGCTACATGATGCGTTACATCGCAAAGAACATCGTAGCTTCAGGTCTTGCTTCCGAGTGCGAAGTCCAGGTTGCTTATGCCATCGGTGTTGCAAAGCCTGTTTCCGTAATGGTTGATACATTCGGAACAGGTAAGATCGAAGATACCAAGATCGTTGAGATCGTAAACAAGGTATTCGATTTAAGACCTGCAGCCATCATCAGAGATCTCGATCTCAGAAGACCTATCTATGCGAAGACCGCAAGCTATGGTCACTTCGGCAGAACTGATGTTGAACTCCCTTGGGAGAAGACAGACAAGGCTGAAGAGATCAAGAAGCTCGCAGGCATCTGATATCCCGATATAAGGACAATTTAGTCTCAAACGCCCGGTTAAAGTCTTGAGCTTTGGCCGGGCTTATTGTTTTGATGAAAGTTTATTGTTAGCATTTTGAAAAACCGAAAGAAGCGAGTCAATGAAGAAAGATCCCAAAGACAACAAACTGTCTTTGTCGGTTGAAGATATCGGCAGCGAGATAGAAGATGCAAAGGTCACCTGCATAAAGGTGTTTTGCCCGAGAAAGGCAAATAACTTTGTGTCGTTTCTTTGCGACGGCAGGTTTACCGTAGCGGGCAAATCCAAGGTCGATATCGTCGAGGGCGGATCTTACATCATTTCCGGCAAAGTCACTGAGTGGAACAACAGACCTCAGGTAACGCTCAAGAAGATAAGCGTTGATGAAGAAGCAGGCGACTCGCTGCTCATAGCATCCTTTCTTTCAGATAACATAAGCGGTCTGGGTAAGACTACCGCGGAGGCTCTGGCTTCCAGATTCGGCAAGGAAGTTCTGAAAGTCCTGACTGAGACACCTGAACTTGCATCTACAGAAGTAAGCGGGCTTTCTTCCTCAAGGGCAATGGCCATATGTGACCAGCTTGTTGAGGAATATGAATTCTTCGAGCAGGGACTTGAAGCAAAGCTCATGGGTTTTTCGCAGGCCCAGATAAAGATGCTCAAGAACCTCGACAGGCTTGACTGTGAAGAGATAAGAAAGACTCCTTTCGCACTCATGGGACACGGCGTTGCAGGCTTTGAACTTCTGGACAGGATCGCACTCGGTGAAGGCGTATCACCTGTAGCAAAAGAGAGAATAGCAGCTGCTCTCTACCAGTCCTGCATGTATCTTCATGAGGAAACAAAATCCACTGCTCTCGTTCCGCAGGACGTAAGAAAAAGAGCCTTGGAATATGTTAACAGCCATGAATCCAAGATCACCTCGGAGCAGTTCACAGAGGTGTTCAGGGATGCAGCCGCAATGGCGATAGAAGACAAAAAGATCGCAGTATATAAATACGATTCCGGCAAGTGCGCAGTCTGTGATGTTGAAGATCCGGATGCGAGATTTGCCACAATGAGTTATTTCGCATCAGAGCTTGCGATCGAGAGACGAATCAATGAGATGCTCAAGTCAAAGACGGTTCCTCCGCCGAGAGATGAGAGCGACAGGATAATGAAGGAGGTCGCATCAGACCTCGGCATCATTCCCGATAAGTCTCAGCTGGACGCATTGTATCTATGTATGTACAGTCCTATCAGTGTAATCACCGGTGGCCCCGGAACGGGTAAGACGACCATCATGGGCGTTCTTGGTGAATACTTCAGGCGGAGCAAGATCAGCTGCGTATTTGCAGCGCCCACAGGACGTGCGGCAAAGAAACTTTCAGAAGCATGCGGAAGTGAAGCTTCGACGATTCACAGACTTTTAGGCGTCAGAAGAACCATCAACACTGACGACGAGGATCTTCCTGATGACAGGTCAGGCCAGTATAACAGCCTTCTTTTCGCACACGGAAAAGACAATCCGATCATCTGCAGGGTAATAGTCATAGATGAGATGTCCATGGTGGACACGATGCTCATGAGGCACCTTCTGGATGCGACTGATAAGGGTACCTCGATCATTCTCGTAGGAGACCCTGACCAGCTTCCTTCTGTCGGCTGCGGCGATATCTTAAGAGATCTTCTGTCTTGCAGATCGATCCCTTCGATAAGGCTTGAAGCGCTTCACAGACAATCTGACGACGGCAGCATTGCAGCAAATGCAAATCTAATTCTCGAAGGAAATGAACCCAGGAGCATGGGTGACGATTTTGAGATCATCAGCTGCAAGAGTGAAGAGGAAGCGCAGGAGACTATTGCAAGGCTCGTTCTTGAGCATAAGAACGAAGATCTCATATGTCTTACTCCGACCAAGAATGAGAATGTTGCCCTGGGCACTGTCCAGCTTAATAAGCTCATCCAGGCATTGGAAGTAAAAGACGATATTAAGGTTTTGAAGAGAGGCCAGAGCCTCGTCCTTCACATAGGCGATAAAGTAATGCAGAACAAAAACGATTACTCTACTGAGTGGATAGATCCCGTCACAGGGGAAGTGCTGCAGGGAATATTCAACGGCGAGCTTGGAGTTATCAGCGACATAGACCCCTTAAATGGAAGCGTTACGATCACCTTCGATGAAGGCAAGACCGCCGAATATAAGGGCAAGCTCCTGGATAACATAGATCTTGCTTATGCCGTTACGGTACACAAGTCACAGGGCTGTGAATTCGACAGGGTTATTATCGCTTTGGGCAAGATGAATGCCCTTCTTTACAAGCGTAGCCTGCTTTATACGGCCGTTACGAGAGGCAAGATGAACGTCACGATTGTCGAGTGTGAAGGCACGCTCGGCAAGTTCTTAAAGGCGCCCAAGGGCGATACCAGGGAGACATGCTTAAGAGATCTTCTTAAGACTGTCGATTACCGCCGGAACAAGTGATGGTATCCCGTCATGGAAACAGCAGCATCAGCATTTCAGGAGAGATAAGAGAGGCTTTAAAAGGGGCGGCGGACCTTATCCTTCCTTACAGATGTGCGCTCTGCGGAGATGTTTCTGATTCAGAAGACCGCTTCGAAAACTACGATTCCTTATACCGTCAGCTCTATGGGAAGGATCCCGGCCTTCATTTGTGCGGCAAGTGCCTGTCTGACCTGGTAAGTACTGATGAACAGGGAAGATGGCTCTTATGTCTTTCAAATCCCGTCGAAAACGATCCGTGCCCCGGACTTGCCCTGTATCTGCTTTTTCCGTACAAAGGGATAATCGAGCGGGCCGTTCCGAAGATCAAGTTCGGCGGACAGATCGGGCTTGCAAGATTCTTCGGCTGCGTAATGGGATCTGCTCTTCATGATGTGGGACTTTCCGCAGATCTCATGGTTCCGGTCCCGCTATCGCAGAAAAGACTTGAAGAACGCGGATTTAATCAGGCTTCCGAAATAGCATATCCGGTCTCAAAGCTGACCGGTATCAGGTTTGCAGAAGACTGCCTGATAAGAATAAGAGATACGAAGAAGCAGTCCGAGATTACTGACAAGAATCTGAGGGCGAATAATGTGTCGGGTGCTTTCGGAGTAAGTGATCTCTGGGATGTGACCGGCATGACCGTAATTATCGTTGATGACGTTGCCACGACAGGCGCTACGCTTCATGAAGCGGCATCAGCTCTCTACAAAGCAGGTGCTGCAAAAGTGCTGTGCGTAGCATTGGCAGGAAACAGATCTGCCAAAAATGCCGAACCTTTTTAATGGCTGAAGGAGATTTAAGCTCCGATCGCTCTTACGATGACTGCTGCAATGATGTAGAGCAGGTCGATGACGGTTGCTGCGATGACAAGCGTGAACCAGACCTTCTTTACGCTGAACTTCCTGTTCTTGCGGAGCTCGTCGTGAAGGGGAGTCGTAATGTTCTTGAAGAGAATGATCTTCTTCTTTGTAAGTCTTCCGACAGTGATCTTAACGATGGAGATTCCTCCGTCGCAGAGGAAGGGAAGTCCTACGATGAAGTAGAGGAGCGGGATCCTGCAATAGATCAGGAAGAATGCGATAAAGAATCCTAAAGATCTTGAACCGGCATCACCCATCAGCATTTTCGAAGGGTTGAAATTGAAGATGAGGTAAGCGATGAGTGCAGGTGCGAAGAATACTACGAGCAGGAGTGCATTATCGTCGAACAGGGATTTTGCAAGGAATCCCATGATGAATGTCGTGATCACCGCAATTACGGAAAGTGATCCCGAGAGGCCGTCGATACCGTCAGTAGCGTTTGTGGCGTTTATCGATACGACGAAAAGGAGCACTGCGAGGATATAGAAAAGAACGGGGTGGATGTCAAAATAAGTGCCCGTAATGGCGAGGTATACGCGTGTTCCGAAGAAATGAACGACGATGAATCCTGCAATGAGGGATACAACGAAGTCCAGAGCGCCCTTGATGTATTCGTTCCAGGCATTCTTGGATCTGTCATCGAGCCAGCCTGTTACCATCTCGGCAAGTACTGCAAGAAGGCCGAAGCCGAGGCCTGTTACGACATTGCCGCTCTCAAAAAAGCCTTTGTCTGACGTGACGGGGCTTATAAGGAAGCAGAATGTGCTTGAAACCAAAAGGAATACCAATATGAAATAGAAACCTACGCCTGTAGGCTTTCCGATGTTTACTTCTGAACCCTGTGCGTATTTACGGCCGCGGTCGTGGCCAAGTATGATCTTCTCTCCCGGAAGGAACTTGAGAAGTATAAGTGTAATGGCAAAGGCAGCAATGCAGCCGATGGCCATTTTCATTATAAATGACATTAAAAATTACCCTCGCTCTTAGGATTCTCCACCAAATGAATTATACATTAAGCATATTTGGATAAAAATTATTAAATCGTTCAACAAATCGGTCAGTTCTATTGGGAAGTATTGGCTAAATGTGTTAACATATTCATTCGTAATAAGGAGAATAAACCATGGATTACAAAGATTTAATAGCTTCTAATTTGAGTAATTGTACAGGCCTTGATAAGGCGCAGGTTGAGGGACTTATAGAGATTCCGCCGAAGCTCGAGCTCGGAGACTTTGCTTTTCCGTGCTTTGTGCTTGCCAAGACACTTCACAAGGCTCCTCCCATGATCGCAAATGAGCTCAAGGATTCAGAAGAGCTCGTTAAGGGCTTTGACGGTGCGGTTACCGTTGATGCTGCAGGTCCTTACATCAACTTCAGGATCGACAGGGGCGTTCTCGCCAAGTCCGTTATCTCTGAGATCATCAGCGAGGGCGACCAGTACGGCAACAGAAATATCGGTGAGGGCAAGAACGTAATCGTTGAGTTCTCATCTCCGAATATCGCAAAGCCTTTCCACGTAGGCCACGCTTTCACGACGATCCTCGGCAATTCTTTGTCTAACATCTATTCAAGACTCGGCTATAACGTAATCAGGTTCAATCACCTTGGCGACTACGGCACACAGTTCGGTAAGCTCATTACCGCTTACAGACTCTGGGGTGACGAGAAGGCCATGGAGGAGAACCCTATAGATGAACTTACCAGGATCTATGTTAAGTTCCACGATGAGTGCAAGGTTAGCCCTGAGGCAGAGAAGGAACTCGAAGATTCGGCAAGAGATAACTTCAGAAAGCTCGAAGAAGGCGAAGAAGAGGAAGTAGCTCTCTGGAAGCGTTTCAGGGATTTGAGCCTTGAGGTTTTCGAGAAGACATATAAGAGAATGGGCATCAAGTTCGATAACTACAACGGTGAATCCTTCTATTCATCAAGGATCCCGGGTGTTGTTAAGATGCTTGAAGATAAGGGGCTTTTGGAAGAGAGCGAAGGCGCTAAGGTCGTTAAGCTCGATGACGAAGGCCTTCCTCCGTGCCTCGTTGTAAAGAGCGATGGTACTACCATCTATGCATCAAGAGACCTTGCTGCAGTTCTTTACAGACACGATGAATTTAATTTCTACAAGAATATCTATGTCGTAGGTCTTCCGCAGCAGCTTCACTTCAAGCAGGTTTTCGCCGTACTCAAGAAGGCCGGCTATGACTTTGCTGACGACTGCGTACATGTAGGCTTTGGTCTTTTGAAGTTCAAGCCCAAGAAGGACGAGAACGGAAATGAGGTTGCAGAGGCATTCTCAACACGTGCCGGCAACATCATCAAGCTCGACGACTTCCTTGATAAGACAACCGAGAAGACAGCCGAGATAATCAGAAAGAACAGTGAGCTCCGCGGCGGCGACATGACCGACGAGCAGATCGCTGAAGTATCCGAAGTTGTCGGCCTTGGCGCAGTTACATACACATATCTCAAGGCCGGAAGAGAGAAGGACATCTTCTTCGACTGGGATGACATGCTCGATTTCGAGGGCGATACAGCGCCTTACCTCATCTACACATATGCAAGGATCAAGTCAATCTTGAGAAAGGCAGAAGACCAGGGCTTTGCAGGCAACATTGATGCCGCCGACAAGCTCACTGCTGAAGATGAGTATGCTGTTATCAGAAGCCTTGCAGACTTCAAGGATGCGGTAGTTAAGGCAGCTGAGAGCTATGAGCCTTTCATGATCTCACGTCAGATCGCGCTCATCGCAAGAAATTTCAACCGTTTCTACAATAACTCGAGAATACTTAATGCGGATTCCGAAGAGATCAGAGATGCAAGACTCAAGCTCTGCGAGGCTGTTGCTGACTGCCTCAAGTCAGGACTTGATATGCTCGGAATCGGCGTAGTCGAGAAGATGTAAGAATTAGAAAGGTGATCTAATGGAGAATACAGCGAACAGCTCGGTACCGGATTTTAAGGAACTTAACTATACAAGACCGGACCTTGATAAGTTCACGGAGACCGTAAGAAACGTAAGACTCAGGCTCATGACCGCCAAGACCATCGAGGCAGCCGATGAGGCTCTGGGTGAGTACGAGATCGCCATCAGTTCATTTGATACGCAGTATGCTCTGTGTCAGATCCTTCATGATCTCGACACTTCAAACGAGTACTATAACACCGAGATGGAGTTTTTCGATGAGGCCGGCGCAAGAGTCCAGGAACTCTCATCAGCCGTCCTGTCGGGACTTCTGACATGTCCATGTGCCGACAGTCTTAAGGCCAAGTACGGTCCCATGATCTTCCGCAAGGCCAAGAACCAGAGGGAGATAATCTCCAGCGAAGTAATCGACGATCTTACTGAGGAATCAAAGCTCGAGAACGAGTATTCCCAGAAGCAGTCCGAGGCAGAGATCCCTCTCGGCAAGAAGACTCTTAACTTAAGCCTTATCCAGCCTTATCTCCAGTCTACTGACAGGAAGGTAAGACGTGACGCGCACATCGCTCTGGACAAGTACTACATGTCCAGAAAAGAAGAGTACGACAGGATCTACGACGAGCTCGTAAAGACGAGAACTACCGCAGCACAGAAGCTCGGATACAACAACTTTACGGAACTCGGATATAAGCGCATGGAGCGCTACGATTACAACAGGGAAGATGTTGCCAAGTTCAGGGAGAACATCAAGAGATATATCGTGCCGCTCACGACACAGATAAGAAAGCTCCAGCAGGAAAGATTAGGCGTCGACAAGCTCATGTTCCATGACCTTCCGTGCCTTTTCTCGGAGGGTAATCCGACACCTGTCGTAAGCAAGGATACATATGAAGAGGCAGCAGGCAAGTTCTTCAGGAACATGTTCGGCGCTACGCCCAGTTTCTTTGATATTCTTTCAGATCACGGATATACGGATCTTTTGTCCCGTCCCGTAAAGTCTACGGGCGGTTACTGCATGTATCTTGAAGATTACTGCATTCCTTTCATTTTCATGAACGGCAACGGTACATTTGACGATGTCGCAACCGTCGTACATGAGGGAGGACACGCTTATGCTGCTCTTGCAGGTGCTGAGTCATCTCCTTTCGTAGAGTGCCTCTCACCGACACTTGAGACATGCGAGATCCACTCCACATCTATGGAATACATGTCATATCCTTTCATGGATATCTTCTACGGCAAGCAGGCTGACCAGTACTGCGAGCTCCATATGACCGACGGACTTCTGTTCCTTCCTTACGGATGCATGGTCGACGAGTTCCAGCACATTGTTTACGACAATCCCAACATGACGCCTGATGAGCGCCACGAGATCTGGAAGATGCTCGAACAGACATATCAGCCTTTCATAAACTACGATGAGAACGATACGCCTTTCCACGCAATGGGCGGCGCCTGGATGAAGAAAGATCACATCTTCACGACACCGTTCTATTACATCGACTATTGTCTTTCTCAGATATGCGCTCTTGAGCTCTGGGATGAGTCCAGAGCCGACCTTAAGGATGCGCTCGAAAAGTACAACACGCTCTGCCAGCTCGGCGGAAGCGACACGTTCCTTAACCTTATCAAGCGTGCGGGAATCGAATCGCCTTTCAAAGTCGACGTAATTAAGCGCCTTGCGTTCAGATGCGCTGATTTCCTTAATCTGTGAGGATAAGATGCAGCTTCCCGACAGCTTTGTAAATGAGATGAACGACTTCTTCACGCGTCACAATGAAGTGCCGCGTGATGGTTTTTATGAGAGTTTTGACAAGGTCCCGCTAAAAGGCGTCAGGTTCTCGCGCTCGAAAATAACCGGCAGCGCGCAGGAAACGGAATTCTTAGGCGACATGAACGAGGAGATAAAGCCCGTTTCGTGGTGCAGCGGCGGTTACTATGTTAACAATGAACCCGGCGGAAGAGATCCTCTCTATCACGCAGGTGTCTACTATCCTCAGGAGCCTTCTGCAATGCTGCCCGCACAGGTAATGGCTGCAAAGCCTGGCGAGATAGTCCTGGATCTTTGTGCAGCACCAGGCGGCAAGGCATGCAGACTGGGCGAAGATATGCACGGCAATGGAATCCTTGTCGCAAATGAGATAAGCTTCGAGCGTTCCAAGGCCTTGCTCAGAAACATAGAGCGTTCCGGTATCGAAGGTCTCGTTATCCTTAATGAGACTCCTGAAAATATTGCTGCAAGACTTCCTCTGTTCTTCGATAAGATCCTAATCGATGCACCATGCTCCGGTGAGGGAATGTTCAGACGTGATAAGAATGCATGCAGGAGCTACATGAATTACGGCCCGAAGGTCTGTGTACCGCTGCAGGAATCCATTCTTGAAGCAGCAGACAAGTGCCTTAAAGAAGGCGGTTCCATCGTATATTCAACATGTACTTTCTGCGTCGATGAAGACGAGAACCAGATAAAGAGATTTATTGAGCGTCACCCCGAATACCATGTAAAAGCGCACCCTGAAATAAAGGGTGTCACCCACGCCGGCGAAGGTTCGATCCTGCCGGGCTCCATGAGAATATGGCCTCATATGTCTGAGGGTGACGGACACTTCTGTGTTCATATCGTAAAGGGTGAAGAGAAAGAGCTTAAGTCAGCTGATGAACTCCTGATAAAAGAGACTGTCGGAACCAAGGATAAGAGCGCTGAAGCCGCATTATCCGTGCTTGATGAAGTGCTCTCTGACAAAGGCAGGGAAGATCTTTTGCAGGGCCGTTTTGTAAGCCACGGAACAGGCCTTTTCAAGATGACTTTTGAAGAGAAACTTTTTAAGGGACTTAAGGTCGTTAAGACCGGACTTTATGTTGGCGATATCAAGCCTTTGAAGTCGGGGAAAAAGGTTTTCGAGCCGTCGAACAGCATAGCTCTTGCGCTCTCAAAAGACTCGATAAAAGAAGACTCTTATCTGGGTCTTCGAAGAGACGATGACAGACTTACAAAGTATCTTCGCGGCGAGACTATATCGGTATCAAGTGAAGACGGACTTAAATCATCCGGCACTATAATCGTGGGAATCGGAGATTTCCCGCTGGGCTTTGCCAAGATCAACGGCCAGACCGCGAAAAATATGTATCCCAAGGCATGGAGGCTAATATGACAAAAGAATTCAAACTCATTCTTGCTACTTCGAACAAGGACAAGGCAAGAGAGATCGCAGAGATATTAAGTGACACCCCCTTCGTCGTTACGACCATGAAGGAAGAAGGATATGATCCCGATATCGTGGAAGACGGCAAGACATTCGAAGAGAATGCCCTCATTAAGGCCAGGACCGTTCACGCTCTTGCCGAAGGCGCTTATGTCATGGCTGACGATTCGGGACTTTGCATCGATGCATTGGACGGTGCTCCGGGCATCTATTCGGCACGTTTCTGCGGCGAGAATTCAACATATCCCGAGAAGTTTGCGAAGATCTTCGAGATGCTTAAGGACGTTCCTGAAGAAAAAAGAACTGCCAAGTTCGTTTGCAGCATTGCAGTCGTAAGACCTGACGGCTCTGAATTTACGGTAAGAGGCGAAGTCTGCGGCGTTCTTCACGAGAAGCCCATGGGCGATGGCGGATTCGGCTACGATCCTATCTTCTATGTGCCCGAATTCGGCATGACGACTGCACAGATGACAAAGGAACAGAAGAATTCCATAAGCCACAGGGGTAAGGCTTCAAGAGCTATGGCTGAGAAGCTTAAGGCTGATCTCGGCTGATAGTGTTTCAATTCCGATAGATTAAGAGATCGAATACTTTTTCGTACAGATTAAGAGATCGAATACTAATTCGTACAGTAAATTGCCTGAGTTACTGTACGGATTACGTATTTTTGCGTCAGAATACGTAAATCGTACAGTTTTTCATCGTTTTTACTGTACGAAATTGGTACTGGATTCTTCATGAATCACATGGTCTGTATTTATCTTTTTTATTTTATTGAATTAGCGACTTAATCGTGTTAATATTTTCGGGCGCGTACAAATGTCCACCACTCGTGGTATAGTGACAGCGCAAAATCTCTACAGAAAGGCCTTATTTTATGCATCAGGATAACCCCGAATATTTCCTAGTCGATAAGAGAGTTTTACCTGAAGTCTTCATTAAGGTTATGGAGGTCAAGCAGCGTCTCAACACCGGAGAATCAACTTCGGTAAACGAAGCTGTAAGGAAGACAGGCCTTTCCAGAAGCGCATACTACAAGTATAAGGATTCCGTTCTGCCGTTCTATGAGGCGGCAAGCGGCAAGAAGGTTACGCTTCTTCTGTCTGTTGAGAATTTCCAGGGAATCCTGTCTGAGATCATCAGAACGATTGCGGAATCCCGTGCGAATATTCTGACCATCAATCAGAATATCCCGATCAACGGCCTTGCAGACATCTCTATCTCCATTGAAACCGTGTCAATGTATGGTACAGTTGACGACATAATTAACGATATCTCCAAGCTTGCGGGCGTGCGTAAGTGCATGATCCTGAGCAGGGAATAATGAAAGGTAAGGAACAGCAAATGGCAATTAACATCGCGATTCTGGGTTTTGGTACGGTAGGTTCTGGCGTAGCCGAGACTCTCGACATAAACAAGGCGCTCATCACGAAGCGCGTTGGCGAAGAGATCAACGTGAAGTATATCCTTGATATCAGGGATTTCCCTGAGAGCAAGTTTGCTAACCTCGTTACACATAATGCTGATGAGGTTTTCGACAGCGACATTCTTATCGCAGTCGAGACCATAGGCGGTGCGAGGATCGCTTATGAATACACAAAGCGCGCTCTTTCTTTGGGAATCAGCGTCGTAACATCAAATAAGGAACTCGTATCAACACACGGTCCCGAGCTCATTAAGATCGCTCAGGAAAACAACTGCTGCTATCTTTTCGAGGCTGCGGTAGGCGGCGGTATCCCGATCATAAGACCTCTTTACAAGTGTCTTGCTGCAAACAAGATCACAAAGATCGCAGGCATCGTAAACGGTACGACAAACTACATCCTTTCACAGATGAAGGATGAAGGCATCGATTTCGATACGGCTCTGAAGCAGGCTCAGGCAAATGGTTTTGCTGAGGCAAATCCTTCTGCAGACATCGACGGTATCGACGCACAGAGAAAGATCTCCATCCTTTCAACAATCGCAAATGACGGCGCTTACATCGCACCTGACCAGATCTCAGCTGAAGGTATCTCTGCTATCACTAATGACGATTTCGAGTTCGCTTCATCTATCGGATGCGACATCAAGCTCATCGCTCTTTATGAAGCAGGTGAGGATAAGCCGGTTGTATACGTAGCACCTACACTCGTTGCAAAGAGCAATCTTTTGTTCAACGTAAGCGGCGTGTTCAATGCGATCATGGTTGACGGTAACAGCTTGGGCCAGGCTATGTTCTACGGTCAGGGTGCAGGTACGCTTCCTACGGCTTCTGCTGTATGCGGCGACATCCTTGAAGCTGCAATGAGCAATCCGACAGAGAACAGGACATGGACGGAAGAGAGCGTTGCTATCACACCTTACGATGAGATCGCTGCTGATATCGTAGTAAGAGCTGACGTTCCCGCAAAGGTCATCACAGCTGCTGAAGGCTATGAGTGCGAAGTTCTCTCTGATGAGGCAATACTCGTTAAGGGAATAAAGCATAAGGACATTGCTTCTCTCGTAAGTGAGACGGGCGCAAAGTCCTGGATGCACTATCTTAAATAATCTAATTGAAAATATCCCGGAGGAATAGAAAATGAAGGTTCTTGTAGTTGGCGGCGGCGGAAGAGAGCACGTTATTTGTTGGAAGCTTAAGCAGGATCCCAGAGTAACGGATCTTTACTGTGCACCCGGTAACGGCGGTATTGCTTCGATCGCTACATGTGTAGACATTAAAGCTACTGATATTGAAGGCATGGTTGAATATGCGAAGAAAGAGCAGTTTGATCTCGTCTTCGTTGCACCTGACGATCCGCTCGCAATGGGCATGGTAGACAAGATGGAAGAAGCAGGCCTCAGAGCATTCGGTCCCAAGGCAAATGCAGCCATCATCGAAGGCTCAAAGGCTTTCTCCAAGCAGCTCATGAAGAAGTATTCGATCCCTACTGCAAAGTATGAGATCTTCACAGAAGAACAGGCAGCTCTTGATTATCTTGAGACACAGCCGATGCCGATCGTTATCAAGTGCGACGGTCTTGCATTAGGTAAGGGCGTAATCATTGCACAGAATCTTGATGAAGCTAAGCAGGCAGTTAAGGACATGATGGAAGACCAGAAGTTCGGTTCTGCAGGCTCCACGATCGTTATCGAAGAGTGCATGACAGGTCCTGAACTTACAGTGCTCGCTTTCTCTGACGGCAACACATGCGTTCCGATGGTTTCTTCAAGAGACCACAAGAGAGCATATGACCACGATAAAGGCCTCAACACAGGCGGCATGGGCGCAGTTACACCCGGTGCCGACATGACTGACGAGCTTAAGGCACGCATCCAGAACGAGATCATCACACCTACAGTCGAAGCACTCAAGAAAGAGGGAAGACCGTTCAAGGGTGTTATCTACTTCGGACTCATGCTTACACCTGAAGGACCGAAGGTAGTAGAGTACAACGCACGTTTCGGAGATCCTGAGGCACAGGCAGTACTGCCTCTTCTCGAGAACAGTCTCCTCGACATAGTTGATGCCATCATCGACGGCAAGCTCGACCAGATAGAATTCAAGTGGAAGAATAAGTGTTCCTGCGTTGTCGTTATGGCTTCAGGCGGATATCCTCAGAGCTACGCAAAGGGTTACGAGATCACAGGTATCGATACATGCGGCAAACTCGTATTCCAGGCAGGAACCGCTCTTAAGGACGGCAAGCTCGTTACAAGCGGCGGACGCGTTCTCTGCGTATATGATGAGGCTGATACTCTTGATGAAGCTATCGACGGTGCATACGAAGGCGTTGCAAAGATCTCTTTCAAGGATATGCATTTCCGTCATGACATCGGAAGGACACTCGGTTAATAAATGAAGATCGGAGTTTACGGAGGATCCTTTGATCCCGTTCATAACGGTCACATAGCAATGATAAGATCCGCTTTAAAGAGCGGATTTATCGATTGTGTGATCGTTATCCCTTCAGTCCGTAATTCGTTCAAACTCTATACGAATAAGCTTCCGCCTCCGTACCGTTTTTACATGATGAAAGAGACGGTCGAAGGAATGGGCCTCAAGAACGTCTTTGTAAGTGATATCGAATACGGTATCGACGGCGTAAGCTACACGTCTGTCGTTCTTGCAAAGCTCACTTCGGATGAATACATCATTCCGTTCCTTACTGACAACGGTATCAAGCGCAAGAAGGCTGAAGAGCACCACGAGTTTTTCTGGATAATGGGCTCTGATACTCTCGGCACATTTGAGAACTGGTATAAGCCGGGCGAGATCCTTAATTATGCATCACTCCTTGCCGCCGTAAGACCGGGTGACGATACTGATGTCGAGAAGGCCAAGGCATCAATAAAGAAGAATCTCGGAGGCAAGGTTGAGATCTTCAGACTTGACGGTATCGAATGTTCTTCTTCGCAGATCACGTCAAGCGGTGACTACTCACAGGTACCTGAACCGACGTTGGAATTCATTAAGAGACATGCTCTTTATACTGAGAATACTAAGCTTGAAGGGGTTTCTGACGAAGCAAGAAAACAGTTCTTCGAAGCAGCTGTCTGGATGTACCGTTATCTTGGTGGCAAGAGACTTCTGCATACATTAAACGTCGGATATCTGTCAGCACATCTGGCCGGCCTTTATGGCTGCGACAAGGACAAGGCATTGATCGCCGGAGCTCTTCACGACTGTGCGAAGGAACTTCCTATCGAACAGCAGCTCGAAATGGCAAAGAGATATTCAGGTGATCTGTTTACAGAGAAAAAGATCATCCATTCCTCTGCAGGTGCCACTTTTGTTAAGGAAGATCTTGGTATCGAAGATAAGGATATCCTTGATGCAATCTGCTATCACACCACAGGCAGGGGTAACATGACGGTCCTCGAAAAGATCGTTTATCTTGCGGACAAGATCGAACCTGCCAGAAACTACATGGATCTGGGCCCCATCAGAGAGACTGCAGAGCACGATCTGGACGAGGCAGTTCGCATGACCGCTGATGCTGTAAGGAATAAGTTTAAGAGTCAGGGAAGGGAAATGCATCCTGTTACGATCCAAATGATGAAGGATCTGGGCATGATCTAAGATCGTACGCAACATGTTATTCGTTTAACAATAAGTTAAAAACAACACAACAGTTATTGTGTTACAATCAAAACATAAACAAAACTCAAGGAGATAAATAATGGACAGCAAAGAATTAGCCGCTAAGATTACTGAAATACTTGATTCCAAGAAAGGTATCGACATTGAGACGATAGATCTGACCGGTAAGACCGTTCTTGCAGATTATTTCGTTCTCGCAAGCGGTAATTCCACAACTCAGATCAAGTCACTTGCTGACGAAGTTGAGTTCGTTCTCAAGAAAGACTTTGATATCGTTCCTGACCACATCGAAGGCCGTTCAGGTGACAAGTGGATCCTGTTGGATTACAAGGACGTCGTAGTTCATGTAATGGGCAGGGAAGAGCGCGAGAACTACAATATCGAGAAGTTCTGGGAAACTAAGCGCAGAGAAGACGAAGCGTAATTTAGATAATTATTTAAAAGTAATGTCCGGAGCCGACAGGGTAAATGCCTTGTCGGCTTTGTCGTATATTGTCGGTAAAAACCGACAAAGAGCGGTGATATGCTTTCTCTATGTTGAAGAAGAGCGCGGCAAAGAAGTTCAAAAGTATTATCTATCCTGTGGCATTCATCCTGATAGTTATCCTGAGTGCCTTATATAAGTATGTCTTCAAAGGAAGCGGCGATATTACTCTTCAGGGTTTTAAGAGCGGAAAGACAGCTTCAGTTACTGAGACCACTGCGCTGGATGATCTTTATCAGGAAACAGTAATTCAGGTCACAGTACAGGATACGGCACCTGCAACTGTTGAGACGGTCCGGCTCATCAGTGTTTATATTTGCGGAGAAGTAAGAAATCCGGGCATCTACGAAGCTCCCCGGGGTGTGATGCTTAATGACATTATCGAAGATGCAGGCGGACTTACGGAGAATGCTTCAGTAAATAACATCAACCTCGTTTACCAGATCACGGAAAACATGTCTATCTATATTCCGTCAGAAGATGAGATTAAAAACGGATTTACGGGAGGGGACATCATCAGGCAGGACGGTGTCTATGTATGGGGCAATTCTTCAGGTGGCAGTTCTGATCCTGGAGGAAGCACGCTTATGGTCAATATCAACACGGCGGCTTTAGATGAGCTCAAGAGCCTTCCCGGGATAGGGGAGGTGACGGCCCAGGCCATTATCGATTACAGAAATGCAACACCGTTCTCGGCCATTGAGGACATAAAGAACGTTACAGGAATAGGTGATTCAAAGTTCAACAGGATCAAAGACTATATCTGTGTCTGATCAGGTGTAACCGTAAAGGCCTCTTACACTGACTTCTCCGCTTCTGAGGTTCTCTGTTGATCCGTCATCGAATTCGACCTTAAGTGAGAAGTCGTCATTGATGGCGATGGCTTTGCCTGTCCGGCCCTGGCCGTTCTCGGTCATCTGGGGGAAGGCCGTGATCTTACTTCCGGTAGTGATGTTGAGCTCGCGGTATCTTTCAATGTAATAGGGATCTTCGGGCCAGTTGGCTGCAAGCTTGTCCATAGATCTTATTATCTCTGCGGCAAGTTCTGCGCGGACGAATTTCTTTCCGCCGTTCTCCATTGATATGGAAGTTGCTATCTCAGATATCTCAGGCGGGAAGTTATCTTCGTTAACGTTAACACCGATGCCGATTATGCATGTGTCGATGAATCCGCTCTCGCCCTCGACCGTAACCTCCGTCAGAATGCCGCAGATCTTCTTCCTGTTCATCAGAAGATCGTTTACCCATTTGATCTGTGAATCGAGCCCGTAGGCACTTGTAATCGCGTCAGAGACGGCAACGGCAGTCCAGCTGGTAAGGTCTGATATCTTATCGAACCCTGAATCAGGTTTGAAAAGGTAGGAGAGATATATTCCTGCACCCGAAGGGGAGGCAAAGCTCCTGCCGCGTCTTCCTTTGCCGCCTGTCTGCTGGTCGGCAATGACTACTGTGCCTGATACGGCTCCTTTTGAGGCCAAGTCTTTGAGGACGTTGTTTGTGGAATCTACGGAATCAAAAACCAGAAGGTCGCCTGATCTGTTATCTGGAAGGTATACGGAGACCGATCCTTTGGACAGGATATCCGGACTGCTTATGAGAAGGTAGCCCTTTTTCGTGGATGATTCAATCCCGTAGCCTTCTTCTCTTAATGTTTTGACGGCAGTATTAACCGCAGCACGGGACACTCCGAGTTTGTGGCTTATTGTCTCACCGGAGATATAGCTTTTTTCTCTCGAAATAAGCTTTAAGACATCGTCTTTGAGCATTAGGGAACCCATCCTTTTACTTAACAAAATATAACAGGCTATTTACTGCTTATTAAAAAAAATAATAACACTTTGCGGGCTATGTGCGGTAAAATATTCTTGGTAAAGTGCATTTTACAATTAATTGTTAGGGTAAGCATGGGTATATATTCGATTGTTCTGGCAGTAGTAATGCTGCTTAGTATGATGTCAACTATGGCGCTCGTTCTCTTCTCGAGACGAGGTGCTAATACGCTTGAAATACTTATATCCGTTTGTATCATGATGAGTAATGCAGGATATTTTATCCTGTCATGCTCAAGGAACCTTCAGGAAGCGGTTCTTGCTAATGCCCTTTGCTATATAGGCGGTGTTTTCCTTCCGCTCCTTATCGTCTATATCCTGATCGACTATTCAGATTCAAAAGTTCCTACCTGGTTCTCGGTAGTAATCCTCTTACTCAATATCGCAGTCTTCATTTCCACACTGCTTACGGACAGGATCCCGTTGTTCTATTCAGCGGTTAAGTTCGTGCCCGGCGATCCTTCAATGCTCGTCAAGGAACCCGGCTCCATCTATTACATCAGATACATTATCCTGGCAGTAGAAGTCGGTCTTGCGGCTTTCTTTACCATCCTTACATATCTCGGCAAGAGAACCGCCTCTTTCAGACTTATGATGACATATGCCGGATCATTATTCGGTGTTGTAATCGTATATCTTGCAAGACGCATCTTTGACATTAAGTATGATCTTATCCCGTTCTTCTATCTTGTCTGCACCCTGATGCTCGACTACGTTGTCGCAAGATCAACGATCTACAACGTTAACCTCAGCGTCCAGGAGAAGATAGATGAGCTCAGCACATTCGGCTATCTTGCTTTCGACAAGCAGTTCAGATTTGTAGGAAGCAACGCTGTATCAGAGAAGTTTTTCCCTGAGATCAAAAATGTAAGGATCGACTCCAAGATCATTGCCAAGGACTATGCGTTAAAGGATCTCCTCAAGTGGGTTGCTACCAACGCCAAGGAATCAGCAGAAAAGAAGCAGGTCCAGGGCAAGTTCACCAGAGCTATTACTATCAACGACAAGAGCCCTACGGAAAGAAGATTCCTTGAGTGCGAGATGAGTTTCATTCATTTCGGACTCGAAAACCACGTATCCGGATATCTTGTTGAGCTTACCGATGTTACAGAACAGCACAATATGATCGAGACCATGAGCTGGAAGGGCGAGTCACTTAAGCGTGAGGCCGAGAAGCAGGCTAAGAGAGCTAAGTCGATGCAGATGTCTACCATCCTCGGAATGGCGGCCATGATCGAATCCCGAGACAACTCAACAGGCGGTCACATCAACAGAACATCCGAGTGCGTTGCTCTCTTTGTAAACCATCTCCGTACTCTCGACGACTACAACATGAGTGAGAGTTACTGGGATGCAGTAATCAACGCCGCTCCTTTGCATGACCTTGGTAAGATAACTGTAGACGATGCCATCCTGAGAAAGCCTTCCGGACTTACGGAGGATGAGTACGAGCAGATGAAAAAGCACGCTGAAAACGGTGCAAAGATCATGAATAAGGTACTTGAAGACGTTGATGACAAGGAGTTCGTCAGCGTCGCTACCAATGTTGCCCACTATCACCACGAGAAGTATAACGGCACTGGATACCCTGACAGATTAAGAGGTGAGAACATCCCGTTTGAAGCAAGAATAATGGCTCTGGCAGATGTTTTCGATGCCCTTGCAAGCCGCCGTTATTACAAGGAACCTATGTCTTATGATGAAGCTTTCGAGATCATCAGACAGGAACTTGGTCATCACTTTGACCCGCATCTCGGACGCATATTTATATCTCTCAAGATGGAGATCATAACTCTTTACGAGTCATTCGAGAATACTGACTACGCAAGATAAATCAGACTTCTTCGTCGATAATGTTTTTAACCCACTTATACTTCCGGTAGTGAATTATAACTGCCGGAATTTTAATAATCTCATCGAGATTCAATATGAAGTAAACGACCATCGGCGGCAAGTCTAATTTGAATGCGGCAATGTATCCGAGAGGCACGATAAATGCCCACATTGTCAGAGTATCGCAGATAAAACCAAACTTGGTATCTCCGCCTGCCGAGAAGATTCCGCCAATGAGGATCGAATTAATGGACCTTCCGAGAATATAGTAGCTGCACATCAGGAGCATTATCAGAAGGTAATGCTCGGCTTTTTCCGATAAGTTCACGAACTTGATGACCAGAGGAGAAGATGCTGCAGCGACAATACCGAGGATGATTCCCGATATGATACCAATCTTGAAAAGTTTATCTCCATAGAGTTTGGCCTTATCAAGCCTGTTGGCACCAAGCTCATTGCCGATAACGATGACGCTTCCGCTTGCGATCGCATAGCAAAGGCATGATACAAGATCTTTTACGATCGTAGCTATGCTGTTTGCCGTGGCAACATCTTCTTCGAGATGACCTAAGATCACGGTGATCATTGCAAAGCCGAAGCCCCAGAGAAGCTGGTTCAAAGTGTAGGGAAGAGTGTACTTTGAAAACCTCTTCCTGAGATCAAGATCCACACGGAAAATGTTTTTGAATCTCAATCTGAATTTGGTCAGTTTGAGATTGAATATCAGGCAGATGATAAAGCCGGTGCCGTTGGATATCGATGTTGCGAGAGCCGCACCGGATATACCCATCTCAGGCGCACCGAAAAGGCCGAAGATGAATACTGCATTTAAGAATATGTTGAGAAATACGATAACGATACTTGCGATCGTACACTGCTTTACGAATCCGACATTCTTCAGGAGTGTCTCATAGATCATGGCAAGAGTCATGAATACATATGAAAAGGAAGCGCATCTCAGATAAGGAATGGCGCCTGTAATAAAGACTTCCTTATCCGTGAATACTCCTATAACACCTTCAGGTATTATCATCGTGCATGAGAAGAAGATGATCATTATCGGCAGTGAAAGCGAGAACATGTATCCGAATATCTTCTCGATCGATTCAGTATCGCCTTTGCCCCAATATTGTGCAGCAAGGATAGATCCTCCTGCAGTTATCGAATATATGAAAAGAGATAACACGAAAGGAACCTGTGAGGCAAGCGAGACAGACGTCATGGCTTCCGGTGAAAGGAAGAGCAGCATAACGGCATCTGATATCGGTACGAGTGCAAAAACAAGATTTTGCAGAGTCATCGGCAATATCAGAGATATCAGCTTTTTTCTAAATGATGTGTCTTTTACATTTTCCATGTTGCGAATTATATATTAAGTCCCCATAAAAATATCGGCAGGAGGGCATTTTAACCCGAAAGATTAAGAAAATCAAATGGATACCACATACAGATACGCTTGAAAATAGAATCTAAATAAGTGAAAATTGGGCTTGTGTAAATATCTATAAAATATTGCAGCTGGATTTAGGGGGATAATTTTATGCAGCAGGTAACTAATCAGCAGAAACTTAAACCGTGGATGGGATTCGTCCTTTTCGCAGTTGTTATGGTATTGTTCGTATTCATCGGTTCTCCGATGCAGACAGCATGGAGGATCTACGGACTGATCGCAACGGAAGCAATGTTCCTGGTTATAGCGATATTGTACGCAGTAATCTTCAGGATACCTTTAAAGGAGATGTTTCCGGTAAAGAAGTTCAAAGCAAGAGACTTCTTCGGTTCGCTTTTCCTTGCCGGCGGCGGTGTCCTGATAGGATTTGTAAGCATTGCCATTGTAGGCATACTGATCCCCTCATCTCTTGAAGCAGGAGATGTGCAGGCAATAAGCGAATTTAACAGCGGCAGCTCAGGATATCTTCTTACGATCTTTGCAATGGCGGTAACACCTGCTATCTGCGAGGAAGCCATACAAAGAGGAGCTATAATAGCAAACTTCAGAACGATCAAAAAGGACTGGATCATTGTACTCATTATGGGACTGTTCTTCGGTATCTTCCATCTGTCGGTATTAAGATTTGTTAACACTGCAATAATGGGTGCATGCCTGTCTTACATTGTCGTTAAGAAAAACAACATGGTGTTATCCTCACTCATGCATTTTCTCATTAACTTTGTGGCCACATCTTTATCTTACGTTGCCAGTGTAAACAGCGGTAATTCAGCTGCAGCAGCGTTAACGGCCGATACCATGAAGGTTGCACTTGGAACTTATCTCCTCATGGGTTTTGCGGCACCGTTCTTTATCGTTATAGGACTTATGCTTCTTAATCCGGAATCACATAAGAAGATCAGGTTCCTTTTTGCCGCCATAGCATCTGTGATCATGCTTATAGGAGGATTTGCCGTTACTATATCAAACAGACTTGGTCAGAATTATCTTGTTAATTGCAACATGAGCTACATTGTTGATGTAGAGAACACAGAAGCAGAGCCAATAGAGTTCGGCACTGCGGAAGAAGGTGTATATACTGTTGCCGTTGTCATCGCAAATGCCGAAGGTGATTACAGCGTAAGGATCGAGAAAACAAGCGGAGAAGTGATCTTAAACGATAAGGTCTCATCGGGCGTTATCAAAATGTACAGTAACCAGGTAGAATTAGAACATGATGATTACCGGCTTATAATCGTAAACGGAGCAGGTTCAAGAGGAGATAAACCGACAATATCTGTTCAGATAAGTTAAATGGGGGTGGAATATGGATAACAGGAAAGAGTTGGGCGCTACATTTGATACAGAAGCATCCAAGTACGATAAGATGCGCCCCGGTTATGCCGATGAGTTGTTTCAGGCTATTTTCGAATACGTAAAGATCGGTGAGAGAAGCCGCGTTGTTGAAGTAGGCAGCGGAAGCGGTCAGGCTACGCTGCCCGTGCTCAAGACCGGCTGCGAGCTTACTTCAGTTGAGTATGGTGAGAACTTCTCGAGAATCCTTATGGAGAAGTTCGGCGGATATAAAGGCTTTAAGGTAATCACGGGAAAATTCGAAGATGTTGATCTGGAAGATGATGCTTACGATCTTGTCTTCTCTGCAACTGCTTTTCACTGGGTTCCTGAAGAGATTGGATATCCCAAGGTTTATTCCGCATTAAAGCCCGGCGGAGCATTTGCAAGATTTGCTAACCGCCCGCGTAACAGTCAGAACGCTCCTGAACTGGCTGCTGAGATCGATGCGCTTTATGAAGAGTATTACAACAAGGCATACGATATCAAGTCAGGCACAAAGAAGTGGTTCACTGAAGAGAAGGCAAAGGAGATCTCAC
>JAEEGJ010003162.1_pt1 | contig 66502 bp, 56 predicted proteins | sample 8958761 | NCBI WGS metagenome assembly JAEEGJ01 (sample SAMN16246546, study PRJNA631951) | gut metagenome | biome: gut microbiome; feature: rumen; material: RS-attached | host: Bos | place: Iran: Karaj | collected 2018-10 | reverse complement strand
CGCACTCCGTAAGTCCGTAGCCCTGAACGCATAAGAAACCGACATCCTGGAAGAATTTGAGTACCTGAGGGTTTACAGGAGCGCCGCCCAGGATGATGAGTCTCATCCTTCCGCCGAATACATCGTGAATCTGCTTGAACAGCTTCTTCCTCATCTTGTTGCTGAGATGCAGAGCATTGGCGATCTTTATACCTTTCTGGAGCTTGGCAGCTGTCTTGGGATCGCTGTTTACCTGCTTCATGATCTTCTTGTAGAAGAGCTCGAGCATGATAGGAACCATGAGGATAGCCGTAGGCTTTGCCTCCTGAAGGTTCTGCTGGATATATCTGAGTCCTTCGCAGATGGCAACTGTCGTTCCTCTGTAGACCTGACCCAGGAAGCCGCAGGTGCACTCATATGTGTGATGCAAAGGCAGGACTGAGAGCCATACCTCGTTCCTGTCGATATAGAGCATGGAGAACATCGACATGAGGTTCTTGCAGATGTTCCTCTGGCAGAGCATAACTGCCTTGGATTTTGCAGTTGTACCCGAAGTAAACAGCAGGATAGTCATCTCTTCGGGATCGATCGTAGCTTCAGTGAAGATCTTATCTCCAGCTGCCAGCTTGTCTTCACCCTGCTTGAGACAATCGTAGAAATAAAGGAATCTCTCATCCTTTGTCTCGTCCATGCAGATGTAATGCTTAACAGAAGCAACTTTGCCGTAAACAGCATCAATGATGTCCTTCTTGGACTTGGAGAAAACAACGATATCGACCTCTGCCCTCTCGAGCATGTTCTCGATATCTTCGACGGGAAGCTCCTTATCAAGCGGTACGACGCAGCCTGTGCCGTTTGTCGCTGCCAGATACGTTACATACCATTCGTACCTTGTCTCGGCGAAAATGGCAATCCTGGCACCCTTCTGGACAGTGTTGAGGAAATAAGTTCCGAGCGAATCGATATCGTGGTCATATTTCTCTGTCGAGATGGGGACATATTCTCCGCCCTTCTTCTCTTTTACGAGGAATACGGGGTTGCCCGGGAACTCTTTGACACGCTTCTTGATAACGTCTCTTAAGTCATGGACTTCGGTTACTTCGTACAGATTTGCATAGGGATCTTTACTCATCTTTTTGCATATCCTTTCTCAATTGCGAGATTTGCGCGCTCAGCCGTCTTGCCGCCCAGTGCGATCTGTTCATCGATAAAGCCCGGGTGCTCGGCCAGGAATTCATCCATATAATCCGAAGGAGATGCCAGGAACTTAAGGACGAGTTCTTTCTGAGCCTCATTTATAGTACCATTCTTTTGCGCTTCCTCGAAAATATCTTTGCCGATAATAGTAATCGTCTGAAGCTCAACACCAAGGTTCTTGAGGACCTGTCTTCCGCCCTGATCCCTGTCAACTACGGCAAGAGTATCAGTTATGTCCGAACCGATACCTCTGATGACCGGTATCCATGCTCTCTCATAGCTTGAGGCCTCGGTAACGAGATCTGCAATATGAAGCGCCTTCTTCCCGTTAAGGTCAGCAGGTACGATGCCTGTCTTTGTAAGGTCCTCATTATAAGTGAATGTCATATCCTTATAGATGGTAAGATGCGGTTTGCCTAGCAGATATGCAGGAAGCATCGAGAAGAAGAAGTCTCTTCTCTCACCGCCTGAGATGTAATCAAAATCAAGTTTTGAAGCCATCTCGGCAAGAAGATCCATTGTCATCTTGAACGTACCGCCCTTGTTATAGTAAGCAAGGAGCATGTCGAAGATCACCGAAGGTGCTTCGAGCTTATCCTTGGAGATTGAACTCTCGATCCTCTTTAAGACTTCACCTGCGGCAGCCTCATTCTCAAGAAGAAAGTGTGTGTTGATGAAGAACGGTCCGAGTCTTCCTGATGTGTACCAGAAAGGAGTCTCAGCAGGTGCTACCCTGATCGCCTTTGTGTCGAATAAAGCCTGTACTATCTTATCTGTCATATATCCTCCCTGCTTACCAGAGCTGAAGCGTTCCGGTAAGATCTTTAAGTTCGATCGAATTGTCTTCGCAATACTTGTTAAGGTCTGCCGTAATGTCCACGGGACATGCAGGATGAACAAGACTTGCCGTACCTATCTCAACTGCAGATGCGCCGGCTATCATGAACTCGAGCACATCATCAGCACATTCGATGCCTCCGCAGCCAATGATGGGAATGCTGAGCACCTGATAACATTCAGATACCATTCTTATGGCAACGGGCTTTATAGCAGGACCGGAATATCCTCCTGTGTTGTTTGTGAGAACAGGTCTTCTGGTCCTGATATCCACTGCCATTCCAAGCATCGTATTGATAAGAACGACAGCATCAGCTCCGCCCTTCTGTGCAGCAAGCGCGCATGACTTGATATCGGTGACATTAGGAGTCAGCTTGATCCACAGAGGGATATCGGTAAGAGATCTGAGAAGCGAAGTGATCTTCTCGATCTCATGAGGATCTGTTCCTATGGACATACAGCCTGATTTTACATTGGGACATGACAGGTTGATCTCCAAAGCATCTATCTTGTCCTTGTAAGGCGCAAGCTTTGTTACCATGGCGATGTAGTCATCTTCGCTGTGGCCTGCGACATTAACTATTACGCGGCAGCCGAGACCGGTCATATAATCAAGATCATTCTCGATAAAGAAATCAACACCGGGGTTCTGAAGACCTACGGAATTGAGCATGCCTGCCCTGCATTCAGCGACTCTCACACCGGGATTGCCCGCTCTGGGCTTAATTGTAAGTCCCTTTGATGAGATGCCGCCAAGAATCGACAGATCGTAGTATTCGGAGAGTTCGTGACCGAAGTTACAGGTTCCCGAAGCAAGTATCAGCGGGCTCTTAAGATCAAGCTGTCCTACTTTTACGGATATAGCGCTCACCAGATCACCTCCGCATAATCAAATACGGGGCCGTCCTTGCAGCACCTCTTATTGTAATAACCGTCTTCGTTATCAGCTTTTGTCTTTACCGTGCAGCAAAGGCAGATGCCTATACCGCACCCCATCCTTTGTTCCATCGATACAAAGCACTTAAGTCCGTGGGATTCTGCCCACTCACCGGTTGCCTTCATCATCGGCTTGGGTCCGACACAAAGAACGGCAGCGTTAGGATGATCGTTAAGATCGATGGTATCAAGACCTGCGATACAGGTGCCTTTGATACCGGCGTCACCTTCATCGGTCGTAAGGATGAATGACGGATCGTTCAAGATGACCTGGGATGCATTCCTGAATCCTTGAACGACTGTAACCTTCTTGCCGGAAGCCTTAATTGTCTCGTAAGTAAAGTTGACCGGGAACACACCGGTTCCGCCGCTTACGAGTATGTATGAATCATAAGATTCAAGATCAAAGCCGTTTCCCAGCGGAGCAAGCATCGATATCTCCGTGCCTGCTTCGATCCCTGAGAGTTCTTCCGTACCCTTGCCTACTACCTTGATGCCAACATAGAGAACTTTGCCGTCATCACTGACGGAAGCTACTCCAAAAGGACGCTTAAGGAACTTCGAGCAGGAGATATTAACAAACTGACCGGGGACGGCAGAAGAAGCCGCCTCCGGACATTCAATTCCTATATAAGCCGTATCCGGAGTCAGGAACTCTTTGGAGACGACCTTACATGTGTATTCTTTCTTTTGTGTCATTTGCCTCAGATATACTTACGGTTGATGAGAGCTGCCTTAAGCTTGTCTCTCATGTCGATTGCTTCGTCTCTCGTTGCCTGAGCAAAATCTTCAGGCTTCAGGTCATCACGCTTTGTCCAAGCGCACATGAGACTTCTGGAAGCATTAACGATACCGCCCTTTCCGTCTTCTGTGAATGATGCAACAGCTTCATCGGCACCTGCACCCTGTGCCCCGTAACCGGGAATGAGGATGAATGCCTTGGGAAGTCTCTTACGGATGGCTACTGCTTCTTCAGGGTATGTAGCACCTACAACAGCGCCTACAGCCGAGAAACCTTCCTCGCCGATGTAATCCATTCCCCACTCATTGACCTTATCTGCAACGGCCTCATAAACCTTGCGTCCGTCAGCGAGTTCAAGTTCCTGGAAGTCGGAAGATGAAGGATTGGATGTCTTGACCAGGCAGAAGATGCCTGCACCGTATTCCTTGCAGTTTGTAAGGAAAGGCTTAACGCCGTCGACTCCGAGATAAGCATTAACCGTAACGGCATCTGCTCCGTAAACCTTGAATCTCTGATCCATAAGAAGCTCTGTTGCTCCGATGATGGACTTTGCATATGCTTCAGCTGAAGGACCTATGTCATTTCTCTTGGCATCAGCGATGACGAGCATACCTTTCTTCTGGGCATATCTGATCGTAAGAGCAAGAGTCTTGAGTGCTTCAGAACCATACATCTCATAGTATGCGTACTGGACCTTGATGGCAGGTATGATATCGCATGTTGCATCGATAAGAGCCTTGTTGAAGAGCCAGAGAGCCTTTGCCGTTGACTTAAGGGGCTCATCCGGGAAGATCGACTCTGCGTGGTCCTTAATGAACTGCGGAACGTAATCCAGCTTCGGATCAAGACCCAATACTGTGGGGTTGTCTAATTCTGCGATCCTTCTTACAAGGGCATCACTGAAGTTTCTCATAAGTCGTCTTTCCTCCCATTATCGTTAATACTGTGTCGCCGTAAAGCTTCCAACCGTCATACGGTGTGTTCCTTGATTTGGACAGACACGTATTCTTGTCATAAGTGAACTCGTTATCGAGATCAAATGCTGCAAGATCGGCATCCGCGCCCTCTTCAAGGCTTCCTCTTCCGAGATTTAAGATCTTAGAGGGTGCGTAGCACATAAGATCTATCAGTCTCTCGAGAGTAATCTCACCTGTTTTTACAAGATAAGTGTACCCTAAAGCGAACGCAGTCTCAAACCCCAGAATTCCATTTAAGGCAACTGCGAACTCACAATCCTTCTCATCCTGGTGGTGTGGCGCATTGTCTGTCGCGATAACATCGATGGTTCCGTCCTTGATACCCTCGATTATTGCCTGCTTGTGTTCTTCTGTACGGAGCGGAGGGTGCATCTTGAAGTTTGTATCATATGTCTCGCAGCATTTATCCGTAAGCGTAAAATAATGCGGACATGTCTCACAGGTGACCTTTACCCCTCTTGCCTTGGCATCCCTTATCATCCTGACGCCGTCCTTTGTGCTGACATGGCAGATATGTACGGGGATATCAAGATATTCGGAGAGGATTATGTCTCTTGCGATCATAATGTCCTCTGCTGCAGTCGGGATGCCTCTGATACCTATCTCGGTTGAGACATCGCCTTCATTCATCGCACCCTCGGACAATGATTTATCCTCGCAGTGATTCAGGACCGGAAGGTTGAAGTCTGAGGAATACTCCATGACTTTCCTCATGATGCCGGCATTCTTGATGGGATGGCCGTCGTCAGATACTGCAACGATACCGGCTTCCTTCATAAGTCCCATCTCAGAGATCTGCTCACCGTCAATGCCTTTTGTGGCAGCGCCGATGGGATATACACGGCAGTTGCCGGCTTCATTTGCTTTCTTAAGGATGCCGCTGATAACTGCAGCGTTGTCTGCGACCGGCTTGGTGTTGGGCATCGGACAGATGCTGGTATATCCGCCCTTTGCAGCGCTTGCAGTACCGGTTGCTATCGTCTCCTTATACTCGAATCCGGGTTCTCTAAGGTGGCAATGCATGTCAACCAGACCGGGTACGACTGTCGCGCCCTTAAGGTCTATGACCTTATCCGCATCCTTCTCATCAAAGGGAGCAGAGAACTTCTCCCCTTCTATATAGATCTTATCTGCATCAGGTTTACCAAACACCTTGCAGTTCTTGATTAATGTCTTCACAGATTATTCCTCCTTGCCATGAGCAGATAAAGAACAGCCATTCTTACGGCTACTCCGTTTGTGACCTGTTCATTGATAACAGACTGATCACAGTCATATACGGCTGTGGGAAGCTCAACTCCGTGGTTGCATGGTCCCGGGTGCATAAGGAAGGCATCCGGCTTGGCGAGCTTCAGCATCTCCGGTGTGATCGCATAGAAGTTGGCATATTCCGCTACGGAGGGGAACAGTGACTTCTGCTGGCGCTCGAGCTGAACTCTGAGTCCCATTACGGCATCCGCATCCTTGACGCAGTCTGCAACGCTTGTTGCTACCCTTACGCCCATCTTCTCAATGCCGACAGGCATCATCGTACGGGGACCGTATACACTTACGTGCGCACCGAGCTTGGACAGGCCGATTGCGTTGGATCTTACTACGCGGCTGTGATAGATATCACCGCAGATGGCGATGTTCTTGCCTTCGAAGGTATCGAAACGCTCATACATCGTGAGCATGTCGAGCAATGCCTGCGTCGGATGCTCATCCATTCCGTCTCCCGCATTTACCACAGAAGCCTTGAGGTGAGGCGCGATAAAATGCGGAGCGCCGGACTGCGAGTGACGCATGATTATGATGTCCGTGCCCATCATGTCGATGGTCCTTGCCGTATCCAGGAGCGATTCGCCCTTGTTTACGGAGCTTCCGGATGTCGTGATATTGGCCGATGCCGAGCCCATGTATTTCGATGCGAGCTCGAATGAGAGCCTTGTCCTTGTGCTGTTCTCGTAGAAGAGAGTAACTACCGACTTGCCCTGAAGATGCGATGTCTTCTTGTTGCCGGAAGTTATGACCATCTTCATTGTCTTGGCTGTATCCAAGATCTCCATTATCTCCTCGGCTGTGAGCTGCTTCATACCGAGCAGGTCTTTGCTCTTAAGTCCCATTAATTTGCCTCCTTCAGAAGCAGCACGCGGTCCTGGCCGTCCACTTCCTTTACTTCTACATCAATATGTTCTGACAGAGACGTCGGAATGTTCTTGCCGACATAATCCGCTCTGAACGGGAGCTGGCGGTGTCCCCTGTCGACAAGTATCGCCAGCTGGATGTTCTCCGGACGCCCCATATCGAAAATGTTCTCTATCGCAGCGCGCGTCGTACGGCCGGTAAAGAGAACATCATCAATAAGTATTATTTTCTTATCATTAACATTGAACGGGATATCCGTGCCGTGTACGACCGGGTGAGCGCTCAGCGTCGACAGATCGTCGCGGTAGAAGGTAATATCAAGGATTCCCATAGGAACCTTTATACCTTCGATCTCCTCCAGTGTGTTACGGATGCGTGTTGCAAGAGGAACGCCTCTCTTCTGGATGCCTATTACGGCAACATTCTCCAGCCCGCCGTTATGCTCGACTATCTCGTGGGAAATACGTATCAGAGCGCGGTTGATGGCTGCTTCGTCCATTAGGACATGACTTTGAACAAGTTCCATATAAAAACTCCTTCCGTCTATAGTTCGAGACGCAAGGAGCTACAATTATCCTAAGTAATGTTGTCTGCCTTGCGGACTCGCCGGACCGCTTAAAGTACATTAATGATTTTAGTATTTATGTAATTCAAAATCAATGTAAAAGTGCACTCCCGGTCAAATTGACATCAGGTACTCGCTTTAATATAATTACCTTGCCTTATGTGGGGGCGTGGCGGAATGGCAGACGCAGCAGACTCAAAATCTGCCGACCTTAAATCGTGCGGGTTCAAGTCCCGCCGCCCCCACCATTTATATCCAAGTTACCCCGTGATAACTCAAAATGAAAATCATTATGCTTACGGCTGTGGTTTTTCTTTATAATAAACGCATATTTGCCCCAATGATTCCAAATTAGTATCGAAAAATCATGAAAATTTTCGAATCTTTCGGGTTATAATCTATGTGTCAATTTTATGGAAAGAGGTTAAAACTATGGCAAACATTGATTTAACAAAGTACGGCATCACCGGAACAACCGAGATCGTCTACAATCCTTCCTACGAGATGCTTTTCGAGGAAGAGACAAAAGAAGGTCTTACAGGTTATGAAGTTGGTCAGCTTACTGAGCTCGACACAATCAACGTTATGACTGGTATCTTTACAGGTCGTTCCCCCAAAGATAAGTACATCGTTATGGATGAGAACTCCAAGGATACAGTTTGGTGGACATCCGATGAGTACAAGAACGACAACCACCCCATGACAGAAGAGACATGGGCAGTTGTAAAGGATATCGCTCAGAAAGAGCTCTCCGGCAAGAGACTTTTCGTTGTTGACGCTTTCTGCGGCGCTAACAAGGATACGAGAATGGCTATCCGTTTCATCGTTGAGGTTGCTTGGCAGGCTCACTTCGTAAAGAACATGTTCATCGTTCCTTCTGAGGAAGAGCTTGCTTCTTTCGAACCTGACTTCGTTATCTACAACGCTTCCAAGGCTAAGATCGAGAACTTCGCAGAGCTCGGTCTCAACTCTGAGACATGCGCAGCTTTCAACATCACATCACGTGAGCAGGTTATCATCAACACATGGTACGGCGGTGAGATGAAGAAGGGTATGTTCTCCATGATGAACTACTACCTCCCTCTTAAGGGCATCGCTTCAATGCACTGCTCTGCTAACACAGATATGGAAGGTAAGCACACAGCAATCTTCTTCGGTCTTTCCGGTACAGGTAAGACAACACTTTCCACAGATCCTAAGAGACTCCTCATCGGTGATGACGAGCACGGCTGGGATGACAACGGCGTCTTCAACTTCGAGGGCGGCTGCTATGCAAAGGTTATCAACCTCTCCAAGGAGAATGAGCCTGACATCTACAACGCTATCAAGAGAAACGCTCTCCTCGAGAACGTAACTGTTGATGCAAACGGCAAGATCGACTTCGCAGATAAGACTGTTACAGAGAACACACGTGTTTCCTATCCGATCGATCATATCGAGAAGATCGCTAAGAACGTAAACAAGATCTCTGCAGGTCCTGCAGCTGAGAATGTAATCTTCCTTTCTGCAGACGCTTTCGGCGTTCTCCCTCCTGTATCCATCCTCACACCTGAGCAGACAAAGTACTACTTCCTCTCAGGCTTCACAGCTAAGCTTGCTGGTACAGAGCGTGGAATCACAGAGCCTACACCTACATTCTCCGCTTGCTTCGGTCAGGCATTCCTTGAGCTCCACCCTACAAAGTATGCTGAAGAGCTCGTAAAGAAGATGGAGAAGTCCGGCGCTAAGGCTTACCTCGTAAACACAGGTTGGAACGGCACAGGCAAGAGAATTTCCATCCCTGATACACGTGGTATCATCGACGCTATCCTTGATGGTTCTATCAAGAACGCTCCTACAAAGAAGATCCCTTACTTCGATTTCGAAGTACCTACAGAGCTTCCCGGCGTTTCTACAGAAATCCTCGATCCTCGCGACACATATGCTGATGCAGCTGAGTGGGACAAGAAGGCTCAGGATCTCGCTGGCAGATTCATCAAGAACTTCAAGAAGTATGAGACAAACGAAGCTGGTAAGGCTCTCGTTGCAGCTGGTCCTAAGCTCTGATACTTCTAAAGTAATCCTTAAACCAATTAAAGAGGCTGTCCTAACGGGCAGCCTTTTTTATGCATTGCTTTTTGATTTGTTTAAACACTGCACTCCAGGTTGTTTAAACATACATGTTATATTTGTATGAAAATTTTGCGAAAATCAGTTTATTAATCATTCTTAGTGGTATATTAGAGTTATTCCAGAATAACTAATCCCGGGTGAGAATATGAGAAATTCACGTGATATCAGAGTTGTCAGGACACAGACCGCTTTATTGGAGGCTTTGGAGGAGCTGATCAAGAAAAAGAAGCTCTCCTGCATAACAATTACCGATCTCTGCGCCCAGGCAAAGATCAACCGCAACACTTTCTATTACCATTACAACAATATTTTCGAGTTCCTTGACGAGCACAAGCAGATCGTCATCGAAGACATGTACAAAGTGCTCGAAAAGACCAAGATCCATTCAAAGCAGGCACATGTCGAACTCTGCAGGAGCCTTAAACGCCATCCGCATTATCTGAATATCCTGATCTCCCCTAACTGCGACATCGATTATTCCAATGATATCTTCGTCACAGCATCGAAGATCATGTCGGTCTTAGCTGATTCCGACGCTATCACAAATCCAAGAGACCAGTATATCTGCGCTTATTGTGACGCCGGCGCCAATGCGGTCATCCGTAAATGGATCCTTGGCGGCATGACTGAATCACCCGAGGAGATCGCAGACATCATCTGGGAGACTTCGGGCAAAGGCCCGTTCCTCCTGCTGGGACTTATCTGACCAATTAAAAAGGCAGGCCGCAAGCCTGCCTTTTATTATGCTTGTTTGTATTTTACTTATGACTCTTCAGCAAATGCGCACCAGAGCATAGAGAAAAGAATTACGACCATGGCGACCATCATGATGATCATAGCGGGACCGTCTTCGATCGAGTAGTTAATATTGCTGGTACCGCCAAGAGAATTCAAGAGGCTTCCAGTCATGCCAACGATCGCCTTTGACGCTTCCTGATTGATCATGAAGTTCCAAAGCGCTGATGCCGAAACACCAATGCTGACCAGCGACGAAATAACATAGGCCTTCTTAAGTCCGACGATCGCACCGCCGATGATGACCAGGTCAGCGCACAAAATAAGGATCGCATAGATCGGTGATGACATGATATTAACCACACCGTCCCTAACCGTCTGATGATTTACCTGTATCATGTACATGGGCACGAAAACTGCAACTCCGGACAGTATCGCACCGATCATCAGGATAATTCTTCGAATGCTCATAAAATACCTCCCTTATTCGAATGAAGCATAAAAATAATATCATTAAAAGCTACTTTTAGTCATCATTTACGGCATTCCATACCATGCCGGCCGCGATGACGATAATAGCTATAATGAGCAAAACCATTGCCGGACCATCTTCGATCTGATACATAGTCGTTCCGACGATCCCTGACATATATGAGTTAGTGATAGCTCCCATCGAGGCAGAACTTCCTTTACTTAGCTGCACTCTGATAAGCGCCGAAATAGTCGAAATAATGCTGATAATTGAACAGATGATATAGATCTTCTTATTAGAGATAAACGTTCCGATGATGATCATTATATCAGCGCCAAGAATTACAAAAGACAGTATCGACGGAAAAAGAGTCACTGTATCTTTCTGATAGATAAAACCTGTAACAGTCAGCGTGTATAACGGAATAAACTGACAGATACCTGACAGTAGTGCGCCAAGCATCAAAACGATCTTGCGAATATCCATAAAAGCCATCCCTTATTAAGTAAAATATTCCTGATAAGAATATTAACATTAAAGATGGTTCTTGAGAAGAATTTTGACATGTATTGTTCTTTTTAATTCCCTAATATTGTACTGGCAGTTCGATTTTGTATGTTTTTGGGATAAAACCGACAAATTCGAACTATGAGTTCGATTATAGGGATTTTGGGGAATGATCCTTACAAAATCATACTGGCAGTTCGATTTTGTATGTTTTTGGGATAAAACCGACAAATTCGAACTATAAGTTCGATTATAGGGATTTTGGAGAATGATCCATACAAAATAAGAGGCTGCCATTTCTGACAGCCTCTATGATTCTTTTAGATATTTAAGATCAAGCCGTAACGATCTTGTTGGCGTTCTCAAGGCCGTGTCTCTCGACTGCCTCTTCCCTCATCTTGTACTTGAGGATCTTGCCTGCCGCATTCATCGGGAAGCCGTCAACGAAGTCAACGTATCTCGGGATCTTATGCTTAGCCATGTGAGTCTTAACATATTCCTTGATCTCTTCTTCAGAGGATTCTTCGCCGGGCTTGAGGACTACAGCTGCAAGAATCTCTTCACCGTAGTCAGCGTCAGGAACACCGATTACCTGAACGTCCTGGATCTTGGGATGTGTGTAAAGGAAGTCTTCGATCTCCTTGGGGTAGATATTTTCGCCGCCACGGATGATCATGTCCTTGATACGACCTGTGATCTTGTAGTAGCCGTCTTCAGGTCTCTTGAGAGCCAAGTCGCCGGAGTGGAGCCAGCCGTCTTCGTCGATTGCAGCTGCCGTAGCTTCGGGCATCTTGTAGTAACCCTTCATGATGTTGTAACCACGTGCGCAGAACTCACCCGGAACACCGTCAGGGAGCTCCTCGCCTGTCTCAGGATCAACGATCTTGGTCTCAACGCCGAAGATGGAAGGTCCTACCGTGTTAACTCTCTGCTCGATCGTGTCTGTTGTCTTGGACATTGTTGTTGCAGGAGAAGCTTCTGTCTGGCCGTATGTGATAACGATCTCAGGCATGTGCATCTTCTCGATTACTTCTTCCATAGTCTTGATCGGGCAAGGTGAACCTGCCATGATGCCTGTTCTCATGTGTGAGAAGTCAGTCTTCGGGAAGTTCTCGTGGCCGAGCATAGCGATGAACATCGTCGGAACGCCGTGGAAGCATGTGATCTTCTCCTGGTTGATGCAGTGCAGACCCTTACGGGGCGAGAATGCAGTGATAGGAGACATTGTAACTGCGTGAGTTACTGATGCTGTCATGGCGAGTACCATGCCGAAGCAGTGGAACATAGGAACCTGGATCATCATGCGGTCGAAGGAAGACAGATCCATGCAGTCGCCGATTGCCTTACCGTTATTTACTACGTTGTAGTGTGTGAGCATAACGCCCTTAGGGAATCCTGTTGTGCCGGATGTGTACTGCATGTTGCAGACATCGTGCTTATCGATCGTGCGGCGGATCTTCTCAACGTCAGCGACACTTACCTTCTCTGCTAATGCAGGAAGCTCATCCCAGTGGAAGCATCCGGGAACGTGGGATTCACATGTGATTACGTTCTTTAAGACAGGAAGTCTTGCTGATTCGAGCTTACCGGGCTCGGAATCCTTTAATTCAGGGCAGATCTCGTTGATGATCTGGAGATAATCGCAGTCCTTGAACTTGTCGATCATGACGAGTGTGCATGTATCAGACTGTCTCAAGAGGTACTCGATCTCATGGATCTTGTATGCTGTGTTTACTGTAACGAGAACGCAGCCGATCTTGGTTGCTGCCCAGAATGTCAGATACCACTGGGGAACGTTTGTAGCCCAGATAGCGATGTGGTCACCCTTCTTGCATCCCATAGCGAGGAATGCACGGGCGAGGTTATCAACGTCGTCTCTGAATTCAGGATATGTACGTGTGTAGTCTAATTCTGTATATCTGAAGGCATACTGGTTCGGGAAGAGCTCGCAGATCTTATCCAAAACATCCGGGAATGTAAGGTCGATCAAGGTTTCTTTGGGCCAGGGATAGTAACCTGTTCCTCTTGTATCCATCTGAAGCTCGATCTTCTGCTTCGGACGGTATGTCTCCATGTAGCTTGCGAACTGGGGAACAACGATACCTGCGCTGTCTAAGTTCTTGGACCATCTGTATACCCACTCGAGTGATACATAGCCGAGGTAATCAATGGACTGGAGAGCATCAAACATCTCTTTCAAAGGCATGTCGCCTGAGCCCATGAGTTTGTAGCATACCTTGCCGTCAACCATGACGGAGTCCTTAACGTGAACGTGCTTGATATATTCACCTAAGTTGTTAACTGTTTCTTCAGGGGACTCACCCATGAATCTGTAAGGGTGATGCATATCCCAGAGGGCTGCTGCTTTTCGCGAGCCGATAGCATCAAGAACCTTCTTAAGTCTCTTAGTATCAGCATAAACTCCGTTTGTCTCGAGGAGCAAAGTAACGTTCATCTCTTCTGCGTAAGGAACGAGCTCCTTCATGATGGAGATAACGACTTCGTCATCGATTTCCTTCTCGGGTGCGGGATTTCTGTCGCCGAGAACGCGGATATAGGATGTGCCGAGCTTGTTTGCGAGCTCAATGTAAGCACGGATCTCAGCGATAGCCTTATCCTTTGTAGCCAGATCGTTAACGGGCTCGCCTGATGAAAGACAAGGGATAGTAAGCTTCAGTTCCTTAAGCTTAGCTACTGTCTTAGGGAGATTTGCCTCAGTGAACGGAGGAGCCTTAACTGAGAAGATATCCTGGCCAAGACCTCTGATCTCAATACCGTTGAAATTGAAGTCCTTAGCCATTGAATAGATTTCCTGCCAGGAAAAATCAGGACAAGCGAGTGTTGAAAAACAAGTTAACATAGTAATTTCCTCTTTTATTAGTTAAAACCTTGAAATTATATAGGTTTATGGATTGTTTGTAAAATACCTGCATATTTAATGGCATACGCAGACGCCGGCTGAACAATACAAAATGGGCCGCTTCAGCAGCCTAGCAATAGTAGAGGAAGAAGATTGCGTGAAATAAGGTCAGGAATTACAGGCAGCGCCATTACGCTTGCTGCCTTAACTTCTATCGAACTGTCTTCCAAGATGGTCTTCATCAGACATTTCTACCTTAACCGTCATTAATAACGTTATGAAAACGCAATAACGTAATTATATATGTTTTGTCCGCCTACGCAAGAGAAAATTTCAGCACCGGGGCAGCAGGATCTCATCTGATCCTCTAAACTGTCCGAAATTGCTTTATCTCCGGCATTTCCTGTAAAGATATGAACTGACTTGCATGCTGCCGCATCAGGTACCGTCGGCAGGAATGCTTCAAGGCACGCCTTAAGGTCAGAATCAGCGCAGGTAATGATGTCATCATCAAGAACGCCGATATAATCACCTGCTGTGACATTTACGCCGTTATAAACGCCTGTCTTGTCAGCTTTGGCGATAAGTCCCGTGTGAACGCCTTCCAATGCCTTATTCATTGACTCTTCGATCTTCTCAGCTGATTCCTTAGTATCAACAAGAGAAAGCGCGAGATAGCCTTCAGCCATGGACTTGGTAGGGATAATGCTGATCTTGATATCCTTCATCACTTCCCTTACCTTCTCGGCCGTCATGATTATGTTCTTGTTATTAGGCAGGATAATTATCTGCTTTGCAGATGCCGCCTTGCATGAATCAGAAAGGCTCTGGACCGATACGTTATTGGACTGGCCGCCCTTTGCAATCTCAGTTACGCCGAGATCCTTAAAAAGATCAGCGATGCCGTCACCGTCAGCAACTGCAACGATAGCTACATCCTTCTTATTTGCAATGAAGCTCTCGTGGTGCTGGATCGTCATGTTCTCGATCTTGAGCTTAATGAACTCACCGAATCTGTGATAGTAAGTCATTACTTGCTCGGGCTTTAATGTGTGGATATGGATCTTGACCTGATTGCCTTCCTTGACGAGGACCAGTGAATTACCGAAGTCTCTCATGTCAGATCTTACGAGTGTCTCGTCAAAGCTTGAGAGCTTGTCGTCGTCGATCTGGACGATCAGTTCCGTGCAGTAGCCAAACTCTGCAAGGCCTTCGCCCATAGCAGACGATACTGCGCCGGATGCAGCATTTGCAACAGATTCGAATTCAGAAAGGTCGATATCAAATGACTCATCCAATGCTTCGAGCATACCTGTTACGAGGCATACGAAGCCCATAGCGCCGGAATCCAGAACGTTATATTCCTTCAATACAGGAAGGAGTTCAGGTGTGTGCTTCAAAGATTCAGCAGCACCTTCAACGACATCCTTCATGAACTGCTCAGTCGTTGTATCTTCGTCAAGGTTGTCCTCGGCATTCTCCTGAGCTTCACGGCATACAGTAAGGAATGTTCCTTCGACGGGCTCAGCTACTGAGTTATAAGCACTCTCGGTACCGGAAAGGAATGCAGCATAAAGAGTTCCGGCGTTTACTTCATCGAAATCCTTAAATGCCTTAAGGAATCCTTTGAGCCACTGGGAAAGGATAACGCCTGAATTACCCTGTGAACTCATGAGCGCACCGGTGTAGAGCTTATCAAAGTCTGATGACTCCAATTCCCTGTCGCCGATCTCGGCAAGGGCCTGCAGAACGCCGCCCATGGTCTTGTCCATGTTCGTACCCGTATCACCGTCAGGTATCGGGAATACATTCATCTCATTTAACTGCTTCTTGTTATCAAGTATCTTCTTTGCTCCGCCGATGAGCATTTTCTTAAGAACTGACAATTCCATCTATCCGGTTACTTCCTACTCTAATTTTTCGCGCTTGTATCAGCCTTCGTAATTAATAAAATCTGTTACTGCCTTATCGTATGCTTCAAGGTTTCTGATCCTCAAGTGAGAGTGTGCGCCCTCATCGAACCAGACCATCTGCTTTCTTTTCGAGCCGCTGGCATTATTGATGATGTCGAAATACTTAGGCAAAGATGACACATCCTGTCTGCCGCAGATCATGAGCTGGGGCACTTCGACCTTGGGAATAGCCTTGATGGGCTTATTCTTGAAAATGTCGATTCCGGCATGCTTCTTAAACAGAAGTCCCATCTGAAGACATACAGGGAATGTGGGTTTTCCAAGGTTCTTTGTCCTCTGCTTCAATACGTTATAGAACGAGATGAAGGGACCCTCAAGAACGATCGCATCAACATAAGGATTGTGGTCTGCTGCAACATAGATTGCTGCTACAGAACCAATGCAGATACCGTGGATAACGAAATGATCGATCTTGAACTGCTCGTGAACGAGCTGGATCCATGCTTCGAGATCCTTGCCTTCAAGTATTCCGGAGCCTGTGTACTTGCCTTCGCTAAGGCCTGCAGCTCTGGGGTCAACAACAATGATGTTGTACTTGTTCTTCTGATAGAGATCAGCGAAATAATAGCAGTATTTGCATGTCTCAGCTCTTCCCGCCATTATGATCGCTGCCTTATCGTATCCGAAATCGAAATATTCGCCCTTCATCTTGAGGCCGTCAAATGAAGTTACTTCGATCTCAGTCATGTATGAAGCGTTCTCATTGCCCCACTTCATACCTGTGTCGAACATTACCGTGTGCTCAGCATTCTCTGGAGCACTGTTGCCGCGGGCCCACTTTTCCTTGGACTCGCGGATAAACATATTCGTGTACTGCTTCTTTGCGATCTTCATGCAGAAAACCCACATGAAGACAAATCCGCCGATAAGCAGAACCGCAAGAACAATTAAGATGATTGCTAAAACAGGATTCATCAGAGCTTAGCCTTGATCTCTTCCAGAAGCTTGGTCTCCTCAACCAATCCCTCTGAGATCTCCTTACCCATATAGAATGCAACTACCATGCCGGGGCCGATTGAAGAGCCGTTAGCCATGTTGACTGTTGTGGGAATGATCTCCTCGGGATGGAACTCCTCACGGATGATCTCCTGTAACTGGAGCCACTGAGCCTTACGGAATGTGTGGGAAACGAAGATTCTCTTGGGGTTGGGCTCAATAGTAGCCTTCATGTATTCGATTGAAGCTGCGAAAAGCTTCTTATAACCTGTAACCTTTGTGATGATCTGGTTCATACCGTCACGGTTGAACTCAGCGATAGGCTTGATGTTGATAAGAGATCCCATGAAAGCGGAAACGTTGGAGCAACGGCCCATCTTAGCGAGGAACTTAAGGTCATCAACAGTACCTGTCTGGTGGCATCTGTGCTTATTGTTTTCGAGCCACTCAGCTACTTCTTCCAAAGACTTGCCTTCCTTCTTCATGTCGCCTGCAAGAGAACAAAGGAGACCGTCACCGCCGGAATAACGGAGTGAGTCAACAACGATGATCTTACGGTCAGGATACTTCTCCAGAACGTTGGATGCAGCCTTGCGGCACATATCATATGTATTGGAAAGAGCATGAGAAAGTGAGATGTTGAGGATATCGTAACCCTGCTTCAGATACTTCTCAAAAAATGCCTCCTGAGCCTCAATGTTCTTGATACCTGTTGTATACATGGAATCCTTGGACATTGATGTATAGAAATCCTGAGGTGAGATATTCTCCCAGTCAAGCGTGGAGTCTTCGGTATGTCCGTCGGGGAATGTGATGTTGCCCGGCATGTAATCAGCAATACCGAATCTCTCTCTGAGCTCCTTTGTAAGGTCTGTTGAGCTGTCTGTGAGAATTACGTAATCAGCCATTTTTCTTTCTCCTTATATAATTAATTATTTTGAAGGCTTAATTCATCTAAAGTAACATGCAGATCTGCACTGCTACCGGTTCGTATATACGTCATTTAAGGGGATCACGACCAAAAATCGAAATCAAAACCATATCCTATTTCCCACCCGCCTTTGCGTTCCTAGCCTCTTCGATCTCCTTACTGATCTCAGCAAGATTTGCCTTCATCCGGGCTCTTATCTTCCTGATGTAAGAATTCATCTCAGGCTTGGTCTCCGAAATCGCCTGACGCTTGAGGTTATAGATAGCTTCACGCATCATTTCATTGGCTTTTTCGTACGATTCATTATCTGTTACAAGCCCTGCTTTGTCAAATTCCAAAGGGTCTCCGACAACGAATCTCGTGGGCTTGAACATCTTATATGAAGTATGGATATAAACGGGAACTACAGGCCTCTTTGTGTAGAGCGATAACATGGCAGGACCCTTCTGGAATTCGATCAGTTCATCGTCGTAATTCATGTGTCCTTCCGGGAAGATAATGAACGGCTCGTGATTCTTAAGTCCGTCCATCATGGTCTTCAATGCGTTCCAGTCAAATCCCGTGCGGTCGAGCAGTACGCATCCCATGGCAGTCTCGAAAAATCCCCACGACTTATTGACTTCAGCAACATCCTTTGCAGCAAGGCTCCTGCAGTAAACTCTTCTGAAAACATAGTAGAGCAAGGCTGAATCGATCCACCATGAATGGTTTGCAACGATCACCATACCCTTGTCCATATATCTCGTGCCGCGCGCAAGATCTCCGCCGTATGTGATCTTCGTTCTCATGAGGAGCTTGATGCCCGGCAGAGCGGTATATTTCATGAAGTTATAAAGGAATCCGGCATACTTCGGGCGCTTGAGCTTCTCGCCGTCAGCGATCATGAAGTTCCTCAAGTAGAACTGTCTGTAGACTTCAGTTCTCTCCTGAAGTTCCCTGGTAAATGCCTCTGCCCTGTCCTGCAGTGTCTCAAGGTCTTCGCGGCAGACATAGGTATCAGGATACATTAAGCTTCCGACAAAGACTAAATCCCTTTTACCGGGGCCGATCCTACCGTTATGGAAAACAGGAACTATTGGACAGCCGGAGCTGAGCGAGATAAGCGCAGCTGCCTGCTTATATTCCAGGAGCTTTCCTTCGGTCTCAATATGTCCTTCAGGGAAGATCAGGATGTCATGGCCTTTGTTAAGGACTTCAACAGCCTTATTTACTGCATCCATATTGCCTGTTACTTCATCAACACGGATGACGCCCATTGCCTTAAGAAGGAATGTCAGGAACGGATTATATGCATAGAACTGCGCTCCGACGAGCACATATTTCCTTCTTCCTGGGAACGCCAAAAGCGCCTCGACATAGTCAAGGAACGCTGTGTGGTTCATGGCAATGATCTTAGGTCCCTTGTACTTCTCCTTCTTCTCCTTACGGAGATAGATCTTCTTGATCGGGAAAATAATGAGTGCAGGGATAATGCTGTTTAAGATAAGGAGCCATCTGATAATAAACATTATTCTTTGGACTCCTTGCTCTGTTCGATAAGATAATCGGCGATTGCCATAGGTGTGATAAGAGGCTTCTCAGTCATGTTGACAGGTCTGCCGGATACTTCAGCCACCTTGGAGAGCATCTCGACATATTCCATTGAATCGCCGCCAAGCGTAATGAAATTGGATGTTTCCGTGATCTCTGAACGTTCCTTGTTAAGGACTTCGGCGTAAACATCACAGACCTTGCCGATAAGTTCTGTATATTCAGCACTTCTAGTACGTGTAACTTCCTCATCAGTAGGTCTTTCGCATTCAGTTGCGAAAAGGACCTGCTTTTCGAGCTTGTCAGCAAGAGCCTTGCGGTCGATTCCCTTGAAATTCTCAGGCATTGTGCCGATGAGATTGAGGACCTTAACGGGCCTCTCGGACATCGTGAGAGAATCGATCGATGTATAGACACTCTTAAGTGATGAAGCCTTCTCAAATGCGCCCATCGTGCCGTCGTCAGCAAGGACAAGTACCATCTGCTTCTCACTAGATCCGGGAAGCATGCAGTTGATCATGGCTTCCTGTGTGAAAGCGCCCTTGTTGATCCTTGATTCGATCTCTTCAGGTGAGATATTCTCGCCGTTGGGTCCGATGATGACATCGTCCAGACGTCCGATAATATGGAGTCTTCCGGTCTCATCGATATTTACGAGGTCGTTTGTGGGATAGTATTCGTCCTTAAACTCGTTGAATACACCGTCAATATAGATGCCGTTCATCGAGTGATCGTTGGGGATAAGAAGTTCGCCCTCATCACTGATCTTATACTTAACATTGCTGAAGATCTTACCTGTGCTCGTGCCGTTTCTGAACTTCGATTTCCTTGAGAGCTCAACGCAGAGAACGCCGCACTCTGTAAGGCCGTAGCCTGCATAGATCGAATAACCGAGGCCGTTTAAGACTTCGAGTGTTCTGGGTGCAATGAATCCGCCGCCTGAGATAAGGAAAGCAAGCTTCTCGCCCATCAGCTGGCGTCTGATCTTCTTGAATATGATCTTCCTTACGATAACAGGGCCTAAGAGCGGGAAAGCATTCTGGAGCTTATTCGAGAACTTGATTGCCTTGTTAAACTTCTCAGTCTGTCCCTGCTTAGAGACTTCCCTCTCGAGCGCTGCAACGATCTTATTCCATACCAGAGGAATGGCGAAGAAATGTGTAACGCCTACGCGCTTGCACACGAACTGAATGCTCTGCGCATCGTATTTCGGCAGGAAAACAAAGCCCCTTCCGAAGAACATGAACCACATCAGAGTCGCGATAAGGCCGAAGATGTGATAGAACGGCAGGAACGCGAGATTGTGGATATCGAGCTTGGCATTGTACTGGATAGACTGGTTTGTCTTAACGATATCAGCGCTCATCTCGACCTGCAGGCAGATCGTCTTTCCGCTGTGGCTGATGATCTTGGGCTTGGATGTTGAGCCTGAAGTGATGAGAATGATCTCGTCAGCCCAATTAATAACGGTTTTGTCGAACTTAACGCCCTTGCCCGCTTCAAGAAGATCCTTAACTGTGACTGCCCTGTCCACTCTATTGTCTTCGGAAACAACGAAAACAGGGTTCATCTCTTTGATGATGTCGTTATTTATCGAGATATTATGTCTTGTATTAAGAAGGATCGGCTTAAAGCCTGCCTGAAGAAGTCCCCAAAACAAAGCGACCCAGTCGCAGGAGTTCTCAAGAAAGATTCCTACGAACTTGCTGTCAGAATCCTGCTTATCCGCATAAGCAGCAGCAGCCTTCGAGAAAAGGTCGACCCTCTCGTAAAGCTCATAATAGGACATCCTGCAGACCTCACCGTTTTCGAGCCATTCACCGAAAAGCTCGCTTGTGAACCTGTTCTTGATGATCGTATAGATCGATTCGAACGTCTGCGGCGCATTCTTAAGTGCTTCGATATTCTCAGTAACTATCCTGGATACCATTTTTCCTTAGATTCCCCATACCTTTCTTAACTGATCGCACATCTCAAGCAAAGCAGCCTGTGCCTGCGGCAATATTCCGAAATAATCCAGGAAAGCGTGTGACACGCCCCTGTATCTTATATGCTTATTAGGAATTCCGGCCTTATCCAAAAGCCTGGAATAATATTCCGCCTGGATGCGGAGGCCGTCGTACTCAGCCGTAAAGATTCCTGTATAGGGCATACCACTAAGATCTGCATAAATAGGGCTTACATCAGGATTGCGCTTAACTTCCTCGAATCTTCCGCCGGAATAAGCGAAAAGAATATTGGCCATAAGGTCGTTGTTGCCCTTACCGTCTGCTCTTCCGAGCTGAAGTCTGGAAGTAATAAGCTCAGCCTGCTCAGCGCCGATCTCATACATCGAGAGATCCCAGTCATAGAGCTTATCCTGAGAAAACATATCTACGCAGGGGTAAAAGAGCCCTGCGTAAGTGATCTTGGCGTCAGTGTTGTTATCAAGAATCGCTGCAAGAGCAAGGTTCGCACCTGCGCTGTCGCCGAAAAGACCGATGTGTTCCTTATCGACGCCAAGGCTCTCGCTGTTAGCACATATATGACCGAGCGTTGCAAGAACGTCCTCAATTGCTGCAGGGTAAACATTTTCGGGCGCAAGGCTGTAATCCACATTAAATACTCTGATGCCGAGATTCTCTGCGACATAGCGGCAGGGTTCCTTATAGAACTCGGCCTTGGAAGCCATAAAAGAACCGCCGTGGATATAGATCATTGCAGGAAGTTTATCAGCCTTCTTGTCAGCCAAAACATAAGAGAAAACCTTGACACTTCTGCCCTTCACTTCGATATCAAAAGAGTCTTCTGATATATCCTTCGTGCACATATCCTTGCAGTAAGTCTTTGTCGTCTGACGCATTCCCTCAACAGAGAACTTCATCGGCACCGACTTCTGGAATGCATAGATAGCACTTCTGATGAAGAACTCCCTCTTATCCATCAGGCCCGTTACATCGTTATCGGGCACTGCCTTTACGATGATCTTACCGTCACCATTGTCAATGGCTTCCTCTGAAGCCATGATCTTCTTTACCAATTCAAAATCGCAACTGTCCATATAAACCTTTCCCAAATTCCTTTATACCTTTCCTAAGATTCCGGAGCGGCCAAATACATAACTCAACAGCATGATAACGCCAAGACAGAGCACACCACCAAGGAACATGTTCCATCCCATGAAATAGAACAGGAGCATTATCAGCGTCGAAATGAAGTATTTGATCGAACACGTAATGTAATAGATAACACTTATCTTCTGCTTATGCCTGATGCCCGCCGAGAAAACGTTAAGCACCGCATGCATCGCAGTAACCCACGTAAAGATACCGATAAGCCAGAAATAGAAATACGGAATTCCGAACCATACCAGCACGGAAATGGTCAGAAGATAAAGTGTATAGAGCAATGCGGAGATAAGTCCGTAAGCCCAAAGCGACTTCTGGATCCTTATAGTATCCTTGATCGGTCTGAAATGAGTATTCTTGTTGTTATTCTCGTAAATCGTCTTAATGTCGATACCGGTGACCTTCATGCCCTCTTTATGCGCTGTTGCAAGGACATTAAGCTCAAACTCATACTTGTTGCCAGGAATGTCCTGCAGCCACATGCAAAGTCTTACGGGGAATCCTCTCAGGCCGGACTGGTTGTCCCTAAGATAAACTCCTGTAACGATCGTATAAACGACCTTGGACATGTCATTGCCGATCCTGGACTTAATAGGGATCTTCTCCGAAAGGTCTCTCATGCCGAGAACAATGCCATCAGTCTTCCTGGTGAGCTTTGCAACACGTTCGATATCTTCGATCGCGTGCTGTCCGTCGGAATCAGCCGTAACAATATAGTCGACTTCTTCGCTCAAGTTGTTGCCGATATACTCAAAACCGCGTTTTAAGGCATAACCCTTGCCCTTATTCTCCTTATAGCCGATAACATCAGCAAAGGGCTGCGCTCTCCTGAAGAATTCGTCGCACCGCTCAAGGCTGCCGTCATTAACAGCAACTACCTTAAATCCACGCTTATAAAGCTCTTCGACAAGACGAAGGAACTTCTCATCCGGATTATAAACAGGCAAAAGAACGGCTGTCTTCATGACCGGCTTCTTCCCAACACCTTTCCCTTAAACAGTAAGCACATTTTCGAGTTTAAGAATTTTCAAACAAGATATTTTACTATATTTAATATATAAATAATAGGCTTGAAGGGTGTGGCAAATCTTAACATTACATTAACCTGGGGTGGAATATATTTTTGTAAGGGAAGCGGATAATGGGCGGCAAAACATGCGGCGGCGCCGTTCATTCTGCCGTTCAAAATGGCGTTTTAGGCTCAAACATGCGGCAAAACATGCGGCGGCGCCGTTCATTCTGCCGTTCAAAATGGCGTTTTAGGCCCAAACATGCGGCAAAATATGCGGCGGCGCCGTTCATTTCGCCGTTCAAAATGGCGTTTTAGGCCCAAACATGCGGCAAAATATGCGGCGGCGCCGTTCATTCCGCCGTTCATTAAGTGTCTTCAACGGGTTCCCATATCAATGCATCATCTGGAATCATGGTATCAAACGCCGCTAATACCTGGCTGACAAAGTATTCTTTATCAAAATTGTGTTTGTCATACATGAAAACATATATGACTTCCCTGCCCGGTCTGTATTTTTCTTTCGAGAAACCGTATATCTTTTTGCAGGTTCTAATAGAATAATCGATTTTATCGCTCATGCCTAAAACCTCAAGGTACGAACATCTGTCGATTTCGAAAAAATTCAATATACAGTCAGGATTTATAGTTTCATCAATTTCTTTGAGGTAGATCTCAGGTTCATATTTGAATGGAATCCCAAGAGCTTTGAGCAGATCCAGACCAAACTGTTCGTTCTTTGACTTCAGTTCCCCATGTTCGCAGACTGTAGGATTATCAGGAGTATATTTGCCTAAATTCTCCTTACACGCTTTATAGTATTCATTGTTCATACCGTGAGGATCCGAATACTGCACGATTGGGAACTTCACTTTAGGCGGCGAGATACGATATATGGACCTCCAAACATTATAAAGATCATTGTATTCAGCCTTGATCTTTTGATAACTGTTTATTTCTTCACACATTTGTTTTCCAAGATTGGAACTAACAGAAATCCTTCTTGGATGTCTGGAAGAAGCCTTTGGCGCAGAGGGATCACGAGTAATATATATGTATTCTTTTCCATTTACACTCTTGAAAAATCCATGCCTCAACTTCTCTAGTTTCTGCCTCCTGTATTCGAGCTTTACTGCGAGAACTTTCATCGGGAATACGATATTGTTCATAGTCAAATCCTCCTTCAGGGTTTTCCAACATTATGGATACCTGAGCAGGTCTTGTGCGCACGAATTGGAGCAAATTGAAAAAAAGGCCTCGAAAATGAGACTATTTGGCAAAAATTGAGACTGGACGCATTTATAAATCAGATATTCCAACCATTTATATTGGAATAATCCGACTTGCTATTGGAATAGCAGGCATTCACTTACAAGCCTGCCGGCTATCAGAACACACCCATTTTCTTGAGAGATGCGATGACGAGGACCGCGCCAAGCACGATTGCAGCGGCACCATAAAGATACTCAGTAGCAGAACCTTCAACGTCAACGAACTTTCTGTTGGACGGATTGAAGATGATCCTTGCTGTATCACCTTCCTGATACTTGAACTTGTCAGGCTTGACCGGAACGCCGCCTGAAATAGTCAGTTCTTCGCCCTCATAAGTGAATCTGAAAAGAGGATACAGAGAATCCCTTTCCTCATTATAGCCAACAAGCTGGGCGTCCATATGAATGCCCTTCCTGCGGCTGACAAAGCACTTGATAATAAGATAAATGCCTGCAAAAATAAGGATTCCACCAAAAATCACATACCACATAACAAAACCTCTCAAGTTTTAATAAAACACCCGAAGAAGTATAACAAAAAAACGAGTTAAAACAATCACCGGCTTGGCTGAAATAAAGCAGGCGTTATCTAACAAAAAGCGGCCCCGCTAAGGGACCGCTGATTATGACCGCTGATTATGACCGCTGATTATGAACCATGATTCAGATCAAGCTCCGGTGTCAAGTAAGCGGATGGTACTTAAGAGCAGCATCGCCGTATTTGTACATCATGCTGACAAGAACTTTCAGGTTATAAGTAACCGGGCCGTTTGAATCTATTTCGCTGTCTAATACAGCCTTGAAATAGAACAATGGACTGTAACTCAATGTACCAAGAAGTTTATTACCATCGTATACCCTGAGAGTAAATAACATCTTGATGTACTGGGCTGAAACGCCTTCAATTCTGACAATGTAGTATTCACCACTCTTTACCGGAGTAATGATTTCATTTCCATATTTGAAGACAGTATTCTCGTCAGCACCGGTAATGTAGAGTTTTATAACACTCGTCGTATTAAGAACAAGGCTGGACTTGGCTATCTTAATATCAGTTCCTTCTATGGCCAGATCTTCAGGCAGAGGACCGGCATTAATATCACCGGAATTAAGGAAACCATAATCCTGGTCAGAAGTACTCATAATACTGTTAGCCGGATTGTTAAGATTGTACTCGAAGTAGACCTGACAAGCACAACCGTAATTCAGCATTGTCTTGATAAGGTCCTGCTCTTTCTCATACTTATCAGGACGCAGGAGCATGTACTTTGCGTAATCCTGAACGGTATATGTATATGCAGATCCCTTCTCTTCTCCATCAACAACCTGGGCAGTAATTATGGATGTCATTTCCTTGGCATTGACCAGGCATTTGAAAACATAGTATCCGTTCTTCTGCGTTGCAACAGAACGGCTGGAATCACTTTGAGGCTTTACATACACTTCGGATGTCCTCGAATTCTGTCCGTCTATGCTGGAGATAGTAAACAGCATTTTCGCATCGTTGCTAAGAGAATCAACATCATTAAAACGCAGATAGAAATTTACACCGATATCACCTTCAAGACTTAAGGTATAACCTGAAAGCACATCGCCGATTCCAACATCTTCAGTATCGCCTTTGAACGTAATATTCAGTTTAGCGTATCGCGTCTTATATTCATTCAGATAAGCTGTCGGGACATAACAGACAATCGGACCGTGTGTATTTATTCCGGATATAAACTGAGCAAAATCATATCTGATTGAATCAGGACCGATATTCAAGATAATAGAATCTACAGCATTACATCCGGAAAAAGAGTTGACTTCAATATTCCTGATATTTGAAGTGAGCTCAATAGTCTTAAGCCTTGTACAACTATTAAACGCATAATTATAAATATTAAGAGTTCTACCCTCGCTGCTCTCATTAAAACTCAGGGCTTTTATGCCGGAATACGCAAAAGCATTCGTCTGAATCTCATCAACATTTCCCGGAATGCTAATATTCTCGAGATTAGTCGTATAAATAAAAGCATTCTCACCAATACTTCTTAATGTGCCCGGTAAGCTGACAGACTTCAGGCGGTCACACCGGTCAAAAGCACCATCAACAATTCTCTCAACACCTTCAGGCACAGTAATCTTAGTTAAATGACATGAGGAAAAAGCACTTCTCCTAATCTCCTTTATCGATGACGGTAATTCAATCGACTCGAGATCTGAATTTGCGAACATGCCTTCCGGAATATAAGTTATATTCGGAGAAAGCCTGACAGACTTTACCGAGCTGCCGGCAAATACTGAAGTTTCAATAACCGTAACACTGTCCGGAATATATACAGATTCGAGTGAACGGCAGCCGGAGAACAATTGGGATTTAACTGTATTAAGATTTGATGGAAGCGTTACGTTCTTAAGTGCAGTAGCGGTAAACGCATATTCGCCAATCTCAGTAATCGAGTCAGGAAGATTGATCTCTGCAAGATTTGAACATCCGGCAAAACCTGCATAGCCGATACTAGTAACACTATCAGCTAAAGTTACCTTCTTAAGATTAGACATGCTCGAAAATGATCCATTCCCGATACTTGTAACGCCCTGTTCAACGGTAATGGTCTTGATGTCGCTTTTATACTCGTTCCAGGGTGCTGTTTGGAACTCCAACGCACCTGCACCGCTAATGGTCAGATTGCCTTCGGCATCAAGCGACCAGGTAAGATTTGTTCCGCATTCGCCGCCTACAGGATAAGTGACTTCGTCAGCAAATACGGTTATGCCGCCTACGAGCATTACTGCAACTACTGTTGCAATAAGAGACAAAATAGTAGTCAGACTGTTCTTCTTTTTCATATGAGACACCACGATTCGAATAAAAAAGGCCCAACCTCATTAAGATCAACCTCTTAATGAAGACTACAAATCTTATATTAATATATCTTCTCTCAAATTTATATTATTTTTTTAAGAATTGCGCTGAATAAATTAAACGAATAATAAGGTAACGTTAAGGTACGTTTTATTGCACCCCAAATTCAATAATGTTAATATTCTTTTATCTCATACATGGAGGATAATTTAATGTTCTGTACTAATTGTGGATCTCAATTTGAAGATGGTAATTCTTTCTGCCCTAACTGCGGCACAAAAGTAGAAACAGTAGCTCAGCCCGTTGCAGCACCTGCACCTGAAGCAGCTCCCGTTGAGGCTGCACCCGTTCAGGCCACACCTGTTGAGGCAGCTCCCGTTGCAGCAATTCCTGTTGCAGCTGCTCCTGTTGAACCCGCACCCGCTCCTGCTCCGGCACCTGCTCCTGCAGCAATCCCCGTTCAGCCTGTTGGTGCTCCTGTTCAGCCTGTAGCTGCTCCCGTTCAGCCCGTTTATGCAGCTGCTACACCTATCGTAAATCCCGCAGGAAATGAGGACACAGCAAAGAATGTTCTCGTTATGGGTATCATCGCTGTTGCCTGCTGCATCACATATTATTTCGCATTTGTCGGAATCATCTTCGGTGCAATCGGTCTTTCAAAGGCTAAGAAGTTTATTGAAGAAGCAGGTCAGCTCTATGGTAAGGCTAAGGTCGGTAAGTACCTCTCTTTGGGCGGACTTATTGGTGGCTGTGTTCTTACAGGAATCACGCTCTTCTACGTTCTTATTTACGGACTTGCAATTTTCTCAAGCCTTCGTTAATCACTGATAAATAACTATAAGGGGTTCACATCCAAGTGAACCCCTTTTTTATTGCTTATTTTTTCAATGTCTTAAGAAACTCTTCATATGGTATATCGCAGGAATAATGAAGCGTGGAATGCATTGATTTAACCTGCATCGGTGTGCGCCAGTCACCAAAATCCTGTTCAAGTCTCTTCTCATAACCTGTCTGCGCAGGAACCGTACGGTCCTCAAACGGAAGATCAATGGTACCATCGAACCATTCCCTGTCCCAGATATATCTCTTGTTTCCGGGGAAAACCGTTATATAGCCCAGTTTCTTTGTTTCGGGTCCGACCTTTGCGGCGGTCTTTATGAACTTCCTGCAGATCTTATCTGAAGACGTGAAGACTTTGCATATCTTCCAGATCGCCTGTGCCAGCCTGCGCTTGGATGTCTTGCGGGCTCCGTATAATGAGAGCGCCCTGTCCGTCTGATAGCACTCGAAAAGGAACTTCAGCCGCTTAAGCTTGTTAGTCTGCATAGCAAAAGCGAGCTTGCTGTCAGGAACGTTATAAGCCGGGAAGATATCGACAAATATGCCGCGGTTGCCGCCCGGATTGTTCTCGATCTCCCATTCGGTAAAGCATGCGGTATCGCTCTTTCTTACCTTGAAAAGCCAGGGATAGAAGCCTTCTTCGGTCTCCCATGTCTGAAGAAAATAAGGGTATTTAAGTTCTTCTTTTGCAACCTTGCAGAACTTCTCAAGATCGTCCCTGTACATCTGGACGTCAAGATCATCATCCCACGGAATAAAGCCCTTATGCCTTACAGCGCCCAAAAGCGTGCCGCCGTCAGCATAGTAGGTTATATTGTGCTTTTTGCAGATACGGTCGATCTGATCCAGTATATCCAGCTGGACAGACCAGAGTTTTTTCATGTCAGCTGATACTTTATAGCCGTCTCTTATCTCTTCTTCAAGGTTCATAGATCGTAGGTTTCCTTTAAGATCTTAACCGTATGGCCAAATCCTGTTTCAGCGTCAAAGCATCCGTGCCAGCCAAGGCCTGTAAGGCTTGCAGATTCCAAAGAGGAATTGCTCATTGGGTTAAAGCCCTTGCGCTCTTCTTCTGTCGGAAGTTCCATGCGGAGCTCAACTCCGGCGCTCTTTGAAAGGATCTCGGCCATATCCTTAATACTGATGATAGAATCAGGATTAGAGATGTTATATGCGTGGCAGTTCTCACCGCAGAGAAGGACCTTGAGCATTGCGGATGCGCAGTCCAGGCAGTAGCAGTAGCTTCTTATCTGTGATCCGTCACTCTTCATTACGATGTCTTCACCCTTTGCAACAGCATAGGACCATGCGGATGCAACTCTCTTATCGTAGGGCGATGCCGTAGGTCCGTATATGTGGCCCGGGCGTACGATAACGGATTCCATTCCATATTCGTCTGCATAAGAAGCGCAGAGGGTCTCTGCTGCTCTCTTGCCTACTGAATATGAATTTCTGGACTTCAGAAGGTCAATATATCCGTACTGTCCTTCCTTATAAGGCTCTGAGCCTTCCTTCTCACCATATACTTCACTGGAACTGATGTAGAGGATCCTCTCTGTTCCCTGCTCTTTCGCATAATCCAAAAGATACTTCATTCCGAGGAAGTTGCTCATCATGGTCTCAATAGGCTCTTTAACGATCATGTTGGGAGATGCATTGCTTGCACCGTGAATGATGAAGTCAGCATGAACGTCTATAACGTTATCTGTTTTCGAAGCGTCGTAAACAACGAAAGTAAAATCATCGCGGTTTACGAGATCACCGAATCTTGCTGACATTTCTTCAGGCCATCTGCCTGCGGCAAGGACCTGTATCTTCTTATCATGAGTGTCATTGTAGCGGAAGATGATGTCTACGATCGCAGAACAAACAAGGCCTGCAGCACCTGTGATCATCAGGGACTTTCCGGCAAGTCTGTCTAACTCAGGAACGACTTCAATGACCTTATCAATGTCAGATATCCACGTGGAATTTCCGTATAACATATGCTTCCTCACTTAAGCCAGTCAGAACGCTTTGCAGCGAGCAAAGCCTTGAAGATATCGATATCTTCAACTGTTGTAAGCTTGATATTCTTCTCGGAACCTGCGGAGAAATAGACCTGTTCGCCCATCTCGATCTTCAAAGTGCAGGATGCAACGGAATTGGTAATTCCTGCCTCAAGAGCTCTTCTGTGGAGATCGCAGATATCACCGATCCTGAATGCCTGAGGGGTCTGTGTTCTCTTAAGTCTGTCTCTGGGATAGCTTCCGACGGAAACGAGGCCGTCTTCTGTCTGCATCATTGCCTCAGCGCAAGGGATAACGGTAATAGCGTTGCCGTACTGCTTTGCGACTCTAATGTTATCTGAAATGATCTCTGCGCTAACCATAGGACGGATCGCGTCGTGAATAAGGACGAGGTCATCGGGTTCGAAATGCTTCTCGAGCTCCATAACGCCGTTTCTTATTGAGTCCTGGCCGTTTTTGCCGCCCGGTACAACATACTTGAGCTTGGAGATATTGAACTGCTTGGCGTAAGCCCAGAGGACCTGGTCCCAGCCTTCGATGCAGACGACGGCGATGCAGTCGATCTCCGGATGATTCTCGAATGCCTCAAGTGTATAAACGATAACAGGTCTCTCATTTACAGTGATGAACTGCTTGGGAATATCCTGATTCATTCTGTTGCCAGAACCGCCCGCGATCAATAAAGCTACGTTACTCATGTCAGACCTCCGTATTTACCCTGAATTCCGCACAACTGTGAATTACCCTGTCCTTCTCGGGCGGGAGCTTCATATAGTCTTTGTAGAGATTCTTAAGATACGAATCGTAATCCGAAGGGATCTTAAACATCTCACCGTTAAATTCTACCTCAATTAAGTCCGTAAAGAGCTTCTTCTCGAAAACCTCACGGTTATAACTGATAGCTGAAGGAACGCCGACAATGCCGGTCTCTTTCTTGGCGTGATCCAACTTGGAACAGATCTTAAGATAAAATCTCATTCCGAAGAACACATTCAAAAGCCCGCCCATCCTGCGTCTGGAAGCATAGTATTTCCTGACTTCCTCGTCAGTCTTGCCCTTCTCCAATATGATCGGTGACGGATACTTATAGTCGCCGATAAAGCTCGAAGCGTGGAAAGCAAAATCGTAGATCTTACCGATGAACTTCCTCTTGGATGCGGAAGCCGGGATATCTTCGATAATGAAGACATCGATGAAAACACGCCTGTATTCAGCAGGAAGTCCTGCATATACGACTTCCGTAAACACGGAATTCTTCAAGAAAAGCTTCGGCTTCTTATTCGTATACTTGCCATCAAGGGGTTCGACGAGATCGTATTTATCCGTCATCTCGGAAAGCACAGCCTTCCTGAACTTCTCATACTCAGAACGGAGCATCATGATATCAAGATCGTCATCCCACGGGATAAAGCCCTTGTGGCGTACTGCGCCGAGCATGGAACCGCCTGACAAAAGGAATGTGATGTCATTCTTTTCGCACACGCGCTTAATGTCCATAAGCATATCGAAAAGCGTATTGTGGAGGAGCTCTATCTGCTCATCCGAGAATACGAATTCGCTAAAGACCTTGGAATATATATCTTTCTGCTTCTTCATTGCCATATGAACACCTTATGTCTTACGCAAAAGCGTTTTATATAAAAACTTGCGCAGCCAGTTCGGCGCAAGAGCGCCTGCGCATCTGACCGTCGTGCACTTAAAATACTGTCCCTTGGTGATAAAGCCCGTATCCCTCATATACTTGAAGAGCTCTTTTACGGCTGCAGCATACTGCTTTCCGCCTCTTCTCTTATACATATTCGCGCCGGCGCGCATCCAAAGAAGCGACTCTTTAATGTTATATCCTCTAAAGCCATGCTGCAGAACACGTACCCAGAGATAGTAATCCTCAAGCTTAAACGGAATATAACCGCCTGATTCCTCGATCGCGGTCTTCTTGTACATTATGCAGGGATGATTAAAAGGACACCTGGTCTTGCAGTATTCGTAGACCTCTTCAGGCTCTACGGGGAGTTCTCTTCTGGACTCGATGACATCCTTTGTGTCGATGAATTCTTCGATTGTACCTGAGACAAGATCGACATCATCTCTTGATTCGAAGATCTTAAGCTGCCTCTCGCATCTGTCAGGATATGAGATATCATCAGAATCCATACGGGCAATAAGCTCGTTCTTACACTTCTTTATACCGATATTGAGCGCATTTCCAAGGCCGCCGTTCTTCTCTAACCTGATAACATGAAGAACACCGGGATGAGCCTTCTCATGCTCGGCAATAACACTGTCTAATTCTTCGTTAAGAGGACCGTCACAAACGAGAATAAAGTCATCAGTCTGAACAGTCTGATTCCAGATGCTGTCCAATGCTTCACGTAAGAATTCTGCTTTTTCTTTGTGATAAACACTCATGAGAACAGAATAATTATCCATTTGACGGCTTCCTCTTTTACTTAAATCTCACTAGATAATATCAAAAATTCTAATAAAGACAAAATAATAAAAGAGGCAAATCAGGCAGGAGACACCACCTTTGTCGCAATAACAGGGATACCGGTGCCTGCGCAGTCTTCGATAAGCACGTCGCCGATAGCTATGGGAGCCTTACAGGAAGCTTTATTTATGGCTTCCATAACCTCGAAAATCCGCCCCTTCGGAACCGGTTCTTTAGTCTTACAGGACACGCGGTCAACTGTGCCGCCAGTAACTTTAATGGTAGTCGTAACAGTCCTTACGGGCGATCTGACCTCGTTTGTTGCATAAACAAAGCCTCTTTTGCAGGTATTTCCTTCGATAACGATAATATCGTCACCTTCCATCGTGACGGTTATACGGCATCCCATAGGACAGTTGATACATGTAAGTTCACGCTTTTCCATATCAGTTCTCCGTAATCTCGATTAAGATCTCAGAAGGGGCACCCGACAGTTCCTCTTTCTTTAAGATCACCTGCTCCATCTCACCCGGCGTAATGATCTGCTTTCTTCTGTGAAGCTTGGTCTCTCCGTCGAAAAGAACGTTTATATAACTGTCCTTATAGACATTTCCTGATCTGAATCTTATGACCAGGTCATCTTCTAATTCATTTAAGCGGACAAAGCTTGGAACGGTATATCTGACGCCGTTTCCGTTCTTTATATTGATTACAGGGCCTTCTTCAGCTTTATTGGCCTTAACAAATCTTGCTGCACTTCTTCCCGCCCTGCCTGACTCTTCAGAAACATAATCAACAAGGTCATGTACGTGAAGTACATTGCCGCAGGCAAAGACTCCAGGTATCGAAGTCTCAAAGGACTCATTAACAACAGGTCCGTTTGTAGCTGGATTTATCTTGACACCAGCAGATCTGGATAATTCATTCTCAGGTATAAGTCCGCATGACAGGAGCAGCGTATCGCATGCGATCTCCTGCTCTGTACCAGGGACAGGCTTGGACTTCTCGTCAACTTCAGCGATCACTACCGAAGTCACCCTCTCCTTGCCTTTGATATCTATAACTGTGTGGGACAGCAGGAGCGGGATGTCAAAGTCATCAAGACACTGTACGATATTACGCTTAAGGCCTCCTGAATAAGGCATAAGCTCACATACAGCCTTTACCTTTGCGCCTTCTAATGTCATGCGGCGTGCCATTATAAGTCCGATGTCACCGGAACCTAAGATAACGACTTCCTTGCCGGGCATAAATCCTTCAATATTTACAAGGCGCTGAGCCGTTCCTGCTGTGAAAACTCCGGCAGGTCTTAGTCCCGGTATATTAAGAGCACCTCTGGGGCGTTCGCGGCAGCCCATGCAGAGTACAACAGCTCCGCAGTCTACCGTAAATACGCCTTCTTTGCTGTTGACTGCAGTAACAACTGAAGATGCGACATCAAGAACCATAGTATCAAGCATATAGCGGATTCCAAGGCCGTCTAACTGCTCTTCGAATCTTGCTGCGTATTCAGGTCCTGTCAGCTCTTCATTAAAGGTATGAAGGCCAAAACCGTTATGAATGCACTGGTTTAATATACCGCCGAGCTCCCTGTCACGCTCGAGGATAAGGATATTGAGATTACTGTCTTCCTTTGCTGCGGCTATAGCAGCTGCAAGGCCTGCAGGACCGCCGCCGACGATTACGATATCAGCCTTCATCTTTGGTCCTCCCGGTAACTATCTTAGAATTTCCGCCGCTCTTGGTAATGGAATCAAGAGCAACACCCAGTTCCCTGCTCAAGATATCCATAACTCTCGGAGAGCAGAAACCGCCCTGGCATCTGCCCATTCCGGCTCTCGTCCTTCGCTTAACTCCATCAAGAGACTTAGCACCCAAAGGACGCCTTATAGCATCAATGATCTCGCCTTCGGTAATGGTCTCACAACGGCAGATGATACGGCCGTATTCTGGATACTCCTTTATAAGTTTTTCACGCTCTTCAGATGGTAATTCAACCGGTTTGACAACATCTTTGCAGATGCCGTTCCAGGTATCCTTTTGCTTTAAGGCCAACTTTTCAGATACAAGCGAAGCCATATATTCACCGATAGCAGGACATGCCGTAAGTCCTGGTGATTCAATACCCACGCAATCAAAGAATCCGGGGCATCCGTCTGCTTCTTCGAGGATAAATTCGCCGCCGTCTTCATGAGCTCTAAGTCCTGAAAAGCCCGTAATCACCTGCTTTAGCTGCAATCCCTTAACGTTCTTTACAGCGCCTTCCTGCACTTTTACAAGGCCTTCTGCAGTTACAGGCGCTTCATCCTTGCTCTCTATATCGACCGCAGTGGGACCGACTATCGTATTGCCGTGGACTGTGGGGGTTACGAGTATGCCCTTACCCATTTTCGTAGGCTGGGGGAAGATAACATGCTTCACAAAGCCATCCAGAGAACGGTCGAGCAGCATGTAGTCGCCTCTTCTTGGCGTTATATGGAGCTTCTTATCTGATACGAGATTATGTATATCATCTGCGTGGCACCCTGCCGCATTGATTACGGCGCGTGCAATGTAAACTGCATCACCGGTATCCACTTCCCATACACCGCCTGAAGATCTTATGCCGGTTACCTTTGTATCGAACTTGAATTCAACGCCGTTCTGGGCAGCACATTCAGCCAGAGCGATATTAAGTCTGAAAGGACAGATAACGCCTGCAGTGGGAGCAAATAGCGCGCAGACAACGTCATCTGAGATGTTAGGCTCAATCGCCTTTACTTCTCCGGCGGATAAAATCTTCATGCCCGGGACTTCGTTGGTGATGCCCCTTGCGTAGAGATCATCAATGCCTTCACGGTTTGCTTCATCAGTACATACGACAAGAGAACCTATCTGCTTAAAAGGGATATCCAGTTCCTGGCAAAGACCCGGCATGAGTTCATTGCCGCGGATGTTCATTTTCGCTTTGAGAGTACCGGGTTTTGCATCGTAACCCGCATGAACTATGCCGCTGTTAGCTTTGGAAGTGCCGCAGCAGACATCCTCGTCCTTCTCGATAACGAGCACAGAACAGTCAAAGCGCGAGAGCTCTCTTGCTACCGCACATCCTGTTACGCCTGCTCCGATGATGATCACGTCAAATGAATTGTCCATAAGCCTTTGCACCAATAATCAGAAAAGCCGTTACGTCAATTCAATTATATCAATTATTTGCAGTCTGCGTCGTGCATTTCTTTCGCACGCTCGCTGTCAAAGCCCTCTGTGCTCTCTTTCTGGAACAATATCTTGATGGTCTCGAAAATGATCTGGAAATCAAGTAAAACGCTGTAGTTTGCAATATATGTGAGGTCGAGCTTCAGCTTATCAAGAGCTGAAGTATTGTACTTGCCGTAAACCTGGGCATAACCTGTAAGGCCGCCCTTGACCTTCTCTCTGAACTTGAATTCAGGGATATCCTGAGTGTACTTGATAACGTGCTCGTAACGTTCAGGCCTCGGTCCTACGATGCTCATATCGCCTGCAAAGATATTGAAAAGCTGGGGAAGCTCGTCCACTCTGCATGCACGGATGATATTGCCGACCTTAGTGATCCTGTCATCCTTCTCACCTGCCGGATGCGGACGTCCGTCCTTCTCGGCATCTACGATCATGGAACGGAATTTAAGGATCATGAAGTGCTTGCCGTCCTTAGTTACTCGCTCCTGCTTGAAGAATACAGGACCGTGATCTTCGATCTTGATGGCAAGTGCCGTTATAAGGAAAATTGGACTGAATACGATAAGTGCAAGGCCTGAAAGGATAATGTCCATTGCTCTCTTCGCAAATCTCTGACCGAAGCTCATGCCGAAGTTGCGGCTCAAATACAAAGGCGTATCGATAACGTTAATACTGTCTGAGCACTTCAAGATAATATCAGCGATTTTCGGAACAACATAAGTCCTGACATCATTGTCGAAGCACAGCTTGATGATCTTATTCTCGATCTGTGAAGGAACGTCGTTGATAAGAACGCTGGAGCTCTCATTTATAACTGATTCGAGATCGACACCGGGATCGTCGAACTTAACTCTCTTTACGACCTGGTATTTGTGCGGCAGGCATGCGAGCTTGTCCTCGATATTATTGGGGTGATATCCATAGATAAGTGTGATCTGCAAAGGCGGGATGATCTTCCTGTAAAGGAAGTTCATGATGATCACGAAAACACCTAAGACAACTGACTGGGCAAGAGCCAGAAGCATATAACGCCATGCAAAATCCAGCATATATCTGAAGTTGTTCTGGATCGTTGCAGATACCAGTACTTCTGCAAGATCCGTTACAAAGAAAGCCATAGCAGCACTGACGACCTGCTTAGCAATTCGCTCGACACCGATGCTGAACGCGTGGAAGAATCTGCCGAAGATGATAAACATCATGATGTAGATGATAACTGACATCCCGATGTTACCAATACCTTTCAGGTATTTGGTACGGTTCTCGACATTATAAATATAATCGAGCCAAACCCAGAGAAAACTTCCAGCAGCAAGCGCTGTAATAATGAGCGAACAGAAGCCGCGGAATATATATCTAGAGCCCTGACTATTAGTCTTTGCCCTGTTAACAGAAACGTTGTTACTATCCTTACTCATAGTTCTCCATATCAATAAACGCAAATAACAACGCTATTATACACTAAACATCCGGAACTCAAAGCGCGTCAGATACCCAAAAAATGGGGCAAATCAGCGTTATATCTCGTCAATAAGAGTGATGATCTCCTTGATGGACATAAGTCTGTCATCGACTTCTTTTGCTCTGTGATACTTAAGGATATCCTCAGCTGTCTTCTGCATTGCAGGGAAAGCTGATCTTGTAAGCTGGTTGGCATAGATAACGATGTTTACGCCGTGAGCTGCAAGTTCTTCTTCAGTGATCGTATTGAATGAAGAAGGAACAACAACGATAGGTGTTGTCTTATCGAATGCTCTGAACTTGTCGCAGAACTCAAGGATCTCAGCAGGATCCTTCTTGCGGCTGTGGATCATGATGCCGTCAGCACCAGCCTCAACGAATGCCTTTGCTCTTGCAAGAGCATCTTCCATGCCCTGCTCGAGGATAAGGCTCTCGATACGTGCGATGATCATGAAGTCATCAGTGAGCTGTGCTCTCTTGCCTGCTGCGATCTTGGCGCTCATCTCTTCGATGGTTGCCTGTGTCTGCTTAACTTCAGTACCGAACAGTGAGTTCTTCTTTAAGCCCTTCTTATCTTCGATGATTACAGCAGAAACACCCATTCTCTCAAGGGAACGTACTGTATAAACGAAGTGCTCTGTAAGTCCGCCTGTATCACCGTCGAAGATGATAGGCTTTGTCGTAACTTCCATGATATCGTCGATAGTCCTGAATCTGGATGTCATATCAACGAGCTCAATATCAGGCTTGCCCTTTGCTGTGGAATCGCAAAGAGATGAGATCCACATAGCATCGAACTGCTCGAGCTTGCCTTCATGCTCTACTACGGTCTTCTCAACGATAAGACCTGTAAGACCGCTGTGAGCCTCCATTGTCTTAACGATAGGTGTCATTTTAATAAGCTGTCTTAAGCGCTTACGGCGGTATTCAGGCATGGCGAGCTTTTCTCTAAGCTGCATGTCGATCTTCTTTACCTTCTCGTTATATGTGTAAGGAACGTCGATGAGTTCACCACCGTATTCCTTAAGGAGAGATTCAACATTTTCGCGGATGGCGCTCTCAGGACCTGTCTTCCAGTTATCGCCATGGATTACATAGTCAGGCTTGATCTCAGCGATGACGTCGTTATACATGAAATCTTTCTGTACAACTACCTCATCAACGCCGTCAAGTTCCTTGTAAAGCTTGATCCTGTCCTCAAGAGAGATCGTGGGGAATCTGTTGTATTTGATGAGAGCTTCATCTGTAAGAGCGCCTACTACAACGCGGCCGTGCTCTTTTGCCTTCTCAATGATGTTCAGATGTCCGTCATGGATAACATCAGTACAGAAACAGGTATAAACAGTCTTCATGGTTCAATTCTCCTTATAAATTACGGGTATCTGAATGTTGTATGTCTTAAGTGCTTCTTCGAAAACTGCGAAAAAGTCATTTATATCCTTCACATCAATTGCACCGAGAGCGCAAAGTCTGAAAGTGTTTGTGGAAGAGATCTTGCCGGGATAGATAGTAAATCCTCTCTCGTAGCAATAATCGTGAACCTTCTCAAAGCTCCAGTTGGGATCATCGGGATAAATCGCAGTGCTTACAAGGCCTGTGCGGTCTTCAGGCTTGATGACCTGCTTAAAGCCAAGCTTATCAAGGCCTTCATTGATAGCGTTAAAGACTCTTGTATGGCGTGCCCACTTGCCTTCCTCGCCTTCAGCCCAGTATTCCTTAATGCCCTGGAGTGCTGCATAGATCGTCTGTACCGGAGGTGTAAAGTGCATCTCGCCGGTCTTCTCAAAGCAGTCGTACTGAAGGAAAAGATTGCAGTAGTAACTTCTCTTGGGATAATCCTTGGACTTCTCGATGATGGCTCTGTTGCCTACCACAAATGACAGGCCTGTCATTGCCATAAGGCCTTTCTGTGCTGAAGCCATGCAGAAATCGATATTGTCTTCTTCGATATTGATAGGACGCATTGCATAAGTGCTTGTAGTATCAACAGTAAAGATAGCACCATACTTATGAGCAAGCGCGCCGATCTCTCTGATAGGATTTAAAATGCCTGTACCGGTCTCGTTATGAGTCGTGTGAACGAGCTTGATATCAGGGTTATTCTTCAAAGTCTCTTCAACAACTGCGAGATCAGGCTTCTGATCTACAGGGAATTTGAGATTGATATGAGGAAGTCCGTAGTATTCGCAGATCTCGGCAGCTCTTGTGCTGTATGCGCCGTTGTTTACGACGAGGACTTTGCCGCCTGCAGGAAGCAATGAATTGATGCAGACATCGATATTGATCGTGCCTGAACCGCAGAAGAGCACTGAAGTATATTTCTCAAGATCACCGTGAACGATCCTTACGAGATCTTCACGAAGTCCCTTCATAAGTGAAGCGAATTCTTTTTCTCTGGGGCAGATATCAGGTACGACCTGAGCCATCTTTACCGTGTCAGTCGTTGTGGACGGACCGGGATTTAAGAGAACATTCCGTTTAACAATCGGATCCATTAAAAATGCCTCCCGCGTTCAATTTTTGAGTATAACGAACTCAATATTAACACAACAGAAGGCAAAAACAATATTTATTTTATTATTTGCGTTCATTTTTCCATAATATTGCCTGAGAAAATGAACTAATCGGCCAGATCAGACGTCGTAACTCTTATCTATGGCCTTCAATTCCTTGAAAGAATCGATCTCAACGATGTCCTCATCGAAGCATTCCTTGACCGCAACTTTATAGTTGTCCTTGCGGTAAACGAGGGGAACTTGCTCCCAGTATCTCTCACGTCCGCCGGGTGTCTGGAATACATCATCGATATCCTGTGAGAGCTTGTGACCGTCTGCTTCATTCCAATAAGAGATGCCAACCATCTGCCAGCAGTCGAGGCCTCCCACCTTCTCTTCCGTGATGATGCCGTCCTTTACGGTAAAGCACCAGTCGTCAGTACGTTCCTTCTTGATGGCAAGGAAATCGGAAGAATAATGATATTTCCTGATTATCTCCGGATTGCTGCAGACAAGGTCAGCTTCCAGAACATAAGCATTCGAGAGCAGATATCTTGCAACAAGAGCACTCGAGATATTATTTGCATCGTTGTAAGAAGGGTTCTCAAGGAACTTGATCATCGGATATTTATATAAGAGCTGGTCGAACTGCTCGGCAAGATATCCTCTAACGATATAGATCTCTTCGATTCCTGCAGCAAGGCAAGCATCGATCAGAGTATCAATGATCCTCTTTCCGTTGACTCTTACGAGCGGCTTGGGAGTATTTAGTGTTATCGGAACCATTCTGGAACCAAAGCCGGCAGCAATGAAGACTGCCCTCTTTGCCCTGTAAGGCTCAAGAGCTTCAAGGCCTTCTTTTGTGATCTTGCATTTCTCTATGTAGCCGAGATCCGTAAGTTCCTTAACGGTCTTGTTTACGGTGCCTAATGAGTAGCCTGTGTGCTTTTCGAGATCGCGCTGGGAAAAAGACTTCTCCTCAGTAGCCAGTGTCTCTAAGATATCAAATTGCTTTCTTGTAAGTTCTGCAGCCATTTATGCCTCCACTTCTGAATTGCCAAGTATCTTATGGTACAAATAATCGATCGATTCCTTATCGAGTGCTATCGGATGATTCTTAAGCCTGTCCACATTTACAGAGGATGCGAGAAGCATGTACTCCGCTTCATTCGCAGAAGGCGTGGACATATTAAGTCTCTTATATAATTCATCAAGATAAGCGCAGACCAGCTTAGGGTCATTAAATCCGAAAGTCTCGGCAATATAATTCATTACTGAAGCAAGATACTCCGGACCTCTCGGATCAATGCATTTATCCATGTTATCAAGCATCCACGGGAACAGTGACTTAACGCAGAGCATTGCAGCATGGCCGTGTGCAAGGCCATAGAGCGATGTGATCTTATAGCACATAGCGTGTCCCGCTGTTGTCTGTGTGATATTTATAGCCTTTCCGGCCTTATATGCGGCATTGAGCATCTCAAGGTTGGATACCTTGTCATTGGCAAGATAACCGTCGAGATTATCCATTATGAGGTGGATAGCCTCGCTCGCATATGCCTTGCTCTCATCGGTGCTGTTAACTGACCAGATGGACTCTATAGAATGGCAGAGCGCGTCGAACATCGTGCATTTTCTCTGATAAAGAGGCAGAGTCTTAAGAAGACTGCTGTCCATAAGAACAGTCTTAGGGATTATGCTTTCATGGTTAATCGACTGCTTCGCTCCGTTATAGTAGATAACCGCAAATCTGGTAGCTTCTGATCCTGTTCCTGCTGTAGTCGGAACTGCAAGGAACGGAATATCATTGGCAACGATATCCTGCTTAAGGAAATTCTTCTCAGGATCCATGTTGGAGAAGAGCTTAATGCACTTAGCAACATCCATTGCAGATCCGCCGCCGATCGCGATTATCGCCTGGCATTTCTCCCTGTTGAATACGTTGACTCCTTCTACGACTGATTCATATAAAGGATTAGGCGAGAAATCGCTGAAAGGTACTATCTTAACACCAAGTCTGGCCTCGACATTATCAAGATATCTCTTGATGGGCATTACATTAATAGAAGGGCCGCAGACGAGCAAAATAGCGTTCGCGCCTGAAGATCTGATCCAGTCATCAACCTTGGCGTAGTTATTCTCAGCCGTAATTATTCCTTCAACGGACTTCCAGATATCGCGTTCGATCTCGCTGTTATCGGGATCTGTGATCTCACCGCTGAAAGTATTCTCGATGGATGCATATTTCGCATCGGCAGCGTACGGGAATTCAACGAGTTTGCCGCCATATTCAGCAAGAAGGCTAATTACCTCTTCCCTTATGGGCTTCTGGTAACCAGTCTTCCAGTTATCGCCGTGAACAACGATATCAGGCTTATATTTCCTGATATTGTCCGCATAGGACAATGTATCCTGGTCTACTACCCTGTATACGCCTGCAATGCTTGCCACAAGAGCTTTACGCTCGGATCTAGGAACGATCGGAGCACGCTTGTAGCTTGCGACTACCTCATCTGAGAGAACTCCAACAGTAAGTTTTCCAAGCTTTGCGGCTTTCTTGATGATGGCTATATGTCCGCCGTGGATAACGTTGGTCGAGAAAGACATGTAAACAGATCTGTTCTCAACTTCCTTAAGCCTTGCAGATACAACTGCGAGGTCCTCTGGGTTGTCAATCTCTGAGCAGAGCCTGTCCTGAACATCAAATGCCTTGATATTGCATGCGCCGCCCAGCTCATTCAGAGCATTCTCGGCATAGCACTTGCGGTTGTCGCTCTCACAGAACTCAACGATCTTATCGAGCCAGAGCTTCCAGTCCTCGCGGTTAAGCTTATACAGAGCCTGTGCTTCCATCGCATCGTCGAAGAAATCAATGCCGACCTTCTGAACGAAGCCGTCCTTGATAACAGCCTTAAAGTCCTTCTCAGGAAGCGGGATCGTGGAAGATACCTTCATGCAGCTCGTCGGGCAGTTCAATATGTCTTCTAGTACTGAGGCTTCAAAAACCAGGTCTCCATGCATCAGTACGATATCGTCATCCAAGTATTCTCTCGCGCAGTAAATGCTGTAAATATAATTGGTTTCAGCGTAAAGCGGGTTATTTACAAAGGTGAAATTCATCGGAAGGCCCAACGAATGGCAGTAATCCACCAGGATCTTATCGAAATAGCCCGTCGTCATGACGACTTCGGTAACTCCGTTGCTTTCAAGAAGCTTTAATTGTCTTGAAAGGATAGTATCTGTTGCAGATACTTCCGTCATGCACTTGGGATGCTCGGATGTAAGAACTCCCATCCTGTGTCCCAATCCGGAATTCAAGATCAAAGCTTTCACACTATTTCCCTCCAAAATCTATCAACAAAAAGTGAATACATTATACACTTAGAAAGGGAAAATCTTAAAAAAACTTCATTTAACCGCACGGATTATACAATAAAGCCTTCCAGTTCAGCCATGATCTCAGATTCAACAGCCATAGCCTTTTCGCGGTTCTCAGAAACAACGCTTACATAAGTCTTGAGCTTAGGTTCAGTACCGGAAGGCCTTACAACAACGGAGATATCCTTAGTGTAGAACTTAAGAACATCAGACTTGGGAAGGCCGTTTAAGCCCTTGCTGTAATCCTCAGTCTTTATAACCTCCTGGCCTGCGATCGTCTCAAGACCCTTATGGAACGTATCCATGATCTCGCCCATCTTCTCCATTCCGGCAGATCCGGGGAATTCAAATGAATGCAGAGTATTAAGGCAGTAGCCGTACTTCTCATAGAGTTCATTGAGCTTATCGATAAGGCTGATGCCTCTTGTCTTATAGAATGCGAACATCTCAGCGATGATGAATGCAGCATTTACGGCATCCTTATCTCTTACATATGAACCCGTGAGATAACCGTAGGACTCCTCAAAGCCGCAGATATAATCAGATTCCCTGCCCTTTGCTTCCATCCTTCCGATGACTTCACCGATGAACTTAAAGCCTGTAAGAACATTAATGGTCTCGACGCCGTAGTTGCTTGCGATCTTCTCAGCAAGATCCATCGTAACGATAGTCTTGATGAATACAGGGTGCTCGGGCATCTTGTTATGCTTAATCCTCTGGCTACAGATATAGTCCAGAAGCAGTATTCCGACTTCATTTCCTGACAAGAGCTGATACTCACCGCTCTCAGTCTTTACGGCTATACCGCATCTGTCAGCGTCAGGGTCGGTTGCGAAAAGAAGATCCGCACCTGTCTTCTCGCAATACTGAAGTCCAAGCTCCATCGCTTCCCTGATCTCAGGATTCGGATAAGGGCATGTCGGGAAGTTGCCGTCAGGATTCCTCTGTTCTTCAACCACGATGATGTTAGTAAATCCGGACTCCTCCAAAGCCCTTGTTACAGGCTTTAATCCTGTGCCGTTCAAAGGAGAATAAACGATAGTTACATTCTTATCGATCTCATCGCCGAAGAGAACAGATTGGCTCTTAACAGCCTCAATAAAGCCGTCCATTACCGAATCAGGGATATACTCGATCCTGCCCTCTTCTACTGCCCTATCAAAATCCATGGACTTAACGTCAGCAAAGATATCGAGCTTTTCGATCTCAGAAAGGATCGTTGCAGCAGCTTCAGTTGTGATCTGGCATCCGTCAGCGCCATAGACCTTATAGCCGTTGTATTTTGCGGGGTTATGCGATGCAGTGATCATGATGCCCTGTGAAGCCTTAAGATCTCTAATAGCAAAGCTTACGGTCGGAACAGGATTCAATGTAGGCCAGATCCATACCTTAAGGCCGTTTGCAGCAAATACAGATGCGGCAACTTTTGCAAACAGGTCAGACTTGATGCGGCTGTCATAGCCGACTACAACGCTCGGCTGGCCGTCAACTGTCTTAAGAAGATAATCGGAAAGGCCCTGGCTAGCCTTAGCAACAACATAGATATTCATGCGGTTGGTGCCGGCGCCGATCGTGCCTCTCAAGCCGCCTGTACCGAATGCTAGGTTCCTGTAGAATGCATCCTCCATGGCAACATCATCCATGCCCTGAAGTTCTTTATTGATCTCGCTGTCTTTTGCAAGCTCTAACCAGCGCTCATATTCTGCTTTGTAATCCATCTTATATCTCCTGTTTTGTATTGTTTTCGATTATATCAGCGATCTTCGAATACTCATTCTTATAGATTTTATCCGACCATTGGAAACTGTCCATCTTCTCAATCACTTTGCCGATGTCCTTAAGTTCACCGACCTTAATTGATATTGCAAGGTTCCTTTCCTTAAGCTGGTTAATGGTCATGGTATCTTCCGCGGTGTCGTCACGCTCAAGAAGAGCTGTTCTTACGCCTGCGGTAACAAATTCAGATACCGTGGACCAGCCAGCCTTTGCAATGCAGTAATCAGCTGCAGCGACATAGTCCTGAGTGTTGTTTGTTTTGGGATCAAGATATTCGACATTGTCGCCTATAAGCTTAAGCGCTCTCGTTACGATAAATGAATAAGGGAGCCTGCTTACGTCGATATCAAAGTCGAAGCCTGAATTGCTCGCGCCGCAAGTGATCACAACGATAGGCTTATCGTGAGCAGCCCTTATCGCCTTTACCTTCTCCGGATCAAAGGGTCTTGCCGAGAATCCTACTTCGATACCCTCTCCGAAGAATTTACGTGATGCTTCATTGGCAAGATCGAAATAGATGACCTTATCAGCCTGTCTGTAGGCATCTTTATAAGCATTTACGAGTTCTTCCGGAACGAAGGGTTCATACTGCTCGATCCAGGTGAAGTTCGTCATGAGAAAGCTTCTGATACCCTTCCTTTTTGCAGCGATAACGGCCCAGGGGCAGATATCGATGACATAGGCATCAGCGTCAACGCTCTCATCGATAAGGCTTTCCCACTTCGATATATGTTCGCTGATCTTATCGAAAGTAGCATCGCTGTCGATGATAAGAGAACCGGGAATAACGACAAGGCCGGCATCAGTATTCTCAACTATAATCTCAGCCTTGTGTTCTAAATAGTCATCGGTTACTTCTGCCTGCTGCAATCCTGTGACAACAGTTACTTTGTGACCTCTTCTTATGAGCTCTCTCATAACGGGAAGCTCTCTCATAAGATGGCCGAACCCGTGATCGGTAATATAATAAGCAAATTTCATAATCAACAACTTACATCCAGAATCTGTGCCTGGCCGTGGAGCTTCATTTCTATGCTGTTGGCAGGAACAAAGATGCAGTCTCCTTTAAAGAAATTGAGCATAAAGCCGTCTGCTGCTATTATTCCGCAGCCGTCGACGCAGAGCAATGCATGGAATGAATTTTCTTCAGTCTTAAAAGATGCAAGTTCCCTGTTTACTTCAGTATTGAGAAGAAGTCTTTCAACCTGGAAATACTTGCAGCGGCACAATAATTCGCTCGCGCAGCCGTTCCTGTATTTTAAGACTCTCATAGGCTGTCTGGGCGCGGCAGAAGCCTTAAGATTAGCTACTTCCAGCCCCTTATCGATATTCAGTTCACGCTTCTCACCGTTCTTATCGACACGGTCATAGTCGTAAAGACGGTATGTGACATTAGAGTTCTCCTGGATCTCAGCCACAAGACATCCGGAACCTATGGCGTGTACCGTTCCTGATTCAATGAAGAAGAGATCATTCTTCTTTACCGGGACGTGATTTAAGAGATTGCCGACAGTGCCGTCGTCTATTGCTTCCCTGACTTCATCAGCTTCAACATCACGGTTAAATCCATAGACGAGGGATGCGTCCTTCTTGGCATCAAGGACATACCAGAGCTCAGTCTTGCCAAGCTGGCCCTCATTTGCAAGGCTGTATTCATCGTCAGGATGAACCTGGACAGAAAGATCCTTATTGGCATCGATGAGCTTTATAAGGATCGGGAAATGTCCTCCTGCAACTGTCGATGCATGTGTTCCGATATATTCGGGATGCGCCTTAAGAACTTCTCTTAATGTCTCACCCGTGGTAAGCACAGAACATCCGTCACGGTGCGTGGAGCAAACCCATGCCTCTGCGAAAGGATCGGTGTCGATACCGAACTTGAAGTCATCATTAAGCCTGGAACCACCCCAGAGGTAGTCCTTAGATGCTGGCTTTAACAAGAACGGCTTGTTGTTCATCGGTCTCTCCTGTTACAGTTCGTACTTATGCTTGTCGGCAACGTTGATATCTTCGCCGAGCTGGACTTCGATGAGCTGAATGCCCTCGTCGCCTGCGAAAACAGTATGCTTGCAGCCTGCAGCCATTGTTACGACATCACCGGGCCTAACGAGCTGTTCCATACCGTCAACTACCGTACGGCCGGAGCCTGCAATTACAGTCCATACCTCATCACGCTTGTCGTGGCTGTGATAATTCATCTTATTGCCGGGATTAAGTGTTACCTTAACGGTCATGGAAGTCTCTTCGATATCCAAAACCCTGTAAGAACCCCAGCTCTTCTCGGCAAACATTACGCGCTGGTTGATCTCATCAACAAAAGGCTTAATATAGGAACTCTGCTCCTTATCGGATACAAGGATTCCCTCAGGGCTCGCAGAGATAACAACGTCCTTAAGACCCATGCCGATGATCGGGATGCCGAGCTCATTTACGATATGAACGTTGGAGCACTTATCGTTAAGAGCGCCGTCACCGATAATAGGATCGACCATGGCTTCAGTAAGTGTGTTCCATGTTCCGAGATCCTTCCATTCACCGTTATAACGGAGAACATCAATAGAAGTCTCAGCTTCAACTACTGCGTAGTCGAATGAGATCTTCTTAAGCTCTGCATAATTAGAGAAGAGCTCATCATAATCGTCTGTGCCGAGAAGATCCTTGCTCTTATCAAGAACATAAGAAAGCTTATAAGCAAATACTCCGCCATTCCAGAGAGCTCCGCCGTCGATATATTCCTGGGCTTTTTCTGCTGTGGGCTTTTCCGTAAAGCCCCAGCCATCAGTACCGTCCTCGTTCTTTATAGGCTTGATATAGCCGTACTTTTCGGACGGATAAGTAGGTTCGATACCCATGAGCGTTAGATTTTTCACGCCCGTGGATGCAGCTTCATAAAGCCTGTTTACGCACTCGAAATAAGAATCGTCCACATAAGGATCCACCGGGCATACAACGACCGCCTCGTCTCTAGGGACATTCATTACACAGTTAAGATAAGCAGTAGCAAGTGCGATAGCAGCAAAAGTATCTCTTCTGCAGGGCTCTACGGATACTCCGACATCAAGTCCCAGCTGGTTATGGATTGCAGATACCTGTGACTTCGATGTGGCGACTGTTACAACAGCATCAGGGTCTACAGCCTTGATCTGGCCATAGATGCGCTGGACCATGGATTCGTATTCTCCATTGTACTTTTTGAAGATCTTGATGAACTGCTTGGAGCGGATATCGTTGGATAAAGGCCAGAGGCGCTTACCTGAACCGCCGGAAAGTAGGATTATATTCATAAATTACCTTTCTGCCCTCATCGGGTTTTCGAGGAAGTCCTTATAAGCAAGCCTGATGCCGTCTTCAAGCTCAGTCTTGTATGTCCAGCCGAGCTTTGTAGCCTTGGAGACATCAAGAAGCTTTCTCGGAGTTCCGTTAGGCTTTGTCGTATCCCACTCGATACGGCCCTCATAGCCTACGACCTTTGCTACGAGCTCAGTAAGCTCCTTGATCGTAAGTTCTTTTCCTGTACCGGCATTAACAGTCTCGTCACCGCTGTAGTTATTCATGAGGAATACGCAGAGGTTGGCAAGATCGTCAACATATAAGAATTCACGCAAAGGTGAACCGTCGCCCCAGCATGTTACGGATTCCTTGCCTTCGACCTTAGCCTCATGGAAGCGGCGGATCAGAGCAGGAAGAACATGGCTGTGCTCAGGATGGTAATTGTCGTTGGGTCCGTATAGATTTGTAGGCATTACGGAAATATAGTCTGTGCCATACTGGCCGTTAAGATATTCGCAGTACTTAAGGCCTGAGATCTTGGCAAGAGCATAAGCCTCATTGGTCTGCTCGAGAGCAGAAGTAAGAAGGCATGACTCAGGCATAGGCTGGGGAGCCATTCTCGGATAGATGCATGAGCTTCCCAGGAACTCGAGCTTTTTGCATCCGTTCTTCCATGCGCTGTGGATAACGTTCATCTCGAGGATCATGTTATCGTACATGAAGTCTGCCTTAGCCTTGGCATTTCCCATGATGCCGCCGACCTTTGCAGCAGCGAGGAATACATATTCAGGCTTCTCCTCTTCGAAAAACTTCTCAACCTGATCCTGTCTTGTGAGATCAAGCTCTTTATGTGTTCTTAAAACGAGATTGTGATATCCCTGACGCTCAAGCTCTCTTACGATAGCTGAGCCGACCATGCCTTTGTGACCGGCAACATAGATCTTTGCATTTTTGTCCATCATATCAGAGCGCCTCTTTCATTGCTTTCTGCTGCTTAGCGAGCATTCTGTCGTGCTTAGCCATGATCTCGATAAGCTCTTCGTAAGTTGTCTTCTGGGGATTCCAGCCAAGGACAGTCTTAGCCTTTGTAGGATCGCCCCAGAGATTATCAACATCTGTAGGTCTGAACCATGCGGGATTTACGCAGACGAGCATCTTACCTGTCATAGCGTCATAGCCCTTCTCGTCAACGCCAGAGCCTTCCCAGCGGATCTCAATGCCGTTTGCCTTGAAAGCCTTCTCCGTGAAGTCACGTACTGTGTGCTGCTCACCTGTTGCAATTACGAAATCGTCAGGTGTCTCCTGCTGCATAATGAGCCACATGCACTCTACATAGTCCTTTGCATAACCCCAGTCACGGAGTGAATCCATGTTGCCGAGCTCCAGGTGATCCTGAAGTCCTTCAGCGATCCTTCCTACTGCAAGAGTGATCTTTCTTGTAACGAAGTTCTCACCGCGTCTTTCAGATTCGTGGTTAAAGAGGATGCCGTTAACAGCAAACATTCCGTATGCCTCACGGTATTCCTTGATCATCCAGAAGCCGTACTGCTTTGCTACAGCATAAGGGCTGTACGGATGGAAAGGCGTTGTCTCTCTCTGGGGAACTTCCTCGACCTTGCCGAAGAGCTCTGATGTGGAAGCCTGATAGATCTTGCAGGTCTTCTCTAAGCCCAACATTCTCATAGCTTCAAGAAGTCTTAAAACGCCGATGGCATCGACATCACCGGAATATTCAGGAACATCGAAGCTTACCTGAACGTGGCTCTGCGCTGCTAAGTTATAGATCTCATCAGGCATAACTTCCTTGATAATGCGGATAAGTGAAGTCGAATCGGTAAGGTCGCCGTCATGGAGCTTGATCTTATCCAGGATATGTTCGATACGGCCTGTGTTTGCGATACTTGCTCTTCTTGTAATGCCGTGAACTTCATAGCCCTTGTCCAAAAGGAACTCTGCAAGGTATGAGCCGTCCTGGCCTGTAATGCCTGTGATCAATGCTTTTTTCATGTAAGTATATCCTCCAAAACAATGTGTTAGCACAATATGGTTTTACATATGACCACATTATTATAAAGACGAACCCGTTTTCAAATTCATCTTTTAGCAGATAACTTACATTATATAGCTTTTTAATAGTGATGTCTTAAAAGCAAGATTACTTCAATAAATTATCTTACCATTCATTTTTTAGAGTATGCTTTATGCTCCAGATAAAGGCCTTTATCTTTATCAGAGGGCTCTTCTTAGTAATTCCGTTCTTGATCCTGACATTATAGTTATCAAGGATCGTGTTGTAATAGCCCTTGCTGGATCTGCCTTCAGAGGAATAAATGCAGACTACCCTGTTCTCGTGACGGAACTTATGACCCTTTAGATATGCCCTAAGGAAGAAATCGTAATCGGCGCAGATCTTAAACTGTGTATCAAAGCTGATCTCATCGAAGATCCTCCTTCTCGTAAAAGTTGCCTGATGGCAGAAGAACTTAAAAGCCTTAAGGTCTTCGATATCTTTGTCTGCAATATCAAGTTTTTTCTCATTGCCCCTGACGCGGTAGCTGTCACCGTAGATGACATCGATACCGTCATATTCTTTATCTGCGAAGACGTCTTCCAACACATCAGAATCTGCAAATGCATCATCTGCATTCATATAGATGAGCCATTCGCCACTGCAGTATCTTACTGCCTTATTCATTGCATCGTAGATGCCGTTATCTTTTTCTGAGATTACTTTAAAAGATATGCCCTTTTCTTCAAAACCAGATTTAAAACTTTCAATGATCTTAAGCGTACTGTCTTCCGATGCACCGTCAACGATCACATATTCAAGGTCTTTATAAGTCTGCTCAAGAACTGACTTCAATGTATTTCCGATCGAAGCTTCAGCATTATAGCAGACAGTGATCACGCTAACCTTTGTGCCCATAAAGATCTACCACTGGTGTCTGTACTGGACAGGAGACAAGCCTTCCACTTCTTTGAAGACTCTGGAAAAATAATGCGGTGCGCCTATTCCGACTTCATAACCTATCTCTTCAACGCTTTTGTTGGTAAATCTTAAGAGCTGCTTTGCATGAGTGATCCTTACAGAAAGAAGATACGATGTAATGGACATGCCGAACTGCTCTTTGAATGAATGCGTAAGATAGTGTTTGGATATAAAAAATTTCGCACATAAGAGATCTAAAGTGATCTTGTCTTTATAGTTCTCATCGAGGAAAGCCTTGACCTCAAGGACGCTCGCCTTCTTGACCGGCAGCGCCTTATCTTCCGGATGCCAGGATTCGGACATTATGAGCCTTAGAAGCGTGGAGAGCTTCTCATTAATCAGCATGTCTCTCATATATTCGCTGCTCTTGGCATACTTTATGAGTTCATCTAAAACGGCTGTAAAAGCATCTTTTTCGGAAGGCTCGAAAACAGGTCTTCCGCCTCTTTCACAATACTTGTTATAGATTGAAGACATCGAAGGTCCGTAGAAATGGCACCAGGTCAAAGACCAGAGATCTTTGCCGTCCGGATGATGCGAATAAGGCTTTTTGCAGTCGATAAATACGCAATCGTCCTTCTTCAGCTCGTATTCCCTTCCGGAATATTCCAAAAAGCCACTTCCGGAATTAACGATAAAGAACAGATAGGACTGCAGATTTTTTCTGGAAGATACGTGAGGCTTTAACGCCTTAAGGCTCCCTATCTCCTGAAGATGGAAAAGTGATGACCTTGCAAAAGTCGATGCCGTATAAAGGACACGGTCGGAATCTACGATCTTGGACTTGCTGTTAGTAAAGTAGTTTTCCATCGGCATGGTCCTTCTAGCTTTCCAGTTTTTTGAGAACAGTCTTCACGTTACCGGTTTTACTATAATCGCAGAAAAGGAAAATGTATATGACCGCAGAAGTATAAACAGGCTGTGCGAGCAAAGTCGTTATCAGGAACGAAGCGTTGCACAATATGAATTTGCGCTTGTCTTCTGCCCTGAGCAAAGCCTGAAGATATATGTTAATAAACAAAATGAAACCTACAATTCCGACAGATCCTATGGATGACAGGAATGCGATGCCCGCCTGTACTTCCGTCGAAGAATAATCCTTCATGAAGCCTGAACCGAACAACGGATCTTTGATGAACTCCTGATAAGCAAAATCGAATGCTTTGGACCTCTCGCTGTAAGATATATCCATTCTCGTGGAAAGACTTAGATTGCCGCCGCGCATGAGAAGGAAAACCGCAAAGACAACTATCAGGACAGGAAGGATATAGAAAACCAGATCCCTGGGTCTGATCTTATCAGATACTTTCTTAAAGCCTGTGATCTTCTCAAATACGAGCAAAGCAACGAAAATAACGAGTCCTGTAGCAGACAGGCAGCAGAATACACCGATAGCCAGGAATATCTTTACAAACCTGGTCTTCTTAAAGAAATCGCCTGCCCTGAAATATGCCCAGATATAAAACATCTGGCTTATTCCTACTTCTCTTCCTATGGACAGCATTCTCGGGATCTTGAACGAAGAAAAAGTGATATCACCGTAAGTCGGAGTAAACGGCAGATATACCGGCGAGATATAGGTGTATTTATAGTCGAGCATAAAGAGCTTTATCCTGTCCCAACCGATCGTCATGCCTAGAGCAAATGAAATAAGATACGAGATAGTACAAGCTATAAGAACTACCGTCAAAAGCCTGCCGAATGACTTCTCAACATTCTTTCTGCCAAGTACTGCAGCAGCGGCAAACGTGAATAAGACCCAGTAGATATAGATCTGAACGACCAGTTTGGTGCGGTCGCCGGGATCACTGACCATTCCGCTCACAAGACAATATGTGAAAAATGCAAAACACGATGCCAGAAGGACGATACTCTTTCTCTCGATCTTAAGATCCAGATTCAAAACAAGGCATGCCAGTCCGAACGCAAGACCAATGATCTGGGAAATATTTCCCAGAAGCATCGCTCTTGAAAACAGGACCATAAGGAGGAATAAAGCTCCAACGGTCACATAATAGAGTTTTCGTTCTTTCCAGATCTTAATTTCCATTTGCCAATCACTTACCGAGCTTTCGTTTTTCCGTGAGCTTCGCGTTATGCTTTAAAGCAAGCTTATGTCCTATCGCATTCTCATCTAACAACATCTTGTGATATACATCCTTGATCTTCTGCTTCAATGAGTTCTGCTTAACAAGACCATACTCGGCCTTAACAGCAACAGTATCCTGATATGTCCTTAACCTGTTCTGGTTGGAATAACCTTCCAACGAAAATTTCGCGAACGTGATATCCGTCTGCTTAAACTTCTTTCCGCCAAGATAGAGGCCTAAGAAAAGCTTATAATCAGCCGTTATATATTTCGGATCGAAAGATACGAGTTCACGTCTTGTGATGCTGGACTGATGGCAGAAAGGCATCGTCAGAGTAATATTCTTAACAGGTGATGCCTTATCTAAATACTGTTTATCTTCACCTATTCTGAAAACATTGCCGTAGATAACGTCATATCCGCTGACGTCATCCCTGAAAATGTCAGACAAGACGGTGCTGTTATACAAAGCATCGTCAGCATTGATGAATATGACCCACTCACCTGAAGCGATCTTACAGGCTTTATTCATTGCATCGTAGATACCTTTGTCAGATTCGGAAACATGTCTGTAAGTAATGCCTTTGGCTTTGAATTCATCATCATAGCTGCAAACGATCTCATATGTGGAGTCTGTAGACTTTCCGTCTACGACAAGATATTCAAAATCATTAAAATCCTGCGACAGAACTGACTCTATCGCATCCCTTATAGATTTTTCAGCATTTCTGCAAACCGTAATTACCGTTGCTAACATTTAAACCTCAAACGAACTCTTTTCAGGCAGGATCTTTTCAAAAGCTGCTGCAATTTTTTTCTGGGTATTCCCGAAATCAGTTCCCCTGTATTCATCATTTACGCAGGTAACTTTCTTCTTCTGCGAGCTGATGATATTACATATGCCGGATACGTCATCGCTATTTATCGCCGTATATCCGAAGCACTGCTGGGACTTAACGTTAAAGCGCCCTTCCAAAAGTCTCCAGTATCTGACAAGCCATACAGTGACATCTTCCCTGGATCTGAACTTGTGCATCTGAGTAGCAGACAAGAGTTCAGGCACTTCTTTCCAGACCACCTCAAAATCATGCTTAGTAAATGCAAGCGGCACGTGATAATCCCTAATCGCAGAGAAAGAAGTCCACGGCTTTAACAGTTTTAAAGTACGGTATAAAGACTTGGGATCTTTTAAGCTATACCATTTCGACTTATTCTCAGAAAGCACGCGCCTCATATCAAAATGCTTATTGATAACAAGCATATTGTTCATTCTCATGTATTCAAAATCATTACCCGGAGTAAGTATATCCAAAGCCGCAAAATCACATGGAATACCATTTTTAAAGAAATCTTCGGGCTTCATCGGAGCAGTCGGGAAAAAGTCATCATTAAATACAACAAAATGATCACTTAATCCGGGTATCTTATGAAGAGACATCTCAATTGCACAGGAATTAAAAGTCGGAAGAGCCTCTTGCGGCATATAATCCTTGTGATCGATCAGAACAAGCTTCTCGCAATTCGCATTAAGCCATTCAGGCTTCTGTCCGCAAGTAACGAAATAGACCTTATTTACCCAGGGAGCGAACTTTTCGACTCCTCTGAACCAGTAACGCATAAGATCCCAGTCACGGTATCTGTGCAAACCGGCATTATCCTCGGATATCTTGATCCCAAGATATTCATTTCTGGTTTTCTGCCATTCCGGATCGTTACCATCGACCCATTCAACTATGAAATCAATCTTGTCGCTCATATCCCCGCCGCTTTCTTGTAAAACTTTTCCAGCACTTTTATCTGCGCACTTATATCATAACCTTTTTCGGCGAATAAAGACCTTCTGTCACTTCTGGTCTTATACGCATCAAGAGAAGATTGGATCTTATCTGCCCACACCCTTGAATCATTATCAAGGCCAAGGCCCATAGTCTTTTCCGTGACAAATGATGCAGGAGAAACCGTATCAGAAACTATGCATATCAGATCTGAGGCCTGGGCTTCAAGCAAAGCAATACTTAAACCCTCATAGAGTGAAGGAAAAAGGAAAACATCCGCTGCCTGGAGCAGACGGTCAACATCATTCCGGCTTCCGAGGAACAGAACCTTGTCAGATAAGCCGGTATCGCGGACCTTATTTCTTATCCTGTCTTCCTCTTCGCCGTTGCCGACTAAGATCAGTCTGTATGATTCATCACGTGAACAAAGCTCGCTGAAGACATCAATGATCTTGTCATGATTCTTCTGCGTACGGAACTGTCCTACGTGAATAATAACCTTCTTCCCTTCAAGCCCTAATTCCTTGCGGACTTCAGCGCGGGTCTCTTCGTTATAACTGTATTTGGATGATTCGATAGCATTTGTAAGGAGCAGGTAATTATCACCACTGCATCTCTTCTCTCCGAAAAGCCATTTACCGGCTTCAGGAGAACAAGCGACATAAAAATCAGCATAGCGTCTTAACAGGTGCTTTTCATACTTGAGATAAGCCCTGTGAAGATGATCTTTAAGCCCTTTGGGGTTATCTAGCTGATCCGTATTGTGGCTGTGCGCGATTCTTGCCTTTATGCCATGCTTTTTTGCGGCTCTGAGAGCTTCTTCACCTATTGCATCCATGTGGGTATGTACGATGTCATACTTATGCTCTCTAAAGAACTCATCAAGCTCTTGGTTATGGCGCTTTCTGTCTACTCCCCTTGCAGTTATCTGATAAAACCTGCAGCCTAATGATTCCAGATATTTCTTATCATCGGAAGTATCCGGTGTCTTATCAAAAATAAGGAAATCGATATGGAACATCTCACGATCAATATTCTTCACGATATTGATCATGACATTCTCTGTGCCGCCCTTTTTCAAAGGACATCCGAAAACAAACAGTATCCTTAAAGGGTTCATATCAGTTCCTCGTAAAGCTTCATATATGCCTCGTAAGTCTTATCCTTCGAAAACCTGAAAGAGCCCGTATCAAGCCTTTTCCCCGCATCACAGATCAGACCGATCTTATCAGCAGCGCTCTTAAGATCATGAGGTTCAACAATATATCCGTCATTTAAAGTCAGCGTCTCAGGAATTCCGGTGCAGTTATATGCGACAACAGGCGTTCCGCAGGCGATCGCTTCAACATTAGGGAGTCCGAAAGTCTCTTCAACGCTCGCATTGAAAAGAACATTTGCAGCGCTGTATATTTCAGCTAATTCCTTAGGGCCGTCTGTCCTTCCGATACCTGTCATGTTATCAGGCAGCAGCCTCTTCTCTTTGTCATTAAGACCGACCAGAACTATTCTGTATCTGTCGTCCAAGATCTTGGATAATTCAATAAAATCAGAAAGTCCTTTTCTGGTATCCCAAGTGCTCGCAACACCTAATACGATGCGCTTGTCACCTATATTGTATTTGATCCTGAAATTGCCAGAAGAAGGCTTAAAGACATTTGTATCTATGCCGTTGTAGATGACCCTGGACGGGATGTCTTTTAGGAACGAATCCTTAAGTTCACCTGCGAGCCAGTTAGAAACGCATACGAGATTAAGGTTCTTAACCGAGTGGAACATCTTATTCTTCTCTGCAAAATTCTTTGCCGAATTATCGCAGATCAGACTTGCCGGATAAGCTTTCTTCTGCGGGCAGCTGCTGCATCCGGTGAGCTTCCATTTATCACATCCTGCCATGCTGTAATAGCAGCAGTGACCTGTATATGCCCAGCAGTCGTGAAGTGTCCAGACAACAGGTTTATCTGCTTCTGCAAGATACTCAAAGAGCATCGGAACGTTTATGTAATAACCGTGCAGATTATGGAGATGAATGATATCCGGATCGTACTCTTTTATCTGCTTTATGAGTTTTGCCGTAGCTCCTTTGGAATAGTGACCTGCCTTATCCGTAAACCTCGTGAAGACACCGTCAGCATAAACAGAAAAGGAATTTCCGATCCTGAACGACGGAACATCACCGGGAACATCATTTCTCGCAAAAGCGACGACACCTTCACTCCCGCGCGCTTTTAACGTGCGGTAGATATCGACGGTGATCTTACCGGTGCTCAAATTTCCGAATGTGTTTATCTGAAGTACTTTCACTTTTTTAATCACCGGTCTGTCAGAGCTTAGAGATCACATCAATGTATTTCTCTATGCTAATGTCTTTTGTAAGATTCTTAACAAGATAATCGTGGCCTTTGGTTCCCATATCGGAAAGCTCTTTGCTGTCAGCATTATCAATGAACCATCTGATGTTCTCTTCGACAGCCTTATAGTCACCGGGCTCAGATACTTTTCCGCAGCCGATCTCCGAGATCAGCATCTCAATCTCGGAACCCTTTTCGAGCACAGCAAGAACAGGCTTGGCAACACCTGCAATGCCATAGAACTTACTGGGGCACGATACACCCTTGATCCCCTTGGCATTGACGCACCAGTGCACATCAGCGGCATTCAGGCTGTAGATGAGCTTATCCTTATCCTGATAAGGGATGAACTTAACAGAATCCATATTGTGTTCTTTAACATAAGCAGTGAGTTTATCAAGAACAGATCCTGCGCCGACGAATGCGAAAACAACTTCCCTGCCGTCAGGTGTCCTGCTTCCGTTAAACTTCTCAATAACCTTGATAAGTCCTTCGAGATCGTAGTAAAGGCCGATATTGCCCGAATACATGATGATGAACTTATTCTCTAAGCCATACTTAGCCTTGAATTCATTGATGCCGGGCTCATCCTGGGATAAAGGATATATCTGCTTTTCGTCGATCCAGTTGTTGATCATGGTATGGTCTGGAACTTCTTCACCCTTAAACCTGTTCTTCAATGTATCGACAAGGTCTCTGCCTACAGTGATAACGAGATCTGACTTCCTGCATGACTTCTTATCAAGGCTCATCGCGATCTTCATTACAGGCTTCATCTTCACATAGCCCGTAGCTTCGATCTGCTCAGGATTAAAGTCCTGGATGCAGTAGATAAACTTAGGGTGTTCACCCTTATCTGTCCTGATCTTTTTCTTGCCGTAAAGACCGAGCATACCGCCCATTATTGGAGGCTGGGATATTGTGAAGATATAATCCTGGTTGCCGGCTTTCTTAGTCGCCTTTTTTGCCTGTGAATAGTAAGCAAGAAGATTTTTGATCCTGCTCTTCTTACTGTTCTTGGAAAATTCCGGAACAGGGACTCTTAAGATCTTTACTCCGTTTAATTCCTCTTCGTAGATCTTCTTTTCCTTGTATTCTTCGGAGATCACGCCTGTATAGGACGGAACTGTACAGATGACCGTAACGTCAAAATCATCTTTCATTCCCTCTGCCATATCCTGAAGGATCTGGCCGGTTGAAGCGGCATCAGGTGCGTAGTAATGAGCGTAGATAAGAAGTTTCTTTTTCATCAGAGCTTCTCCATCTTTCTTATAACCCTGCCGGGATTGCCGACTATGACTGAACCTGCTTCGAACTTGCCTGATACAACAGCGCCGGCGCCTACAACGCAGCCATCGCCAAGCTCTGTACCTTTGAGGATTATCGCATTGCATCCGATAAAACAGTTCTTTCCGATCTTAATGGGCTTTGAAGGAACAAGGTCACTGTCGCCGCCGTTCTTATCGGCCAAAAGCTTATTTCTTGTCTCTGCTTCGATGGGATGGAAATCATTATCAAGGATCTTCGTATTACCGCCGATTGCTGTATTCTCACCGATCTCTATGCCTTTTCTCGCATAGACAGTAACACCGCTCATGCCGACGTTATCACCGATCCTGATATATGCTCCGGGTGCACGTGTAACGATAATTGTTCTGCTGTAAAGACCTACGAGATTAGACAGGAATGAGGACTTGATGGTGACATTATTTCCGATGTTAAGCTCGGCACCCTTCTTGTTATAGATTACGGGAACGCCTTTAAGAAGCAGGCCTTTGCCATACTTCACCTTAGTAGCTTTCATAACAAGCTTATACCAGTTGCTGTTCATGACCCCTCCTGTCAGTTCCTTTGCTTTCCCGGATGCGGATTATTTCGCGCCTCTGCCGGTAAATACAACACCTATCGTCTTTAAAAGGATCTTAAAATCAAGACCCAGGCTCCAGTTGGAGATATATTCTGTATCGAGTCTTACGACTTCCTCGAAGTCCGTGATCTCGGATCTGCCGCTTACCTGCCACATGCCTGTGATACCGGGCTTTACGGCCATTCTCGCACGGTGATGATAGTGATATTTCTCATACTCGTCGATCGTAGGAGGTCTTGTTCCTACTGTTGACATAGAACCCGTCAGCACATTGAAGAACTGAGGGAACTCATCAAGGCTTGTTTTTCTAATAAACTCACCGATACCGGTCTTTCTAGTGCCGTCAGGAAGGATCTTATTGCCGATGATACGGGGATCGAAATCCATCTTGAACATCATGCCGTCCTTAACGAGGTTATCATCCATGAGTTCCTGCTTCATCTGCTCGGCATCCATTCTCATGGAGCGGATCTTATAGATCCAGATATGCTGGCCGTTCTTACCGATTCTCTTCTGCTTGAAAAGTATAGGTCCAGGTGACTGGATCTTGATTATGGGTCCTACGATAATCATGATGAGCACGGCAATAATGCTTCCGATTATGCCTGCGAAGATATCGAAAACTCTCTTTATCAGGATCTGTACAGGAGTAGCATAGTTAACAGCAGTTGTAAGGACCGATGTTCCACCGATCTTCTCGGAGAATCTCTTTACGCCTGAACGTCCCATGTAAGGAACGTGATAATGAGTGGGAACAGCCATAGTAGCGCATGCATCCATGAGCCTTATTACTGCCCTGTCATTTATGGGTGCATCGATATAGACCGAATCGACCCATTCCTTAGCTATATACTGGGCAGCCTTCTTCATGTCGGATACGACAGGGATGCCCTGAACACTTGTGAGATTGGAGTTTTCGAGAAGGATAATACCTACGATATCGTAGCCGGCCCTGTTATCGCTTAACAGCTGTGTGACGATCTGATCCGCATTCTTCTCTGATACGACAACGAGCATATTATTACGCTCTCTTCTGAATCTGCTGTGCTGGAGGAAAAGTTTCCAGAGTGCTCTGAAACCGTATCCTGCAACCACATACAATAAAGCGGTTCCGCCAAGGACTGATCTGGAATAATATACGTCCTGCTGAGCCGAGAACAGATAGAACAAAACGATGGCAAATACATAGATGCTGTGCTTGCCGAATTCGATAAGTTCTCTTGCATAACTTCTCTTGATTACGTCATGAAGTGAATTATTAAGGACGATAACGAGAAGGTCAGCCAGGAAAAGCAATATACCCAGGTTCCTGTATGCATGGTTCAGATAGACCCATTCACCGAAACGTAAGTAATACACGAGCATATATGAGAGCTGAATGATCACGATGTCAAGCAGCATGAAGTCTATGTGCTTTGACCAGCCCTGTGCGTTTCTCTTATACACTTAAAACCCTCTTTTTCCTATTTCTGCGGCGGGAGCTTATCTATGATCTCCAGTCCCACCTTGATCTCTCTCGGGCCTCCCATGAAATCAGCCCTGATTATCGCGATCCTCTTATGACGGTTGACCTTAAGGATGCATCCTTCAAGTCCGTGCAAAGGACCGTATTTGATAATGATCTTGTCCCCTTCGATGACTCCTACTGACTCTTGTGCAATATAGTCATCGCCAATAAGTATTCTTAAAAACTTCTCTTCATCAGGTGATATCGAACTATACCCGTAGCCTGTTCCCAGGATCTTCGTAAAAGCATTGATCTTTTTTAAGCGCAGATAAAAACTGTCTACGTCATTTGTCTGAAAGAAAATGTATCCCGGGAATAGCGGCATAGTTACCTTAGTCCACTCGCCCTTGATACTTTTTCTCCGTTCAAACAAAGGAACGAAGATCTCTTCACCATCTTCTTTGACTTCGAGCTTCAATCTTTCTGCCAGTTTAAGCTCGTCGCCAGTGCGCACTTGAACTACGTACCACATGCCGATATTTTACCATTAAAGCCAAAAGTATTATAAATAATATATTTAAGGCAACTTGCGTCAGTTTTGGTGAAACTGTGTAAGAAAAATGAAAGAATCCTCCGTGAAAAGCTTCACAGAGGATTACTTCTAAAAAATCGCTGATTTATTAGCTTAAATGATGATTGCTCCGACGATCTTTGTTCCTGTGTTGTCGATCAGGGCAATCTCGTTGGCAACAGTCTTATAGAGTGAAACATTCCGCTGCTCCAAAAGAACTACACCATCGTAATCCGGAATGATCTTAAGGATATCAGGATCAGAGAACAGATCAGGCTTGTAATCGCCCTTAAGGCCAAGCTTCTTAACAGCTTCATCCATGGCCTTCCTATCGCCTGTACCGGTGATAATGATCTTATCCATGCCTTTGATGATGTTATTGTAGTTGTTGGAGATGAGCTTGATATTGTTATCAGCACTCATCTTTGCATCATCTTCAGACTTGATGTCGATGTACGCAGTATATTTGCATCTCTTGCCTGTGGGCTTTAATACGCCGATCTTCTTAACAGAACCGAACTTACAGAAGAACTGCGCCTGTGTAGCGATCTTCTTTCCGAAAACATAAATGAGAACAAGGATTACAGCTACAACAAAGGCTCCTGCGACAAAACCTATCAGGCCGTACTTTATGCCGGGCTTTACTGTTCCCCAGAAGCTTACGTTCATTTCAGGTGCATCCGCAGTAACAGGTGCCTCATCCTCTATATGTTCTTCCTTAAAATACTCAATGAGTTCTTCCTTACCGGATACTTTAAGATCTTTGGCAAGCTGGTCCAACGTATCGTTATAGCCTACGATCTGCTTCTGCAAAGTCTCGATCTTGGACGTCTGGTTTACCTGATTATCCCTGATAGAGGGATCAACCTTTACATTCTCCTGAATGCCTACAAGAGTAAGCGAATGATCTGTTACAGACTTCTTAAGCTTGTCATATTCAGTGAATACCTTCTTCTTTACCAGATCGATCACATCGTCTGTAAATTCTTGGGAAGGACCGATGACTCTTACGTTAAATGAAGCTACCTTGCCCGCAGAACCTTCAGCAGAAAGGATCGCGCCGTCAGAGATCTGGCTGTCAAAATACATAACTTCCTTAATGTAATCAGCCCTCAGATCATTTTTAGCTGCATATTCGTCGAGATAATCGCCGCCCTGAACCGCATTCTGATATGCAGCAACAAGAGCACGGTCAACGCCTCCTGCGACATTCTCGTTAACAGAGATCACGAACTGGCCCTTTGTCTCATAAACATTCTCAGCATCGATCTGCATATATACCGAATCAGAAAGATACTTTCTCTGATGTTCGATCTGAGAATTCACCTTAGCTGATGCATTTACAATATCTCTTGCTCTGCCGAGCTTCTGTATACGCTCCTCATACTCGACGTCAGTCTCTTTATCATCTCTGACACTTAAGCCGTTAGTGTAAGATGTAGAAACAGGGCTCTGCTTAATGATCTTGTATGCGAAAAGCGCGCCTCCAAGCACAACTCCGGCAATCAGGACAACCCCAAGATTTCTTAAGACTGAATAAAGCAGATCCTTAAGACTCAGCATGGAATCATTCTCATTGGAATCCAGCATCAGAACGACATTCTGGCCGTTAGAGTTAAGATCTGCCTGCTCCTTTTTATTCGAATCCATCTATTATCTCCTTAAAATAAATTATAATAATTATAAACTCAGCGTCATGTATCCACAAACTCGCAACCTATCTATATAGTAACCCGCATCATCAGACAACCTATCGGCAAAATGCCAAAATACACTCTAACTCCGCTTAAGATATTTCCAATTGTGATATGATTCAAATCAGAAAGAAACGGAGGCGTTAAATGAACAATTCCTCATTATCTGAAAACGAATTCAGTTTTCTCAAAAAGCTTATTTCCATTGAAAGCACAGGCTCTTCACCCGTAGAAGATGCTTCTTACGGCACTCTTCCCTACGGTGCAAAACCATTCTCTGCTTTAAAGTTCTTTTTGGACGATGCAGCTCAATCAGGCATTAGAACCGGCATCATTGATAACCGCGTCGGCTGGTGCGAGACAGGCCCCGAAAATGCGGCCCTCATAGGCATAGTCTGTCACCTGGACGTTGTACCATCAGGCGACGGCTGGAACACTGATCCTTTTGAACTGACACTTAAAGACGGTATCCTCTACGGCAGAGGAATCGTTGACGATAAAGGCCCTGCTGCAGCAAGCTATTTTGCCATGAAGAGACTTATGGCAAGCGGTTATGACTTCAAAAAGAGGATCCGCCTCATCCTTGGAACAGATGAAGAAAGAACCTGCTCCTGTGTTGAGACCTATGCCGCAAAGGGTGAGATCCCTTCATTCTCGATCACTCCTGATGCAGAATTCCCTGTAATCTATGCAGAGAAAGGCATAATGAATATTAAGATCTCAGAAGACAGTCCGTCTTCTGTAAAGGCCTCTGCCGGCACGGCAGCAAACATGGTGCCCGCTTTTAGCACTTGCACTATCGGCGGCAAGGAATACTCAGCCAGGGGCAAGACAGCACACGCTTCCAAGCCTGATCTTGGTGTAAACGCGATTTTCGAGATGATCAAGATGATGGACGAAGATAATGCCGACTATTCCTCATCTCCTATCTTAAGCTTTATTTCAAAAGAACTTGTCGGCAAGAGTTCCGCTGAATATACAGGATGTGACGTAACCGATGAATCCGGCAGCGTTACAGCCAATCCTTCCATCCTGAAGTGCGGTGAAGACGGTGAATCACTCGTCATCGACATCCGGTGTCCTGTTAGCTACAGCATGGATTCGATCACTTCTTATATAGCAATGAGAGCAGCTGAATACGGACTTTTCGCAGAGATAACTAATCAGATGGCTCCGCTCTATAAAGCTAAGGATCTGCCGGAGATCTCTGTTCTCACGGATATCTGGAAAGAAAACATGCCCTCATACAGCGGATATCTCCCTGAATACCTTGAGTCATATACTGAGCCTATTGCAATCGGCGGCGGCACATATGCGCGTCACATGCCCAATACCATTGCTTTCGGCATTCAGACGCCCTGGCAGGAAGACCAGTGCCATCAGACTAATGAATGCAGGGCTCTTAAGGATTTTGAGACAGACATAAAGGTCATGATAGAAGCGATCAAGGCATTATCCGAACAGTAAAATCTTTAACTTTAACAAAACAAAAAGCGCTGACCATAAGATCAGCGCTTTATTATTTCTGTTGTTGGTTTCTTATCTTACACGTCTGATGTGTGCGATGTTCTTTGCAGAGGAGAACTTGTCTGCGACTACTCCGTACTTGGCACCCTTAGCGTGTACATAAGTATCATTTCCGATGTAGAGCGCGGAGTGTTCCATAGTTCCGTCACCGTTACGGTCGAAGCAGATGATATCGCCGCACTGGATGTCTTCTTTTGCAACTTCCTTACCCTTCTTGGACTGGCTTGTAGCACCGTGAGGGAGCGAGATATTGTAGTAGTTCTTGTAGCAGTACATAACGAATCCGGAGCAGTCAAAGCCCTTCGTAGGAGAGGAACCGCCGGCGACGTACTTACACCCGATAAAGCTCTTTACGTACTTAGCGAAATCTCCGGACTTATCACCGACCTTGGTGGATGAACCGCCGCCGGAAGGCTTAGGTGTTGCTGTAGCCTTTGATCCTGAACCTGAGCTGGGTGCTTTAGTTGTGGTATAGCTTGCCTTTACATAGTAACCGGAGCTAGATTTGTACCAGCCGTTATCTGTCTCGGCAACTACGGATATCTTTGCTCCTTCCTTGATCGTGGAGAGCAGAGAATATGAAATACCCGGACCGGATCTTGTATTAAGTGAAGTCGTAGCGTAAACAGTCTTGCTTACCTTTGTCTCCTTAACGCCGTTTTTAGTTGTTGTGCTTGAAGAAGATTTTGTAGTCGTCTTCTTAGTAGTTGTCGTTGTCTTTTTCTTAGGCTTAGGAGTGTTTGTAGGTTTACGTGTAGGTGTATTTGTAGGAACAGGTGTAATAACTGTAGCAGACAGATCAGAATTCCTGATATAACCCTGAGTGCCGTCAGAAAGCTTAACAAGTGACCAGTCCTTATTATGTGAGATCCTTACAACCGTATCACCGACCTTAAGCTTGATCTCTTTATCAGTTGTCTTAGTATCCGGCTTGGCATCAGCTTTAACCTCAGTAAATTCTGTGGAAGCCGCATCCTCAGTCTTAACGGGAACGAGCGAGACATTACTCTTAAGCCAGTATGTACCGCCATCATATGTGACCGGATCTTCAGGATTGTTATTGTAATCGACTGTAACATCGGAAAAAGATGTAACAGCTACAAAAGTATAGTCGTTGATGGAAACATTAGGATTACCAAGGCTGATAGGAACAACACCTGTCTCAGAGACATTGTTATCTTCCTGCATCAGTTTCTCATAGAAATCCATAGAACCAGGAGCAAGAAGCGAAGGGCTCTGGAGACCAATACGGTCCTTTGAACCGCATTCATAAATGCAGATTGAACCGACAGCAAAGCTTGCCGCCAATACAGCCGATACGATATTGAACACTCTGTAATTCAATCTTATGTCTCTCCTTCTGCACAACTACTTCGCTTAGTACAGTGATTTTACCATTTTTGCTCTGCTGATTTCCTGCAAAATTAAGCAAAACTCGGGCAGATGCCTATAAATGCCACAAAATTGTAACATAAAATGCGAAAAATCGATGTTTTCGGGCTCAGTTCACGAAAATTAAAAACCTCCGTCACATGCTGTGCGGAGGCTATAATTAACAAGTTGGTGGCTCACTGGAGGTTCGAACTCCAGACCCCTTGATTAAAAGTCAAGTGCTCTACCGGCTGAGCTAGTGAACCATTTGGCTGGGGTGGCAGGATTTGAACCTACGAATGCGGGAGTCAA